>Ga0326727_10017081_pt1 | contig 15150 bp, 19 predicted proteins | sample MB2enrmetagenome_FD_207643 | JGI IMG/M metagenome (GOLD analysis project Ga0326727, IMG submission 207643) | Lab enriched peat soil microbial communities from McLean, Ithaca, NY, United States - MB29MY | ecosystem: Environmental > Terrestrial > Soil > Wetlands > Peat | place: USA: New York... | reverse complement strand
CTCAAGAACCGCAACGCAAGGCGTTACCTGCTCGGTCAGTCGTTCTCGCTCTTCGGCGACACGGCGATGTTCCTCGCCCTCGGCATCTGGGTCAAGGTGCTCACAGGCAGCAACGGGGATGCTGGACTCGTCTTCTTCGCGATCACCGCCGCCGCCCTCTTCTCCCCGATCGCGGGTCTCGTGGTCGACCGCTTGCCGCGCCGACCTCTCTTGATCTGGAGCAATCTCGCCGGCGCCGCTGTGGTACTGCTGCTCCTCCTCGTACACGGACGGGGACAGCTCTGGCTCATCTACCTGGTCGCGTTCGCCTACGGGCTCGATTACACGTTCCTCAGCGCCGGCCAGTCTGCGCTCTTGAAGCTGATGCTCCCCGACGAGCTACTCGGTGACGCCCGGGGGATGCTCAGCACAGTGCGGGAGGGCCTGCGGCTGTTCGGTCCCCTCAGCGGTGCAGGCCTGTTCGCTCTCGCCGGAGGAGGCGTCGTGGCCATCGTCGACGCCGCCACCTTCGTGATCGCCGCTTTGAGCCTGATCATCGTGCACGTCGAGGAGGAAGAGCTAGCGCCCGAGCACGTCCACTGGTTCGTCGAGGTCACCGCCGGCATCCGCCACATCTGGAACGAGATCGTGCTGCGCCAGATGGTCATCGCCGGCGGGATCACCTTGCTCGTGGTCGGGTTCAGCGAGTCGATCTGCTTCGCCGTCGTGGCAGAGGGCCTGCACCGGCCCCCGACCTTCCTCGGCGTGGTCATCGCCGTGCAAGGGATCGGTGCGGTGCTCGGCGGCCCGAGCGCAGCACCGCTCGCGAGGCGCGTCGGCGAGGGGCCTCTCATGGGCCTCGGGCTCGTCGCGATAGCCGGCGGGGCGGGGCTGTTCGCCATCCCGGCGCTCACCGGGGTCATGGCGGGAGCGATCATGTTCGGAACCGGGCTTCCTTGGGTGATCGTCGGTGCATACACGATGCTGCAGATACGTACGCCTTACGCGCTGCAAGGCAGGGTGTCGGCAGCAGCCGAGACGATCCTGTCGACGCCGCAGGTGCTCTCGATCGGGCTCGGCGCCTACCTCGTCGGCATCGTCGACTATCGGATCCTCCTCTACGTGATGGCGGGGACGGTGATGGCCTCGGCTCTCTACCTGTTGACCCGCAGGGAACAGTGGGTCAGGTATGTCCCGGTTCAAGCGCAGCTAGCCGAGGAGCAATCGCCGGCCGCCTAATGAGTGGTCGACGCGCGATCTGCGAACCAGGAGAAGCCAGAAAGAAAGAGACCGAACCATGTTGGCAGCAACTCTCGACGAAACGCAGGGAAGCGACGCAACGCAGTTGAGGCGACGAGAGCTCTCGCACCTCCGGACATTGGCAAGGCCGAGTGGTCAGCGCCTGCGGCTGAGCCTTCGCAAGTCTCGCGCGATTCTCCTTCGCAGGCGGAATACAGCTGAGCGCGAGCCTGATATGAAGGAGTTGGTGAATAAGCGTCATGGCGTCGACGACGACGGAGCGGAGTTATGTCTGGCATAGAGGCAACCTCACGTTGGACTGCGGCGGCTCGCGCCATCGAGACGAGCCGCCCTGACGCTCTGTTCGACGACCCGTGGGCGGCCACGCTCGCCGGTGAGGACGGCACCCGGTGGGCCGAGTCACGCCCCGCAGAAGCCCTTGAGCCGATGATCATACGAACTCGTTTCTTCGACGACTTCTTGAGGCGCGCAACCTTTGAGGAGGGCACGGCCCAAGTTGTCCTTCTCGCCGCGGGCCTGGATACTCGTGCCCTTCGCCTGCATTGGCCACCAGGCACAGTTGTCTTCGAGGTGGACAAGCCCGACGTTCTGAGTTACAAGCAAGACTCGCTCATTAGCGCTGGTGCACACCCGAGCTGCGAGCGCCAGGTCTATCTGGGGGCGGACCTGCGGGGGGCCGACTGGCCGGCTCAGATGGCCCAGGCTGGGTTCGACCCCTCAACACCCGCCGTTTGGCTAGCAGAAGGTTTCCTTTTCTACTTGCCAGATGACGCCATTGGGAGATTGCTGGCGCAGGTTTCTGCGCTCGCCAGCGAGGGAGGCTTCCTCGGGTTCGACGTCCCCAATCACGCTGTCCTGACCCACCCCCTCACGCGGGCCTGGATCCAGATGCAAGCCGACGCCGGCGCCCCGTGGACTGGGACAATGGAAGACCCCGCAGATTACATGGCAGCCCTGGGCTGGAACGCCAGCTTTACACAATGCGGCGGTGCCGACGCTGACTATGGGCGCTGGCAGTACCCAGTCGTCCCCGTGGCCGCGCTGGACTTGCCTCACCACTGGCTCGTGACTGCCAAGAGGGAGCTGGGTGGGGAAACCCACCCCTAGCCTGATCTGCGGGCTATCGAAGGCCGCCAACTTCGGCGCCTTCTTCCCGAGGACCATCCTCCGGACTCAAGTTGGCTAAAGCAGCCCCCGGGGACCTGGTAGTCGGGCCCTCTACTCCCTACCGTTCCACGCCGGCAACTGCCGGTCGTACTCCCTGATTGCCCACGACGCCCGCAGGGACGAACTCGTTGTCGACCACCACAGTTCATTGGCCGGTGAGACGACCGTCGCGAGGAACATAGTCACCAATCTTGGGCGGCGTCCTGGGCCTCGGACAGAGTGAGCCGCGCATTCAGACGGTTCGGTTCGCCGGTTCTGATCGTCCCCCGGCACCCCCTGGGATCGCGTCCATCGTCTCCTCCGGCGTTTGCCGTTAGTCTGCGCGTGAGGCACGTTTGAGGCGCCAGGAAGGGGTGAGCGGCAGTATCGACCTCGAGGCACGTCTAGGAACTGCGCTGACAACGGCCTCCATCGGCGTCACAACAAGGGGCGTCCGAGCACCACACCATATGCTGCCTGACCTCGACGACGTGCTGACCGCGGGCAACCGTCGCTCGGCCTCGACCGCCACGACCTACCGGATGCTTGTGGGTTGGGGCAGGTCAGTACCAGCTGTATGGGCAAGGCCGCCGTGGTCTCTTCGGCTAACTCGAACCAGCCTCGGCGAATGACCACTTGATGTGCGTCCATTGGGCGCCTCGGGCGCCAGGCGAGCGACGGTCAGCTCTCAAGTAACCGCTATCAACCCCCTTACGCATACCATCGAGTCATGGACGACAAAGAGATGGACCGGGTGGTGAAGGAGCTGCTGCGCCTTCCCGGCGAGACCGCGAAGCACAGCGCGGCCATCTCCCGATGCCCGAATCGCCACAAGACGACGCGAGCTCGCCGGACGCCTTGGTGAGGCGATCGGGCCAACTAAAGCAGCGCAGAAGCTCGGAGTCAGCCGGCAGACGTTCTGGCAGATCTTGAACCCAGATCAGGCCAAGGAGATCAAGAAGCGGTCGAAGACGAACGCCCAAGGGCGCACCCGTTAAACCTGAAACGTCGAAGCGATGGACGGCGCGACACCTCGGTGATCGATTCGTGAGCGCACCCTCGCCGGACTTGGCGAGAACACTGCCCTCCGCGATGGCACCGTTATCGGCTACCGGCAGCTCGGCAGCGGCCAGGGCGTAGTGGTACTGCGTGGCGTGTCAGGTACCTTTGTGCGCATATCGATTACGCGCCGTCGGTCGCTCGTGGCACCCCAGCCCGCAAGGCGCACCGAACCGCGGTTATGGACGGCCCTAGTTGAGACCTCGCGCGCCGATCGCAAGTTCCGCGTCCCATCCCGGCGCGCGACCGTTGGCCGGTGGGTGGATCGTCTCGACGCGGACTCCGGCGCGCGCCAGGACCCAGGAGACAACCGAGTTCGAGTTCCACATCTCGCCCGTCTCGAACTCGTCACGGCCCCACACGGGGGTCGGTATGGATGGCAATAGGTCGAGGATTGCCTCGGCAACTTCGACATCATCTGTCAGCCTCACGGGACTCCCGACCGCCCGGTCGATGTCGGGAATCTGTCCGTCTCGCCAGCACCGAATCTCGTAACGGAAGACTCGGAAACGACCCAGCCATCGCATTCCGACTGGACCCTGCGCCACAACACCTCGCCGTTCTCCGCACCGATCAGGAACCGGAGCTTGTTCAATCACGAAACGACCTTCTGGCAAAGAGACCACGAGAGCCGAATGGTAGAGATCAAAGCGAGAACGCCGCTCAACGAGGGCCGATGCCGCCTCAAAGAGCTTGCCGCTGATCCGCACGACGTGCGCACCGGCTCCCAACGGAATCCAGTAGAGGTCGACAGCCGCGGTGCATCCAGCCGCGTCTCCGGGCTCGCGGACTTGCCTTGCACCACTCATCGTTCGCCACGCATATTGCCCGTTCGGGAGCGTCCGTGTCGACCAACATCGGTAACGCCGACCCGCCAGAACAACGGCTCGTCATGCGAACTGAGGACATCAGTCACGCTCCGCCGGGGTGGTCTGGTCGGCGGGCGTCCAGGGATGCAGCCCAGGCAGCCAGGCATGCACGGCGTGCCTGTAAGCCTGATACTCGGCTCCGAACTTGCGGGCCAGGACGGGTTCTTCGTACCAGCGCACGGCGGCGGCCCCGATACACCAGGCCACCGCGGTGTACTCCAGGAGGCCTGACGAGCCGAACAGCAGCACCTCGCCCACCAAGATCGCCAGGAAGCCGACGTAAATGGGATTGCGTACGTAGCGGTAGAACCCGCTCACCACGAGATGCGGTGGCGAGGCTAGCGGCATGGGACTCCCGTCTGCCTTGGTGAACTCGACGAACGACTTCACCAGCGGCACGAGGCCCGCGCAGATCAGCAACACTCCCGCCGCCTGCGCGACGGCCCAGTACGGCAGTGGCCGGTGAAAGTGCCACTCGTTCAGCAGGTACGGAAGCAGGCAGCCAAACGTTCCTCCGACCGCCACGAACCATGCCACGCTGACGGCCGCCGCTGCCCGCCGAGCATCCGGTCGACGTGACGCACGTCCAGGAGCTGACCCACGCCAGGGACCATCGCGTGTTCAGCGGCAAGCTCGTTAGGAAGGAGCTACGCCTTGGAGAACGAGCGCTTGCAACGGCGATGCGAGTACACGATGGCGACTTCCGGGACTGGGATGACATCCGGTCGTGGGCCAGCAGCATCGCCGACTATCTCGGAGCTGCCGGGTGACGCACGCCCAAACGTCTACGGACACACTTGTTCAGCGCACACTTGAACCGATTGTTCGCTCGGGACGCGACGAAGTCTTCATCGGCAGGTCGAGACGGATGGCCCTAAACGCCGGCGGTGCGGGGGTGGTGGACATAGGTGCCGCCGCTCAGAAGTGTCGCATTTCTGTGCGCCCGTGACGGAAATCTTGCTGCCTGACCAGGCCGCTCATACTCGACATGGCGCACGCCGAGATCTCGCGCGGGTCAGGCTTTCGTCAGAGAGTCGTTCGGGGCGTCATTACGCGCCGCCCTTGGCCGTTGTTGGTTGATACCGAGCGGGCTGGCGAGTCCGGCCTCATGAGTGCTTGCAATCGTTGCCCGATCGCAACCGGCACATTTGTGAGCGCGTCTACTGGCCCGCTTCCGTCCGCCCGAGCAACATGTCCCCCATAGACTGAAGAACCCACCGAGGAGGGTCCAATGAGCATCGTTGACCGCCGCCCCGCTCTTTTCGTTGCCTACGGGCAAGCGGCTGAGATAGTTGCAGGAGTTAATCCGGAACAGCTGAGCGCGCCTACCCCTTGCCCCGAGTACGACGTGTCCGTTCTCATTGACCACCTGGTAGGGGCCGGACACAGGGCCGCGGCGCTGGGTCGTGGGGAGACTCCCACGTCCGACGCGTTCCCCCACATTGAGTTGGCCGACGCGCCTGAGCACCTTCGCCGAGGACGCACGGAAGCCGAGGCAGCTTGGTCCGACGACGAACGGCTCTCCGCCACCGTGACGATGCCCTGGGGCGAAACCTATACGGGCGTCACGCTCGTCGATATGTACCTCGCCGAGCTGACCACGCACTCCTGGGACCTGGCCTCGGCCACAGGGCAGGTGGATCGGCTGGACGACGGTCTCGCCACGACGGCGCTTGAGGGCGCTCGCGCCATGCTCAAGCCGGAGTACCGAAACCTCATGGGAGAGGGCAACCCCTTCGGATCTGAGGTCGGGGCACCGGCCAACGGAACAGAGTGGGAGCGTTTGGCTGCATTCATGGGTCGCAACCCCTGTCCGACCTCTGGCTGAGACCAGCCGACGTATTGGGCGCCGCGATGCGTCGGCCCGTGGTCAGCACCGTTGTGGTGGCGTTCGTGCTCCCGCTCCGGGTTGCCGCGTGGGCCGCCGCCGCTCTTGGTGTCGATAGCAGTGCGACACGACTCCGCGCTCTTACGGTCGGGGTTCCGATCGCGGCCTACGTAGTGACCGGCGTGGTCTGGTTTTTCCTCTTGCACAGCGGCATCTTCTACCCAGTGTTTGATGCCGGGAATCTGCAGAACTCATGGGGCGGACCCACCCTCGTCGGAGCGTGGGTAACCCACCTTGCCCTTGCTCTCGGGCTGCTTCTGGCCGTTGCGTTTCCCTTCGCGCTCTGGAGGCCACCCGGGACGATCTCCGGAAAGCACCGCTCGTCGTGACCCCTCGGCATTGCCCAGAACGCCGAGCCGAAGACCTCCAAGTCCTTCTCAGTACGCGATGCCGGCAGCGCCCGATTCGGCGATATCGCGCACGCCGAACCTCGATGTGTCGCGGCGGCCCCGCCCGCCGGTCTCGAGCCGCGTTCTGTGCGTCGTTCTGTATCAGTGCGCCACTGAACGCCGGCTCGGTGGTGCTAGACGTCTCCCCTATTGCCGCGTCTAGCCAGCTCTACCAAGCGACCCACGTTCACGGTCCAGCCCACGCCGAAGCCGTACGGCATCAAGATTCGCGAATCGTCAGGAGACCATACGGACGCGAGGAGCCGTTGAAACGTCGGTCGCCGGAGATCGTAAGGCACGATGCCAGCGACCTTCCCAACCCACCGTCTCTCCTCCGGCGGCTTCCTGAGCTCCTGGATAATGGCGGCTGCCAGCAGTGCTGCAACGACGACCAACGAGACGGTTCTTTCGGTGGATCGCTCGGTCTTATTCGCCATGCCGCCATTGTCGCAGCTACCACCTCGACCCGCGACCTCTATTGCTGCCGGTTGGGTGAGGTGACGCTCCCGCGCCGTCTGGGTGGTTCGTGGCGCGGGAAGTTGAGAATCAAGTCCTGAAGGAACGACCTGCGGTTCAGGCGGACTCGTTGTGCTGTCCCGGCCGGACGAGCCCAACTTCATAGGCGAGGATTACCGCTTGGACCCGGTCCCGTAGCCCGAGCTTGTCAAGGATGTGGGCGACGTGTGTCTTAACGGTGCTCTCCCCCAGATAAAGCGACCGCGCGATTTCGGCGTTCGAAGACCCACGGGCCACGAAGCCGAGAACCTCGCCTTCTCTTTCCGTGAGCACCCTTGAGCCAATTCGCGTCCTCGAGAACAGGTCGATGACAGACGAACTGTTCGATAAGGCGCCGCGAGACCGAAGGGGCGAGGAGCGCGTCACCGCTCGCAACGACGCGGATCGCCCGGACCAACTCCTCGGGAGGCACGTCCTTCAGGAGAAACCCGCTCGCACCGGCATCGAGCGCGTCCAACACGTACTCGTCTAGGTCGAGGGTGGTGAGGATCACAACCCGCGGTCGTTCGTCTTTGGGGAATTCCCCGAGCCGTCGTGTCGCAGCTATCCCGTCTGTCTTCGGCATCCGGATGTCCATGAGCACGACCTGCGGCCGCGTGCGGCGTGAGATCTCTACGGCTTCGTCTCCGTCGCCCGCCTCGCCGACGACCAGGAGATCGGGCTCGGTCTCGATGATCATCCGAAACCCGGCACGGACCAGTGCCTGGTCGTCGGCAATGAGCACTCGAATCATGAGGAATCCCGGTCCTCGACCGATTTAGTCAACCCGAACGACAAACGGCGGGCACTGGGGTAGCCGGCGCGCTATAGGGCAGTACTGCCTGGACACGACAGCCCCCGTGACTCGTCGCGGCCGGCGTACAGTCGGCTTTCTCGGACAGCCTTGCAACATTTAGCAGCAAGGTTTTATCCCGCGAGTTTCCCGCGAGCGCTGCGGTTCATGGTCGTTCAGCGGCGTGTGGGTAACTCGCTGACCTGCCCTGATGGTCCGGCACAGTACGCAAGCGTTCGGCCGACCGCCCTTCCCAAACTGAGAACGCAAGTTCGTAGGTGGATCAGAATCGGGACCAGGCCAACCTGAGGGCTACACCGACTGGATCGAACACTTTGAGCGCTCCGATCTCATGTCGAGACTCGTCGCAGACTTGTTTCGAATAGAGATGGGACCTTGGCGCCGCCAGGCTTCTCGAGGCCCGCGTCCGAAACCAATTACTCTCGGTGTTGTCCCGGTTCGACCAGGCCGCTCTCGTAGGCGAATATGACCGCCTGCATCCTGTCGCGCAGCCCCAACTTGGTGAGCAGGTTCGAAACGTGGGTTTTGATCGTCCCCTCCCCTACGAAGAGGTGGCCGGCGAGCTCCGAGTTGCTCTTGCCGGTGGCAAGTAGCCGCAAGATCTCAGTCTCTCGCTCGGTGAGACGCCGAAGTTCAACTTCGTTGTTGTGATGTGTCGGTTGGCGGATGAACGTTTCAATGACTTTTCGGGTGACCGACGGCGCGAGAAGGGCGTCGCCAACGGCGACGACGCGCACGGCGTGCACAAGCTCTTCTGGCGGCGAGTTCTTGAGCAGGAAACCACTCGCTCCGCCGCGCAGCGCTTCGAAGACGTAGTCGTCGCGCTCGAAGGTAGTGAGGATGACGATCCGGCTAGGGATACTCGCGTCTCGAGCGATACGCCCAGTGGCCTCCAGGCCGTCCATTCTCGGCATCTGCACGTCCATGAGGACGACGTCCGGCCTCATCGAGCGCGCCAGGGAGATCGCCTGCTCACCGTCGCCTGCCTCGCCGACGACCTCGATGTCGTCTTCAGACTCGAGGATCATCTTGAACCCCGTTCTGATCAACGCCTGGTCGTCGACGAGCACCACCCTGACGCTCACGAGGCATCGCCGTTCAATGGGAAGGACGCCTTCACAGCAAATCCCCCACTGGGTCGAGGTCCGGCACGGAGGTGGCCACCGTGAAGCACTGCTCGTTCGCGCATCCCGATCAACCCATGGCCGGCCTGGCCACCACCTTCCTGAGCTCGCGTAGGTCCGTCATCGAGTACCTCGACCTCGAGATCTGTGAGCCCGTATTGAAGTCGGACGCTTGCTCTCGTCGCTCCTGAGTGCTTACGGGTGTTGGTTAGTGCCTCTTGAATGACTCGATAGGCAGACAGCTCGAGCGTCGGAGAAAGACGCCGCGCTTCACCTTTGATCGTCAGGTCCACGATCAGGTCTGTCTGGCGCGCCTCAGCGATCAGATCGTCGAGGCGCGCGAGCCCAGGTTGGGGGGCAAGGTCGTCGGTATCACCATCGCGGCGGAGAAAGCCGAGGAGGCGATGAAGCTCGGCGACCGCGCGGCGACTGGAGTCTTCGATCGAACTCAGTGCTTCGGCTGCCCGAGCCGGCTGACGATCCATTGTCCTTCGTGCTCCAGCCGCCTGCACACCGATCACGCTCACGTGGTGGGCCACGACGTCGTGCAGTTCGCGAGCAATCCGAACCCGTTCAGCGAACACCGCTTGCCGGGCATTTTCCTCGCGTTCGATCTCGAGCTCAACGGTCTGATCGGCCAGCTTGCGTTGACGGTCTCGCAAAGACCAAATGGCAGCACCCAGCAGCCAAGGCAGAGAGAGCTCGACCATGTTGTAGAAGAGGGCGAAGAACGCCGTGAGCGGGGGGATGTACGCGGTGAAGAACAATTCGCGCACGAGCTCGGCCACGATTGCGCAGTAAAGGAGTGCAAGGCCAGCTGTCCGAAACCGCCGCTGGCCGTGAACAGCGACGCTGTAAAGCATGAACCACAAGACAATCGCAGTGATGTTCGCCTCGGGCGTATGAACGACAATGCGGCTCACAACGAACACGACGACGACCACGATGCCGACGGAGAACGGAAAGCGTCGCCGCCACGCCAATGGAAGGGTGATGGCCAGCATCGCAGCCACGACTTCGAGCGTGAATCCGTGGCTGAAGGCGGTGTTGTTCGTGGGCAGACCGTCATAGGTGACCGCGAGCGAGACGAAGGCAGCGCCCGAAAAGGCGAAGGCGAGCAGCGCGTCAGCGGCTAGCGGGTAGCGACGAACTAGCGCCTGACTCGCCTTGGCCAAGTCGCGCACGCTTCTCATGAGTTGAGCGTAACGGAGAAGGGTTTCGGCCTCATCCCCCACGAGATAGAGATTTGCCGGCGGGTCTCCATCCTGCGACGGACTCGAGAATCTGTCTCAACGGCGATGCGGCGGCGGCGTCTCGAGATCACAGTGACGTCATGACATCTACCCAGATCAAAGATCTCACCAAAGGCTACGGGCGCCGTTCAAGAACGGGCCTAGCCGATAGCCAAACGCGCAGGCGGTGGGGTGCAGCAGGTGCCCTGTTCTCGGTGGCAACTGTGGGAGCCGTTATCACGCTGGCGTTGCCCTTGGCTCATGTGGGTGCCGCCACCCGGCCCCATTCGCCCAGTGCGCATCCCACCTCGGCCGAGTGCGTAAAGAACTTCGGCGTCGCCTGCTATTCACCCGCACAACTCGAGAGTGCCTACAACCTGGCGCCCCTGTATGCCAAGGGCTTCGACGGCAAAGGCCGCACGATCGTGATCGTCGACCCTTACGGCTCGCCCACCCTAGCCAAGGACCTTGCCACCTTCGACAGCGCCTTGGGCTTGGCAGCGCCTCCTTCGCTTCGCGTGCTGCAGCCCGTCGGAAAGGTGCCGCCCTTCAATCCGGCCGATGCCGAGATGGTCCAGAAAGCCGGTGAGACGACAGGCGATGTCGAGACGGCGCATGAGATCGCGCCGGGAGCGAGCATCGTCGTCATCGAGACCCCGACGGACGAAACGCTCAGCGGTGGGGGCTTTCCCCAGTTCATCGCCGCGGACAACTACGTCGCCACACACCATCTGGGTGACGTCATCAGCCAGAGCTTCGGCCTCCCAGAGGAAAACGCTCCGAGGTCGACGATCCTGAGTCTCCGCTATGCCTTTGTCAACGACGAACGCGCACATGTGAGCGTGCTTGCAGCCTCAAACGACCTCGGCGTCACTGGACCGACTCCGCAGGGGAAGCTTTACGAGCACCCGATCGTCGACTGGCCCGCTTCTGACCCTCTCGTCACGGGAGTCGGTGGCACGACCTTGCACCTCGACGCTTCGGGCAGCCGGACCTCGCCCGACACGGCCTGGAACGACAGCAACGATGCCGCGGTCAAGAAGTACTTCGGGGAACTGCCGTGGGCAAGCACAGGGGGGCTTTCCAGCGTCTTTCCGCGTCCCTCGTACCAGGACTCTGTTGCAGGGAGGGTCGGGAACCACCGCGGCGTACCCGACATCTCTATGAGTGCATCGCTTAGTGGCGGGATCCTGCTCTACGGATCCTTTACTGGGAAAGGTACCTGGAGCCCAGGCGGGGGAACAAGCGCCGCCTGTCCCGAGTTCGCCGGCATCGTTGCCATCGCCGACCAGTACGCCGGCAGGGACCTGGGGCTGATCAATCCCGCCCTCTACCGCCTGGAAGCAAAAAAAGCACCCGGGATCGTCGACATCACCCAGGGCGACAATACGGTGACCTTTCCCCAGGGCGGTAAGACGATCACGGTAAAGGGTTATTCGGCCAAGCCGGGTTACGACCTCGTAACCGGAGTCGGGACCGTAGACGCCGCTCTCTTCGTCCCCGAATTGTCAGCGCAACACTAAGTCCTTTCTACCAATCTGGAGGTTTTGCCATGAGTATCACGCTTATCGTCTTTGTCGCCTTGGTCGTGCTTAGCATCGCAATCAAGGTGCGTCGCGGCAGTTTCTTCCGCTGGGGTAGTGAGAAAGCGGCCCCAAATGCCCGTACCGATGATCGGGCCGACCATGACTTCCGTTGATACCAAGCCATGCCCGGCCTCCCACAAGGGAGACAGCGAAGTGAGTGCAGTTCAACTTTGCGACGTGCACAAGTCCTTCGGATCGGTCGAGGCTGTACGCGGCGTCGACCTGACCGTCCGCCCTGGAGAAGTCGTGGCGTTCCTCGGCCCAAACGGGGCGGGGAAGACCTCGACGATCGACATCGTCTTGGGCCTGTCTCGGCCGACCTCTGGCGAGGTCAAGGTCTATGGCATGACACCGCGGCGCGCCATTAGCAAAGGCCTGGTCTCTGCCGTCATGCAGACCGGGGGTCTGCTCAAGGACCTCACGGTTGCAGAGACGGTCCAATACACCTCGAAACTGTTCGCCGTCAGTCGTCCGGTCGGCGAGGTGCTCGAGCGGGCGGGCATTGCGAGTATCGCGGGTCGCTTGGTCGGAAAGTGCTCCGGCGGAGAGCAACAACGTCTTCGCTTTGCCATGGCCTTGATCCCTGACCCCGCGCTGCTGCTCCTCGACGAGCCGACCCAGGGGATGGATGTCGAGGGCCGACGCGACTTTTGGCAGGTGATCCGAGAAGACGCTGCGTTGGGCAGGACGGTGGTTTTTGCCACGCACTACTTAGAGGAGGCCGATGCCTATGCCGACCGGGTCGTGCTAATTAGCAAGGGCCGGATCGTTGCAGACGGAACGGCCACCGAGGTAAAGGCCCTCGTGTCTGGGCGGATCATTCGGGCCACCCTGCCACGGGCGGTCGAGGTCTCGCTGCGGGCCATACCGGGAGTGGACGAGATCGAGATCCGGGGCGAGACGGTCCTCATCCATTCGAACGACACCGATGCCGTGGCCCGCGTGCTCTTGAACGAGACCGCGGCTCACGACCTCGAGATCACCTCACGTGGGCTCGAGGATGCCTTCATCGCTCTGACCGGTGACGCAGCGAACGAGTCCACCGACGATCGGAAGACAGCGAAATGACTCCTCAGTCAAGCCTCGCGGAAGCTTTGGAGCGCAAAAGGCCCCCGATGGGTGGCTTCTCTCTTACGGCTTTGCGGTTGGAGGTGCGGCGTCTCTTGCGCAATCCCAGGACAATGATCCTCGCCATCGCCATGCCAGTCATCTTCTTTCAGGCCTTCGGGCGCAACAGCGCCTATGTGCATCAAAGCGCTGGGCGCGGCAACGTGACGGCATTTGCGATGATCAGCGTCGCGCTGTTCGGCGCCGTGTTCGCTACCGCGACCGGTGGCGCGATGGTGTCCATAGAAAGGACACTTGGGTGGAGCAGGCAACTTCGGGTGACGCCTCTCTCTCCTACAGCTTACATCGCCATCAAGATGTTGACATCACTGAGCCTGGCTGCGGGAGCCGTGGGGGCTGTTTACCTCTTTGGTGCCGCCACCGGTTCGGCATCGATGCCGGCGGACCTGTGGATCATCACCGGGGTCTGCGTATGGATCGGATCGCTCTTGTTCTCTGCTCTCGGACTGTTCATCGGATACTTGCTTCCCTCTGAGAACGTCACGCAGATCATCTCGGTCCTTCTTATGGTTTGCAGTTTTGCCGGCGGACTCTTCATCCCGGTCAGCCACTTTCCGCACACGTACGCCACCTTGGCAAAGTTCACGCCGTTGTACGGACTTAATGAACTCGTGCACTACCCACTGGTCGGCGGCCGCTTCGAGTGGGTGTGGGCATTGAACCTGGCCGTGTGGTTGGGGGTATTCGTGCTGGGCGCTGTCTGGCAGTTCCGACGGGACACCGCGAGGGTATGACGGCAAATATGTCGGGCTCATGGCCGAGAATACGAACTGCGCCATCGCTTGGAGTGCAGCTCGCTCCGCACTGGGCGATTTTGCAGTAAAGCTTCATCCCGCGAATATCCCGCGGACGCCGCCGTTCCGGGTCGTTCATCAGAGTGCGACTACCATGCTGACCTGCCCTAATAGGTTGCCTCGGTTGGTCGTCATACGCCTAACCGCCTTTTTTCCCCAAGCTGAGATGCAGCCGTCGCTGGCCGAGGCTCACGCGACATGGCAGGAGCCGCAGACGCGCCTTGTGAACGGACCGGTCCTGTAGTCGAAGAACTCGGAGAGCCTCAGGCACTCTCACGGCCGGGGACCTGCAGGCGTATCGACGAAATGCGAGGCGCACCAAGCCCGGAGCACCTCGGCCCTAGTTTCGGCTAGTCGTCGGGCACGACGAGATCGGCGCCATGGACGCTCCGCCCGGTGATCGACAGGAACGCCCGAGGCCGAACCGCTCCTCGATGGCGTAGCGCTCAGTGGCGACCACGAACACGAGACCCGACCGGTCGCCGACACGATCGAAGAGCTGGCTCGGAGGCTCGCCCTCATGCTCCCGCAGCGCGATCCAGAGTAAGACCAATCCGCGTTGACGAACGACTGCCACCCCCACCTCTTCCGGCCTGTCCCTGTCGGCAAAAAAGCCAACATTCGAGCCAACAAACCCGTCCCAGAGCGTCGCACGCAGTTGCACGCCGTTGCGCAAGAACCGCGGGACGACCATCTGGACGAGACGAAATGCGACGGCACGCCACGATCTGACACGAGCAGCGACGGTATTGAGCTACCTACGGATTTGCTGACACGGCTAAGGGACTCGGAAAGCTGCTGTTTGCGGCATGCAAGACGTGAGGGGAACCCGTTTGTCGAGCCACTGGATCAGTTCAAGGGGATCCGATCACCACCGAAGGTAGTCCCATGCTGCTGGCCGCTGACAGACGGGAGCTGCCTCATCCTCCTGATCTGCGATCGTCTCGCGCTGCGAGACGAAGATCGGGCGAGGCTAAAGACGGAAGCGCCAACCGTCGACAATTCGTCTGCCATGACTGCTGGTGATTCTGCACTCGAACAAGCCAGGCAACTCTCCGAGGTGTCAGAGGTTCTGCGCCGCAAGTCAGAGTGGGCTTCAAGGCGTTCGGCAAACTTCTTGGCGGGCGCGACAGGAGAGAGAGATCTGGCAGAAGCGTTTGCACCGCTGACAGCGAAAGGCTGGTACCCGCTCTACGACAGAGCGTCGCCCAGCGGGGGCAACATTGACCTCCTGGTTGTCGGCCCAGCCGGCGTCGCTGTCATCGACGCCAAAGCGTGGAGCGGCGCCGTGACGATCGACGGCACAAAACTCCTCTTGGACGATCGAAGTCGCGCCAAGGAGCTAAACGGCGTGCGTCGCCAAGTTGCTGAGGTCGAGGCTGCATTG
>Ga0326727_10017080_pt1 | contig 15151 bp, 8 predicted proteins | sample MB2enrmetagenome_FD_207643 | JGI IMG/M metagenome (GOLD analysis project Ga0326727, IMG submission 207643) | Lab enriched peat soil microbial communities from McLean, Ithaca, NY, United States - MB29MY | ecosystem: Environmental > Terrestrial > Soil > Wetlands > Peat | place: USA: New York... | reverse complement strand
CGAATCCCCAAAACCTAATCCCTAACCCCGAATCCCTAACCCCTAATCCCCAGTCCCGAACCCCGAGTCCCCAAGCGGAGGGACGCGAGGAAAGAATGACCTATTGAAAATTACTGATCAGGATGACGTCTTGAGAGGTGGTGCCGCGGGCGAGGGCGAGCTGTTTGCCGTCGCGCGACCAGTCAAAGGAGAAGATCTGCTGGGAATTGAAATTGGTGATCTGCTTGGGCGGGCCTCCCGCGAGCGGCTGGCGCCACAGATTGGAAACGCCCCCACGGGTGAGAAAGTAATCCACCCCGTTCCCGTTTGGCGCCCAGCGAAATTCCGAGGCGTCCGGGGGGAGATCGACCCTGTACACCGGATCCCCGCCGCCGAAAGGAAACACGCTCAGGACGTTGGGGCTCGCCACCGCGGCTCCCCAGGTCTTATAAGCCAGCAGCTTGCCGTCCGGGGAGACATGCGCGGTGAGACTGCTCAGCATCTGCCGGCTCATCTGGGTTGGCGCGCCACCCTGAATCGGCACTCGCCACACGGTCATGCCCTTGAACCGGGTATACACCACCCACTGGCCATCGGGGGAACATGAGGGAAAGCCCGCGAATCCTTCGTTGGTCAACGGGGTGGGATTGGAACCATCCGCGTCCATTCGCCATATGTTGAGCTGGTCATTCCGGTAGGACATATAGACAAGGAAGCGCCCATTCCCGCAAGCTTCCGCGAAGGCACTGTTGTGATCGTTCGGGGTCAGCAACGTCGGGTTACTGCCATCCGCACCCACGGCGAAGAGTTCGCCGTTGGAGTTATATAGGAGCCGACCATCGGCCATCCAAGAGGGAGAAGATGCTGGCGGCCCTCCCGAGGTGATCTGGTGGGCGCGCGAAGCGTCGCCGCCGGGCGCCACCCACACGTCGGAAGCCCTCGTGACCTCGATGGTCACCAGGGTTTTACCATCTCGTGTCACGTCAAGCGATTGACCTTGATAGTTGGAGAGATCGTTGGTAATACGGCGTGCTTCCCCGCCGGGGTAGGAGATTTGCCAGAGCTGTGAGCGCAAGCCTTGGGTAATGTCGGCGATTCCCGCCAGCAGGCCGCTCCCATCCGCCATCCAGCGAACCTGCCCCACCAGGTTCGGGCTCGAGAAGATTTCCCGCATCGCGCCATCCGAGACATCTATCGCCGAAATGACACTCCGCAGCCCCTGCGTGACTTGAGTGGTGGCCAGTGCCAGGGTTTTTCCGTCCGGCGACCAGGCGGGGCCGGAAAAGAACCCGACCGCGACCGTCCCCGGGAATTTCACCAGCAGCCGTTCTCCACCGCCATCCGCTTGGGCCACCAGAAGGTTAAGTTCACTCTTAAAAGGATCTCCCCGGACAAAAGCGAATTGCCTGCCATCCGGGGAAAAGCTGATGGGAGCGTCGATGTCGCGGACCATTCTGCGGGGTGTACCTCCCAGGACCGGCATCTGAAAGAGGTAGTGGTATTGAAGGGTGCTCTTATCGGAGCGGACGAAATAGATGTAGTTGCCGTCCGGCGAGAAAGTCAGCCCCACGAAGTTGACGACATCCGGCGGCAGGATTTGGACGTCGCTCCCCGTGGCCACCTGGCGCACGTTCAGGCTCTGCTTCTCCCCTTCCAGAAGGACGTAGATCACGTATTGCCCGTCGGGGGAAACCGCCACCTCCATCGCCTTGCCGCTCTGCGTGAGGCGGACGATCTTCATGCTCTGGAGGTTCAATTCGCTCTTCCGCATGCTCAGCTTGTAAAGGCTATAACCAAGCCCTCCGAGCAACAGGAGAAAGCAGGCAATTAATAGCCCCGCCGCCAGTTTGTGCCGTTTGGCCTCGTGGAGGAGGACGGCCCCGCTCGCCGGCTGGGGTGAAGAGGGCTGCGCAGCGGCGTGGGGCGCGGTTACGGCGGCGGCGCCCACCACCGATTGCCGGCTGGAGTTGGTGTCGCGCATCAGGCGCTTGAGGTCGGCGCGCAGGTCCGCCGCGTGCTGGTACCGGATCTCGCGATCTTTCTCGAGGGCCTTGTTGATGATGCGTTCCAATTCCGCCGGGCAGTCAGGATTCAGCCGCACGGGCGATGTGGGGGCCTTGTTCAGAATCGCGTCAAAGATGATGGCGGAAGTGGCGCCGGGGAAAGCCTGGCGGCCCGTGACCATTTCATAGAGCACCACCCCGAAACTGAAGAGGTCCGTGCGCGCATCAAGCTCTTCGCCGCGCGCCTGCTCGGGCGACATATAAGCCACTGTGCCCATCGCCACCCCGGGGCTGGTGAGATGCTCTTCGGCGGCGGTTGCCAGGGCCGAAACTCCCACGGCTTCGGGTACGCGCCGTCCCGCCGGCAGCAGCTTGGCCAAGCCGAAGTCAAGAATCTTCGCCTGGCCGCGCGTGGTCACGAAGATATTCGCCGGCTTGATGTCGCGGTGCATGATCCCCTTGGCGTGGGCTGCGTCGAGCCCGTCCGCAACTTGCATTGCGAGGTCCAGCACTTCCTCGGTGCGGAGTGGCCCGCCCCCGATGCGCTCCTTGAGCGTCTGCCCTTCCAGGTATTGCATCACGATGAAGGGCTGGCCTTCGTGCTCATCAATATCGTAAATCGTGCAGATGTTGGGATGATCGAGGGCCGAAGCAGACTGGGCCTCGCGCCGGAATCGCTCCAGCGCCTGCGGATCGTGGCTGAATCCTTCCGGCAGGAATTTTAACGCCACGTGACGGTGGAGGTTGGTGTCCTCAGCCCGGTAGACGACGCCCATGCCGCCGCCTCCGAGCTTTTCCAGAATGCGATAGTGGGAAACGGTCCGGCCGATCATAGCGAGGTGGTCTCCTAACAACCCTGCGGTGGGCCCAGGTGGCGACTTCACGACATTTCTATCCTCGTACAGGGATCAGAAATGCTTGCGGAATCCCCGTGTCGAGCGTTGCCAACACTGCACTGTTCGCGCCGGCGAGTTGCGCCAGATGGCCGTCGGTGGTCTGTCTCGCGGTCTTGGCCCAACGCGGGAGGCGCGAAATGTCCTGGGCGTCAGGGATCAACGTAAAGTTTACCCTTCCTGCGGCCTTCAGCCGCTGCAACAGATCGCAGGCTTGCCTCACGGTCAACCCGTACTGCGGCGCTTGGGCGAGGACGCGGACGAACCCCAACTCGGTAATCGAGCAGGTGGCCAGTTCCGGGATTCCCTGGGTGGCCAACCCTTGCACCCAGCGCGCGACCCGTTCGTGGAATTCGTGTTGAAGAAGGCCCAGAGCGACCAGGGCATTGACGTCCAGCAGGTATTTCATGGGAACTCCGCCAAAATCTCGCGCACCTGCTTGCTGCTGAGACGCGGAGCGCCCACCCCAGCGCTCAGGACCGGGAGACCGGTTCGGGGGTCAACGCCCAGGGTTGCCTTGAAGAAGCGCGTTTTCCGCGGCGTCAACACGACGCGCCCGGCCTGCACTTTGGCGTCGAGCGAGTCGCCGGGTTGGAGGCCAAGTTTGCGGCGAATGGCCCCGGCCAGAACGATCTGGCCCTTCGTAGAGAGTTTCAACTCCATGGTAAGAATATCTTACCTTGAGCTCCCGCGAACCACAAGAGAATCGTGACCGCATACGGACCCCCGTCATCGTGAGCGCGCGGGCTGGCGCAGGCGGTTGCGGAGAAACACAGAGATGGGCTCACCGCCGCACGCGGCGGCGCTTGACAGGGGCGGAGCTGGATGGCAAGATGAAAGATTGCGACAGGCGCGATTCTGCCGATTATGCGCGCCCGATTGCAAGAACGCGACCCACCGTACATGTGCCGAAGTGGCGGAATTGGCAGACGCGCTACATTCAGGGTGTAGTTCCCGTCAGGGAGTGGAGGTTCGAGTCCTCTCTTCGGCACCAATTATCGAAAACTTTCCTTAAGGTGCCAGCTCTCGCGCTCGCGGGATCAAGGTGGTTAGTGTTGCCATCCGCGAGTAGACCCATTTGGCGCGAACCGCGACGGTCCGCTATGATAGGCTTACACGCCGGTTGGGGAGCTTGGGGCTCGAACTCGGAGGAGATGCGGAGATCACGATGCGGTGGAAGCCGGTTGATGCGGCGCGAAAACGAATCCCGTGGGGGGCGCGAATAGTTCTTGCCCTCGGCCTGGCGGCGCCGATTTTTTCCCTGATTCCTCGAGTTCATTACCTCACTTTTGACGAGGTGAAGGTCCTGCTCAGCGAGCTGGTAACGGCCGGCACTCCGGACGTGCCCATCCATGAAATCCGCAATGCGGCATCGTGGGACCGCTGGATCGAGGCGCGGGACCACGAAATTCGCGGCCGCATTGACCGCGGGATTGAGGACTCGATCAGCAACCTGATTCTCTACGGGACCACGTTCTGCACGCTTCCCCCCTTGCCGGGATTTGCCGATGGCGCGGATGCGAGCGGCCAACTGACGCCCGCGGCGCGCGCGCGCATCCATGCGCTGGCCCTGGCGATGCGGCAACCGGGGGCAAACGAGCGGGTCGGGTTCGCGCACGATTTTCTCGAGCGGCACAACGTGGCCTCGGGTGCCGTGGAGGCTTATCTCGCGGGAAATCTCCAGCGCCTGATCCGCGAAGAGAACACGTTTGAAAAGAACGATGAGGCGGCGCGCCACAGCGGCGACGCAGAGACGGCGCTCCTCACGCGCGCGACCATCTTCAAGGAGCGCGGCCTTTCCTTTGATACCTCGCTGGAGCCGGATTTTGCCCTGGACGTCATGCTGAAGCAACTGCTTCAGAAAGGCCTGGTGGCGCGGGGCAGCGTGCGGCGTATTGCGGTGATGGGGCCGGGCCTGGATTTTGCCGATAAGCGCAGTGGGCTGGACTTCTACCCGATTCAGACCATCCAGCCCTTTGCCATTCTGGAATCGGCCCTGCGCCTGGGGTTGGCGGAGCCGGGAAAAGTCCGGGTGGTGGCCTGCGACCTCAATCCCGCGGTGCTGGCCCATATCGGGCAACTGACGGTGCGGGCGCGCGCCGGCCATCCTTACGTGGTGCAACTCCCCAACGACGCGCGCAATGACTGGACTCCCGACCTGGTGGCTTATTGGCGGCACTTCGGCGAGTTCCTGGGCGCCCCGACCCGCCCCCTGGCGCCTCCCGGGTATTTCAAGGGAGTGGAGGTGCGCGCGGTGGCCATACGCCCGGAGGTGGGCGCCGAGGTGAGCGGGCTGGATCTGGACATGGTGGCCCAGCATGTCGATTTCCCCGCCGGCGGGGGATTCGACCTGGTCGTCGCCACCAATGTCTTCCTTTACTATAACTTCTTTGAGCAAGCCCTAGCCATGCAGAACATTACGCGCATGATGAATCCCCGCGGCTTCTTCCTGGTGAATCAATTTCTCTCCAACCAGCACCCCGACTCCCTGAAGTTCATCGACCAGTGCAACGTCTCCTTCAACCGCAAAGACCTTTACGGGGATGACGTGGTGGCCTACCAGCAGCAATGAGCGATGGGCTCTAACTAGGCCAGAGTTCTCGGAAGCGCAGCTTGGCCGCTCAGACAATGCCGGATTCTTCCTTTATGATCAAAATCTGATTGGCCTTTATTGCCGTGAATCTTTCCCGCTTGTGGGTGGTAGGCCACCTGACTTCGATGGCATCCACCACCTTGGCCTGCCCGAGTCCGAAATGCAGCCGCAAATCGCTTTGCGACATGATGCTTCCGCCGCTATGCACCTCGTCCATTTGCGTGTGCTTCCCAACGGTCACATAGACGCGGGCGCCGATCGCCGTGTGGTTACACTTGACCCCTTGCAATTTGATCTTAATCCAGTTGTTCTTGTTTCCGCCGTCGTTGCGCAGCAGAGAGGGAGGGTCATTCATGTTGAGCACCAGAATATCGATGTCGCCGTCGTTGTCGTAGTCGCCAAAAGCGCATCCGCGGCTGGCGTAAAGTTCGGAGATACCCGGGCCAAGCAGCGCAGAGGTGTCCTGGAATTTTCCATTCCCCAAATTCCGGAAGGCTTTGCGGGGGGACTTGTAGAAGGAGCCGATGCCGGCGTTTTCAACCTCCGGATAGGCGTGACCCGTGACGTAAATGATGTCCAGCCAGCCATCATTATCGTAATCCACGAAACCGGCGCCCCAATTGACGTACGGGGAAAGGCCGCCCACGCCAGCCACATAGGCCTCGTCTGTGAAGGTTCCATCCTGGTTATTGTGGTAGAGATTGCAGGTGTCGCCCTCAAAATTGGTTTTGAAAATGTCAAACCAGCCGTCGCCATCGTAGTCGCCGACGCCCACGCCCATGCCCGCCTGCTGCTGGCCCTCATCGCTACAGGCAACCCCGGCCCGCAAGGCGATTTCCTCAAAGGTGCCGTCATGCTTATTCTGAAACAACATACTGCTGTGCGAATCGACCGCCACGTAAATGTCGGGCCAGCCGTCGTTGTCGAAATCATAAGCCACCGGCTGAAGCGAATAGCGGGGTCCGGGTTTGAGAATTCCGGCTTTTTCCGAAACGTCCGTAAACGTCCCATCGCCGTTGTTGTGATAGAGGATGTTCATCCCGCCCGGCAGACCCAGAGGGCCGCAGGCGATCGACACCCCTTTCCATTGGCAAGTGGGCCTCTGCCCGGGCAGGGGAACGTTGTCGATGTCCAGTTCGACGTAATTGCACACAAAAAGATCAAGGCGCCCATCCAGGTCATAATCCACCCAGGTGCAACCCGACCCCCAGCGTACCCGATCCTCATGCAGGCCGGCTTTCAGGGTGACGTCGGTAAATGTTCCGTCGCCGTTGTTGTGGAACAGAATGTTGTGACCCCAGTAGGTGCAGAACAGGTCGTCCCAGCCATCGTTGTTGTAATCGCCCACGCAAACGCCGGTCCCCCAGCCGGTGCGGGCCAGGCCGGAATGAGCCGTGACGTCGGTGAAGGTTCCATCCCGGTTGTTCTTGTAAAGATGCGTGGTGGGAGCGTTTTGCGGTGTGTAGTTTTCTCCAAAGCGCATCCCGTTCGTCAGGTAGATGTCCAGCCAGCCATCATTGTCATAGTCAAAGAAGGCCAGTCCGCTCCCCTTCACCTCGACCAGGTACTTTTTGGTTTTGATTCCTCCCCAGACATTGGGAATAATCAGTCCAGCCTCCCTGGCTACGTCCACGTAAATGACGGGGGATTTATTATCCGGGCCGGGGACCGTGGCGGCGCTCAGCGCGGGTACGGAGGTCCACTTCCAAATCGGCGTGGTGAGGGCTTCCATAACCTGGGATCCCAGGGCAAAAGCCGTGGAACCCAAAAGCTGGCGGCGTGAAATTCTCATCTCAAGTCCCTTCAAGGGGTGGCGGGTGATGCATGGGGTGCTGCCGGCGCTTCCCCTGGCGTGGAAAAGTGAGCCTCATTTTGAATGCGATCGTAGATGGCCGTTTCGGCCTGTGCCTCTTGTGTCATCCCCAGTTTCGCGTAAGCCCGGGCCAGTTGGAAATGGATCGCCGCATCCTCTGGATTCATCGCGGCGGCCTGCTTAAAATCCTCCACGGCTTCCGAAGGTTTCCCCAAGGCCAGCAGGGCCCGTCCGCGAATGGTGAGGGCCCCGTAGGTTCCCGGCTTGAGTTCCAAAGCGCGGTTGGCGAGGCGAAATGCCTCTTGCGGATCATCGGGCAGAACAATGCGGGCGGCTTCCCAACTGGCGCGATAATCATAGGGATTCATTTCCAGTACGTGCCGGTATTCCTGGAGGGCTTGGGGAAATTCACCGCTCCCGTACAGCGCATGGGCATAACAATAATGGAGTTCCGGCTGGTTCGGAGATTTCTCAACGGCTTTTTTGTAATGTTCCGCCGCCTCCGGGTAGGCCTGTTTGGTTTCGGCGTACTTCCCTTGGAGGAATTCTGTCAGGTAGGAATTGGGGTCAATTTTTGCAATGGCGTCCAAAGTGGACACGGCCAGGCCGCTATAAGCCCAGCCCAGACTAAAAAGCACCTCCACATTCTTCGGATCCTCTTGTTGGAGCTGCTCCAACAACTTGATCGCCCCCTTGACGTCCTGGAGTTCCATCAGGCTGCGGGCTAAATATAATTTGGCGGCGCCATCCCCCGGACTCAATTTCAAGGCCGCTTGGAACTCCCGGCGAGCGTCGGTAAAGTTACTCATTTGATAGAAGCAGAAACCCATGAGGGCTCTGGGGGCTTCCAGCCTGGGGTCCAGCTCCGCGGCGCGCTTCAGAGGGTCCAGAGCCTCCTGAAATTGCCCCTGCTCGAAATAAAGCCGCCCGATGTTGTTATAGATTACTGGGAGTTTTGGATCGAGTTTGAGGATCTCCTGATACTTTTGAATGGCGGCCTGGGGGTGACCCTGCCGTTCTTCCGCTCTGGCCTCCGCATCCAATTGCCGGATGCGAGGCCCCAGGTCCTGGGATGGAGATCCCGGGGCGATGGTCAGGAGCATCACTGCGAGCAGCATGCCCGTCTTGAGGTCGGCCTTCATTTCCACCCTCCACCTATGCCGTCAAAATATTACTCCAAGGCTTGCGCGGTTGGCAAATTCGCGTCCCCCGGGTTGCGCTTCGCGGGGCGCGCGACACAGGCTTGATTGATGAGCGGGTGGCTGGGTTTTGGTGGGCAAAGAAAAACCGCGAAGAGGCTGGGCTATTTTCCAGCCCCTTCGCGGGTAAGAAACGCAGCGGTTAGTAGTTGATCTTCAGACCAAACTGTATCTCACGCGGGTAGTTGGCTTGGGAACTGATGTGTCCAAAGCCACCTATGCCGGAGCCGATACTGCTGCCTCCGATGACCGTCCCGTACTGATCGCCGCCCTGGTCGAAACCGAAGACGGTCCGATTGAAGATATTGAAGAAATCAGCACGAAACTCGACATTGACGCGCTCGGTGATGTTGGTGCGCTTGATGAGGGACATATCTTCACTAAGCCACCCAAACTTCCGAGCAGCGCTGTCCTCCCGCGGAGCGGTGCCTAAGGTGAACTCCGGAGGGGCTGTCCAGGCAGCGTAGTTGTAAATGGCGCCCTGCGCATCCGGGGCGTTGGGATCCCAAGTTCCATTCCGCACGGCAGCAGATTTCTTGGGTACGCCGGGGACGCTATTGGCGCGAGCGATGAACGAATTGGGTCCCATATACGGATTTCCCGATGGGACGTTGCCGACCGCGCCGCCATACACGATCATGGTCGGAGCGCCGCTCGTGTAATTCTGTACTCCGGAAATGGTCCATCCGCCGATCACTCTGCCCACCAAGCCACCATGGTTGGCAAACTTCTGGCCAGGTCCGAAGGGCAGCAGGTACTCATACGCAATGCTCACGTTGTTGGGGTAGTCATTCATGCTTACCGCTTTTTCCCCGCGCGCATTGTAGAAGTCTTGCGTAAAGCCGGAAAATTCATTGTATTGGCTTTCCGCATCGGTCAGCGTCTTGGAATAGGTCCAGGAAACCAGGAAGCTCAGATTTTGTGAGAAGTGCTTTCTGGCCTGAACCTGAAGCGCGTTGTAGATCGAGTTGCCCACGGTTTCCCCAAAGTCCCGAAGCTGGGAAAGGCCCTCGACGGTGTCCGCGGTAAATTGCGGCATCGGGCGCAGGGCTTGGGCCAGTGGAACGTTGGCGCCAAATGTGTTAAAGAAACCGGCGTAGGGCGCGTGCAGCCCCGTCGCCGGGTCCACCGGCATGTGGGCCACTATGGGCAACGCCTGTTGGGCGGCGCCGGAGAGGGGTTGGAAAATGTAGTTCTCCGGCGTAGCCGGCGTAGTCGCCGTAGCCGGCTGGATGTATTGATATTCCGGCGAGGTCATGTAATACGTCGGTGTCGCGTTGCTGTTCATCAGGCGGCTGGGCAGATGGTGCCCAGCGGTGCCCACGTACGCAACATCCAGAAGAATTCCCCCCGGCAACTCCCGCTGAATACCCATCGTCCAATCCTCAAGGTAGGGCAGGTGGCCATCATTGGGGTAGGCCCCGAAGGAGGGAAGCCCTGCTCCGACCCCAGCCGACGGGTTCTTAAACGGCGGAGACGCAAACAGGTTAGCGGGCCAGCCGTTTTTCAGGAACATGTGATAACTCGAGTTTCCCGCCACCGTGCCCGGAATCAGGCCGGCATAACCGGTCGAGGAATCCTCGGCGACGCTATTCGAAGCACTGTATCCCTCTTGCTCCCACGAAGTGGCAGCGTCGCGCTCAGCCCCTCCTGCGGAATAGATCAATCCATAGGCGGAGCGAAGCACCGTCTTCTGATTGATCGCATAGGCAAGCCCGATACGTGGTCCCAATTCGTGCGTGTCCGCATTGGCCCCGGCGCGTTTGCCAGGGGCGGCCCAGACCTGGGCCCCCTTGATGCCGAGGTTAAGATTGATGGCATTGGGATCCATCCATGACCACTGGTTGTGTGCGTTCACGGAGGGAAGCATCAGGTCATAGCGCAGGCCCAGGTTGAGAGTGAGCTTGGGGGTTATCTTCCAGTCGTCCATGACATAGCCCGCGTAACGGCCGTCGACGTCCGCGGTAGAGGCAACGTTAACGCCCGCTTGTCCGTAATCAACCATCCCAAAGAGGAAACTGGCCACGCCGGCACCCGAGCAACCCCCTGTCCCGCTGGCGCTACAGCCATTGTTGTAGTTGGGACCGGGCAGCGCCGTGCCGCCGGCATTGAAGCGCAAATAGCTTGACTGATAGGTACTTCCGAATCCGTTGGCCCGGAGTTTAATGTAGCTAAATCCGGCCTTCACGGTGTGGCGGTTCTTGCTCCACGTCAGGTTCTCGTCGAGAGTCCAGTTATTCTGGGTGCTGTAGCTCTGGCCACCCCGCGCATAAGTGTTTCCCAAGTCGCCGATGTCCATTTCGACGAAGGTCGAGCCGGGGCCGGTCTGCGGCACGCCCGAATATCCGAGCGTGCCCGGCCAGCCCGTTCCGGCAGTGGGATAGCTGTCATTCCGGTAGCGGGTGAAGCCCACTACCGCGTGGTTGATGAGGGTTGGGGTGAATGAGTAGTCATCGCTAAAGCGGGTGATGTCCTGTTGCGTATAGGAGATTGCACCCTCACTGATGGCGCCAGGCCACTTGGAACCGCCGGGGGTATAGTTATGCCACCATACAAAGTCGCCCATAATCCGGTTCTTGTCGGAAATGTTGTGGTCAACTTTGCCCCCAAAATCGTTAATCGTGGTGTGGACCCCGTACCCTGTCAACCAGTTGTAGACGTAGCCATACTGACAGGTTGAGCAGGGTGGAGGATCCTTGAAATACGAGAAGATCTTGGCGGCCAGGGGATCGATCTCGTTGGGAGGAACGATATTGCCAGCAAGCAGGGGACGATTGGCAGGGCCGAGGGTGGCATCGTTGGTGGGATCGTAAATCGGCACCGGCAGATTGCTCAGGTTCCCCTGTTTCATGGCAGCCGTGGGGAGGGTATCTTTGGAGTTAGCGCCTCCCTCTCCGGCCCAGCGGTAGCCATGGTACCAGCCGAAGAAAAACGACTTATCCTTACCATTGTAGATGTGTGGAATATCGATCGGGCCGCCCACGGTGGCGCCGAACTCGTTCTGCTTGTTGACGGGAACCGTCGAGGCAAAGAACCCACGCGCATCAAGGTCATCATTGCGGAGCATTTCCCACGCCGCCCCGTGTAACTTGTTGGTGCCCGATTTGAGGGTGAAGGCCGTCATTCCGAGGCCCGACCCGCCGTACTCGGCCGGGACGGTGAGCGTCATGATATTGAACTCTCCCACCGCCTCCGGAGGAAAGAACAGATAGTGAAAGTCGCCGGACATCATGCCAGTTTGGGGAATCATTGCACCATCAAGAAAAAACTCGGTGCTGCCGCTGGTGCCGCCATTCACGACCGTGTCCAACTGGCGGCCGGAACCGCTGGCGGTTTGGTTTGCAGTACCGCGGCTGATCACGCCCGGAGAAAGCGACATGTAGAACCCCGGGTTGCGTTGCTCGGACTGCGAAACGATGGGCAACTCTTCCACGTCGCGAGCGGTTACCACCGTGCCGCGGTCCGAAGTTTCTGCGCTTAGGAGCGGTTGCGCGGTAACTTGTACCGTTTCAGTTACGGCGCCCAATTGCATGTGGATGTCCAGGGCAATCGTCTGGCCAACGTCCAGGACGATGCCTGTTTGGACGAATTTCTTGAAACCATGGATTTCCGCTGTCACCTGGTAGGGTCCGACTTCCAGAAGCGGGATCGTGTACGCTCCGCCGCCTAGGGTCTTGGCGGAAGTGGAAACTCCGGTTGCGGTATTGGTCGCGGTCACTTCCACGCCAGCCATGACGGCGCCGGTTTGGTCGGTGACGGTGCCCGTGATGGTGCCGCGGTCCATTTGTGCAAACACCGAACTCGCAGTCACCAATAAAGCGATTGCCATTAACAGCACAATACGCCGGGTCAAGTTGAGCATGCTGCTCCCCCTTATACTTGTATGTGAGACCCAAAAACCTTTGACGCGATTGACGACAGGTTGGAAAGAACCTCGGAATCGTACCCGAGGTTGCACTGCTGTGCTTGAGGCTAGCCGGTCATCACTTAACGCTCAGACCAGAAACGCCCCTAGATTGTTGATGACAAAGACTACCTAATACACCGAAAGCGACGAGAAAATAACATGAATCAATTATCCTGTCAAGAATTATTTTTGAGGATTACAACGAAAATGTCTTGGGAATAATTTCTTTTGTATTTCCTCACGCCACACGACAATATGTCCCTTTTGTGCGACGTCTGGACCCACGGGAAGGACCTTGCATGGAAAGCTCGACGGGACCCTGAATTCAGGTGTACATTACCGGTCGGTCGAAAGCTGACCTTCTGGCTTAGGAAATGCTTCGGCTTGGCGCGGCCATCCGGGCCGCAAGCAGTCCGTGGGAGTGAAAGCCATAATGCGCATGGGTTTCGCCTGCATGGTCAGTTTAACTTTGGTTCTACTTCTGGAGGTGGCGCCTGCCCGCCCGGGCAGCGGGGGCGTGGTCAATATCTCCTATCAGATGGCGCAGTCGATTCTCGCTGCGGTCGACGACGACTGGCCCGCCGAGCTTAAGAACCGCAGTCCGGCAGAGATGGAGGCCGTCTGGCCGGGCTGGATAACACACCACGACCAGGAGATCCGCGCCCGTCTATTGCGCGGAGAGGAAGATACCCTGGTCAACTTCGTAACCTTTGGGACTTCCTTCACTGCGCAGCCACAGCTAACCGCCAGTGAATTTGCAAGCTTACCCTTCGGCCCGGTACCCTCCGAGCTTTCACCCGACACCTCGCCGCAAGCCGCCCTCTTCCTCCATCGGGTCGATGACTTGCTGCGCGGCTTGGCAAACCCCGGAAATAACGAAAGACTGCTCTTCCTTGCCCAGTTCGTGGAAAAACAGGGCTATCATCCGCGTGCCGCCGATGGGGCGCGCCCCGACCTGGCGGAGCGGGCTCGCCTGAAGGCTTACGTGCTTGCCGACGCCGCCCGCGTAATCAGGGAGCAGGAAAGTTTTCAAAGGGAGTTCGAGCAGGCGCGCCAACTGAAGGACCGCACGGAGGACTTTGCGGAGCGCTCGAAGCTTTATCGTTCCCGCGGGCTGTCTTATGACACCTCGCTGTTGCCCAACATGGCCATTGAGGAGTCACTCAAAGCGATGCAAGCGCGGGGGTTACTGGCGCCGGGCAGCGTGCGCCGCGTGGCGATCATCGGCCCGGGACTCGACTTCACGGACAAGGTAGGCGGCTACGACTTCTATCCGCAGCAGACCATCCAGTGCTTCGCCCTGGTGGATACGCTGTTCCGCCTGGGCCTCGCCCACCAGGGGCAATTGCAACTGACCACTTTCGACGTCAGCGAGCGCGTCAACGACCACATGAGGCGTGCGCGGCGCCACGCCCAACTTGGCCAAGCGTATATCTTGCAATTGCCACGCCACTCGCAGGTTCCCTGGAAGCCTGAGACTTCCCACTATTGGCGGCAGTTTGGGGATCAGATCGGTACGCCGGTGGCCCCCATTCGGGCGCCAGCGCTCGCCGGGAGCGTGGAGACTCGCGCCGTGCGAATTCGCCCCGCTATCGTTTCCATGATCACGCCGGTGGACTTGGATATTGTCACCCAGCACCTTGACCGGCCTCCCCAAGAGGGCTTCGACCTCATCATCGCCACCAACGTCTTCATCTATTACGACCTCTTTGAGCAAATGCTCGCCCTTGCCAACACCCAAAGCATGCTGCGGCCGGGTGGGTTCCTGCTTTCGAACAACTCTCTACCCGTGCTGTCCTCCTCTCCAATGCGCGCGGTGGACTACCTCTCCCTCTTCTATTCCGACCTGCCTGACGATGGCGACGTCATTGTCTGGTACGAGCGGACACCGGACTGAGGGTGTTTGAACCGTTCCCGAAGGGGTGTGAGTTCATCTAATAAGGGTTGGCCGCGGTGCTTCACAATAGACTGCGTGGTCTTCAAGCTGCCCGCATTGGTTGTCTTGAGTGTCGCCAAAAGTTAGCGCGGCCGATTCTGATGCGCGCAGGCCGTGCCCTTAAATGGTCACAGGGCATCCTTCGGCGGGGGGCTAGGGGGTGGGCGGCTGCTCAACGCTTTTCTCCGCGTGTTTTGGTTCTCCGATCTTTTGTGAGGAATCCACGTTGAAGAGGAGAAAGTCTGAGTAAGCATGCTGATTGCGCATATATCTCCCATTCCAATCCAGGCTGACGCTCACCGCTTGGGGGAGCCAGAAACTCTGGGGCAGCCGTTTGAAATGGACCTCGCTGAACTCGATGTCCGTCGTTTCCTTGTCCAGTCTGATCTGGGGCATGGGTGTCAGCAGATCGGAAATGAGGTGGAGAATCTGGTAGGTCTGAGGGTCAATCCAAGCGATTCCCTGGGTGTAGGTCTGTCGGATTTCCTTTCCGTATTGGAAACTTCCTGACAGGAGGGACTTCGCCGGCACCTGAGCATACGCAACTACGAACGTGTCCCGATTTTTAATTTTCTGCGTTCCGAGAAGACGAAAAGTGCTTCCACTCTGGTAGGCGGGATGGAACACTAGCGATGCCGAGGCAAACCCGGAAGTCAACATGTAATTGTCACTGAATCCCAATTGCGGAGTTTCGATTCCTTTCATATCAGAACGATACTCATTAATACCGGGAACCCCCGCGTCATTCGGCGTTAACATTAGATATCGATACTTGTATTCCTGCGCCGTAGTCGGGGCTCCTTTACGGTCCAGCTTCTCCAAATGGAC
>Ga0326727_10017078_pt1 | contig 15152 bp, 12 predicted proteins | sample MB2enrmetagenome_FD_207643 | JGI IMG/M metagenome (GOLD analysis project Ga0326727, IMG submission 207643) | Lab enriched peat soil microbial communities from McLean, Ithaca, NY, United States - MB29MY | ecosystem: Environmental > Terrestrial > Soil > Wetlands > Peat | place: USA: New York... | reverse complement strand
GTTCCCGTCACCACCATCATCAACGGCATCAACAACGAGCAGGTGGGCCGCATCATTCAGTTCGCCCTCGACAACCCCAAGACCATCAGCTTCCTCAGCTTCCAGCCGGTCAGCTTCACCGGCCGCGACGAGGACATCACTGACGAGCGCCGCTTTGCCCAGCGTTACACTCTCTCCCACATGGCTCATGACATCAAAAATCAAATGGGCTTCGGCGAGCCGGAGCGCGACTGGTTCCCCATCAGCTTCATGTCCACCTTCTCCGATTGGGCCGACCTGATTCATGGACCGCAAGCCGATTGGGGACAGCTCTCCTGCGGCTGTCATCCCAACTGCGGCATCGGCATGGCGCTCATGATCGACAAGGAAACCAAGGAAGCCGCGCCCGTCACCGCCTTCCTGAATATGGATAAGGTGGCCAAGGATCTCGCCAAGGTCAATGACGCGGCTCGCGGCAAGTGGCTCTCGGTCATCGGCTTTGCGCTGGCTCTGCTGCGCAACTACGATCCCTTCAAGTCGCCCACCCACTTCAAGATCTCCGACATGCTCAAGAAGATGGACAAGACCTTCAACGCCACCGGCAAGAACTATGGCAGCGTCAAAGGCGACCGCACCCTGGAGGACATCAAGCTGCGCCGCCAGGACCGCTGGAACTTCCTCTTCATCGCCGGCATGTGGTTCCAGGATCTGTTCAACTACGACTTCCGCCGCACCGAGCAGTGCATCATCCCCTACGCCACGCAGGAGGGCGAGATCAGCTTCTGCGCCTACAACACAGGGATCGGCTGGCGCAACATCATCGAGAAGATGCACATGACGGCCACGCTCACCAAGTGGTATGAGGAGCATGGACGTCACGAGATCTTTGTCGGCGGCAAGAAGGTCCAAATGCCCGAAGTCGGCCACAAGTTGCTTCTAAAGACGGAGCACGTCAACGCCGACCGCAATCACACGCTCGACGATCTGGGCATCGCCAAGACCGCCCGCGAAGAGCAAATCCGCGCCCGCGATGAAAAGTTGAAGCAGGACGCCGAAAACGCTCGCATGGCCAAGCTCTATCGCGAACACGTCCTCGGCGAAAAGCCCGTCGAGGGACTGGTTCCGCTAGGTTCCATAGCCCCCGCCAAGCCGGTCAAACAAGAAGAAGGCGAGCTGGTCGCCGGAGACTGAGGACTTGAAGGGTACGGGCTTCAGCCCGTACAACCAGGCAATCGCGCCTTCGGCGCAAATACACAAAGGCCGTTCCCAAGGGCGGCCTTTAATTTGTCTGAAGGAGCGGCAAATTTGAGGTATAGACTATCGCCATAGCCCTATAGGCCAAATTTTGGTCTATATTCGGGTCAATAATATATTGGAAGAGCCGCGGGAATGATATCGTGATCTAGAAGCAGAAAACTATAGCGTTTATATTTCTGTAGGGCGCAGGAAAGCGAGCATCCTTTAGAGAATTGGTTCCATTTGGAGGTACACATGATTGACAGCTCATTCCCCCAGACTGGCATTGGCTCGATTCTCAAGACATACAGAATGAAAGTCTCACCCCGACAGAGAGACTATAGGTGGCGCGAACATCACGTAAAAACTCTCTTTGAGGATTTGGCAAAGGCAATGGATTCTGACGACCAAGAGTATTTCCTTGGAACCATTGTGTCAATTCCAGACAAAGACGGCGTGCTCGACATCATTGATGGACAGCAGCGTTTAGCCACGACAAGCATTTTATTGTCGCGTATTCGGGCGTTTCTGCTTACGACAGAATCGGGGATTGCTAAGAGTCTGGAGGCATTCTTGTCGGATTTTGACCGGCATCAAAGAGCTGACGTAAACAAATTAAAACTCAATCTGACCGATAACGATTACTTTGGTAAATGGTTGCTATGTCCAGAACTGCCTCCGCCGTTGCCTGAATCAGCACCGCTTTCTCACAAGAGGCTGAGAACGGCATTTGTTACGGCTGCCGATTACGTTAAGCGGATTGTGGCAGCGGGAAACGAAAAAGATTATGGCGACAAGCTGAATAAATGGATTGATCTTATTGAGAAAAAAGCAACCGTAATTCTCTTTCGTGTTCCATCAAGGGGAAACGCATACAAGATGTTTGAGACACTAAATGATCGAGGATTAAGAACTACACAAGCCGATCTCGTTAAGAATTACCTTTTTGGCCGGGCTGGAGAGAAGCGAGAGCAAGAAGCTATGCATTCTTGGGCGCAAATGGTAGGTGCTCTATCATCTCTTCAGGCTGAGGATTCTGATGCTGATGACGAGAAAGACGATATTACAGTTATTTTTCTGCGTTGTGCATTGATGTGTATTGGTGGACATTTAACGAGGAGTGCAGTTTATGAAAGAGTTCAAAGTGAAGCTAGGGGACCACAATCCGTCATTTCACATTTAGCAGAATTGGAATCATTAGCGAGGGTTTATGAACGCACGTTTTACCAAGACCATGAGTTCTGGACACCATACCCAGACTCGATGAAATATGCAATCCAAACTCTAAACGACTTCAATATAAAGCCGTTCCGTCCTGCGCTCGTTGCGGTTGCTGCCAAATTTGAGCCTAAAGAGGCTACAAAAGTCTTTCAATTCTTTGTGTCTTTGGGTGTGCGTATGTTGATTGCGGCGTCTACTCGCTCGGGGTCTGTGGAAGAAACTATGGCAAAAGTCGCAAAGGCCGTATATAAGGACGAGATTAAGATAGCCGCCAAACTCAAGGAGACTATAGGCGACTTAGCTCCCAAGGATGGAGAATTCCGTACAGCTTTTGAGACTGCTACACTTTCCAAAGGTCCACTGGCGAGATATTATCTCAGATCACTAGAAATGGTCGTGCAGAAAACTCAACATCCATGGTTTGTCCCTAATAAAGATAAAGAGTCCATGACGCTTGAACATGTTCTTCCAGAAGATCCTGAGGGGAACTGGCCGCAATTTAGTGAAGAGGAGCACGCAGCGTTCTGGAGACGAATTGGCAATCTCTGTCTGTTACCCAAAGTCCCGAATAATGACCTTCGTAGTGCAAATGAAAAAACGAAATTTGCAGTATATAAAAATGCACCTTATGAGTTGACAAAACAGATTTCCGAGACAGGTCACTGGACTAAAGAAACGATCTGTAAACGACAGCGGGAATTGGCTAAACTCGCCATTAAAGCATGGCCATTGTGACTTGTGGAGTTTGCCGGGTGCCCCTGGTCCCTCGCAGTTGGGGACCAGGGAGACCATGACCCCCATACGAGCGAACGGCGAGCCGCTGGCCCCACCGCAGGTGGCCACAGGCGTTTGCCGATTAATTCACCACTTCGTGCACACTGATCTCAGTAGTCTTCCTTCAAACATCGTCCTGGAACGTCCTCTTCGCGCCACCTTCCAGCCGGAAGCGGCCAATAGAGGCGAAAACGGCCCGTAACTCCTTATCCTGGACGATTTTGCAGGGAACTCCTTTGTTTTGACGATTTTACAGCGCAACCCTGTCTGTAACCTCAAGAAAACAAGGATTTTGCGCCCAAAGTATGGGTGGGGGTACCCGATGTTTCAACTTTGCCGGCCTATCAAGACCTACGGACTACGATACAAATCTCCGGTTCTCGGCGGGACGGCTTTTGTGGGCAAAATGGCGGCTCCACTTTAGATCCATTGCACACTGAGCGGTTTTCTGGGCGGCACCAGCCGATACGAGTACTTGCGCTCTCCGAGCATCAGGCCACCGCATATAACATACCCCTCTGGGACCGACAGAGCCTGACGGGTAGGAGCATGAATGGTAGCGACACGGGTCAGGTAACCAGCCCAGCAGACGCCCAGGCCCCGTGCCTCTGCCGCCAATTCAAGAAAGGTAAGGGCAATGGCGCAATCCTGTTTTCCCCAGCCATAATCTGCTGGCGCACAGGCCATAACGACTGTGGGAGCCCCTCGCAATATAAAGTCGTATCCGCCTTCCCACTGCGCCAGCCTTGCCGGACTGATCTCCGCAGTACGCATCCAGTTCATGACCTCCGCTGACAGCGCGTGTACCTTTGCCGCATCCTCCACGACAATCCAGTGCAACTTCTGGGAGTTGGAAGCTGTTGGAGCACGACGTGCCACATCCAGCAGTGTCTCCAATGTTTCTCTGGCGATGGGCCGGTCTCTGAACTCGCGCACTGATCGCCGGCTCATTAGAAAACTGTCGATAACCGCCGGATCGGGCAGTTTTTTGGATACAGGCAAGAAGGGTTCCCGCGGCAGGCCAGCGTGGGTCAGAGCATCGTGGGGACACACGGCAACACAGTGACCACAGAGGATGCAATTAGTGTCAGGAACTTCTTCTGGAATACCATTCGTATTAAGAATCAGCACCCTGGCTGGACAAACCGCCACGCATGCTCCGTCTCCCTTGCACAAATTCACATCAACAATAATCTGACTCACAATTGGTACTCCCCTTTACGATCTCCGTTGGTTTCTGCCCGTCTGGTTTTCTTCGCGAATACCTTCCATGGCGGCTACGATTCGTTTCTGTCTCCGATAGACATTTGCAACCGCCAACGTCCAGAACGGAACCAGATCGACTCCGGGCACAAGCTTGGCAACAAACGACGGAAGAAATTCCCAGTGCCAGCCCAAAAGACAAATCAGCAGGGCGCCAATGCCTAAATCGAGTATGTCATCAGCAGGCGATTCCGCTCCCTCGACGAATAGAGGGAAGACGACGATCTGGAGGGCATCCGCGATGATCGCCAGGATCAAGGCGGCTCGAAGACGCGGACCCGGCGAAATTGTGATGCTGCCGCGATTCATATCAAAATTTTCTATCTTCGCGCTTGATCTACCTATTCTAAGGCGAAAATACCGTCGCATCCAGCATATCAGGGGCCGGGAACAGCTCTGGGGCTCACCAGGCCGTAATGTCTCTCACGGATTGTTTGCCGGCTTCGCGGTTCGCAGCCGGAAGATGATCCCACCGGCCAGCATGAGCGACATGGACAAGACAAGATATCCGGCGCGCGAACTGCCGGTAAGCGCCTGGAGAAGACCAACCAGCCATGTGCCGGCAAAACCGCCCAGTGCGCCGCAGCTATTGATCAGGGCCATCACTTCGCCGGCCACATTCTTGGGCAGCATCTCCGGCACGATAGAGAAGAAGGGTCCGTAGGGTGCATACATGGCGCCGCCGGCAACAATCAAAAATGCATACGCCAGCCAGAAACTGTGTGCAGCGGTCAGGAAAGAGATGAACAGCGCAACTCCTGCGAGCATCAGAAACGGACCTATGAAGTGTTTGCGGTTGAGCGTCCGGTCAGAAAAATGCGCGACCCCCAGCATCAGAATGACTGCCAGCAAAAAAGGCGCGGCACTCAGCAGGCCCACCAGCTCGATTCCGCGAGTCGATCCGGAGCGGATCATCTCGGGAATCCACAATACAAGTCCGTAGACCCCAAAGCTCCAGAAAAAATACTGAACGCACAACAGAATCACGCTCGGGACACGAAAGGCAGAAGACAGATTCCCGTATTGCGGCAGCACGGTTTGTTCGAGTTCCAGCGTCGTTGCAAGTTGCTCGCTGCTTTCCTTGCTCAGCCAGGCCGCGTCGCGCGGCCGGTCGCGCGCTATCAGCACCCAGACGAACGCCCACAGAATCGACGGGATTCCCTCGAGAATAAACGTCATCTGCCAGCCGACCGCCTTGATTAAAAACCCGGTAGCGGCGGCCATCCACAAGACTGTAACGGGATTCCCCAGCATGAGAACCGCATTCGCGCGCGACCGCTCAGCGCGCGTAAACCAATTCGTCAGCAAGATCAGCATGGCCGGAAAAATCATGCTTTCCGCTACTCCCAGCAATAGCCGGTCCATCGCCAGAAGCCAAAACTCCCGGATCACGCCTGTAAGCGCAGACAGGATACCCCAGCTGATGAGCGAAAAAAAGACAAGCCTGGTTGCGCTCTTACGCGTTGCGTAGGTTGCGGCGGGAACCTGGAAGAGAAAATAGCCGAAAAAGAAGACCGACCCCAGAAATGCCGCCCGTGATTCGGTGATCTTGAGTGATGCGGCGAGCCCGGCCGCCGCGCCAAAGCCAAAATTCGAGCGGCCCAGATAGGCGAGGCTATAGGTGACGAAGACCACCGGCATGAGGAATAGCCAGCGACGACGCAATCCCTGCCGCCGCTTCACCGCATCCTGGACCTGTTCATTGGGCACACAAACTTTATAACATCCCGGAGAGTTCGAAATTGGGCTTGACGTCATTAAAGTTGTAAGATATCTTACAACTTTAATGACAAAGGGTCACCTAACCCGCGTGCAGCGCGCCGGCGTGAAGAACCAGGTTTTCGAGCAGCTTCGGGACCGAATCATGGAGCGGACCTGGCCGCCCGGCGCAAAAATCCCCTCGGAGAACGCCCTAGCTTTAGCGCTCGGCGCGAGTCGCGTCTCGATCAGGGAGGCACTGCATATGTTGGCCTCCCTCGGGCTGTTGGAGACAAGACACGGTGGGGGCACCTATGTGCGCGAATACTCTGGGGAGATCCTCTTCAATCCCCTTCTTCCCATGCTTGCCCTCGACAAGCAGGACATCCTACACGTCCTCGAATACCGCAAGATCGTGGAGAAGGGGATCGTCTCCCTCGTGGTGAAGCGCGCGGAAAAGCCTGAGATTGAGGAGCTGGAAGCTGCCTTCCAAGCCATGAAGGAGCACAGGAACAACACGCGCGCCTTTGCCCAGGCGGATCTGAGCTTCCATCTCGCTCTGGCAAAGGCGGCGGGAAACCCTGTCGTGATGAAAGTGAACGCCGTCATCACGGACATCCTGAAGGTCTCGATGTACGGCATCGTGGGCTCGCTCGGAACGAAGGACGGTCTGTACTATCACCGGAGGATCCTGGATGCGATCAAGGATCATGACGGACCCCGGGCGGAATCCCTCATGGAGGAGCATGTCGAACGTACGATCCGGAGGTTGAAACGCAAGCAAGGCGGGAATCGAAAATCCAGCGCTGGGAGGAAGACGGATGGCGAAGCCTGACAAAATTCGGAGGCTCGAAAAGATCGCATGGGACCTCAGGGCCGACGTCGTAAAGATGATCGGAGTCGGCAAGGCGGGACACCTCGGTGGTTCGTGCTCGCTCGCTGAGATTGTGGTTGCACTGTACTTCGAGAAGATGCGCTTCGATCCCAAAGCGCTGGGGGATCCATGCCGTGATCGCTTTCTCCTCAGCAAGGGACATTCCGTTCTCATCCAGTACGCTGCACTTATAGAGCTGGGCGTCATCCCCAGGGAAGAGTTGGGAAAGGTGAAAACCCTCGCGGGCAAACTGCAAGGCCATCCCGACATGATGACCCCCGGGATGGAGGCGGTCACGGGCTCTTTGGGGCAGGGACTTTCCATCGGCGTGGGCATGGCGCTCGCTCTGCGGCTCGCGAAAAGCCCTTCCAGGGTGTACGTCGTCATGGGAGACGGCGAGCTTGCCGAAGGCCAGCTCTGGGAAGCGGCCATGGCCGCCTCGCGCTACAAGTTGGATTACATGACCGGCATCCTGGATCGAAACCGTATCCAGGCCACGGGCCCGACCAAGGAGATATTCGACATTCCCGGCATCCCGGAAAAATGGCGGGCCTTTGGATGGAACGTGTTGAGCGTAGACGGTCACGACGTGGGCGCGATCCTCGATGTTTTGGATGAGGCGGCAGCGAAAAAAGGGGCTCCTACTCTGATTGTGGCGGATACGATCAAAGGAAAAGGGGTCTCGTTTGCCGAGAATCTCGCGGCTTTCCACAACGCTGCCTTGACCCAGGAGCAATACGACAAGGCGCTCGCTGAAATCGAAGAATCCGGGAGGAAGCTGCAATGACGTCGCCGAACCTGAGAAGCGCGTATGGGGCCAGCCTTGTCCGGCTGGGGAAAAAGGACAGCCGCGTCGTGGCCCTGGAGGCGGACCTCGGAAAATCCACCCAGTCCGTCCTGTTCCAGGCGGAGTTTCCCGACCGCTACTTCCAAATGGGAATCGCGGAACAGAACATGGCTTCCACAGCGGCGGGATTCGCCCTTGCCGGTATGATCCCCTTCATCCATTCCTTTGCCGTTTTCGCCGCCGGCAGGGACTACGATCAGCTCCGCAATTCCATCTGCATTCCGAATCTTCCCGTCCGCATCTGCGGCTCCAGCGCCGGGCTTTCCGATTTCGGTGATGGAAAGACCCACCAGGGCGTCGAGGATGCCGCTCTCATGCGCGCCCTTCCCAACATGACCGTGCTCTGCCCCGCGGATTCCATCGAGGTGGAGAAGATGATGGACTGCCTCCTCGATTGGAAAGGGCCCGTCTACCTCAGGATCAACAGGAACGATCTTCCCTTCGTGGTTCCACCCGATGAGCCTTACTCCATCGGCCAGGTGACCATGCTCCGGGACGGCAGCCGCGCGGCGATCTTCGCCTCGGGGATCATGGTCTCCAAGGCGCTGGAGGCCGCGACTGCTCTGGCGACGGAGGGTATTTCGGCGAGGGTGCTCGACGTCAGTACTCTCAAACCACTGGACCGCGGCGCGGTGATTCGCTATGCGGGCGGTGTGGACGCCATCGTGACGGCCGAAGAGCATTCCATCATAGGCGGGCTAGGTTCCGCCGTGGTGGAAGCGCTGCGCGGAGTCGCTCACGCTCCCGTGGAGTTCGTGGGCATCCCGGACAGCTTCGGCATCTCGGCGGAGAGCTATGACGTTCTGCTCGCGCATTTCGGGCTCACCTCGGAGGCCATTTCCAAAGCTGTTAAAACACTTTTGCAAGGGAGGAAAAAATGAACATCGGATTCATAGGACTGGGCATCATGGGCAAGCCCATGGCGAAAAACCTCCTCAAGGCGGGCCACAAGCTCGTCGTTTATGACATTGTCGATGCGCCGGTGGGTGAGCTGGTCGAAGCCGGCGCAACAGCGGGTGAGTCTCCCAGGGACGTAGCCGCGCAGTGCGAGCTCATCATCACCATGCTGCCCAATTCGCCTCACGTGAAGCAGGCGGTATTGGGCAAGAACGGCGTGATCGAAGGAGCGAGGCCGGGAAGCGTGCTCGTCGATATGAGCTCCATCGCGCCGCTGGTGAGCCGCGAGGTGGCCGCCGCGCTCGCCGGCAAGGGAATCGAGATGCTCGACGCCCCGGTTTCCGGCGGCGAGCCCAAGGCCTTCGACGGGACGCTGGCTATCATGGTGGGAGGCAAGGAAGCTGTTTTCGAGCGGGTGAAGGACGTGTTGCTGAAGATGGGCGCGAGCGCAGTTCTCTGCGGAGAAATCGGCGCGGGCAACGTCACCAAGCTCGCTAACCAGGTCATCGTCGCGCTGAACATCGCCGCCATGTCGGAGGCCTTCGTCCTCGCAACCAAGTCTGGAGTGGATCCCGAGCGCGTCTTCAATGCCATCAAGGGAGGCCTCGCGGGAAGCACCGTCCTCAATGCCAAGGCTCCGATGGTCCTCGAGGGAAACTACAAGCCCGGATTCAGAATCGAGTTGCACATCAAGGACCTGCAGAACGCGCTCGATACGGCGCACGAGACCGGCGTTCCAATCCCGCTCACCAGCCAGGTCATGGAGATGATGCAGGCCCTCAAGGTTGACGGCAAGCAGGCTGAAGACCATGGCGGCCTCATTCAATTTTACGAAAAGCTCGCCGGCGTCAAGGTCCGCAAAGGGGGTGCGAAGTGAGCGCCATGCGTCTTTCCGGCAAGACCGCTCTCATTACCGGCGCTGCTGGTGGCATCGGCGAGGAGATCGCCCGAAGGTTTCGAGAGGAAGGCGCCTCGGTCTTCGTGTGCGACGTCAACTGCGCGGAAGGGGAAAAGACGGCCGCGTCCATGGGAGCGGTCTTCCTGACACTCGACGTCACTTCAGAGGAAAGCTGGAAGGCCGCTCTTGCCGCCGTGCTCCAGCGGACCGGACGCCTCGACATCCTCGTGAACAACGCGGGCATCAACATCAGAAAAAACATCGAGGAAATGGAAGTCAAAGACTTCGACGCCATGTTCGCGGTGAACGTCAAGGGACCGTTTCTCGGTATCAAGCACGCCCTGCCGATTATGAGAGCCGCGGGTAGAGGGGTCATTCTCAACATGTCCTCGATATGCGGCCTGGTCGGCCACAGGTACACCAACGAGGCGTACACGACAACCAAGGGCGCCCTGACCCTGCTCACGAAATCGGTAGCCGTGAGATACGCGAAGGACAATATCCGCTGCAACTCCATACACCCCAGCACGGTGGAAACCGCTCTCGTGCAGGCCATGCTCAAGGACCCCGAGCGCCGGGCAGAGAGACTTGGCGAAGTGCCTCTCGGAAGGCTCGCCGGCGTAATAGACGTCGCGAATGCGCTGGTCTACCTCGCGAGCGACGAGGCCGCGTTCATCAACGGAGCCGCGATTCCTGTGGACGGAGGCCTCACGGCGGCGTAGGCGGACTACTCCGAGACGGTTCTCCTGGAATATGATGAAGTCACTATTTTCCTCAACGTCAGAGGTGCTTCATGAAACGTGTCCATTACGTTATTGTGTTCGCCATACTTGCCCTTGTTTTGGCCGCCGCTGGCGGCTACCTCGTCTCAAAGAGATGGCCGGCGCTTGCCTCCGTCACCGGCTCAGGCGGTTCTTCCTCCGCGGGCGCCGCGCCAGCGTCACAGTATGCGGGGTGGTACGGCCAAATTCCAGACATCGCGGATACTACGACGAATTTCATCGGAACGCTGACCGCAGGCGGCACAGCGGAATCCGCCGGTCACGAGCGGAGTTATGTCGTCACCTATCAGGTAGTGTTTGTCCGCGAAGCGCCTGAGAAAAAATTGCCGGAAGAGAATCTGACCTACCGGGAGCTGCAGGAACGCTACAACCGCCTTGGTGAAAGCGAGCTGGCGCCCTACTATTTCTTTTACGGTGAAATTGTTCACGGGACATACGATCCGGCACATCCGGACGTGATCGCGGTCCACGCAAAAATCTGCAAGAAGGATGTGAGCGGTTACGTTGATGCCCATAAGCTATGGCTTGAACCTGCCATCTCCCCCGTCGAGACCCCGCGGTACATGGCGCGCATCGATAACACGGCCATTCGCGTAGTGCCCGATCCATATAGTCCTGCTGTACTGGGCATCTTGCAAGGCGAAGTTGTTGAGGCTGTCGGACAACTGAATTTCCAAAACGATCAATGGATTCAAACGCGCATTAACGTTGAAGAAACCCCGCGCTACGGCTTTATTCATGCAAAGGATCTGCAGGCGCTTACGCCGGCCACAACCGATCAGTCCGCTGTTGGTGTTCAGGAAATTCCCCTGCAAATCAGGGCCTCGAATATATCGCTCGTAGATTCAGATCGCCGGAAACTTTCCATAAATGGATTTTATGTCGAGAGCGTGCCGCCTATGGATACCATCTCAGTGGACGACATGGCCGACTCTTATCAAGACAGAAGCGCGGGTCGCCAATATTTCATTACATCCGATTTGTTTCTTCACTCCTATCACTTGATTTTCGACCGAATGCTGCAGGATGTGGAAGAGAATAAGTTCTCGCCATCTGTCACCGAACTCGCCGCCAAACTTGCCGGGACCACGGAATACGAAGTCAAGATTCTTCCACCCACCGCGCCCGCCGCTGTTCGCGAGGCGCTCTTGTATGACTTGACTTACTTTTCCGTTGCCGCAAAACTCTTTAAGCCGGACTTCACGACTTCGGAAATAGTCCGAAAGGATGTCGAGGTATTCGTTTCACGGATTCAGGATGCGGCAGGCGATCTCCCGAACTATTTATCCGGCAAATTTGGCGACGAGGACTTTACGCAATACAAAGTTCGAGGGCACTACGAAAAGAACGAAACACTTCAACGATACTTCCGCGGAATGATGTGGTTTGGACGAAGGAATTTCCTCCTGTCGGATCGCAAGATGACTCTGGCCGCGATTCTTATTCCAGGTCTGTTGGAGAAGGCCCGGGAGACGCATACGTTTGACTCGCTCGATCATTCGCTCGGCTACGTCGTCGGCTCTCAAGACAAGTGCACGCTTGCCGGGTATCGTTCTGTCAATAAGAATGTCTTCGGCACGGAAGCGCCGAGCGCGAACCAGGTTGCGGTAAAGCTCGACGAAAAACTTGATGCGTTCAGTCGCGCGGTTGAACGCGACCTGCCTCCTCCTCAAATCGTTTCGGTACAGACAGGACTGGGACTCAATCAGCAAGACAGATTGAAGATGGTTCGCGGCTTCAGGTTCCTGGGCCAGCGATTCACCCTGGATGCCTTTCTTATAAACCAGATGACCTCTCCCAACGTGGGCAGTGATCTGAATCCGCGAAACCTTCCCTCCACCCTCGACGTGATGATGCTTTTGGGGTCAAAGGCCGCTGCTGAAGAACAGCAGCAAGCCCAACAGCGGAATAAATGGGACAACTACGATTCTCAGGCCAAAAAGCTTGAGGGCGTTACGCAACAACACCTCAACAGTCCTATGACCTTTTATGACGATTGGCTGGGCACATTGAATTCGTTGTATTTGCCCACCGCCAGCAAGCAATTGTTTGCGCTGGGGCAACCATGGCAATACAAGAACCTGAACGCCGGCGCGGCTAGTTGGACGGAATTAAAGCACGACACGATTCTCTATGCGGAGCAATCAGCCGCCGAAATGGGTGAAGGCGACGAATTTGAAATTCCACCGTATAACCCGCCAGCGCCTAAAGGTTATGTCGAGCCGAATCCGATCTTCTTCCAGCGTTTGGGGCAGTCCATCGACCAGATGTTGGAGCGATTGAAAGACTCGGGTTTCATCACGGACGAGTATCTTGATAAATTTACAACGTTTCGCAAGTTGGCTCGCCGGGCGGAAGCCATTGCGCAAAAGGAAGTCTCAGGAGAATTGATTACAGCGGATGATTACAAATGGATAGAAAATCTGCAAGCAGCGTTTGACCGGCCATTACTATTGCCTCGCGATGTGTGGGTGATAAAAGATCCTTCCGATCTGCAGATGGCATTGATCGCCGATGTTGCCACGGACTCTGTTCAAGGAAGGGTTCTGGAAGTCGCGACGGGCACGCCTCAGCGAATCATCGTCGTGGTGAAGGATGCCTATGGAGGAACGCGCCTGACTGTCGGGTATGTTTATTCCTGGTATGAATTTCCATCGCAGAAGCGTTGGGCTGACTCTGAATGGAAGAAGATCATCTACACCAAGGATTCCTCGGGCAGAAAGCAGAACAACATAGAACCTCCAGGCTGGTATGCAAAGTTTATGAAGAACCCCGGTGTTGCAAACTGATGCGCCGGTTCCTCTTCATCATTGCATTTGGCTTGCTGCCGGCCTCGCCATTTGGATGGGCGCGAGAATTCCATTACTCAAACTGGAGCGACAATCCGCGACCCTACATCGAGGCCATCCAGAAGTGTGCGGGGCAACCCTTTCCGAAAGCGCCCGCAGGTCAGGCCATTCGCGGAGGGATTGTGACTCATCATTTCCTCGCGAACGGATTGATGGTTCGATTCTTCGAGGGATTACGGAGCCAACCATCGCCCGAGACAATTATTTTGCTGGGGCCCAATCACTTTCATCAAGGCATGGCCAACATCAGCCTGTCCTCGCTGCCGTGGAAGACGCCTTTCGGCATTCTTCCGGCGGATGTGCGTTTAGTCCATAGGATTAGTGCAGCTATTCGGCTGCCCGAAGATCCTGAAGCCTTTTCTGGCGAGCATTCCGTGGGCATACTCATTCCATTCCTGAAGTATTATTTTCCCCGCAGCAAGGTTGTACCTATCCTGATTGATGTGAGTGCTCAGGATTCTCGCTTGGATGAACTGCGCGACATGCTTTCTCAAGTGTTGGAAAACGAAAAGGTGTTAGTTCTCTTGAGCATGGATTTTTCGCATCACTCGATTTCATCCATCGCTGATGCGAGAGACATCAAGGCGAAAGAAGTGATTTCCGCCATGGATGCAAAGGGAACGCGCGGCCTTAACGTAGATTCGCGCAAAGGCTTGCGCCTTTTGCTTGAATTGTTAAACCGGGTTGGATGTGACGGAGTGCAATTCAACGAGCACACCAACTCTGCCCGGCTGACCGGAAAATCAAATCAACCCGACGTTACAAGCTACTTCACGATTTATTTTCTGAACGCTTCAGCCAGGAGAAATGCAAAATGAAGCCGATCTCGGGCCTATGTATTTGCTATTCCCGCACGTGGGCGGTAATCTCCAAGCATCGGGTATCCTAAGGAGCACGCCACTCAAAGGGCGGAGGAAGTGGGAGTCCAAACGCAAGCAAGAGCCGGAATGAACCATGGATTGATCTTCAACATCCAACGGTTCTCCCTGCAGGATGGTCCAGGGCTGAGGAGCACCGTATTCATGAAAGGCTGCCCACTCTCCTGCCTGTGGTGCCACAATCCGGAGAGCCGGCTGCCCCAGGCCGAGTTTGTTCGCATGGAAAACCGCTGCATGGCCTGCGGTCTTTGCAGCGAAGAGGAGTTGTCGGGGCGCGGTACCCGCGTACTGACCGACATGGACCTGGAAGCCTGTCCCACCGGCGCTCTGCAAAAGGCCGGCCACGAGATGGAATCCGCGGCCCTGGTCAAGCAACTGCTTCGAGATCGAATCTTTTTCGACGAGTCCGGCGGGGGCGTGACCTTTTCCGGGGGCGAGCCGCTGCTGCAAATGCCCTTCCTCATCGAAACCCTCGATCTGCTGCGCGCTGAAGGAGTGCATACGGCGCTGGATACCTGCGGGTACGCTCCATGGAAAGATCTCCAGGAAGCCGCGCAACGTTCATCGCTGGTACTCTACGACCTGAAGTTGATGGATGAGGATCGCCACCAGGCGGCTACCAGCCAGTCCAATCGCATCATCCTGGACAATCTAAAAGCTCTTTCCGGGATGCACACGGAAATCCGCATCCGTGTGCCGGTCATTCCCGGCATCAATGACGATGACGACAACATAGAGGCTGCGGCTCAGTTCCTTTCTTCCCTGGCGGGAGTCCGACAGGTAGACTTGCTGCCCTATCACCGCATCGGGGAGCCCAAGTTCGCCCGCATGGGCATAACCTATACTTTGGCTGGGCTCGAAGCCCCTACTCAGCAACGACTCGAATCCCTGGCTGCAATTTTTCGCGCCAGGGGGCTTGTGACCACCATCGGAGGCCGCCCATGAATGAACGCACC
>Ga0326727_10017077_pt1 | contig 15152 bp, 12 predicted proteins | sample MB2enrmetagenome_FD_207643 | JGI IMG/M metagenome (GOLD analysis project Ga0326727, IMG submission 207643) | Lab enriched peat soil microbial communities from McLean, Ithaca, NY, United States - MB29MY | ecosystem: Environmental > Terrestrial > Soil > Wetlands > Peat | place: USA: New York... | reverse complement strand
TATCCCAGAATCCCGCCTCGCTGCAGCCGATGCAGCCGTGGCCTGACTGGATGGGATAGCTGGTGCCTTCGTTCCACTTCACCACCGAGCAGGCGTTGTAAGTGACCGGGCCCTTGCAGCCCATCTTGTAAAGGCAATACCCCTTGCGCGCATTCTCGTCGTCCCACGACTCCACAAAGAGGCCGGCATCGTAGTTCGGCCGCCGGTAGCAGGTGTCGTGGACGCGCCGCCCGTAGAACTCCTTGGGACGGCCCTGGCTGTCGAGCGCCGGAACCTGCCCGAGCACAAGCAGGTGGGTGACCACGGACATCATCACGTCGGCGATCGGCGGGCATCCAGGTACGTTGATCACCGGCTTGTCCACCAGCTTGTGAATGGGCGTCGCGCCGGTCGGATTGGGCTTGGCCGCCTGCACGCACCCGTTGGAGGCGCAACTGCCCCACGCCACCACCGCTGCCGCATCCTTGGCGACCGTCTGCAGGATCGATTCCGCGGTCTTGCCGCCGATCATGCAATACACGCCGTCGTCGCCCAGGGGCACCGCGCCCTCGACCAGGACGATGTACTTGCCCTTGTTCTTCTCGATGGTGTCGGTCAGGCACTTCTCCGCCTGGAACCCGGAGGCCGCCATCAAGGTCTCGGTGTAGTTGAGCGAGAGCACATCCAGCAGCGCATCCAAAACGATGGGGTGCGATGAGCGGATGAACGATTCGCTGCAGCAGGTGCACTCCTGAAAGTGCAGCCATACCACGGGCGGTTTCTCTTTCTTTTCAAAAGCGGTCACAACCTGGCCCACGGCGTTGCGGTTGAGACCAGCCACGGTTGCGGCCGCGGCGCAGAACGTCAGAAACTCTCTGCGGCTGTAGCCCTTCTGCTGCATCGACTCCCAAATCGAATGACCCATGCCTACCTCGCTTCGTGCGCAGGCATCGGGAATCAGCGCTGGGGAGCGGAGTGAAATTCGAATCCAGCCCGGCGTTCTCCCGATGAATGCATGTGACGCTACTCACCTCCAATAACGACTCGCTGTGAGCCCCATCACACATCTGAGGAGCCATGCCTGGAGTGAGGGAACCTGGGCCGCGCAATGGGAACAGGGATCGGGGATCAGTGGTCAGGGGTCAGGGAGCAGACATCGGTTGTCGGCCGGTGGTTCTCAGGCGGGCACTGCCAGCCGTCGGGGAGCGTTGGCAGCTTCTCCGGCTCCTGGCTATCAGCCTGGGCATCGGCCCACCCACGGGCATGGGCATTCGCGACCCAAGGTTGAACTCTCATGGTGACCACGGGGGGCGTGCCGGGTTTGAGATTGTGGCTACAGCTCGCGGATGGAGGCCACCGGGTTGGCGCGCATGGCTCGATGCGCCGGAAGGTAGCATGCCAGCAGCGATATGGCTCCCAGGAGCACCACCACTCCAACCACCGTCATCGGATCGTCGGCGCTGATTCCATACAACAGTCCCGCGATGAAACGAGTCAGCCCGAACGCAAGGGCCAGCCCCAGCGCCAGCCCGGCCAAGGTAAGCCACAGTCCCTGCAGCAGCACCAGACGCAGCACGTCGATGCGCGAAGCACCCAGAGCCATGCGCACTCCAATCTCGTGCGTCCGCAGCTTGGTGCGGTACGCCACTACTCCGTAGATGCCGGTAGCGGCCAGGAGCAACGCAATTACCGCGAATATCCCCGCGAATGTACTCTGCATGACTGCGAAGATCCTCGCCACCTGCGTCGTTTCGCGCATGGAGCGCACATCGAATACCGGCAGCCGTCCGTCGATTTCGTGGATCGCCCGCTCCAACGCCGGAGCCAAATCCACCGGGTCGCCTTTCGTTCTTACCTGCACGATCGTCTCGTTATCCGAATCTTGAAAATAGCTCATGTAAACCATGGGCTCCGGCCGCTCATTCATGAACTGGTGCTTTGAATTCTTCACCACGCCCACAACGACAAAGGGGTGACTCCAGATCAGAAGCTTCTTGCCCAGCGGATCCTGCCCAGGCCAGTAGCGGCTTGCGGCAGTCTCGTCCACAATCATTACGCGCGGCGCTTTTTCGCTGTCATCCTGCGTGAAATCGCGCCCCTCGATTATCGGAATGCCAAGGGTTTCGAAATACCGCGGCGTCACATCCGCCCTGCGCACCTCCAGCGATTCGTGCGGACGGGGCATATACCCTTCCGGGTAAGCGTCTCTCGTTTTGCGCGTAAAGGCCAACGGAACCCAATCCGTAAGCGACGCGACCGTCACGCCTGGCAATGTCGACACGCGATCGAGAATCCGATGACGGATCACGTCCGCTTCTTCATCGCTGTAGCCGGCTATATTCAGGCCCACCGACGCGGTCAGAATGTGATCCTGCTCAAATCCGGGATTCTCGTCGGTGAGATTCCGCAGTGTCTGGAGAAACAGCCCGGAACTCACCAGCAGCGCAAGCGAAAGCGCGATCTGCGCCACCACCAGGCCACTGAGCAGATGCCGGTTGCGAGCGCCGCCGGATATGCTCGCCGACTCCTCCTTGAGCACCTCAACCGCGGGCACCTTGGACGACCGCCAGGCCGGGAACACCCCGCATAGCACGCCGGCCAATATTGCCAATGCCACGATCCCGATCATCACGTAATAGTCCACGGTTCCGTTCAGTTCGATGGGGTTCGAACTGGGCGGAATGAACCATGCGAATGTTTTTGCGGACCACGAGGTGAGCAGAAACGCTACCGCTCCGGCGCAGAGTGAAAGGATGACCCCCTCGAGCAGCATCTGCCGCACCAGCTGCACGCGTTGTGCACCCAGCGACTGCCGGATAGCCATCTCGCGGCGACGCGACACGAAGCGCACCAGCGTCAGCGTGGCGACGTTGGCGCAGGTCAGCAACAGCACCACGCCGGCAATGGCCAGCAATATGGGCAGCGTCGACGCCATGTAGCCGTTGGCGCCAAACGGCGAGCGCCACATCGGGTCAAGCAGAATGGTGTTAACCCCGAGGTGATCGTCGGGATAAGCCGCCACAATGCGCCGCATGATCGAATCCAGATCCTGCGCGGCCATCGCACGGCTCACTCCGGGGCGCAGCCTTCCCACTACATTCAGGAAGGCCACGCTGCGATGCGTCATTCGCCGATTATTTGTTCCGAGGGGATTGAGGGTCAGCCATGCATCCTCTCGAATCCCCGGCATGGCTCCAATGACCCCCACCGGGGCCACACCGATGACCGTCACAGGATGCCGGGCAATCTCAATCGACTTGCCGACGATCGCCGGGTCGGCCGCATAGCGTGTCTTCCATAACGAGTAGCTCAGGATCACATAGGGAACGGCGTCCGGGCGCGTCTCCTCTTCAGGCAGGAAGAATCGCCCGAGAAAAGGCTGGATGCCCAGGACGTCGAAATAGTTCGACGAAACATTTGCGATATAAATCCGCTCCGGCTGTCCGCCACCTGTCAGCGTGATCCAGTCGTGGTTGTAGGCCAGGAATCCGCTCAGGCTGTGATTCCGATCCCGAAGGTCGCAATAATCGAGATAGGACAGCGGCGGAACCGGCGATATATTCCACTCCCCGCGAATCAAGGTCACCAGTTCGCCGGTATTGTGTGCTCCCGGAATCGGATGCAGCATCGTGCCGTCAATCCAACTGAGGACGGTGCTGTTCGCGCACATGGCGACCGCCAGCATCGCCGTCGCGGTAAATGTGAATCTGGGATTCTTGCGGAGTTGCCGCAAGGCAAAGCGAACATCCTGGAGCAGACCGGCCATGACAGCCCCCAATCGGAACTTTGCTCTTGGGGAACGAGAGTATTATCCTTCCTGCCTGCACGCTGTGTTCCAAAGCACCGTTGGATGTAAGTCTCCGGCCTGCATCGAAATAGACGCAAGGCCCGTCCTTCGCATCCATCCATTTCCTGTCCGTCGGTGAGCCGAGTGTCCGTTTTCGAACGGTTCCTGCTGGAATTGCGGCGGCGCGTGCATCGGAGAATCTGCCGACGCCGATGTTGTCCATTCATGCCAAATTGCCAGGCACTCGCCGGGACTCGGATTGTTAGAGCGTGTTCCAAAATGGCTCAGCCAGTCACATCTGCAATTCCCGCAGGGGCTGAAGCCCAATATTACCTGGCGACATTCGGCACGACTGAAGTCGTGCGCCGACACTTCTTGCTCCCAGGGAAGAGTTTTTCCGCAGCCTGTGAAGCCGTGCCCCGATACAGTGACGGTTTATGAAACACGCTCTAATGAAATGCCGGCTTATGGAAATGTATGCAGGCTTTCCCGCTCAATCCCGCGGAATCTCCATGGCGCCCGTCAGGCTGCCGACCCGCTCCACCTGGTGGCCGCGGCACCACGACTCGAGTCCTTTCGCCAGCCGCTCCACGGCTCGCGGGTCGGCATAGCTAGCCGTGCCTACCTGCACTGCGGCCGCCCCGGCCAGCAGGAACTCGACGGCATCCTCGGGAGTGACGATGCCGCCCATGCCGAAGATGGGGATCTTCACCGCCCGCGCCGCCTCATGGACCATGCGCACCGCGATGGGCTTGATGGCTGGCCCCGAGAGTCCGCCGGTGATGTTGCTCAAGCGCGGATGCCGGGTCTCCACGTCGATCGACATGGCAAGAAAGGTGTTCACCATGCTGACGGCGTCGGCGCCCGCGCCCTCTGCCACCTTGGCCATGTGGGCAATGGAAGTCACATTGGGTGACAGCTTGACGATCAGCGGCCGCTTGGCGGCGGCCTTGGCCCGGCCGACCAGGTATTCGAGCGAACCCGCATCGGCGCCGAAGGCCATGCCGCCGGCATGCACATTGGGGCAGGAGACGTTCAGCTCATAGGCGGCAATGCCTTCGGCATGATTGAGCCGCTCGATTACGGAGACGTATTCGCCCACTGTGTAGCCGAAGACGTTGACGATCACCTTGCAGGCGGGATACCGGGCCATCGGCGGCAACTTGCGGGCGATGTAATCCTCGACGCCGACGTTTTGCAGGCCAATGGCATTCAACATGCCGGATGCGGTCTGCACGATGCGCTGCGGCTTGTGGCCGGGCAAAGGCTGCAGCGAGATGCCCTTAGTGACGAAGCCGCCAATCCGCTCCAGCGCGACAATCTCTTCAAACTCGATGCCGTAGCCGAAGGTGCCGCTGGCGGCGACAACCGGGTTGGCCAGCTCCACACCGGCCAGCCGCACTCTCATGTCGGGTTTCACTTGGGCCGCAGTCTTCCTTCTGTCGATGATACGCGCCTTAAAACGGCGGCGAACCACCAGGACAACAGCCGGATCAGGCGACCACAGGCTCCTGCGCCTCCACCTTGACCGGCGTCAGCCAGCCAAAGCGGTCCGGCTTCAGACCATTCGCGATGCCGAAGAACTCGTCCGCGATCTGCCTGGTAATTTCGCCGGGGTTGCCGTCGCCAATCACAATGCGGTCGATGGAGCGGATGGGGGAAACCTCGGCCGCGGTCCCAGTAAAGAAAACCTCGTCGGCGATGTAAAGCAGTTCCCGCGGAAGCGCCTGCTCGGTCACCGGAAGTCCCAGGTGCCGGGCGATGGTCAGCACGCTGTCGCGCGTGATGCCCGAAAGCGTGGAGTTGGCCAGCGGCGGCGTATACAACACGCCGTTGCGGACAATAAAGATGTTCTCGCCAGAGCCCTCGCTGACCAGGCCGTTGACGTCCAGGCCAATGCCCTCCGCGTAGCCATTTACTTCGGCTTCCATGTGGATGAGCTGCGAGTTCATGTAGTTGGCGCCGGCCTTGGCCAGCGCGGGCATGGTGTTGGGCGCCAGGCGGTTCCAACTGGAGATGCACACATCCGCGCCGCCGTGGCCGGCGATGTATTTGCCCCACGGGAAGTTGGCGATGTAGACCTCGATGGGCGAACCCTTGGGGCTGACTCCGATCTCTCCGTAGCCGCGGAGCGCGATCGGCCGGATATAGCACGGGGCAACCCCATTCGCCTCAATCACATCGACCACACCGGCGCAGAGCTCGTCGAGCGTAAAGGGCACCGCCATGCGGTAGATTTTGGCCGAGTCCAGCATGCGCTGCATGTGCTCTGGAAGCCGGAAGACCGCCGACCCGTGCGGCTGGCCGTAGCAGCGAATCCCCTCAAACACGCTGGAACCGTAATGGATCACGTGGCTCATCACGTGCAGGGTGGCCTGTTCCCAGGGAATCAAGGTGCCGTTGTGCCAGATTTTCGATGTAGTTTGGATGGGCATGGGGGCTTGCGAACTCCTTTTTCGCGCTCGGGCGCGCACAAGCAACAGCGTATCGCGATTTGTGGGTGGCTGTCACTCCTGGGCTTTGCCTGACGCGCGTTATGCTAAGGTTCAACGGTGAAAGTCGCAACCCAGAGAAGGGCGCCCGGAAGCGGCAGGGAAGCGCGCCGGCTTCTGCCCGGCCTGGCGGTGAAGGATGGGTTCACGCGCCATCCGTTCGACATTGAGTTTGGGGTGCGGACGAGCGGACTGATTCCAGGCAGATACCTGGGCAGCGCGCACCGGCACGACCGGCATAATACGGCCTACTTCGGGGTCGCGCCGTCGGTGCTCCACGCCCTGGTGCGGCGTTGGCGGCGCAGCCGGCCTGTGGCCCCGGTGGAGGAGTTTACGTTTGTGGATTTCGGCGCCGGGATGGGACGCGCCGTGCTGCTGGCTGCCGAGCTGCCGTTCCGCGCGGCGCAGGGGGTGGAACTGAATCCCACGCTGGCGCGAATTGCAAAGAGAAATCTCGCTCTCTGGCGGGCGGCGGGGCGGGCGCGGGCTCCGATGCGGATCGTGTGCCAGGATGCGGTCGAGTTTTCGTTTCCGGCGGGCCCGTGCCTAGCTTTCATGTTCAATCCATTTGGCGCGCCGGTGATGCGGCGGCTGTTGCGCTCGATGGCCAGGAGCTTTGCGGGGCGGCCGCGCCAGTTGGATCTGCTCTATGTGAACAACGAGCAGGAGAGAGTCTTGGAGCAGCAGCCCGGCTTTGTGCGGCTGTTTCTCGGCCAGGTGAAACGATCGCGGGCCGACGCCATTGCCGACCATGCGATCATGGCCAATCAGCCGGAAGGAGAGTACACTTCCTCGAACTACGAGGATTGCTCGATGTACCGGTGGGTTGGCTGAATGAGCAGGCCGGCGAGCCAGTAGAACCGCTCGCTAGCCGTGCGTAGGAACTCCGCGCTTTGAGGAGAAAGGGAAGCCGGAAGTTGGCAATTTGGGAACGGGAGCACGACTTTGAGGGAAACCCATCTGATACTGGGTCTGGGCGAGCTGTTGTGGGATGTATTGCCGGAGGGTCCGCGCCTGGGCGGTGCGCCGGCGAACTTCACTGTGATGGCGGGCCGCCTGGGCAACCATGCCGCGATCCTGAGCCGCATCGGGCGCGATGGGCTGGGACGGAAGGCCATCGACCAGTTGGATCCGCTGCCGGTAGATGCCGGTCTTGTGCAGATCGACCCGGCCCACGAGACTGGGCGCGTCACGGTGGCCTTTGCCGATGGCCAGCCAGGCTACACAATTCACCAGCCGGCGGCGTGGGATTTTCTTGAGCTGACCGGCGATTGGGTGCAGCTGGCCGAGCGCGCGGATGCCATCTGCTTCGGTTCGCTGGCGCAGCGCAGCGGAAAATCGCGGCGGACCATCCAGACCCTGGCTGCACAGACGCAGGCCACATGCGTGCGCGTCTTCGATGTGAACCTGCGTGCCCCGTTTTATTCGAGCGAGATCATTGAGGAATCGCTGGAACTGGCGACGGTGGTCAAGATGAACGACGCCGAGGTTCCGCTGGTGCTTGAACTGCTGGGCCTTGAGAGTCCGGGACTGCCGGCAACCGCGGGATGGTCGCTGGAAGGCTTGCGGCTGGGCGCGGAGCGGCTGCTGGCGGAATTTCCCTCGCTTGCCATGGTGGCCATCACCCGCGGAGGGCACGGCAGCCTGCTGGTAAGGCGGGACGAGTGGCACGAACATCCCGGCGTGCCGGCGAAGGTGGCCGACACCATCGGCGCCGGCGATGCGTTTACCGCCGCCATGACCCACTACCTGCTGCGCGGCGCGGACCTGGCCACGCTCAATGAGGCAGGGAACCGATGGGGCTCCTGGGTCGCCTCGCAGGCGGGCGCGATGCCGCCGCTGCCGGAAGCGGCGCGCGCTGAGATTGCGGCCGCGATTGAAGGCTGAGCACGGCGAAGCTCCGGCTGCCCGCCGGAATGTAAAAATGCGCCGTCAATGCGGTAAAGTGGTCCCATAGTGATCATCAACCTCGCCAGGCGCGCGCACGATCACAACTGGGAGCTGGACCCCATCACGCGCTCCCTGTTGGACACCGATTTCTACAAGCTGCTGATGCTCCAGTTCATCTGGAAGCATTTTCCGCGCACCCATGTCTCGTTCACGCTGCTCAATCGCACTGTCGCCACTCGGTTGGGCGACATCGTCGATTTAGATCAGTTGCGCGAACAACTGGAGGAGGCGCGCCGCCTGCGCTTTCATCGTTCTGAGCTGATCTGGCTGGCCGGCAACACTTTCTATGGGCGGCGAGGCATCTTCGAGCCTGCGTTTCTTGAGTGGCTGGAGCGCGATTTCCGACTTTCCGATTTCGACCTGTCTGTCGAGGACGGCCAGCTCTCGCTGCGCTTTCACGGCCTGTGGACCGAGACCACGCTGTGGGAGATTTACGCGCTCTCAGCCATCGACGAGCTGAAGACCCGCGCCAGCCTCAAGCGCCTGAGCGAGCTCGAACTCGATATCCTCTACGCCCGCGCCAAGACCCGGCTTTGGGAGAAGATGGAACGGCTGCGCGGCGTCCCTGGCCTGAGCCTGAGCGACTTCGGAACCCGGCGGCGGCACAGTTTTCTCTGGCAGGAGTATGTCGTGACGGCCATGAGCGATGTGCTGGGAACCTGCTGTGGCGGCACCTCGAACGCCTACCTGGCCTACAAGCACGACCTGGAGGCGATCGGCACCAATGCGCACGAGCTGCCCATGGCCCTGGCGGCGATGGCTTCCGACGAAGAAGAGCTGAAGACGGCCCAATACCGCCTGCTGCAGTTATGGCAGCAGACGTACCAGGGCGAGTTGCTCATCCTGCTGCCGGACACGTTTGGCACTACGCAGTTTCTCGAGGCCGCGCCGGATTGGGTGGCGGACTGGACGGGCCAGCGTGTAGACAGCAAGGATCCCTACGCAGCCGGCGACGAGTATATTGACTGGCTGGAGCGGCACGGGCGCGATCCGCGCCAGAAGCGGCTGATCGCCTCCGACTCGCTCGATGTGGACCAGATACTTGGATTGCACGCCTACTTTGCCGGGACGCTGAAGAATGGCGCGCGGCGGGAGGAATTTCAGTGCGGGCACGATTTCCTGGATGAGCGCCGATGGACTCCTCAGCGCCGCATCCGCTTCAGTGCAGGTTGGGGCACCTTGCTGACCAACGATTTTCGCAACTGCAACCCCCAGGGCGGCGACAGCTTCGATCCGGTCAGCCTGGTGTGCAAGTTGACGGACGTGGAAGGCCGGCCGGCAGTGAAGCTCTCAGACAACTTCGCCAAAGCGCTGGGGCCGGCAGCCGAGGTGGAGCGGTATCGGCGGATCTTCGGGACGGCTGGTGTTGCGAACGTGCCGGTGATTACCTGAGGGATTTTTCTGGCAGGCTGCGGAAAAGCTCATGACCAAGAGGAATAGCAGCCATTTGAAAGGGCACCGCGTAGCTACGCATTTTCGCGAAAGTGGAGGCAGATGCGATCCGGAAAGAGGCGCGCATCGTGGGGCGTGGGGCTGATCGTGCTGCTGGCGTTCGCGGGCGATCCCAGCGTGCTGGCTGGCCAAAGCAGCGGCGGGGCATTGGGTCCCGCGATTCCCGTCGTAGACAGCTCCTGGCCTGACGTCAATCTCAACGTGGTCGTGACCGACAAGCACGGCGCGCCGCAAAAGGTCGACGAACAGGCGTTTCATCTTTTCGAAGACGGCGCCGCGCGGCCGCTCCATCTTCGCGATTCGGCGGACTCGCCTGTATCGCTTGCGCTCATCATCGATTCCTCGGGCTCGATATACAAGCGCAAGCCGGAGATCGTCTCCGCAGTCAACACAATCATCCATGCTCTGCCGGCCGAAAGCGAGGTCATGGCCGTCTTGTTCGCGGACCAAGCCTATATGGATCTTCCCCTCACCCCGGTTTCAAAAGTCGACTACTCGTTTCTGGATCGACTGGATGCCAGGGGCCCGACGGCTCTTTGGGATGCTGTCGTTGCAACTGAGAACCATTTCGTGGCGCACGCAATGTATGCGCGAAGAGCTCTTGTCATTTTGAGCGACGGCGAAGACAATGCATCACGCGTTACAGAGGATAGAACTTTGCGAAGCATCGAGCAGCCTGGCTCCCCAACGGTTTACTTGTGCACCGTTCGCGATACGCGAAAGACGCTGGAGGCGCTAGGTGAATCCACACGCGGGCATAGAATTTTGAATTTTCTCGCAAAGAGGGGAGGCGGCATGGTGTTCCATCTCGATCCTGACCCCGTATCCGCTGCAACCCAGATCGTATCCGCCGTTCGTAGTCAATACGTATTGCAGTTTACTGCGGCCGACCCGACGCGTAATGGAAAGGCGCACAAGCTCGAGGTGCGCCTTTCGGTCAAGGGCTTACAAATCCACGAGCTTCCGAGTTATTTCGCCCCCGAAAGATGACGGTTAGTGCTCTGCAGGCGTGGGATCTTCGTCGTCGACGCGGGCCTCAGCCGCTGAGGAAGGTGTCCCGGAAACTCGCCTGGCATTCACCGAAAAACTCGAATAAAGCACTTTCCTCTTGACAAAATGTTATGTATAGATTACTTATTGTCATATATGAGAGACCAATGCAGGAGATGACAGACCAAAATCAATCTCGCCCCGCACGCATTTTGCTGATTGTTCTCTGTGTCGGCACGGCGATCGATATCGTTGCCGCCTGGCTATTGGGGCAGCCGGGCTTCGGCACGCCGGCCCGAATTGCCTTTGCCCTGCTGCCTATACCGGGGAACCTCGTCCTGGTTGCAGCGATTGTGCGCACCATCCGGCAGCTCGATGAATACATGCGGCAGGTGCATCTGGAGGCAGTCGCCATCGCCTTCCTGCTCACGGCTGTGGCTGTCTTTATCTACGGATATTTGCAGCGGGCGCTGGTGGTGAATGCGCTGAATGTCGGCATCGTGTGGATCTTCATGGCCGCGTTCTACGGCATTGGATATGCGATCGCCGCAAGGCATTACCGATGAAAAACAGGCTGCGCGTGCTGCGCGCGGAGAAAGACTGGACCCAGGCGCAACTGGCGGAGATCGTGGGCGTGTCGCGGCAGGCTGTGATTGCGGTTGAGAACGGCAAGTACGATCCTGCGCTGCCGCTGGCTTTCAAGCTGGCGCGGGCGTTTGGGAAGAACGTGGAAGAGGTTTTTGTCTGGGAAGATCGATTGCCCGAAGAAAAATGAGGAATTCTTGCCCAGGAGGGGTCAGAGATGAATCGAGTTTTTGTTGCCGCCATATTGGCTTGGTGTACAGCGATGCCGGCATACGGCAAGAGCAAGCACGCCGAGGAGAACAAGGCAATCGTGAGCAGGGTCTTCACTGAGATTCTGTCGCAAGGGAAGTTCGAAGTGGCGCCTGAGGTTTACGCCAAAGACTTCGTGAATCATGGCCCCGGCAAAGACGTCGGATTTGACGAGACGCAGGCCAACGACCAAGGCTGGCGATCCGCATTTCCTGACCTGAAGATGACGGTCGAGAGGGAAATCGCGGAGGGCGACTTTGTGACCGTACTGTGGAGGGGAACGGGGACTAATACGGGCAGCGGAAATGGCCTGAATGCAACCGGAAAGAAAGCCGACGGCCGCGGAATCAGCATCTATCGAGTCGCGGATGGAAAGATCAAGGAGGAGTGGACCGAATATAGCCAGATGCTCATCCTTCGCCAGTTGGGACTGTTTCCGGCGCGGCAATAGAAGAGCAGGCGTGCAAGGGCGGAGCAGGGGCGTGAGGGATATCAGTTCCACAAGGCGCGATCGGGGAGCGATGCTGCGTGAGGCGGGGCTGATCCAGTAGGGAATTCGCCACAGCCAGTTGCACGGCCGCGAAAAGGTCCGATTCCCATGCGGCATCCGGCGTGGCGGGGGTCGGGAGACCCCTCGCGACAGCCGGTCTGGCGACCAGCACTACGGGTTCTGCGTCCCATTGGACGTTATCGGTGGCAAGGAATCTGCAGAGGGAATCGGCACACGCATTCTGTTGCAAAAAAGAGTTGCGCTTGAGGGAGGGTCAGGGTATATTAGATGAGTGACCACTCGCTCATTGTGGCAGCTTGAGTGGAATCGGAGAGACATGGCCCGTCCCAGAAGCGACGACAAACGCAAGGCAATTCTCGATGCGGCGCTGCGTGTCTTCGCGGAACGTGGCATCGCCGACGCGCCCACTTCGGCGATCTCCAGGGCAGCGGGTGTCGCCGAGGGGTCTCTTTTCACATACTTCAAGACAAAGAGCGAGTTGATCAACGAACTTTACTTCGAGTTGCGCCAGGAGTTCAGCCGGAACTTGACGGACTTCCCCCATCAAGAGGATGCGTACACCCGGTTGCGCTACATCTGGGACAGATACCTGGAATTGGGAGCGGCGCATCCGGAGCGGCTGAAGGTGCTGGCCCAGCTGCGTGCATCGGGCACGCTCTTCAAGGAGAACGAGACGCCCGCGCTGGCATTTCTTGAAGTGATAAGAGGGACGCAGGACGCAACCGCCGGGAACGAGTTGCGCAACGCTCCGGAGGAGTACCTGGTGCTGATGATGCGAGCGGAGGCGGAGGCCACCATCGAATTCATCAACGCCCATCCCGAGTGCGCGGAAGTTTGCCGGGAGATGGGATTCAGGATGGTTTGGAAGGGACTGACGGGGCAGTAATTTTTTTGGATTGTTGGATGATTGAGTGGTCAATCATCGCGGGTAGAAGATGCTGGGAGATACGAAAATCATCGTTCAAGGATTTGCCAAAATGCAGAACTGGACCAAGGCCGACATTCCTCCGCAGGCGGGAAGGCTCGCGGTGATCACCGGGGGCACGAGCGGCCTGGGTTATCAGACCGCTCTCGCCCTTGCCCGCGCGGGCGCGGACGTCATCCTCACTGGCAGCAAGGATGCCGAGGGCCGCGAGGCTCTGGCCAGGATCCGTCCGTCGGCGCCCGCGGCGCTGGTCCGTTTTGAATGGCTTGACCTGGCAAGCCTCGACTCCGTTGCCCATTTCGCCGATCGGTTATCCACCTCCGGGCGCGCCATCGACCTGCTGATCAACAACGCCGGCGTTACGGCGCTGCCCCGGCGCCAGGTGACGCCCGACGGCTTTGAGATGCAGTTCGCCGCCAATTACCTGGGCCACTTTGCGCTCACTGCCCGGCTCTTGCCACTGCTGGCAGCGAGCCGGCAGCCCAGGGTCGTGCAGGTCAGCAGTCTTGCTCATCGCTTTGGACGCATCGATTTCGACGACCTGAACGGGGAGCGGAGATACAGGCCCTGGGCGGCATATTGCCAGTCAAAGCTGGCTGTGCTTCTATTTGCGCTCGAGTTGCAAAAACGCAGTACTGCGCACCGCTGGGGAGTGCAGAGCAACTCCGTTCACCCCGGCTACGCACAAACCGGCCCGATCGCCAACGGCGGGGGTGGGCGCAGCCCGCTCCCTTTGCTGAGCAAAACCCTCGGGGGGGTGATCGGCCACTCACCGGAAGCGGGCGCCTTGCCCACGCTCTATGCCGCTACTGAGCACAGAGTCAAGCCGGGTGGATTCTACGGACCGCAAGGCCCATTTGAACTGGCCGGGCCGCCGGGAGAAGCACAGATCGCCGACAAGGCACGCGATGCGGCAGTGGCGCAGAGGCTCTGGGCGGAATCGGAGCGGCTGACAGGCGTTCGGTGGCTGGCGTGGTGAGGGGCCGGTGAACCTGGCGTCTGGTTTCGGCAAACCGGTCCGCATCCGGCGGGGGCGGCATCATCGCGCGCCTGATTGTCTCGATTCGAATCGCCAATCGGGCAACGGCAAGCCTCGCGTCTCGACCCCTTGCACAAGTGGCGGGAGCAGTGACTGGAACTGGTCCACTCCGGGCCGGGGTTGCGGTTTTATATACCCTTCAATCGCTCGCTCGACGTGCTTGGCTACAATGGCGATAGTCCCAACGGGAGGGCGCCATTAAAGAACGAATGCGGCTGGGCGATCTGCTGATCCAGGCCAAGCTGGTCACCGTGGAAGATGTGGCTCAGGCCCTGGTGCTTCAGGCTGAACAAGGTGGCCGTCTGGGCGACCGTCTCGTGAGCATGGGGGCCATTACCAAGGAGGCGCTGAACTCCTTTATCCATCGCATGCCGCGGGAGCCGCGGGACATCGAAGCCACCCGCATCGATGCCATCTCACTGCTCAGCCTGCTGATGAAGCTGGTCTATGTAGAACACCTGGAATCCATCCGGCAGTTCGTCGAAGCCATCAAGTTGCCGTCGAACATCGTGCTCGAACTGGTCCAAATGGCCATCGACCGCAAGCTTCTGCACACGCTGGGCGCGCGCGACATTGCGAATCCTACCGATATGAGCTACACGCTCACCGACGAGGGCCGCCGCTGGGTGGTCGACGCCCTGAAGGTATCGCGCTATACCGGGCCGGCGCCCGTGACACTGGATGAGTTCTCGGCCCAGGTCAGCCTGCAGAAGCTCTCCAACGAGATTGTCACCCCGGAGAGCATTCGCGATGCCGTGGGCAAGCTGGTCTTCGACGAGAGAATCATCGAGCAGAGCGGACCCGCGTTGAACTCGGGCCGCGCGATTCTGCTCTACGGGCCGCCGGGAAATGGCAAGACTTCGGTCGCGCTCTGCTTTGCCAACGTGTTTACCGACGTGATCTACCTGCCCTACGCGGTGACTGTGGAGGGGCAGATCATCCGCATTTTCGATCCCATGGTCCATCACGTGCTGGCATCGGTACGCAGCGCCAACAGGGACGACAACCTCTCCTTTATACGGCGCGATGAATACGATGCTCGCTGGATCCCATGCAAGAGGCCCTTTGTGGTCACCGGTGGCGAACTGACCCTGGAAATGCTGGATCTGCGCTACGATACCACCGCCAATTTCTACGAAGCGCCCCTGCACATGAAGGCGCTGGGCGGCTGTTTTGTGATCGACGACTTTGGC
>Ga0326727_10017076_pt1 | contig 15153 bp, 11 predicted proteins | sample MB2enrmetagenome_FD_207643 | JGI IMG/M metagenome (GOLD analysis project Ga0326727, IMG submission 207643) | Lab enriched peat soil microbial communities from McLean, Ithaca, NY, United States - MB29MY | ecosystem: Environmental > Terrestrial > Soil > Wetlands > Peat | place: USA: New York... | reverse complement strand
ACGCGTCTCGCTGAACGGGTACACGGAAGCGCCCATGACCATCGGCCGCTATGCCGCGTTGCTGAACCTGCGGGCGTTCGATGGGTACATCAACATTGGCGCCTTCAATTGCGCGCCGGCAAACACGGCATCAGCGGTGATCCAGTCGCTTTCCCTGAGCACCGATGCACCCTACGCCATCATCGAATCCGACGGTGGGAACCTGACCGCGAGCCAGCTTCGGCAACTGGAGACGGTGGCCGCCCAGTGCGTAGCTCGGCGAGACGGCGCGGGGCAGCAGTCAAACCGATAACGATCGGACGCAGCCGGATGTACAATCGATACGGCGGCGGCCGCAAAATGCCGGCCCTGGTCAATGGACAAGGAAGCGCGCCGTATGGCGATTCGGCGCATGAGGTCCCTTAAGTCATGAAGCTCTCCATAACAATTGCCATCCTGGGTGCGGTGTTTCTGCCCGGTGCATTCGGGCAGGGAGCAGCGGCGAATAACATCACCGGGATGGGATATCTGTATCCTTCGACGATTGTTGCTCCCGGACAACTGATCTCGGTTTTCCTGGAGGGAAATCCCCAGGGCGATATCAGCGCCACTGTATCGGGGCTTACGGCGCCAGTGCTGGAAGTGCGCCCAGGGTCGGGCTGCGCGTCCTCGACGCTCTGCTCCTCGCTGACCGCCATCACCATCCAGATTCCTTACGACATCGAGCCGGGGTGCGCCCTGTATCCGCCGGTGTGCAACGTGATGCGCCAGGCGACATTGACCGTGATGGTGAACGGCATCGCGGGAGCGTCGATTGACCTGACCCCGGCGGCCGATCGCGTTCACCTCCTGACCGCTTGTGACACCGTGGTCCCAGGGTCGAGCGGATTTGCGCCAGCCAACGGATTGCCTTGTGCGCCGCTGGTACAGCACGCCGATGGATCGCTGGTAACGTCGGAGAATCCGGCAGCGGGCGGGGAGGAGGTGGTCGCCTATGCAGTCGGGTTGGGGTTGACCACTCCGCCCGTTCCGACCGGGCAATCGGCGGCCACGGCAACGCCGACGTCCGAGGTTTTCATCCTCGATTTCAATTTCCGGCCGAACGCGCTGGCCACTCAACCCATGCAGCCACCGTGCTCCTGCCCGGCGTCGGAGCGATGTCCGTGCCCGACAAGTCCCATTCCGGTCTACGCGGGACTTACACCGGGGTACGTCGGACTCTACCAGGTCAACTTCATCGTGCCCGCACCACCTGTGGACGTGCAGACTTGCTCCAGCACGGTGTACTCCAACCTGACCGTGAGCGTGGGCGGGCTTGCCTCATTCGATGGCGCAGGGATCTGCGTCGCGCCGCCACCTGACGCAGGCACTTCCGGCCGCCGCGCACGCGTCCCCGAGGTATCAGTCCGAGCCGGGCGTTAAGATCGGCAGGATTCCTTGTTCGAGAGGCAGTCTCACAGCCCACCGTGGAACCGTCCGAATGCGTGGGCGAGCATGAGCGCCATGATCAGGATGCCCGCCCCCAGGACCAGCACATGTTGGGTTTTGCGTAGATTGAAGTTGCCGACGCGACAGACGAGCACGTAGCCGACGGCAAGATTGAAGAGGCCCCACAGGACATTGACCGTCGAGGAGGACAGCCCTTCGCCGGGTGGTGATGCGAAGGGGCTTTGGAAGGCGTGCCCCGAGATCCCATTTCCGAGATGAGGCAGCGCGTTTGCAAGGAACGCGCCCCCGAACAAGTACGCCACATAGTGAAACCAGCGCATGATACTCCCTTCCGATTACCGCACCGATGGTATCAGCTTTCAAAACCAGAGTTGCAGGTTCGCTGGAGCCTGTGCGGTCCACGGACAAGCTTCCGACATTCCCTGATAATGTGTGGTCCAAGTGGCTGCCGTTATTACCCCTTAACGCCTGCGAGGGAATGGCCGGTTTTGCGTGCTTCCCGGGATTACACAACTCTGACACTGCGGTGGAGACTTTTCCCGTACGATGAGTTAGCAGCAGAGAAGGCCCCACATGGAGACCAACGCCGCGCCCTTCATCAGGCGAGATGGAATCAACTGGACATCGGTGACGGCCTTCACTGTGTTTCACATTGGCGCAGTCGCGGCCCTTTTCTTCTTTAGCTGGCCGGCCTTTTTCACCGCATTGGCGCTTTACTGGGTTTCCCTGAGCCTGGGTATTGGAATGGGATATCACCGGCTGCTGACCCACCGTTCCTACAAACCGCCGAAGTGGATCGAGTATTTCCTGGCCACCTGCGGGACGCTGGCGCTGGAAGGCGGCCCCATGTTCTGGGTGGCGACGCACCGCGTCCATCACCAGTTCTCCGACAGGGATGGCGATCCGCACACGCCCTGCGATGGCAAGTGGTGGAGTCATATCGTTTGGATGCTGGTGGGCGACGCGACCCACTGCAATATCGAACAGTGCTCCCATTACGCCCCGGATATCTGCAGGGATCGGTTTCTGGTGTGGCTCTCGAAGTACCACTATGTGCCGCTGGCCATCCTGAGTATCGGGTTGCTGGCTTTCGGTGGCCTGCCGTTTCTTCTCTGGGGAGTGTTCTTCCGGGTGACCATGGGCCTGCATGCCACGTGGATGGTCAATTCGGTGACTCACTTCTGGGGAACCCGGCGGTTTGCCACGCGGGACGGCTCACGGAACAACCTGCTGGTGGCCCTGGTGAGTTTCGGCGAGGGCTGGCACAACAATCATCACGCTTACCCGACATCGGCCCGTCATGGGCTCGCGTGGTACGAGATTGACATGAGCTGGATGGGAATCCGGTTCCTGCAGATGATCGGCCTGGCCCGGTCTGTGCATAGCGCCAGCCTTCATTGAAGTTTCAGCCGCTGCTGCGGTAACGCTGCCATGGGCCGCCTGGCCGGCGCCTTCACTTGGCGGTCCACTTCCCGGCCCCGTTTATGCCGATGGTTGAATGAAATAAGCGGCTCCTCTCTGGTGAAGTAAGGTCTCTGAGATCAGTGCCCAGGAGATCTCCGACGCGGTTGACGCAAATCGGGCGGCAGGAAGCTTCGGGAGAAAACCTGGGTTCTCGTGCGAGCGGGGCGGGCGAAGACGATCCGAGGGAAAAACACACCTCTGAACGCAAACGTCCCCATGACGAGATGGCAGAGTGCAATCGACGGAGAGACCTGCTGGATCGCTGCGAGGCTGCCGGGAGGTTAGCCGGAGCGCCGCCCTGCCGCCGAACCGCTCCGGGGCGCTATTAGCTCAACTATTGTCGGCGGACACTCCGAGGCCCCGGGCCGATCCGATCTCCCGGATTGCGCGTCACGCAGGCACGCCTCCCCTTCTGCCCGCCACACAGCCGCGGGGACGCTCGGTATAATGACCCTTCAGCATTTGCATCTTCATAAGCTGCTGGCGGCAGTGAGGTCATTCTGTGCTTCGCGAGGCTTCTTATTACGCCGGAATGGCGCGCGGCCTGTACGACTACCTCTCGGCGCCGCCCGTTTCGGACGCGGAGGCCGTGATCCGCAGGCAGCTTGAGAACCGTGAGCCGGGGTTCCTCGACTCGGTGCGGCGCGTGGTGTTCGCCCGCGCGGATCACCCTTATCGCCGCATGTTCGAGCTGGCCGGCTGCTCTTACGAAGATCTTGCGACCGCCGTGCGGCGCGACGGGCTGGAGGCTGCATTGGCGGCGATCCAGCGCGCCGGCGTGTATCTCACCCATGACGAGCTCAAGGGCAGGACGGACATTGTTCGTTCCGGGGAGCACATTCCGAGCGACCATCGGAGTTTCCTGAACCCGCTGGTTCCAGGTCTGATGGAATCATCCAGCAGTGGGAGCCGGGGAACCGCCATGCGGACGCGCCGCAGCACGGCTTTTCAGCTCTACGCAGAAGCATACGACGCACTGCGCCGGCGCGAGTTCCTGACGGATGGCCGGCCGCACGTCATGCTGTGGCCCGTTCTTCCCTCCACCATTGGGATTTCCACCACGGTTCGCGCGGCGCGGGCGGGAAACCCGGCTTCGCGTTGGTATGCGGTGAGCGGGACGTGGAGCGATGCGGGCCATTACCGCGCGTTCACGGCTGCGCTGGTGACCATGGCCAATCTCATGGGCACGCGCCTGCCCTGGCCGCGACCGCTTCCGCCCAACGATGTCACGCCGGTGGCGCGATGGATCGCCCGGCAGCGGCTGCGCGGCCGTTCCTGCGTTCTGGGCGCATTCGTGAGCTCGGGCGTGCGCGTGGCCACCGCGGCTCGGGAACAGAGACTCGACATCAGCGGCACGCTGATGGAGACCGGTGGGGAAGCGCTGACGGATGCGAAGCGGCGAGCGATCGAATCGGCCGGATGTGAGGTGGCCGCGAGTTACTGGATCAGCGAAGTCGGTCCGGTCGGCGCGGCGTGCCGGCAGATGGGCAGCGGTAACTGCGTTCACCTGTTCCGCGATTCGGTGGCGGTGGTCAGCCATCGCCGGCGCGCGCCGCTTTGCGACGTCGAAGTCGATTCGCTGCTGTTCACCACCCTGCTGCCCTGTGCCCCCCGCCTGCTGATCAACGCGGAAATGGACGACAGCGGCGTCATCGAGCCCGCGCGGTGCGACTGCGTTTATGCCGCCGCCGGGTTCACCACCCGGATTCGGGACATCGGCAGTTTCGGAAAACTCACCGGCCAGGGCATGACGCTGATGGGCGGGGACATGGTCCGCCTGCTCGAAGAGGTGTTGCCCGCTCGGGTGGGCGGCAGTGCAGGCGACTATCAGCTCGTGGAACGGGAAGCAGACGGCGAGACCAGGCTCACTCTGCGGGTGAGTCCGCGCGCCTGCTCGCCCTCCGCCTCGAAGGTGAGAGAGTGCTTCCTGCAGGAGGTCCGCAAGTACTATGGCGGCTCTCTCGCGTCGCGCATGTGGGCGCACGCCGATGCCGTCGAGGTGATTGTCGGCGAGCCCATTACCACGGCGAACGGTAAAGTGCAGCCGCTGCATCTTCTTCGCCCGAACTGGAGGAACTCAAATGAATCCCATGAATCGTAGATCGTTTCTGGCTCTTTCAGCGAGTCTGGCGGCCACGAGCTGCTCCCGCCGTCACAGCGAACTACAGACATTGCGCGTCTCCGCTGCCTCGTCATATCCGACGCTCGCGGCGTTCTACCTTGCCCGGGAACTTGGCTACTTCGAGGCGGCGGGCTTCCGGCTGGATATTCAACAGAATTCGTATGCGACGCAGGCCATTCCGCTTTTATCGGGCGGCAAGCTCGACGTGGCGTTCAACAGTCTCAGCCCCGCCTTCTTCAACGCTGTGGCGCGCGGGGCGCGCATTCGAATCGTGGCCGGACGCGAGATCGTCACTCCCGGCCCCAACGACTGCACTCTCTACGGATACCGGCCTGCCTTCCCGCGCGGTCTCACAAATCTGAAGGAGCTCACTGGCAAGCGGATCGCCGTTCGCGGGAAAGCGGTGGTCGCCGAATATTGGCTGGACGCCATGCTCGATCACGCGGGCCTGACGGAGAAGGACGTCCGGGTGGTGTATCTGGATCACGCCGAATCGATCGCCGCGATCAGGCAGGGGAAAGTCGACGCCATGGTCAGCGCCTTCTTTCTGGATCGCAGTTTCGCCGCCCTCGAACCCAGCCTCGTGCTCGGCGTCCGCATTTCGGATATTCTGCCGAATTCGCAGTTCTCTCATGTTCTCTTTGGCCAGAAACTGCTGGACGGCCCCACGGAAACGGGGGGACGGTTCCTGGCGGCGTATCTGCACGGCGTGTGGAGTTTTGCGCGCGGCAGGAGCCCGAAATTCCTCGACGACCTGGCGAAATCAAGCGGCTGGGACCTGCAACGCACTCGCGAGGCCTGCCGCAGCACGGTGCCCCTGGGCGGCTCCATCGATATGCCCAGCCTGGAGCACTTCGCGGATTGGGCCGTTCGGAAAGGCTACTGCCAACCCGGCGCGAAGATTTCCGATTGCGTGGATACTCGCTTTCTGGAGGAGGCGCACCGGCTTCTGCCGCACAGGAGACGGAGCAATGCGTAGAATGGCGCCGAAGAACGCGCAAAATCGCTTGCTGGCGCGCGCGGCTCGGAACCAGGGAGCTGCGTTTATTCTGTTCCTGCTGGTTACTGGTCCGGGCCAACTTGCCGGTCAAACCACGGCTTCGATCGAGGGAATCGTCTACGACCCCTCCGGTTCGGCGATTACCGGCGCGTCCGTGAGCCTCCGCGAACTGGCTACCGGCAACGAGAGGCTGGTAAGAACCGATGACCGCGGCTGGTATGCAGCTCCCGCTCTCTCGCCGGGCTTGTACGACATGACGGTGGCCGGAGACGGATTCCGCACGGAAGTGCGGCGCAGTCTGGAACTGCAGGCTGGCCGCAACGCCAGGCTGGATTTTCATCTTTCTCTTGGGGAGAGACACCAGACGGTGGAGGTGAAGGCACAAGCGCTGATGCTCAGCCCCACCACGGCCGACTGGGGCGGATCGATTCCCCAGGAGAACCTGGAACAGATGCCGCTCGATGGCCGGGATCTCTTCGACCTTTCCGCTCAGCAGGCCGGCGCCATCGTCACCACCACGGCCACTGTCGCCATCAGCTCCGGAGAAGGAACCCATGTCTCTTTCAACGGCGCCCGCCCCAATCAGAACAGCTTTCGGCTGGATGGGATCTACATCAACGACTGGAGCGGCTCGGCTCCGTCCAGTTCCGCCGGCCACCTGCTTGGCCTGGAGGGAACCCAGGAGTTGCGCCTGCTGACGAGCCCGTTCAGCGCCGAGTATGGCCGCGCCGCCGGTTCCGTGGTGACCGCCGTCTCGAGATCGGGCTCGAACGATTTGCATGGCGAACTGTACGAGTACTTCCGCAACAGCGCAATGGACGCGAAGAACTTCTTCGACGCGGCGAATGCACCGATCCCGCCTCTGCGCAGAAATCAGTTCGGGGCTGTTCTGGGCGGCCCTCTGCGTCGCGATCGCTTGTTCTTCTTCACCAACTACGAAGGACTGCGAGAGAATTCCGACGCGACAGTCAACGCCACCACGCTCAGCGATGAGGGGCGGCAGGGCCATCTGGGCAGCACCACCGTCACGGTTGCGCCGCAGGTTCTTCCTTACATCGCTCTGTATCCGAAGGCTAACGGCCGCGACTATGGGGACGGCACCGCGCAATACATTACGGACACGTCGACCGGCACACGCGAAGATTACCTCTCCGCGAAGCTCGACTACGACATTTCCGATAAGCTGCGCACCGCGGTACGGTATACGTTCGACGATGCGCGTATGGCGTCGCCGGACCCGTTTCGCATCTGGAACTTTGTTGAAGACTCCCGCTACGATTTCATTCACACCGAGACGCACTTTCTGGAATCGCCCAACACGGTGCACACGCTGCACGCCGGGTTCAGCCGTATCCTGAGCGCGGAATTGAATGAGGTGGATTCGAGCGTTCCGGCAGCGGATTCGTTCGTGCCAGGCCAGCCGCTGGGCAGCATCACGGTGACCGGCCTGACCGCTCTGGGAGGCTATCGCGCTCGCCTGCCGCGGTGGTTTGTGGACAACGATTACCAGCTCAGTTATGACGCCGTGACGATCCGTGGCGCCCACACCCTGAAGTTCGGCGCGGGCTTCGATCGAATTCAGTTCAATCAGCTTGCCGATCTGAGCGCCGTCGGCGGATACACCTTCTACTCGGTGAAGAGCTTCCTGCAGGCTCAGCCGGCCAGCGGAGATCTGATGGTGCCGGGTTCGAACACCGACCGCGGCTGGCGACAGAACCAGATGCAGGTTTTCGCCCAGGACGAATGGCAGGCCACTCGACGTCTCAATATCACCCTGGGCCTGAGGTATGAACCGTACTCCGTCCCCAGCGAGGCCCACGGCATGATCTCGACCTTGCCCGATCCCGTTCACGACACAAGTCCGACGCTGGGCGGGCCGCTGTTCAACAATCCTTCGTGGAGCAACGTCGCTCCGCGTGCGGCAATCGCGTGGGATCCGGCAGGCGACGGGAAGACGGTGGTGCGGGCCGGAGCCGGCATTTTCTACGACCAACTGGGCATACCGGAGCTGGTGATCACCGGCAATCGCATGCCGCCTTACTACGTGCGGCTGCTTCCGAACAACCCGGCATTTCCGAACATCGTATCAGCGGTGGCAAAGTCCGCGCCGCCGATGTCGCTGGATACGGTGGACTATCACGAGAACCAGCCGTACACGGCGCAGTATCAGTTCGCGGTGGAACGCGCATTCGCGGGCGACACAGTGGTTCGGCTCGGCTATGCCGGGTCGCGTGGTGTCCACCTGCCCGGGCAGTTGGGCAACGTCAATCCGCCCAACCCGGCGATTGACGCCAACGGCGTGATGTACTTCCCCGCGAATTCGCCGAGGTTGAATCCAGCGTGGGGGACCATCGGCATGCGCAGGACGCAATTCGACTCGCACTACAACGCGCTCCAGGCAAGCCTGGAGCGGAAGTGGCGCCGTGCCCGGGTGGAGGTTCATTACGCGTGGTCGCGGTCGATTGACGATATCTCAAACGCAATCTTCAACGACTTTGGCAACAGCAACGTGATGCCGACGATGTTCGACTACCAGTTAAATCGCGGCCTCTCGGACTTCGATGCGCGCCACGTCTTCACCGCGAATACCTCCTACGCTCTTCCGGCCCTGGGCCGCAGCGCGCTGGCGAGAGCACTGGGCGGGTGGGAAGCCTATGCGATGGTTCAGGCTCACACCGGCTTTCCCTTCAGTCCGGATGTAGGATTCGACGACGCGCGACTGGGAGGCGGCGGCAGCGATCTGGGCCAGAGGCCGAATTACCTGGGAAGCGTGGGAGCGCCGATCACCGGCGATCCAGCGCAGTATTTCAACCCGCTCGCTTTCGGCCTGCCGGCCGCGGGCTACTACGGGAACCTCGGAAGAAACGCCCTTACAGGACCGGGCACGGTGGATGTGGATGCGGCCCTGCACAAGATCCTCTGGCGAACGGAGCGGCAGACCCTGCGGCTGCGCCTGGAGGCCTTCAATATTGCCAACCACCCGAATTTCCAGATCCCCAGCGGTCTGGCGCTGTTCGACAGCACCGGCCGGCGCCTGGCGACCGCGGGCCAGATCACGGCCACCAGCACTCCTTCGCGGCAAATCCAGCTCGCGATGAAGTGGGCGTTCTGAGCGGGTGCGGCGTCTGCTAACATCGTGCGAATGGGTTGGCAGCTCGCACAGATCAACATCGCCCGTGTCATCGCGCCGCTCGACGATCCGCGCATTGCGGGATTCGTGGCCGAGCTGGACCCGGTCAACGCGCTGGCCGACGCGAGTCCCGGTTTCGTGTGGCGGTTGCAATCGGAATCCGGCAATGCCACCGATCTCGCGTACAACGACGATCCCTTCATCATCGTCAACATGAGCGTCTGGGAGTCCGCGGAGGCGCTGCGCGATTTCGTGTATCGCTCCAGCCACATGGACGTGTTCCGGCGGCGGCGTGAGTGGTTCACCAGGATGGAGCTTCCGCACTATTGCCTGTGGTGGATTCCGGCGGGGCGCATACCGACCGTCGCCGAGGGCCGCGAGCGGCTGGAGCATTACCAAAGGCACGGCTCGACGCCTGACGCGTTCTGGTTTTCACAGCCGTTCCCCATGCCCGAGGAGATGCCGGCTTTGGTGTAACGGCGTTCCCCCTCAAGCCCGATCGGGGAACATCTCCGACTCGCAACTCGTTAGACTTTATGTAGTGGCGCTCATTCTGCTCATCTTCCGGAATGCGGTGCGCAACCGCCGCCGGAGCATTCTGACCATCCTCAGCATCGCGGCGTCGTTCTGCATGCTGGGGGTCCTGATGGCCATGTACAGCATGTTCTTTCTGCGGCAGGCCACACCCGATGGGGCCCTTCGGCTCATCGTACGCAATCGCATCTCTTTTACGCGGCCCATGCCGTTGTCGTATGAGAACCGCATCCGCGCGATCCCCGGCGTGCGCGCGGTGACCACCTACGACTATTTCGGCGGCACGTACAAGGACGCCCGCGACCCGAACAACACCTTTGCCCGATTCGGCGTCGAGCCGCAGATGTTTTACCTCGTGCATCCGGATTACCATCTCACCGATGCGGAGAAAGCCGCGTTCGCTCAGGAGCGGGACGCCTGCGTGCTCGGCAAGCGGCTGGCCGATCGCCTCGGGCTGAAAATGGGCCAGCGCATCACCCTGGTCGGCGACATATTCCCGGTGACGCTGAATCTGGTCATTCGCGGGATCTACACCAGCGACCGCAACAACGAGAACATGTTCTTCCAGTGGGAGTACCTGAACCAGGCGGCCTTCCATGGCAATCAGAGCTTCGCGCTGATGTACCAGCTTCTGGCGGACAGCCCCGATTCGGTGGTTCCCATCGGCCGCGCCGTGGACGACATGTTCCGCAATTCGGACACGCAGACGAAGACGGAAAGCGAACAGAACTTCGCGCTGTCCATCATCTCGTTCCTCGGCAATGTGAAGTTATTCCTGCTGGCGGTATGCGGGGCGCTTACGCTGACGGTCCTGCTGGTATCGGCCAACACCATGGCCATGAGCGTACGCGAGCGCGTCGCCGAGGTGGGGATTCTGAAGACGCTGGGCTTCACGCGCGAGAACATTTTGTTCCTGATCCTCGGGGAATCCGTGGTGATCGCCCTGATCGGCGGCGGCCTGGGATTCGCGCTGGCCGAAGCGGTTGTCGCGATCCTGCGCGAGACCCGCGCCGCCTCGCTGATCAGCCTGCACTCGCTCCAGATCTCGCCGGTGCTGGCCTTCTCCGGCGCGCTCTTTGCGATCCTGGTGGGCACCGCCAGCTCGTTACTGCCGGCGTGGGGCGCGGCGCGGCGGGGCATTATCGACTGTTTGCGGCTGGCCGACTGAGATGAGATGACCGCTCCTCTGGTCGCGGCTCGGTTTCGGAGATCGCGGCTGGATGGAGCACGGGAGGGATCGTGTTGTGGCTCTGCTTGCACTGATGTTCCGGAACGCCGTGCGCAACCGCCGCCGGAGCATTCTGACCATCCTGAGCATCGCGGCGTCGTTCTGCCTGCTCGGGGTGATGATGGCCATGTACGGGATGTTTTTCCTCGGGAAGGCCTCGGACGATCAGGCCTGCCGGCTCATCGTGCGCAACCGCGTCTCATTCGCCAAACCGATGCCCATCGCGTACGAGAGCCGTATCCGCATGCTGCCCGGCGTACGGGCGGTCACCACCTTCGATTATTTCGGCGGCGCCTACAAGAGCAGGCGGGACACGCAGAACTACTTCCCGCGCTTCGCCGTGGAGCCGAGGATGCTGTACGTCGTGCATCCCGACTATGTTCTGACCGAGGCCGAGAAGAACGCCTTTGCGCGCGAGCGCGACGCCTGCATCGTCGGGAAGTCGCTGGCCGACCGCCTGGGCCTGAAGATCGGCGACCGCGTAACGCTGGTGGGCGACGAAATTCCGGCCACGCTGGAGCTGGTGGTGCGCGGCATTTATCGCAGCGCGATTCAGAACGACATGCTGTTCTTCCAGTACGAATATCTGAATCAGATGGCTTATCGGGGAAACCAGAGCTACGCGATGATGTACGAGGTTCTGGCCGATAGTCCCGCGCAGGCGCCAGGTCTGGCGCAAACCGTGGACGAGATGTTCAGCATATCGGACACGCAGACCAGGAGCGAATCGGAGCAATCGTTCGCATTGTCGATGGTGTCGTTTCTGGGCAACGTGAAGGCGTTTCTGCTGGTGATTTTCGGAGCGCTGGCGGCGACGGTGCTGCTGGCCTCGGCGAACACGATGGCCATGAGCGTGCGCGAGCGGATTGCCGAGGTGGGGGTTCTGAAGACCCTCGGGTTCACGCGCCAAAACGTTCTGTTTCTGATTCTGGGCGAGTCGCTGACCCTTGCGCTGGCCGGCGGGGCGCTGGGCTTCGCGCTGGCCGAGGTGATCCTGCTGACGCTGCGCAACGTGCACGCTTCCAGCTTTTTCACGCTCGAAGCGCTGCAGATTCCGCCGCTGCTGGCGTTCTTCGCCTTGTTGCTGGCGATGACCACCGGAGTGGCCAGTTCATTTCTTCCGGCGTGGAGCGCCGCGCGGCGCGCCATCATCGACTGTCTGCGCCGGGCCGACTGAGGGATTCATGCCCATACCGTTCTCTTACAACGTCCGCAATCTCGCCGTTCGCCGGGTGACCACGGTGATGACGGCGCTCGGCACGGCTCTGAGCGTCGCCGTTCTGGTTTCCGTGCTCGCGCTGGTGCAGGGCCTGCGCACTTCCTTCGACGTCGCGGGCAATCCGAGCGACATCCTGGTGATGCGCCACGGGTCCACTTCCGAGCTGACCAGCATCATCACGCGCGAAAACTTCCAGGACATCAAGACCATGCCGGGAATCGTGAAAAACGCCTCCGGGCAGCCGCTGGCCTCGCTGGAGCTGGTCACCATCATCAACCTGGCGAGTCCCGGCGGCGAGGACATGAACGTCAACGTCCGCGGCATCACGCCCATCGGATACGATTTGCGCGAGCAGGTGCATCTGGCCCAGGGGCGCTGGTTTCACACGGGCACCCGCGAAGTCGTGATGGGCAAGTCGCTGGCGGATCGTTTCCCATCGGCGCGAATCGGTCAGCAGGTGCGTTTCGGGCGCGCCAATGGCGTCTGGACGGTGGTGGGCGTCATCGACGGCGGGCGCTCCGTCTTCAACGGGGAGGTCTGGGTGGATCTCAACCAGATCAGCGCGGACGACCAGCGCGCCGACTACCTGAGCTCCGTTCTGCTGCGCGCCGAGCCCGGACGGGTGGAGGACCTGGAACGCCGCCTCGAAAAGGACCCGCGCTTCAACGTTATCGCGCAGCCCGAGCAGCAATATTATGCCGACCAGATGAAAGACGCCATGCCCATTCAGTTCATGGGCATGCTGGTGGCCATCATCATGGCGGTGGGCAGCGTATTCGCGGCAATGAACACGATGTATGCGGCGGTGGCCCGGCGCTCGGCGGAGATCGGCACGCTGCGGGTGCTGGGCTTTTCGAAGTCTTCGATCCTGTTCAGCTTCGTGCTGGAGTCGGTGTTCCTGGCGGTAATGGGCGGCGCGGTGGGATGCGTGCTGGCGCTGCCGCTGAACTACATCAGCACCGATGTGGGCAGTTTCACCACATGGAGCCACTTCACGTTCAACTTCAACGTGAATCCGCAGGTGATGGTGATCGGGATGATATTCGCGCTGTTCATCGGGGCGGCGGGCGGGTTCCTGCCGGCGCGCAATGCGGCAAGGCGGCAGATCATCGCGGCGTTACGGGCGAGGTGATCGCTGGAAGCGGACCGGTCGCTGGCCATTGGCGCGTGGATTCAGAGCGATTGCGGGGCACACCAGCGATAACAGCTATCCTCACGGCCACATTGATCACCCAGGTCGTTGCCGCCGGGTCGGACACGACGCTTGCCGACCTACACACCGGTGGCGTGAGGCAAGTGTCGATACGCCTCCAGCAAGGGACCTTCGGGGCAAGCCGCCTGGAGCAGCTTTCTCGTGCCCAACTCGCTTCCAGGGGCGCCGGTGACTTCACGGAGGTCCGATTCTACGGCGACACCGGCGGTCCACCATTGCCGAAGCCAGACCACACCGACTACGACACCTGGCTAAAGCTCTACAACGAATTCACATGATCGGCGAACGAAACAGGCGAACTGGTCTCCATTGGCCGCGACGCCGTGCTGAGGGTGCACGGTGCATCGGGGGGCGTAACCAGAGAGGTGCTCACCGGCTCAGACCCGCTGATCTTCGACACCGGCGGCGAGCGCTACGAGGTGCTTTATTTCGCTTTCAGCGCGCCGGGGCCGTACATCCTCCAGAAGGTGGACGTGTTCGTTGAAACCACGGCAACCCTTTCGCGCGACTCCGGGATGAAACTGCTGCAAAGGTTCATTCCTGTCTTCCCCGAACTGAAGGTGAACGCGTACGTCAGAAATGATCCCTGGTTCATCTTCGAGCCGAATTATCCGTTCCTGAATCCGTTCGTCGAGACCGCAACGCCACCAGCGTTTGATCAATACGAGCGGGCTAAGACACTTCGGTGTATCAGCTGGCCCGGACCACCATCCTGCACATTGCAGTAGAAACAGTCATCGGTGAACGTGATGGGCACCGGGCCAACTGAAAGTCGGCCTGCGGGCAGGATTGCCCGCCCCACGGCGTTACACCACGCGCCGTCCCGTTTCCCGTGTATCGTAGCCGGCGAGGGTTTCCAGCTCGCGGCGGAAGCGGGTGCTGGAGACGACGTTGAGCATTCGCTCCACCGACGCCAGGCCGAGGTGTTCGGTGCGCAGCACCAAGTCGTATCGCCGGGACGCGAGAGGGACGAAATCGAGACCGCAGGCGAGCGCGGCCGAGCGCGTGGCCACGCAGCAATCGGCCAGTCCGGATTTCACCTGCCGGGCGGCGGGGACGTGGCCGGGAAAACTGCGATCATAACCGGAAATCCCGGAGGGGCGAACTCCGGTGTGCTTCAGCTCTTCGTCGAGTAACAGCCGGCACGCCGAACCCGGTTCGCGATTGGCCAGGCGCACGCCGGAATGGGCGAGGTCGGCAGCACTGCGGATTCCCAGCGGATTTCCGGCGGCCACAACGAGTCCTTCCTCCCACGTCGCAAACACAATGACGGCGATGGAACCGGCCGGGAAGAGCCGTTTCACGCGCGACTGATCGGGCAGGTGCGTCCCGGCGATGTGCACCTTGCGCTGGCGCAGGAGCTGCAGTGCGTCGGAGCTGTTCGATCGCGCCGGCACCAGCTCGATTCCGCCGCGCTCCAGATGCCGGGCGAGGATGGAGACCGCGGGATCGCAGCCGGCGATGAGAATGCCTTCGCCGATGTCGCGTTCGTCGAAACAGGCGACCGTGGCCCGGCGCGAGCGGCTCCCGGTGGAGCGCAGAACGGCGTCGCCCGGAGGCAACTGCCACGCTTCCACAGGCGAGGCAACCGCGAGAAGGCGATCGTCCACGCGGCATAGTCGCACCGCAGCGCCGCGCGCGAAGTCGGGCGAGGGGATCAGCTCGGGAGCTGCAGTCGCCGGTTTCGCGGCGGTTTCATCGGCCACCGAGAAAAGCTCCTCCACGGTGGTTTCGAGCACGTGCGCCATGCGCAGGGCGACAGCGGTATTCGGGACGTACTTGCCGGCTTCGATGGCGTAGATGGTGGGCCGGCTG
>Ga0326727_10017075_pt1 | contig 15153 bp, 12 predicted proteins | sample MB2enrmetagenome_FD_207643 | JGI IMG/M metagenome (GOLD analysis project Ga0326727, IMG submission 207643) | Lab enriched peat soil microbial communities from McLean, Ithaca, NY, United States - MB29MY | ecosystem: Environmental > Terrestrial > Soil > Wetlands > Peat | place: USA: New York... | reverse complement strand
AAAGAAATTCAATCTAAACGACTTAATGGCGGAGTCTCAAGCGAACCGCTCTCTCTGGATTCGCAGAAAGGCCAGTGCGAGCGTCACGCGAGCGGCTGCTCCATGCAATGGCGGGAGAGGGGGATTCATAACGCGCCATAAACCATTGCTATTTAAGGAGATAGAAAATAAGATCACCAAAATACACCCAAAAGTACACCCTACGAGAATTGGAGTCTCGCGAAAATTCGGTCTGCTCCCGGTTGGGATACGGATGGCCGATCCGGAGAAGCCAAATCGAAAGTTGAAAGTTGAAATGTGGATCAAGAATCCGTACCACATAGGTAGCCGGAATCGCATTCAGACCTCGCGACCCCGAAGTGAACTATCTCCTGTCTCGTTCGAGAGAATACGCGCATATGCCGGAACAGTCAGGAACTCCGTAAAGCGGGGCGAACAAATCAGATCGCGCATCAGCGAGGCTGCCTGAACGTACGCCTCATAGCGCGCCGCATCGACCGCCCCTTTGGCCCGCGCCAACTCCTCCTCAATGTAGCGGTCGCAGATCTCCGCGGTCAGCGTTCGGCCATCTTCGAGCACGGCACCGTGATTGACCCACTGCCAGAGTTGTGCCCTGCTGATCTCCGCAGTGGCTGCGTCCTCCATCAGGTTAAACAAGGGAACGCAGCCGTTGCCGCGAAGCCACGATTCCACATAGCCAAGCCCAACGGCGATGTTCCACTTCACGCCGGTCTCGGTCGGGATCCCTGTCGGTGGGCGCAGTAAATCCTCGCTTGTGCAGGTAAAGTCGGTCAACTGCTTGTCAATCTGGTTGGGCTGCGGCATTAGACGGTTAAACACTTCCATGGCGACGGGCACCAGGCCGGGATGGGCCACCCAGGTTCCGTCGTGGCCGTCCGTCGCCTCGCGCTCCTTGTCCGCGCGAACTCCGGCCAGGGCCCGCTCGTTCGCTTCAGAGTCGTTTCTTATCGGAATCAGCGCACTCATGCCACCCATCGCACTCACGTTGCGACGATGGCAGGTCTTGATGGCCAGCTTAGAATAGCTGCGCATGAAGTGCGTGGTCATAGTAATCTGTGAGCGATCGGGAAGCACGAGCGACTTATCACCGGCAAACTTCTTTATATAGGAAAATATATAGTCCCAACGTCCGCAGTTCAGGCCTGCGGAATGATCCTTTAGTTCCCATAGAATCTCATCCATTTCAAACGTCGCCAAAATGGTCTCGATGAGCACGGTTCCTTTGATCGAGCCGGCGGGAATCCCGAGTTGACTCTCTGCCGCAACGAAGACATCGTTCCAAAGCCGTGCCTCGAGATGGCTTTCAAGCTTGGGCAAATAAAAGTAGGGGCCGGTGTTGCGCGCCAGAAGTTCCCTGGCATTGTGAAAGGCATACAGCGCGAAGTCAAAAATGGAAGCGCTCATTGGCTCGCCATCCACCGACACGTGCTGTTCAACCAGATGCCAACCACGAGCGCGCACAAACAGAACTGCCGGGTTTTCTACAAGTTGGTAGTGCTTGCCTGTTGCCGGATCGTCATAGGTAATGGTCCGGCGCACCGCGTCGTACAGATTGATCTGACCTTCCATCACATTGTTCCAGGTCGGCGTCGTGGAGTCTTCAAAGTCAGCCATGAACACCTTCGCGCCCGAGTTGAGCGCGTTGATGATCATCTTCCGATCCACAGGCCCGGTAATCTCCACCCGGCGATCCAGAATATCGGTAGGCAGTGGAGCCACAACCCACTCCGCATCGCGGAGGGCTTTCGTTTCCGCAAGGAAATTCGGCTTTTCGCCGGCGTCCAGTCGCTTCTGCCGCTCGTGGCGGGCGTCGAGCAATGCCTTGCGGCGCCCGTTAAAGGTGCGCTGCAAATCAACGACGAAGGCAACTGCCTCTGGCGTCAGGATTTCCGCGTAGGTATCTGTGATCGGAGCGAGGAACTCCACTTGGGGAAGATCGATGGAACGGGGCATAGTCAACAACTCCCTCATCGTAAGAACGACCTGAACATGATAATGGTCCGACCTTCAACCTGTCACACCAATCTTAAAATTAACAGCGAGAGTGTGCAAAGTTGTGGGCAGGTCATGCTGACATGACCTGATGGGTTTGGTCCGGGACAGGCCGGAAGCCTTTGTGCCAATGACGAAATGCGTCTTCCAAAGTCCCATTGAGTACATGAATGCGAACTTCTAGAAACCTCTGGATGGTATACCGGTTCCATCGCATCTGCTGTTTCTTCACCATTCGTTTCGCGACAATTTCATTGACCGCCGACTCGACAAACCCGGTTGAGATCCGTTGACCGGCGCGGTAACGCTTACCGTAGTCGGGCATGGAGTCTGCGTTCAATTCCAGATATCGTATCGTCTCCAACAGCGTGTGCGCGAGTTTCTTCAAGGAGGGGATGTGCTCGAAACTTGGCACCTCCGCCCATTGCCCAAGATGTATCAAACCCACGATTCCTCGCTCGGTGAGGCCATTCCAAAGGCGTCACTTCGCGTGGTCGATCTCAGCCAGCGCATGGCTGCGAACCCCACCATCAGCAATAGCGTTTATGTCCTTCGCGAGCTGCTCGAGGTTTTTGAATCTCATCGAGATGTGGAACCAATCCAATATATGGTCAGCATGTGGCGCAACCTGCTGATGAATAGCCGGCAAACCGGCATCGCCATCGGTAAGAACTGTGACCGAAGTGGCTTCGTTGACTCCGCAATGCCGGAGCGCAAGACCGACCGCGCTCACGGCCTCAGAACCTCCGTTGCGCACAAAGGCAAAGCGTGTAGCATGCCCATCGCGATCCAACGCCTTGCCGGCAACGACCTCGAAGTTTCGTTCCGGTCGTCGGTGTCGATTTCTGACGTATCCACCATCGAAGCCGACCACCAATTCTTTGCAGGGCTCGTTCGACGTCGCAGCAGCGAAGGTTTCCGCCGACCTCTGAAGCCGTCTGCCCACCTTCATCGTCCGGTTGCGGACGGTACTGGCAGTTGCCCGCGCTGACAAAGGCAGAAACTCGCCGAGGAAATCAGCGGCCTTTCGAAACGGCAACAGAGCAGCCATCTTGGCTGTGAGATACCGCAACTCGGGCGTGATAGGGCACTTGTTCGTAAACAGTGTTGAGAAGCTGTGCGCCTGGGATCCGGAGCAAGGGCATGCTCTCAGGCGCCGGATTCGCGTGCCAACGGTGCCGTATACAGACCGCAGAGTGGACTGGTAACGGCCCTTCGTGCGAAACGCGTTGCCACATTGCGGGCAATACTTGACGGTTGCCACATGTTGTTGAACCTGCGCGGTCACGACTTGCTCCTGCAGGCTCGCAAGCAGTGCTTTGCCTTCTACTATAGTCAATCCCACGGTGGCCGGAGAGATTTCCTCCGGAGGATGTCCCATCCATAGTTGAAAGTTGAGCGGCGGTTCAGCCTGATTCTGAAAGAATCGGGTTGCCAAACCTTGAAGGGAGAACCGCCGTGAAGAAAAGCTACCACACCATAGGCAAACAGGGAAAAGTGAACGAACAGGAGCTGGCCGGGTTTCTGGCCAGGAGCGGGCAGATACTGCTGCCCATGGTCGATCTGATCGAGCAGTGCCAATGGGCCTGCGACGAACTGATCGACGTAACCGGCCGGGCCGCCATTGAGGCGGTGCTGCAACTGTCTGCCAGCCAGGCGGCAGGAGGTTCCGCGCAACAGGGCAAGCGCCGCGACGGGGAGGTTGTTTTCTACGGCCGGCAGCCGGGCCAGGTCATGCTCAGCAACCGCAAACTGGAAGTGGAGCGACCGCGCTTGCGCACGCGAGGGCGGCCGGGCCGGGAGGTCGAAGTGCCTGCCTATGCCGCCATGCATAACCGCGAGCAGTTGGGGGCGCGGGTGCTGGAGATCCTGATGCGCGGCGTCTCCACGCGCAACTACAAGGAGGTGATTCCGTCGATGGCCGAGACGGTGGGCGTTTCCAAGTCGGCTGTGAGCCGACGGGTGGTCGAGGCTTCGGAGGCCGAGGTTGAGGCGCTGCTCTCGCGGCGCTTCGACGAGCTGAAACTGCTGATCGTCTATATCGACGGACTCATCTTCGGCGACTACACCATGATCGGCGCGGTGGGCGTGGATGTGGAAGGCAACAAACACGTGCTGGGCATCCGCGAAGGCGCTACGGAGAACTCCACGGTGGTCAAGGAGTTGCTCGAAGACATCGTGGCGCGGGGCGTCGATCCAAAACGCAAGATGCTCTTCGTCATCGATGGATCGAAAGCGCTGCGGGCCGCCATCAACGCCGTCTTCGGCGCCCACCAGCCGGTGCAGCGCTGCCGCGCCCACAAGCTGCGCAACGTGCTCGACTACCTGTGCAAAGAAGACCGGCCGCAAGTCAAAAGCGTGCTCCGCGCGGCCTGGAAACTCCCGCCCAGGGAAGGCATGGCGCGCACCAAGAAACTGGCCGCCTGGCTGGATCAGAAGTACCCTTCTGCGGCCTCCAGTCTGGTCGAAGGTCTGGAAGAGTGCTTCACCATCAACCGCCTGGACGTACCCCCTTCGCTGTGCCGCTGCCTGGCCACCACCAACATCATCGAAAGCCCGCACGCCGGTGTGCGCATCCAGACCCGCCGCGTTACTCACTGGCAAAACGGCAACATGGTCTTGCGCTGGATGGCCTCGGCTTTTCTCCGAACCGAGAAGCGCTTCAACAAGATCATGGGTTACCGCGATCTGTGGACCTTGGAAGCCACCCTCAACCCTGCGCAGCCAGCTTCCGCCGAGGTCGCTGCGTAGTAACATCAACCTAACCGCCGCCCGCCACTTTCAACTACGCGCGGGACATGCTCTTCCTCCGCCCGCTCGATGATCCCCAGCTCGTGTTCGACGGGACTGCCTGGGACCGCCTCCAATACCAGTTTGATTGTCCATTTCATCCCCAAAGATTAATCCCGCCAACAACTTTGCACACTCTACCAGTTCAGTATATAATATTAGCATATTTGTCAATTTGTTACTGGACCGGCGATTGGGCCGTGATCAGTTAGGGCAGTAAACTATACCCCGATCGCAGATCATCCGTAAGCTCGGCGACCGGCGGGCAGGTCCATAAGAACGGCATCAGTAGGAAGGGCACACAGTCTCAGGATGAGGGAACTCAATCAGTCTCGCGCCAGATTCGTCAAATCCAAGATTCGGCGAGTAACGAAGATTTCCATCAGCGAAGAGATCGCAAAGCAGATCATGGACTTGATCTCAAGCGGCGACCTGCAACCCGGACAACGATTGCCTTCAGAGCGGGAGCTGTGCGAGAACTTTGGCGCCAGCAGATCGTCACTCAGGGAAGCTCTCCGCTGCTTATCCATCGTTGGCGTCCTGAACGCGCGTGTTGGAGATGGTACGTCGGTCGCCGTAGACGGCGAGAAGTTCTTGCGCAAGATCATTGAATGGAGAATGATTACCGAAAGACACGACGTCGAGAACTTGCTGAAAGTACGCACAGCCCTGGAAGGCGTATCAGCTTCAGAAACCGCTTTTCATGGAACCCAGGAAGATATCGAGAGGCTCCGGAAGCTTCTGGCGAAGATGAAGACGGCCCTTAAGAATGAAAAGGCATTTGCCGCTCTCGATCTGGAATTCCATGTCACGATTGCCAACATCTCCGGGAATACACTTCTTTCCGACTTGATCTCCCTGATTCGAAATCAAGTGACCAAAGCTCTGCACATGGTTTTGATGCTTCCCAATGCTATACCGCTCTCGCACAAGGAGCACACTGCCGTCTTCGAGGCAATTGAGCGCCGTGATCCCGAAGCAGCCCGAAATGCGATGCAGGACCATCTGGATGCCCATCTTCAGCGCTACACGGATGCCTTCGGGGACAACAGTAGTCCGCGTGGCAAGGCATCCCGAAGCTCGAGTGCTGTGCAGCCGCGAGTTCGCGGCGCAAAATAATAGAGCCCAGTGCCTTCAACCTACTGCAGCATTTCTTAAGATGCGACGGGCGCAAGCTCACGTACAGCTACCTGCGCGATTTTTTTGTGCCGGCAAGAAGGTAATGCGGTGCGATTACTCTTGACTGATCTGGTATGGCCATTATACCTTTAGCAGTCGAGATCGTGCAGGAGGCTTTGGGTTAAGACGAAGGTCCCGGAAGGGGGCAATTTTCCAGGGGCTGAGGTCTGGATCAACCCGCCAATCCCAGCCATCGCGACAGAGAGAAATCTACACTAAACTCTCACGCCACCTGTCTCAAACTTGTTGACACGCTCCGCATGGCAGCGGCCGCAAGCTCCGCGGCTGACAACACCTTCCCATCCTCGTTTCGCAGCAGTTGATATCGTTCCGTGACCTTCGCCTCCACCGCAGGCGGAAACTGTCGCGCCAGATAGAATGCTTTTCGCACTATAGGCTCCAGTGCCGTATTAGTCCTCCTTTCTACTGAGTGAATATGAACACTCAGAATTTGGACACAAAAAAAGAATCCAAGCAAATTGCCATTTCTGTGCCGCACGCCTCACAACGATCTTTCTCTTGACAGAATGGTCCTACCAATCTACCATTTTGTCACTATTCAAATCAGGTGCAAGAGAACATCGGTAGCGGGCGCTTATTCAGATGGAGCATATGGCAGGTGACACCGCACCATGTGTTGGCATCTCTGAGCGTTTAGCAGTCAGAGTCTCACTGGTTGGGGTGTCTAAACATGTGCGCCCAAGGGCGCAGGAGAGAATTCTGCAGATTGCTTCGCTAAGGGAGCGCAGAGAAGAGAGATCAGCGTCTATGCCGGGACAAAGTCAACCGTTGTGAAAATGTGACAGTGACAGTCGATGTCCCAGGCACAGCACAGGAGAAAGCATTGATGCGGCCACGATTGACTTTGAGGAGTGCCGGTTCAGGCAACCGCTCATCGAGCCATCCCTTTGCATCTGCCATCAATATGAATCGCATCTCGCGCGCTACTCAAATGAGCCGAACCTTATGGCACCTGTAAAAGGAACAGCTTGAGATTGGATCTATTCATGAAATGCGCTCCCGAAAGTGTTAGTTCAGAAACCCAGAGAAGGAGGATGAGATGGAAACCTTGACTCTAGAATGTGTCCAGAAGACGATTGCAGAAGCAGTTGCGAAGGCCAAGGAGGACTTTCATCGTCCGATCTGCGTTTCGGTATGCGACGAAAGCGGATTTCTGGTTGCCTTCGCCCGTATGGAAGGAGCACCGTTACGGAGCATTGAGATTTCGCAGAACAAGGCGTTTACCGCCGTCCGTATGGGCGTTCCTACCGACAAATTTCAGGCCCGTCTCGAGCGCGACCACCTGGAAGCCAGCTATTTTGGGGAACACCTGACCCCGCTCCCAGGTGGAACCCTTTTGAAGGATCCGAATGGCAAGGTGCTCGGCGGGATAGGAATAAGCGGTCTGGCACTGAACGAGGATCAATCGATTACTGAAGCGCTGGCAGAACTGGCAAACTCCGGAAAGCTTTAGCAAAACCTGCCGAACAGCATGGTTCGGAATGTTCTTGCCGGAAAGGCAGAAAGAGTACACAACGATGAGCAAGATAGGATTCATTGGATTAGGAATCATGGGCAAGCCCATGAGCAGGAATCTTCTCAAAGCGGGACACCAACTCGTTGTCTTCGACATCGATCAGGAAGCGGTGGAAGAGCTGAAACAGGCCGGGGCGGAAGCAGGCGACTCGCCCAAGGATGTGGCCTCCAAAGCTAACACCATCGTCACCATGCTGCCGAATTCGCCACAGGTGAAAGTGGTGGTTTTGGGCAAGGATGGCGTCATTGAAGGTGCGCAGCGGAACTCTATTGTCGTAGACATGAGTTCGATCGCCCCCCTTGTCGCCCGGGAAGTTTCTGCGGCGCTTGCCCAGAAGGGCATTCGGATGTTGGACGCGCCGGTGAGCGGCGGCCAGCCAAAGGCCATCGAAGGCAGCCTTTCTATCATGGTCGGTGGGGCGCAGGCGGATTTCGACGAAATGCTGCCTATCTTCAAGGCGATAGGATCTTCGGCGGTGCTGACCGGAGGTATAGGTGCCGGCAATGTGACCAAGCTGGCTAACCAGATCATTGTTGCCATAAACATCGCTGCAGTGTCGGAAGCTCTGGTGATGGCAACCAAGGCAGGCGTGGACCCGGAACTGGTGTACAAGGCGATCCGCGGCGGTTTGGCTGGAAGCACGGTTCTGGATGCCAAGGCGCCGCTGATGATGGACCGGAAATTTAATCCCGGATTCCGCATTAACCTGCACATCAAGGATCTCGGAAACGTACTCGAAACCAGCCACGAAATAGGTGTGCCGTTGCCATTGTCTGCCGCTGTGATGGAGATCATGCAGGCGCTCAAAGTTGATGGCATGGGTGATCTCGATCACGGAGCGATGGTGCGGTTCTACGAGAAGCTTGCACACGTTGAAGTGAAGCGGCAAGCGTGATCGGACAGAGAAAGACCATCATCAACTCTTGTCCCCAAGGAGGTCACATGAAGGTTGCGGAAGTAGTTGTCAAGATTCTCGAAGACGAGGGGATTCAGGTTGCATTCGGTATCCCCGGCGCCGCTATCAATCCTGTTTATGGATTTCTTCAAAAGTCAAAGATTAAACACTACATTGCACGCCATGAAGAGGGTGCGGTGCATGCCGCGGATGGGTATTTCCGGGTATCGGGAAAACTGGCCCTGGCGATTTGCACCTCGGGGCCTGGGGCAACGAACTTCGTCACCGGCCTGTATACGGCGCACGCGGATTCCATTCCGTTGATCGCAATTACCGGCAACGCTGCCGTCAGTTCGTTTGGCAAGGAGGCCTTCCAGTGTGTCGATATCGCGACCATTGCGAAGACGGTATCGAAGGCGATCTGGTGTATTACCAACCCGGCCGACGTGCCCAGGATCATGCGCGAGGCGTTCCGCACGGCGCGCAGCGGGCGGCCCGGGCCGGTGCTGATCGATCTACCGCTCGATGTGCAGATGGCCGAGATCGACTATGACCCGGCGAAGGACAGCCCATTGCCGTGGACAAGGCCCGCACCGGATCCGAAAGCCATCAGCCGAGCAATGGACCTGATCGTGGAAGCCAAGGCGCCGCTCATGATTCTGGGGGGAGGCGTCATCCTTTCCGATGCCACCGCCGAATTCCGCGAGCTGGCCGAGTATCTCCAAGTCCCGATCATCATGACATACATGGGCAAAGGCGGCCTTCCGTATGAGCATCCGTTGAATGCGGGGCATGCCGGTATTCAAGTCGGACAGCCGATTGGAAACAAGACCTTCCTCGAATCCGACCTCGTCGTCGGGGTCGGCTGCCGCTTTACCGACCGGCACACGGGCAAGCTCGATGTGTACAGAGGCAGCCGCAAGTTCATCCACATCGACATCGAACCTCATCAGATTGGCAATGTGATTCCGGCTGATGTGGGCATCGTCTCAGATGCCAAGAGCGCCCTGGTAGCGCTGCTGGAAGAGGCAAAGAATCGCGGCTATCGTCCGCAGCCGTCGGAGAGAGTGAAGCGACTGCCAGAAACCCGCACCGAGCTGCATCGGCCCATGGAGCTTGACGAGGTGCCGATCCGTCCGCACCGCGTTTTTCAGGAACTTAATAAGTTCTTCCCACCTAACACTATTTTCACTGCGGGCTGCGGCATTACGCAGATATGGTCGGGGCAGTTGCAGGACATCGAACTGCCCCGCCGCTACATCCCTTCGGGCGGAGCCGGCACGCTGGGCTATGAGCTGCCGGCTGCAATCGGCGCCAAGGTTGCCTGCCCCAACGATCCATGTGTCGTGGTCGTCGGCGATGCGGGATTGCTGTTCATGGTGGAAGAATTGGCCATGGCCGGACAGCACGATCTGCCTGTCATTGTTGTAGTCGTCAACAATGGATACCTCGGACTGATCCGTCAGAACCAAAAGTACGCTTATGGCTACGAGTATGGGGTCAGCTTGCAGTATTCAAGCGATCGAAACAAAGACCAGGTCTATCCCGACAACGTCAAGCTCGTCGAAGCCTTTGGCGGCAGGGGCGAAAGAATCTTCGAGCCTAAGGACTTATCTGCGGCATTTGAGCGGGCGATGAAGTCGAAGGTTTCGTATCTGATTGATGTAATCGTGGCGCGCGAGGCTGACTGTTCGATGGGCGGTGCAATTAACGCTGTCCGTGAGTTCGTGTAGTGCCGCGTACAAAGGTCCAGTCAACCCGGGGTGCGGCAGTCCAGACTGCCGCAGTTCGGTGTCAACCGAAAAGTGAAGTACGGCCCAGAGTCGTCCTGACTAGCGCCGGAGTTGCGGCTTCTGGGTTGAACTGCTCGTCGATAGGCCTGACAGCTATTGGTTTTAACGGAGAGTCAGTATGCCCAAGTTTGATGCGAATCTTACGATGTTGTTTGGCGAAGTGGACTTCCTGGATCGCTTCGAGGCGGCCGCAAAGGCTGGATTTACCGGAATCGAGTACCTGTTTCCGTACGCATTCAAGAAGGAAATCCTCGTTGAGAAGCTACAGAAGAATGGACTCGTGCAAGTTCTTCTCAATCTTCCGGCCGGAAACTGGGAGAAAGGCGAGCGCGGCATTGGCTGCCTTCCGGACAGAGTGAATGAGTTCCAGGAAGGGGTCGGCAAAGCCATCGAATACGCGTCGGCGTTAGGTTGTTCGCAGGTTAACTGTCTGATGGGTTTCGCGCCTGACAATGTTCGTCCACTCCAGTTGCAGGACACGGTCGTGAGCAATGTCGGCTTTGCGGCGGCCGAGTTGAAGAACGCCGGTATTCGTCTCTTGATCGAGCCATGCAACACGCAAGACATGCCTGGCTTCTATCTGAACCGTACGGCGCAAGCGCTTGAGATCGTCAAGGCCGTCAATTCCGACAACGTATTCGTTCAGTATGACGTTTATCACGCCCAGGTAATGGAAGGCAATCTGTGCAATACCATTGAAAAGAACCTGGCGCATATCGGCCATATTCAGATTGCGGACAATCCCGGAAGACACGAACCGGGAACCGGCGAGATCAACTACCCCTATCTGTTCGCACATATCGACCGCATAGGCTATAGCGGTTGGGTAGGATGCGAGTACAAGCCTGCGGCAAGAACCGACGAAGGACTGCGCTGGCGCACAGCTGTATCCTGGATGTAATTGCGGCAAAGCCCGCGGGCCGTAACAGAGGGATTGCGGAGCGGTGGAGGGACTATCCCAAACAGGTTAGTACCAGGGATGAGTTGAATATTCGCGCAAACCAAGAGGCGACCTTCTGTGCATACGCAATGGTTCCATAATTATTCGGCAGTAGGCAACAGCCTCGGTCTTACTGCTTTGGTGGTGTCTCTTCCCATTGTCTTTCTCTTTTGGGCGCTGTCTGTAAAGAGAATGAAAGGTCATGTAGCCTGTTCGCTTACATTACTCTTGACGATCGTAATTACGATTCTGGCATATAGAATGCCGGTAACAGTTGCGCTATCGGCAGCAGCTCTAGGGATGGTTACCGGACTGTTACTAATCGGCTGGATTATTCTAACCGCTATCTTCCTCTACAACCTCACGGTAGAATCAGGGCAGTTAGAGATCATTAAGAGCTCGGTTTCTTCCCTCTCCACTGACCGCAGAATACAGGCCTTATTTATCGCGTTTTCGTTCTCGGCATTCTTGGAAGGCACTTCTGGGATGGGTGCCCCCGTAGCAATCTGTGCTGCAATGTTGATCGGCATCGGGTTTTCGCCTTTGACGGCTGCACTCGTTTGCCTGGTCGGCAACACTGTTCCGGTTCCGTTTGGACCTTTAGGGGTGCCGACGATCATGATGGGCAGCGTCACCAAAATCGGCATCCGCGTCCTGACCAGGGCAGTGGGCACTGACATGGCCATCTTGGCGCTGATCATACCAATCGTCATGCTGGTGCTGTTGGCAGGGTGGAAGAAAGCAATGGGTGTCCTGCCTGCGGCGCTGGTAGCGGGTGGAAGCTATGCGGTAACGTGCTTTCTTGTGAGTCATTTCGTCGGTGTTGAGTTACCCGCAATTTTGTCTTCTTTCGTTTCGCTTGCGTGTTTGGGTGCATTCCTGAAGTTCTGGAAGCCGAAGGCGACCTTTCGTTTCCCCAACGACCCTGATATCGCAAGCGAAACGGTGGCGAAGTATGCCCCTGGCCGAATTATCAAGGCATGGACTCCTTTCATTGTCTTGATGATCGTGATGGGTATTTGGAGTTTTCCGGCGTTCAAGGCCTGGGACCTCAATGTTAGCCATTTGGTAGTGACCATACCTAGTTGGCCTTTCCTTGATGGAATTGTCTATAAGACTGCTCCTATTGTTGTAAAGCCATCCATTTACGCAGCAAGTTATCAATGGGAATTCGGCACTACTGCCGGTACGGCGCTATTCATATCATCGCTCATCTCCATGGTGCTGCTGAGGATCAGCCCAACAACAGGAGCGAAGGTATTTGTCAAGACCTTCAAGCAGATGAAGTTTACTCTCGTTACCCTGGCTTCCGTGATCGGTATCGCCTATGTGGCGAATTACTCCGGAATGTCTTACACGCTTGCGTTGGCGTTCGCACACTACACTGGGAAATTGTTCCCTGCGTTCTCTCCCGTCATTGGTTGGCTCGGGGTATTCCTGACAGGCTCGGTGACTTCTTCTGCCGTATTGTTTGGAAAGCTTCAGCAGGCTACAGCAATGCAAATCGGCATCAACCCTGTCTTGACCACGTCGGCTAACCTCGCCGGAGGTGTGGCGGGGAAGCTTATTTCTCCTCAATCCCTGGCGATTGCCTGTGCGGCTGCAGGTGTGGGCGTCCGGGAGGCGGATATCTTCCGGAAGATCTGGAAGTATTCAGTCATGCTGTTGCTGGCAGTGATCGTGTTGATCGTCTTGCAGGCGTATGTCGTACCGGGCATCGTCCCGGTAGATGTCTCCGGGGTGGCTCCTTGAAGTTCATTGGCAGCTCGAAAATGGCGAGTGAGAGCGGGCCGTCCGGGTCGGCGCAGCTTTCCGCTGGCCTCGCCGGTATGCCGCAGGAGCATAGCCAAAGATTTCGGCTGCCCAGTAAATCGTATAGGAGAAATGATATGAAGAATCGAATCGCTTCTCAGTTGGCTATTTGCCTCGCTGGCGCCATCGGATTGGCCGCGCAAAGCCTTCCGCCGACAGCATTCCAAGCCGTTCCAGAGTTACCGTATCGCCTGCAGCCCAATTTTTTTGAGCTTCCCAATGGAGTCAACTTTGGGGAAGCTTCCGCGGTAGCCGTCAACTCCCGCGGCCACATCTTCCTGTTCCAGCGTGTTAAGCCGATGCTGATGGAATATGACCCGAGCGGCAAGTTTCTCCGCAGTCTCGGTGAGGGCCTCTTCACCGTACCCCACGGTCTGCGCTTCGATGCGGAGGACAATCTGTGGACGACCGATGTTGGCAGCCACGTTGTGCTGAAGCTGAGTCCAGAGGGACGCGTACTGATGGTCTTAGGACGGAAGGACGACGGAGCAGAGGCCGACTGGCTCTTCAACCGGCCGACGGATATCGCCTTTGACCGGAATTTCCGTTTTGCCTTTTGGCTGCGAACCAATATACCCGCATTTGCCTCCGCTCGCGATCTTTCTTGCATCCGTTTCCATCCCAAAGCCCCAGGCGTGCCCAGCAACGCCTTTGCCGGGACCCATAAACCATCATTTGCCCCATTTCGAAGCGATTTCACGGACACCCCTCCCTCAACTCCTCTCCGCCGTCCAGATTGGTTTTGCCTGGCTGCCGCGCCTATCCAGCGGGCAGTGGCAAAGCCAGAATTCGCCGCAGCATGCTTCCAAACATGCGCCGCGTCAGATGGCTCTCTGCCAACAACAGCCAATAGTAGCGGGCATGTTTTACCAACCGCCCGCCGGTTTTCACCAACCGCTGTTGCAAGCTGGTGAGCGACCAGTTGCTGATTCTTTGCGGCAGCACCAGCCGCCGCCACAGGTTGCCCAGGTTGTAGGCGATCACGCTCAGCCACAGCCGCACCTCGTTCGACCGGAACCGGTGGCAGCTCAGCCGCGTCATCTTTACCGCCTGCTTGCCTTCCTTGATCCACTGCTCGGCCGTCCCGCGCTTGTTGTAGAACCGCACCACCCCCCGGCTCGGCAGCGTCAGATTGGTCACGATGAACCCGATGCGCGGGAAAAGCTCTCCCGCATGATGCTCAACCTTTGCCACCACCCGCCGGGCCGTATTCCAACTCGTGGCTCGATACAAAAAGCCCTTGTACCAGACCACCGGCTTGTGGGTCGGTCTTCCCACTAGGCGGGTCAGCAATTCCGCGATGTCCCGCTCCAGGTTCTCATTGGCCGGGATGCGAATGGCATACTTCACGCCCCGGCTTTCCAGCGCTTCGTAAATCTCCGGCTTGGCGAAGGCGGCATCAGCGCGAAACGCAACTTCCTTGCCCAGTTTCTGTTGCCGCTCAATCTCTGGCAGCAGAAGCTCTTCCCAGCCCTCCGCGCTGTGCACGTTGCCGGGCCGCAGCTTTGCCGCCAAACAATCGCCGTCTCGGTTGAACAGCAACAGCGGGTGATAGCAGGTCGATTCAAAATGCCCGTTGTAAGCGCTCTGCTCCTGCTCTCCGTACACCGGAATCTCTGTCGAATCCATGTCCAGCACGGTCCGGCAGTGCGAATCGATCGCTTCTGCTTTGCCCACCAGTTCCCGATTCAGCCGCGCCAGTCCCGAGAAGTTCCCATCTTCGGCCAACATCTGCGCTTCAAAGCTCTGCAACCGGGAGGGCAGGGCTGCGCCGCGATCCCAAATCTTCTCCGAGCCGATCAGACGAAAGCTCGGGTCTTGGGCCAGACGTTCGGCATCGTTCACGTCTTCGTATCCAGCCAAGCGGCTGTACACCGATTGGCGCAGCAGATCGACAATCGGTAACTGTGCGTTCTTCGCACGCGTGTCGGTAAGGCATTCAGCAGCAAGTTCGCCGAAGCCCAATCGCTCGTCCAGCTCACGCACCAGAATCAGCCCGCCGTCAGAGGTGACGCGGGAACCCTGGAAATCGACCCTGAGAGAAGCGTTGAAGGAGAGCTGAAAGGGCCGCTTTTGTATCTCACCCATTGGGTCCTGATCTCCGGGGCGCCTGGATTGCGCTTGCACCCTCATAAACATTGACGATGGCGGCGGTCCGAGGTTTCACAATCGCCGGTCAAAATGGAAATCCGGG
>Ga0326727_10017074_pt1 | contig 15153 bp, 15 predicted proteins | sample MB2enrmetagenome_FD_207643 | JGI IMG/M metagenome (GOLD analysis project Ga0326727, IMG submission 207643) | Lab enriched peat soil microbial communities from McLean, Ithaca, NY, United States - MB29MY | ecosystem: Environmental > Terrestrial > Soil > Wetlands > Peat | place: USA: New York... | reverse complement strand
CGCCGGTTCTATTGCTAGGGTTGGCTGCGGATCACCGTTCCTGGATCGCTACGTTTCCGGAGGCTTGCTGTTCCTCAAACCTCTTGGAACCTTCTTCACTATGCCCTTAACTCCCTTTTCCGTCAATGCCTTTCATGCGTCGTATGGTACGATTTCCTCAATATTTATCTGGTTTGTTTCTAAACGGTTACAGCCGTAATACAGTGCATCCGCTGTGGATAAAACGAATCTCCCACTTCCTGTTTTGGCATACTGGGCGTGGTGCGAAGACTCGTGATCCGGCCCGGCGCGATCGGTGACTTCATTGTCTCCCTGCCCGCCCTGGAATCTCTGCGCAGCGACTACCTCGAGGTTTGGGCGCCTTCGCCCAACGTCCCGCTGGTTCGCTTCGCCCACCGCGTGCGCTCCATCGCCTCCACCGGCCTCGACTGGCTGGGCGTCGCCGACCCTCCCGCCGGCCTGCTCGACGAATTACGGCAATTCGACTCGATCGTTTCGTGGTACGGCGCCAACCGCCCGGAGTTTCGCGAGACGATTCATACGCTCGGCGTCCCCTGCCGCTTCTTCCCGGCGTTGCCGCCCGAAGCCGCCTCCATGCACGCCACCGATTTCTACCTCGGCCAAGTGCGCGATCTGTGTCAATCCACCTGCGACCCGATCCCGCGCATCCCCTGCGAAGTGCAGCAGGAAAACTTCGCCGCCATCCACCCGTTCTCCGGCAGCCCCCGCAAAAACTGGCCGCTCGAGAAATTCCGCCACGTGGCCCGCGGATTGGAGCGCGCCATGCCGGTGCGCTGGTGTGCCGGGCCCGACGACCCTCCGCTCGCGGACGCCGTCCGCATCGACGATCTGTACGAATTGGCCTGCTGGCTGGCCAGCGCCCGATTGTACATTGGGAACGATTCCGGCATCACCCACCTGGCGGCAGCCGTGGGAACTCCCGTGCTGGCGCTTTTCGGCTCCACCGATCCGGGAATTTGGGCGCCGCGCGGGCCGAATGTCCGCGTGGCGCGCTGGCAATCGTGACGGACTGTTACAATAACAGCACCTCGATGGCAGCCAGGCTCAATCCGGCCCCCTCGCGGCCGCCAGAGATCGTGGAACTGCGGCGCCTGACCGCCCGTGACCTGGAGCCCCTGTTACACGAAGAAACGGCCGCCTGGTGGAACACGCTCGAATGGGACTTCGAAAAATCGGCCGACCTGGTGCGCCGTTTCATAGATCTGCGGGCGCTCAACGGCTTCGCGCTCGTCGAAGACGGCCTGCCGATCGGGTACGTCTACTACGTGCTGGAAGATACCAAGGGGTTGATGGGCGATCTCTATATGATGCGCGAACATCGCACCATCGAGCGCGAATATCTGCTCCTGGCAGCCGCCCTGCACTCCATCGTGACTCATCCGCAGGTCACGCGCATCGAATCGCAGCTCATGATGCTGGAATTCTCGATCGGCCGCCCCGTTCCCGGAACTCCTCACCTGAGCACGTTCGACCGCAATTTCATGCGCATCGACCTGCGCCGCGCGGTATTGCCGGAAGGCCGCTTACGGCGGGCGATCGCCATCGACCGTTGGACCGACCAGCATCAGGAAGCGACCGCACACCTGATCTCGGCCGCCTACCAGGGCCACGTCGATAGCCGCATCAACGACCAATACCGGACCGCCGAGGGCGCGCGCCGGTTCCTGCATAACATCGTGCAATATCCCGGTTGCGGCGCCTTTTTCCGTCCGGCCTCCTATGCCGCATTCGAGCCATCGCGCGGACTGCTGTGCGGCATCTCGCTGTCCAGCCTGGTTTCGCGGGATTGCGGCCATATCACGCAAATCTGCGTGTCTCGGGAAGTAAAAGGCAACGGCGTGGGCTACGCCCTGCTGCGCCAATCGCTCATGGCCCTACGCGACATGGGTTGCCGCGCAGCAACGCTCACGGTGACCGCGGCCAATCGAGATGCGGTGGCGCTCTATGAGCGCGTGGGCTTCCGCACGGTGCGGCGATTTTCAGCGCACGTGTGGGAAGGGTTTCGGGGATAGGCAGTAGCTTATCCCATGCCGATGCGATGCAACTTCATAAGATTGGTGGTGCCCGGGCGGCCGACCGGCTGGCCGGCCATGAAAACCACCAGCTCGTTGGGCTTCAGGTAGCCCCCTTCCACCATGACGCGATCCATTTGCGCCAGCATCTCGTCGGTGCTGGAAACGTCCGGCGCCAGGATGGGAATGACGCCGTAGTTCACGGCGAGCTGCCGGGCGGTGGTGTCGTGCGGGGTGATGGCGTGGATGCTCACGGGCGGGCGGTATCGCGATACCAGGCGCGCGCTCGATCCGGTGGAAGTGAAGACCACGATGGCGCCAGCGCGGGCATCGCGCGCGGCATGGTAGGCGGCGTCGGCCAGGATCTCGGCGTTGGTGGGCTCGGCGTTGTGCGGCGGGTCCTGATACCCTTTGTTGCGCATGGAAGCTTCAGTCTCGCCGGCGATGCGCGTCATGAAGCGGACTGCCTCCACGGGGTACTTTCCCATGGAGGTTTCAGCGGAGAGCATGACTGCGTCGGTGCCGTCGTAGATGGCGTTGGCGACGTCGGAGACTTCGGCGCGCGTGGGCGTGGAATGCTCGATCATGGATTCGAGCATCTGCGTAGCGGTGATCACGAACCGGCCCTTGCGGCGAGCGCGGCGAATGATGGCCTTCTGAATACGCGGTACCTTTTCGAGCGAGATTTCGACGCCGAGATCGCCGCGCGCCACCATCACGCCGTCGGTGACGTCGAGGATCGGCTCGATATTGTCCCACCCCTCGGGCTTTTCGATTTTGGCGACGATGCCGAGGGGACGCTTGCCGAGGCGGTCGCGCAACTGGGTGACGTCTTCGGCGGAGCGGACGAATGAGAGCGCCACCAGATCCACGCCGGCGTTGAGGCCGAAGTGAAGATCGGCGAGATCCTTTTCGGTGAGCGAGGGAATGCTGACTTTGACGCCCGGAAGGTTGATGCCTTTGTGGTCGGAGATAGGGCCGCCGCAGACCACCTCCGTGAGCACAGCGGCGCCATCGCTCGAAAGGGCGCGGAGCTCCAGAGCGCCGTCGGCAAGGAGAATGCGGTCGCCGGGCTGCACGTCCTTGGCGAAGCCCTGGTATCCCGTGGAGGCGCGTTCGGCGGTGCCGAGCACCGGTTCGGTGGTGATGGTGAATTCGGCGCCCTGCGCCAGCGTGCAGCCCCCGTCCGCAAAGCGTCCGAGGCGGATTTTAGGTCCCTGGAGGTCGAGCAGAATTCCGGCGTGGATGCCGAGTCTCCCGGGCTGTGGTGCGCACGGCGGCGGCGCGCATGGCGTGGTCTTCCGTGTTTCCGTGCGACGCGTTGAGGCGGAAAATGTTCGCGCCGGCCAGCAGTAGCTGTTTCAAGACACCCGGTGCATCGGTGGCCGGACCGAGCGTAGCCACAGTTTTAGTGTTGATAAATGGCATCCCGTTATTTCATTGTGCCAAAGAGGAGGGTTGAGCTGCGCCACGACAGGCGCACCAACCTGCCCGCGATGTTTCAAATTCGTTTCGGTGGGGTAGAAGGGCGCGGACTACCTGGTAGGTGACCGTTTTGGGGATTTCGGCTCATGCAACGTCTGCAACCGCTCCCTTACGGTCGCGGCTTCCGTTACGGGCGCTACGCGTTAGCAGGTAGTTACAGAGAGCCACGACCGTCAGGGAGCGGTCCGCGGCATCGGTTTCCCCCGATCGGCTACGCACCCCGGACTACCGGGCGTAGTATCCGGCCCGGGCTTGCACCACCAGATCTTTCTTTTTGATCTTGGCGGTGAGGTGAACATGCCGGTAGAGGCCCGCCTCGCCGGGCGGGTCGGGCGTATAGCCGATATTGTACTGGCTGCGGAGCTCCTCTTGAATGTCCTCGAAAATCTTGTCGAGTTTGTGGAACGTCCCCACCGAAAAGAAGCGGCCTCCGGTTTCCTCGGCGATCTGCTGGAGCACCTTCTTGCCGTCCGGCCCTTGGTCGCCGCCGGGCGGCGGCATGGGCATTCTGCCTCGGCGGCCCATCCCGTAAGGGGACTGATTGCCATAGGACTCCTCGTCCGCAAAAAGCACCGAGTACACCAACGTGTCGGCCTTCTGCGCCGCGCTGATCGATTCGAATAGAGTGACCTTGCTGCCGCTATCCACGCCGTCGGTGAGCAAGACCAGCGCCTTGCGGCCCTGTTGCTTGCTCATCAGGTCTTCGGACGCCAGCAGAATGGCGTCGTACAGCTTGGTGACACCACGGCGGCTTCCGCCTTGCGGGTAACGCCGGCCGCCGCCCGGGTAGCCGCCGCCTGGATAACCCCCGCCCTGCGGATACCCGCCGCCCTGCTGTTGCGTCTGCTGCTGCTGTGGCGGTTGGGACGGTTCGAGCAGGTTCAGGGCTTTATCCAGTTTGTCGCGCGAGTTGGTGAAATCCTGCAGCAGCTCGATTTCACGATCGAAATGGATGACGAAGGCTTGGTCTTTGTCCCGGAGAACCTGGTCGAAAAACTTGATGCCGGCGCTCCGTTCGTCGCCCAGCACCCGGGACTGACTATAGCTGGTGTCCACCAGCAGGCCCAAATTGAGCGGGAGACTGCTTTCCGCCTCGAAGAATTTAATGGTTTGCGGCCGGTTTTCTTCTTCCAGCGAAAAGTCGTCTTTGGTCAGATCTTTGACGATCTTCCCCGAGGATTTCTCCCGGACGGTGGCAAACACGTTGACCAGCTTGACTTCAGCCGAATACTTCGGCGTTTGTTCGCCGGCCGGGGTCTGTTCAGAAGGCGGTCTTTTTTGAAGGGTCGGGCGTTGAGAGTCCTGGCTCTGTTGGCCGTAGAGCAGGCGCGCAGCGGGCAACAGAGGGAGGGTGGAGAGCAGGCTTCTCCGCGTGAACTTGTTTTCAATATACACTTCGGGTAGGAAGATGCGCGCAAGCGCATTTTCGTTTCCAGGATAGCAAAAGTCCGCCGTTACGCTACCGCCACCAGGAATCCCGCATGGCCTTCTCTACAAAACCGCGGGCGCGTTCCACATTGGCCCGTGCGGCATCGCGCCACGGCATGGCCGCCATGTTGGTCTCCGTGAAAGACAGATCGCCGATAGCGTGATCCAGCAGTTCCATCGCCTTTCGGAAGCGGCCTTCCCAGCCCATGTGGGCATCGACCGGTGGATGGTCGTCGATGTTCTTGCCGTCGTCGATGGCCGCGCGCTTGGCTTCCGCGATGGCGCGGTCGATTTCATCGATGGCCGCCCGCTGGTCGTGCATCACCTCGCGGAAATCCGGCCTCCAGAGCAAGGCTCGCGCGTAGCGCAGATCGGAGAGGGCGCTCAGATATCGGGGGTGAATCGAGGGGGGCGGCGGAAGCTGGCCCATGGTGTCGGTGAACCTGTCATAGCCGCCATGCCGAACCTTGGCCATAGCTGCATCGATGTAGCCGAAAGCGCGGTTGCGCCATTCGCGCGCCCGCGGATTATCTTCTTCCTGTTCGATATCGTTTCGCGCGCTTCCGAGCAATCGCAGGATTTCGCGAAAGCGGCTGCCGCGGCCCAGGCGGGTGTCCACGGGAGGGTTATCGTCCAGATCCTTGCGGTCGAACATCGCCGCGAGATCCAGCTCGTGGATGGCGCGTTCCACCATGCCGGAGGCTTCCTGCATGTCGCGCATCACGTTCGGCTCGTCAGGAAGCCGCATGAGTATAATGGACCGGCGCAAGTCGGCACGCGCGTGAATGTAGCGAGGATGGCGGCCCTGCGCCGCAAGTTGAAATGGCGACAGCGTCGCGAGCGCGACGGCCGCGATCATGGTAGCTTTTCGCGAGTAATTCATATCCTGAGCATTATAGACCACGAGTTGCGCAGAAGTTGCGTGTAAGATGATTAATCCGGCTTAAGGAGCACGTCTGCCGGGCTCTGGTTCGCCGATCCGGATGCTACGCTGAGGTTTGCCGCGCCATCCTCTGTTCATGCCGTACCTGGCCCTGGCGGCAGTGTGCTTTTTCTGGGGAACCACCTACCTGGGGATTCGCATGTCCCTGGAGTCGTTCCCGCCGCTGCTGCTGCTGACCGCGCGCTACCTGCTTTCGGGCTCGATCACGCTATTGTTCGCCAAAGCCCGCGGGCTCTATCTGCCGCGCGGACGCGAGCTCGGGGCGGCGTGCTTCAGCGGATTTCTGACGCTGGGAATCGGCAATGGCGCGCTCATCTTTTCCGAAGTCTTGATCCCCAGCGGAATCGCCGGACTGATCATCAGCATTTCGCCGTTCTGGATGGTCGGGGCCGAAGCCCTTCTGCCCGGCGGCGAGCGTCTGCATGCCCCCACCATAGGCGGAATGGCGGTGGGACTGGCGGGGGCGGCTCTGCTGTTCACTCCCGACCCGGAAACGCACGGCATCAATCGCGCTCTGCTCGCCGGATTCCTGATGTTACAGGTTGGCATGGTGGGCTGGGCGTTCGGCTCCATCTACCAGCGCCGCAAGGCCGGCAAAGCGCACCCGGTGGTGGCCGGAGGCGTGCAGCAATTCGCGGCCGCGCTGATTCTTCTGCCATTCTCGCTGGCCATTCCGCAGCCGACGATTCACTGGAGCACGCGCGGCGTTTCGGCGCTGGTTTACCTGGTGACGTTCGGTTCGCTGGTGGGGTACAGCGCGTATGTTTACGCCATGGACCGCCTGCCCGTGGCCATCGTTTCGATTTACCCGTACGCCAACGCGGTAGTCGCGGTATTTCTGGGATGGCTATTCTACCGCGAGCCTTTCGGACCGCGCGAAATGCTCGCTATGGCGATCATCTTCGCGGGGGTCGCAATTGTGAAAAAGTATTCCAGGAAGTAACGAAGTTTAGTATTGTCTTTCGCTGGCCGGTCTGGCCATATAAAGCTTGGGAATTGCGATTTTCGCTCCGCAACCACGTACCGAAGCGCGCCATGTCCGCACCGAAGCGGACATGGCGCCTTTTTTTTGGGGGGTGCTTTGATAGCGGCCTGTGCCAAGACAGTGGTCCAACGGAAGGACTTCGCGACACCGCTAGTACTTTTGGCTAGGCTATTTGAGCGATTGCGAAGAATAACGGCGGAATGGTACCTTTCATTCCGGAGGATCCCCCTTGCAGTTGCGAAACGGTTTGCTCGGGGGCTTTGTTTGTACGGTGGTCGAATTCGATCGGAACCCGATCGGCGCGGGCCAAGGACACCCTCTCCTCCCTCCCGGAGAAAAGGGCAGGCGCCAGGGGGCGAGAAAGATTGAAGAAGTGTGCCGGCTTTTTCACGGCAACAGGAGGGGGTGCCATATCTGCCATCATCCAACCGTCGCTAACACTTGCCAGCATGTTTCGATTTAGGCGTGCTGAGGGAATTCAAACGAGCACCGGGCTCACCCCCCATATTGGTTGGAGCGCCGGATGCGAAAGCCGCAAGACGGAGGGCAAAGTGCCCAAGATGGAATACCGCAAATTGCCGTTGTCCTGTGAGTGTGGTGGAGAGCCGAAGAGCATATCGGCGGTCGGTTTCTCGTCACTGCATGACCTCGTGATTCGCTGGCGATGCCCACGGTGCCGCAAGAATCTGAGTGTAATAATCCCCCTCTCCGATTGTTGGCGAGAGTGCCCCGGGGTATCGCCACATGCGCCGAAGTCGAACGCCACGCTGACGGTCGATTCACCCGATGATCAACAATTCCTCCGCAGCATCGGTGTCAGGTACGCGGACGAGTAGAACGCTCAACTTGCCCGGGATACTCTGGAAGGCATGCGTGGCTGCCGCCTGCCGCTATCCTCGATTAGCGTCGAGCAGAAGGGGTCGAAGCAACAGCTCTTTTCCGCAGGAAGGTCACCGCCGCGACGAACAGCAATCCTGCTGCACTGAGGCCTGCGGTGGACGGCTCCGGAACGGACGCAGACGTGTTGATATCGATTGTTCCGTCTGCTTGCGTGTAAAGGAGCGAAGCTACGGCAACCTGGTTGACGCCCGTTTCTGAGTACGATCCTGTGAGGATTGTGGGCGCCGACTCCGGTCCCGAGTAAATCTGAGGGCCAACGAAGTCAAATCCGTTCGTAATTACGCCGGAGGCGGAGCACCCGAAGAAGCAAACACTGAAGAGCCCTAAATCCGCACTGCTAAATGCTTCGATGTCAACGGCGCCAACGTTCATTACCGTGCCGTCTAAAGTGTACACGAAGTTGGTGAAGGGGAGGTCGAACTCGACACCCGGCGTGGAACTCGAAATCGACGGGGTGCTATTGACCAGAAACGAGATTGTCCACGTATCGCCAGCCGCCGTCCACGCACTCGACTGAGTTCCGCCCGCGAAGGTCCCGCCGGTGCTCACGTCGAGAATCGTGCCTGCCGTCGCTGTCGGGACACCGAGCAGCCCTATTCCCAACACCAGCGCGACAGCGCATGCGTTCAAAGCCAGAGATTTCCTCACGATGGTTTCCTCCGATGAGCCATGTCGCTCCAGAATTTCCTTCTTGCCATCCTGGCCGAGATTGATTGGTCGATTATACATCCAATCGGCAATTTGAAGATGTCCATAATCTAACAGGGGTGCGTGCTTAACCGATCTGCGGGAATAGGCGTCCGCGGACCGCTCCCTTACGGGTCGCGGCTCTGTAAGTAGCAGCAAACACGCGACAACCGTAACAGAGCCGCAACCGTATGGGAGCGGTTGCTGGGACTGAACAGTCGGAACCCCCAAAACGGTTAAGCACGCATCTAACAGGCGTATAAATTTTCATCCGGGAGGCGTCTTCGCCTCGACAGGGCTGGGTGGCCCAGTGCCGGAGGAAATCCAAAACCGGCAAGCGGTCTCTTTTCAGTTGTGAACCGAAGCGACTGGCCTGAAACAGGGCAGCTTACTTCGGGCTTCCGACCAGCTTCGCGCCCAGCGCTCCGCCGGCCATGCTCAGGCAAGTGACGAAGACGAACATCGCCCCCAGAAGGATCAGGATTCCCTTCACGGGGTCGCTCTGGAACATGCTGGTCATGGCTGGATCCTGAAATGGGGAGTTCTTCATCTGCTCTAGCATCGTTTTGCCAGGATGCCCCGAGAGCGCATCGGGTACTTGCGAAGCCGTGAAGACGACAGCGGAGAAACCGTAGAGTATGAGGCCCGTGATCCAGCCGATCTTCACGCCGGCCAACACATCCAGGCGAAAGCCGGTCTTCCGGCAATAAAGATACACCGCGAAGAACCCCCCAGCCAGCCAGCTTACAAACGGCAGCAGCATGCCCAACATCGTGGCGCTTACCGCCGCTACCAGCGCGATCCGCACCGCGATGGGGTTGTGAAAGTTCAGCGGCAGCGGCTGCGGGCGCGGCGGCGGAGGGACGTCTACCACGGGCGCCGTCAGAGCCGTAGGATAGGTATTGGCTTCGACCTCCGGCGCCACAATCTCACGCTGCGGTTTTCCGCACTTGTGGCAGAAGAGAGCATCCTCGGGTAATTGCGCGCCGCAAGTGCAGTATTCCGCCATGCCTGATAGACCGAACCTGCTCTTAGTGTATCAGTGCCGGCCTACCGGAATCGAACCTTCACGTCGGGCTTATTCTCCAAGTGCGTGGTGTTTAGGAAACGCACGCGGGCCGGCGACAAAGTCATGACGACCGACTGCGTATGCACGCCATCCCCGGTGAAGCGGATGCCTTGCAGCAGGTTTCCATCGGTCACTCCGCAGGCCGCGAACACCAGATTGCGGCCGGGCGCCAGCTCGCGGGTGGAGTAGATCTTAGCCACATCGCGGATGCCCATGGCCTGCATGCGCTCCTTCTGCGCTTCGTCCTTCACCACCAGGCGCCCCAGGATCTCGCCATTCAGGCAGGCGAGCGCCGCCGCCGTAAGCACGCCCTCGGGCGCGCCGCCCGAGCCCATGACGGCATGCACGCCCGTTCCGGCGACGGCCGCGGCTATGCCCGCCGACAGGTCGCCATCGGAAATCAGGCGGATGCGGGCGCCGGCCTGGCGGATATCCGCGATCAGTTTTTCATGCCGCGGGCGGTCGAGCACCACCACCACCAGATCGTCCACGCCGCGCTGCAATCGCCGCGCAATCGCTTTCAGATTGTGTTTGACGGGCGCGTCCAGTTCCACCGCGCCCTTGGCCGCCGGGCCCACGATGATTTTTTCCATATAGCAATCCGGCGCGTGCAGCAATCCTCCGCACTCGGAAGCCGCCAGCACTGTAATGGCGCCTGCGCCGCCCGTGGCGCACAGGTTGGTGCCCTCCAGCGGGTCGACCGCGATATCCACGGCGATTGTGTCCGCCGCGCCATTCCGGGCTCCCACCTTCTCGCCGATGAAGAGCATCGGCGCTTCGTCCCGTTCCCCCTCGCCGATGACGATGGTGCCGTCCATGGGAACGGTGTCCATAGACCGGCGCATGGATTCCACCGCCGCGCGGTCGGCAGCCTGAGCGTCCCCCATTCCCATGGTGCGAGCCGACGCCATCGCGGCTTCTTCTACAACTCGTAACATTTCCAAAGACAGATCGAACATGTGATAGCTTTCCCTCATGGACAATAACACAGTGGCGGTGCTGGCCAATCCCAATGAGCCTCAACTGGCGATGCTCGAAGCCCTGCCGCCGGACACCGGAATCGCCGTGGGAAACACGGCGGAAGCCTTTAAACGGCTGGCCCCGAAGGCGTCCATTATTTTCAACTGGTCGGGTTCCGGCGCGCTCCTGCGGGAGGTGCTCGGGATGTGCCCCGCCGTACGCTGGATACATTGCCGCGCCGCCGGGTTGGACGACCTGCTGACGCCCGAATTGATTGAAAGCCCGGTGCCGCTCACCAACGGATCGGGAGTATTCAGCCCGCCGCTGGGTGAATTCGTCCTCGGCGCTATTCTCTATTTCGCCAAGGATTTTCGCCGGCTGGTTCGCAAACAGGCCGCCGGCGTCTGGGAGCAATTCGACGTCGGCGAAATCAGCGGCCAAACCGCCGGAATTGTAGGTTACGGCGACATCGGCCGCGCCGTGGCGACACGGCTGAAGGCCATGGGGATGCACATCCTGGCATTGCGGCGCACGGTTCCGCCGGCTGTAGTCGCGGACCCGCTGGTGAGTGAATATTACGGCCCCGGCGGCCTGCTGGAGATGATCGCGCAGTGCGATTACGTGGTGGTGACGGCGCCGCTCACCCCCGAGACGCGCGGTATGATTGGCGCCCGCGAATTCGCCGCTATGAAGCCCGGCGCGGTTATCGTCAATGTGGGGCGCGGCCCGGTAATCGACGAGCCGGCGATGATCGATGCGCTCACGGAGAAGCGCATTTCAGGCGCCGCGCTGGATGTCTTCACCACCGAGCCGCTTCCATCCGGTCATCCGTTTTTCCAACTGGAAAATGTGCTGCTCTCCCCCCACAGCACCGACCACACGCACGGCTGGCTGGAACGCGCCATGCAGTTCTTCCTGACTCAGTTCGAGCGATTTTCCAAGGGCGAGCCGCTGCTGAACGTGGTAGATAAGAAGCGGGGATATTAAAAGGCGCACGCTGGCTTATGAAACGCTCTCCTAAACCGCCTGCCGACGACCGCCGCTATCCCAAGCGTCCCATGGTGGGTGTGGGCGCGCTCATCTTTCAGCGCGGCCGCATACTATTAGAATACAGCCTGACGCATAGAAAGCCAGCCTGACGCCGCGCAATGAAACGCCCTCCTAAACCGCCTGCCGACGACCGCCGCTATCCCCAGCGTCCCATGGTCGGTGTGGGCGCTCATCTTTCAGCACGGCCGCATACTATTAGAATACAGCCTGACGCATAGAAAGCCAGCCTGACGCCGCCCAATGAAACGCTCTCCTAAACCGCCTGCCGACGACCGCCGCTATCCCCAGCGTCCCATGGTCGGTGTGGGCGCACTCATCTTTCAGCGCGGCCGCATCCTGATGGCGCAGCGCGGCAAAGAGCCGCTGAAAAACTGGTGGTCGCTGCCCGGAGGCGCGCTGGAGCTCGGCGAGTCGCTGGCCGACGGCGTCCGGCGCGAGGTCCGCGAAGAGACCGGCCTCGAAATCCGACCGCTGGGAGTACTGGAGATTTTCGAACGCATCATGCGCGACACGAGCGGCGCACCGGAATATCACTACGTGCTCATCGACTACATCTGCCGCATCACCGGCGGGGAATTGCGCGCCGGCGACGATGTCTGCGCCGTGGAATGGGTGCGCCAGCGCGATTTGCCGAAACTGCAAATCACCGAAGGGACCCTGAGCGTAATTGAAAAAGGGTTTCGCGAACGGCGAAGATATAGGTGAGGCCGTTCCCCCTTTGAAAACCAGCGCGGATGTACTCGAATTCGAAAGCCTGCGGCAGCTATTGGGCCGCTACCTGGCGAGCGCGCCCGGCAAGCGCGAGCTGGAAAAACTCCAGCCGCACTCCGACCGCGCGCTGCTTGAAGAAGATCTCGCCGAAGCGGCCGAAGCCGTCGAATACCTGCGTCTGGCGGCCCGTCCGCAAACCGGCGCGCGCGGTTCGGCCATCCGCGTGGATTTCAGCGGCCTGCCGGATACCGAAACCATTGTCCACAAGCTGCGAATCGAAGGCGCGGGCCTCGAACCCAAGGAAATTTTCGCCATTTTCTCGCTGCTCGACCGCGCGGCCGACGCCAAATCGCTGCTCACCGCCGCGGCCGAGCGTTTCCCGCGCCTGGGCCGCCGCGCGCAGACTATCGGCGATTTTCGCGCGCTCTTGAAGGACCTCGAAGGCAAAATTCTCCCCGACGGCAGTGTCGCCGACCATGCCAGCGTGGCGCTCAGCCGCTTGCGCCGCGACATCGAACGCCAGAAGCGCTCCATCCAGGAATCGCTGGAGCGCTTTCTTCGCTCGCACCGCGACGAAGGCGTACTGCAGGAGGAATTCGTCACCATCCGCAACGAGCGCTTCGTGGTGCCAATCATTGCCGGGCAGCGCCGCAAGCTCGATGGCGTGATCCACGGCACCAGCGCCAGCGGCGCCACGCTATTCGTGGAGCCCATCGAGACCATCGACCTGAATAACGAGCTTGTGCGCCTCACCGAGGAGGAGCTGCGCGAAGTGTATCGCATCCTGGTGGAAATCACCGGCCGACTGCGCGGTTACGGCGATTCCATCCGCCAGACGCTGGTCACCATGGCGCAACTCGAGCTGATCTTCGCCAAGGGCCGGTTCGCCACCGATTTCGGTTGCACCATCCCGCGCTTCGGCGACCGTCTACTGCTGCGCGATGCGCGCCATCCGCTGCTCGAAGACGTGATGCGGCGGCGCCACAAGGAGGTCGTGCCGATCGGTCTCGAGCTCAATCGCGATCGCCGCACGCTGCTGATCAGCGGTCCCAATACCGGAGGTAAGACGGTCAGCCTCAAAACCATCGGCCTGCTCACACTGATGGCGCAATCGGGCATCCCGGTACCCGCGGCGGAGGCCGAGTTCCCGGTCTTTTCGCAGGTGCTGGCGGATATCGGCGACTACCAATCCATTCAGGAAAATCTCAGCACGTTTTCCGCCCACGTCACCAAAATTCGCGAGATGGCGCTGGATGTGACGCCCGATTCGCTGGTGCTGCTGGACGAGCTGGGCTCAGCCACCGATCCCGAAGAAGGCGGGGCGCTGGGAGTGGCGATTGTGGAACACTTCCGCGCGGCCGGCGCGTTCACGCTCATCTCCACGCATCTGATGGCGCTCAAGATTTACGGCGCCTCGACCGAAGGCGTAGTCAACGGGTCGATGGGCTTCGACGAAGAGACCTTCGAGCCCACGTTTCACCTGCGGCTGGGCCTGCCGGGCAAGTCGGCCGGTTTGGAGATCGCGACTCGTCTGGGGATGCCGGAGGACATCATGCGGCGAGCCCGCAGATCGATGAGCGACCGCGAGCGCGACGTCACGCGCTTCCTGGCCGAACTGCATCGCCGCATCGAAGAGACGCAGGCCCTGGAGCAGAAACTCCGCCAGCAAGTGGCCGAGTCCGAACGGCACGACAAGGAACTGGCGCGCGAATGGGAGAAGCGCGAAACAGCCAAGCTAAAGGAGCTGGAACGCCGCACGGACCAGGCGCTGGCGAAATTCGAGGAGCAGGCGCAGGAGACGCTCGGCAAGATCGGGCAGGGCGCCGATAAGCGTAAGGCCGAGCAGGAGGCGCAGCGCCGCGTGGCCAAGGCGAAGCGCGAACTGCGCGAAGATTTCTCCACTACCGTGTTGGAAACTCAGGACGATTCGCGGCAGGACCGCATCCAGCCGCTGCGCATTGCGGAGGGCGTGCGCGTGCGTCTGCGCGACGTGCGCGATCCGGCCGTGGTGCGGCGCAAGCTCTCGAACGGCCGCATCGAAGTGGAGGCCGGCTTCATGAAGATGCAGGTCTCCGAGGACGACGTGATCGAGGTGCTGCCCGAGGCCGGCGCCACGCCGGGCAAGCTGCCGCGCAATGTCAGCTACCGTCCCGCGCCGGAGCTGGCGCCGGCGCATCAGGAGATCAACGTGATCGGCCAGCACGCCGAGGAAGCGCGCGACGCGGTGGACGAATTTCTGGACCGCGCGGTGATGGCGACGGCCAGCCGCGTGCGCATCGTGCACGGCCACGGCATGGGCGTGCTCAAGCGGATGATCGCCGAGATGCTGGCGCACCATCCGCACGTAGCTAAGTTCTACCAGGCTCCGCAGCAGGAGGGCGGCGCCGGAGCGACGATTGTCGAGTTGCGGGAATAGCGGTTTAGATGTAGGAGTCCATGCGACCCACTCTGACCAGCCTGACGATTCGTGGATTCAAGACGATTCGCGAGATGAAGGACTTCGACCCGGGGCGGATCACCGTTTTGATCGGTTCGAACGGAGCGGGGAACAGTATTTTTTCAGCGAATGATCGCGTTTCGCAAGAGCCACCCGTCCTTGAGCCGGAGCCGCTTCTGGCGCGAAGACGTCCACTGGTACGGACCAGGGGGAATGGTTGACATGTCACCCGCCTCCCATACTCTTGCCTTTTGCCTGCATGGCCGATCGCAAGGCGACGATGATCTGTACGTGATGATAAATGGATACTGGCATGGCGTCAACTTCGTGATCCAGGATGTCAACGCAAAGTAGAAATGTCACCATTTCCAGCAAAGTAGAAATGTCCCCTTTTGCCCGGGGCTTTCGGGAGTGCGTGTTATTCTGCGTGTGCCGGTGAAGCGGAGACGGGCAACGCTGGCGAGC
>Ga0326727_10017073_pt1 | contig 15154 bp, 15 predicted proteins | sample MB2enrmetagenome_FD_207643 | JGI IMG/M metagenome (GOLD analysis project Ga0326727, IMG submission 207643) | Lab enriched peat soil microbial communities from McLean, Ithaca, NY, United States - MB29MY | ecosystem: Environmental > Terrestrial > Soil > Wetlands > Peat | place: USA: New York... | reverse complement strand
TGCCGTTGAGGGTTGCCGTACCGGCGTCCAAGATGGTTTGGCCCGCCCCAATAAAGAGGCTGCCCGCGTTCAGTGTGGGGTTGCCGACAAGACTGATGGCGCCCGTGTTGGCCTCCACCGTGCCGCTATTGTTGAAGGTAGTGGAGATGCTGCTGGTGTCGGTTCCGCCCGACTTGAGCAGTGTTCCTTCGTTTACGAACGGGGTGTAGCCACATGCTTGGACAATCGAAACGTCCGCCGTCAGTTCGACGACCCCCGTCGGCAGGTTGATCAACGTGGCCGGCCAGCCCCCGCATTGGGCAAGTTCCAGATTTCCGCTGACCAATTGTACCGTCCCGGCATTGTTGATAGTCCCGGACAACCCATAGTCGGCGCCGCTGGCGCCGGCCAGCACCAGCACACCATTGGTCGCCACGGTCAGGGTGGCGTAGATTGTCCCGCCGGTCCAATAAAGCTCGCCACTCACCGCCAACGGACCGCCAGCAAGAGCGCCGCTCAAGGCCAGGACGCCGCCGTTGGTCACGATGCTGGCGCTGTTCAGCGTCAGGTTAAACGCCGCCGTCGCCAGCGTCTCTTGCCCGCTGCCGCCGCCCAGGGTCAGACTGTTGACCGTCGGGCTGGTGTCCAGGGTCACGGTATAGGTTCCGGAGTTGGTAATGAACGCGTCGTCCCCGCCGCCGGGTACCTGGTTGGGACTCCAGTTGTTGGTGATGCTCCAGTTGCCGCCGTTGACATTGGTCCAGGAAATCGTGGCGGCTTCCGCCGAGGAGACCAGCAAGGTCCCAAACAACGCGATAAAGACCGTCCGTTTGCAACATGTTAAGGAATAGATCAAGGTTTTCATAGAGACATCAAAAGACCGTACAGCCATTTAAAGACCGTACAGCCATTTCCTTTGCCACAAACCAAACACATTGTCAAGCCCCAAAAGGCAAAATAATCCCAATCATAACGAAATATTCTACTGAGAGGAGGAACCTAATTTGCCTCCGGAGAATCCAAAGGCTCTGACGGAGGGGCTGGGATTTCAGCTTGGCGGATTGTGTGTTTGGGCGATTGGAAGGGGTCCGCGGAATCTGGTATATTTCATCTTCACTGGTCTTTCTCATTTCGCGGTTTTGTCTTCTGAAATGGTTTTCTGCAATTCGCGGTGGTCCACCTTGCCGGTGCCGAGTTTGGGAATGTCTCGCATGTATTTGATCTCCCTTGGCACGTAAAGGTTGCTCAATCCTCCGGCTTTGATCGCCGCGCGGATTTCCTCCAGTTGCAGTTTTGGCTCGTTGCAGACCGCAATCAGCGATTCGCCCCGGTCGGCGTCGGGCCGGGCCAGGACGGCGATTTGAAAGCGCAAGCCGTACTGCGGGAACGCGCCGTCCAAAGCTTCCTCCGCGGCGGCCAGGCTGACCATTTCACCGCTGACCTTGGCAAACCGCTTGAGCCGGCCCAGAATATGGAGAAAGCCGTCTTCGTCCACGCGCGCAATGTCGCCGGTGTCGTACCAGCCGCCGCAGGCCAGGAACTTTTCATTCGCCTCTGCATTCAAATAGCCGCGCATGATGTTGGGGCCGCGCACCCACAGTCGCCCGCCTTCGGCAACGCCTTCCACCGGCTCGAACTTGTATTCCATTCCCGGCATGAATCTGCCGGCGGAACCGAAACGCGGATTTAGCGGAGTATTGATTGTGATGCACGGGCTGCATTCGGTCGCGCCGTAAGCTTCCAAAACGCGCTCGCCAAATTGCCGCGCCCAAGTGTTGGCGGTCGCTTCCTGCAATTTTTCCGCGCCGGCGACGAGCAGGCGCAACGAGCGGAAATCAAACGGACTGGCCTTGCGCGCGTAACCGTTCAGGAACGTGTTGGTGCCGAAAAACACGGTGCAATCCAAATCATAGATCAGCGTCGGAATCACCCGGTAATGGAGCGGCGAAGGATACAGGAAAACATAACAGCCATGAATCAAGGGCAGGGCCATGCCGATGACGCCAAAGCTGTGAAACAGCGGCATGGCGTTGAAGAGACGGTCCGCGTCATTCAAATCAAACACCGCCAGCAATTGGCGGATGTTGGCCAGCAGGTTCGTGTGGGTCAGTTCCACCCCCTTGGGCACGGCTTCCGATCCGCTGGTGAAAAGGACCACCGCCACCTCGGATCGCGGCTTGGGGACGAGGCCCCGCGGATGCAAGGAGACGCGCAGGAGGGAGCGCCATTGCCGCCAGCGCGGGATTGCGGCGCGAACGTCCTCCAGATAAATGAACCCGATGCCCGCGTCCCGCATCGCCTGCACATTTAATTTTGCCCGGTCCAGGAATGTTTTGGAGGTAATAATATGTTTGACGGATGCCAGTTGGGCGCAGGCCAGCATGGTGGGGATGCCGCTGGAAAAGTTGAAAATCGTCGGGACCTTCCCCGCCGCCCACAGGCTGAGCATGGTCACCGGCATGGCCAGCGAAGCGGGCAGCATCACCCCAATGCGCGCGTTGCTGTCATCGGGCCAATGGCGGCGCCACTGCTTCGCCATCGCGTCGGCCCCGGCCAGCAAGCGCCGGTAAGTCAGCTTCCGGTGCGTCACATCTTCCAGCGCGACGACATCGGGGCATTGCCGCGCCGTTTGCAGGATGGCGGCGAGGACATTTTTTGGCGTGGCGTCCAGCTCGATGTCGAATTGTTGCCTGACCATCGCGTCGTAGAGCCAGCGGGTGAGCTTTTGCCGCGCGCGCATCGTGCTCATGCCCGTCAAGGCCGGCGGCGTCAGGACCCCGCTGAAATGGGCGGTGACACGCGGGAACCATTTTTTCCGGTTCGGATTGGGCGAGAAGGGGAGCCGGTTGGCGCCCCGCAAATAACAGGTGACAACTTGGGCGTGGGTTTTGAAAAGCAGAAAGCCTGTGCCGTCATAGAGCTTCATCAGCGCCCCGGTGCGCGAAAGGCGGCCCTCCGGGAAAAGCACCAATTTTCCTCCCGTTTGCAGATATTCCGCCACTCGTTTGACGGCATAAGGCGAATCGGTGTCCACGGGAAAGGTAAACCGGTTGATCATCAGGAGCCGATGCACCCAACTGACTTCCGCGCCCTGCCTGGAGGTGACAATCCGCCATTGACTGTCGAGGCAGGCCGTCAGGAACAGCCAATCGAGCCAGGAAACGTGATTGGGCAACAGCATGACAGGTCCCGGCGCGGCCAGCGCCGCCGTGTCATGGGCCCGGAACCCGAACAATAACCGCAAAATGAGGCGAAGAATCGATTTCATTTGGCCCCAATCTTTGAATTTGAGAACCGATGCCGAAGGCAGTCGATGGCCAGCCATGCGCTAAGCGCAACGGTGATGCCGACCGATAAAGGAGCCAGCCACCGATCTGGCGGCATTCGCCCGCGAAATACCAGTCGCATCGGAGCGCTCATGATCGCGCCTTGTCCCGGAAAAGGGGCTGAATCAAGCACCCGCCCGGTTGGGTCGGCAAATTGCGAAATGCCAGAACTGCACAGCCGAAACATTGGCACAGCATATTCCGCCGCGCGCATTGGGACAATCCGGGCGTGTAGTTGGTGTTGGCGGATTCCCCAGTCCGCCACGTCCATCGTCGGCAAAATCAATCCTTGCGCGCCCTGACGGATTAATTCGTCGGTCACCCGCGTATAGCTGGCATCGTAGCAGGTGCCGAAGCCCAACTTGCCCCACGGGGAATTCCACAGCCGCTGACTGGGAGCGGGCAACCCATCCTTGAAAAATTGGATCGGAACGCATTTGGCCTGCCAAAAAACAATTTCGCCCCCGGGGCTGACCACGAAGGCCGTGTTGTAATACTGCGAGGCTGAGATGGGGTCCTCTCCGCCAGCCACGAGATATTTCTGATGTTTGCGGCACCACCTCTTGATGAGTTTCGGAACAGGGCCGTTGAAAGTGTATTCGCTGAGGACGAGCAGATCCGTCTCTGGAAACTTGTCGATGGCCCGATCCAATGCCGATTCTGCTTCAACCAGCGACGGGAATTCGAGTTGCACGCCGGTGACGCGAAAACTCTGTTGGGGGGAGTTTTGCGGGGCTGGAGCCAGGGCCGGATATAATAGCAGGAGGGCCACCACAGTTCCCGCAAGAATTCTCCCGGACCAGCCGAGGGTCCGAACAACTCCCAAAAAAACTGCGAGGATCATTAGCACGAAACCGATCCCATAGACGCCGTAGGAAGCCAAATAATGCAGGCCGCCCGAATCGGAGAACGCATAGCCGGCGTTCAACCAGGAAAACCTGAAATAATAAAGCTCGCTGCGAGAATATTCCAAGCCGGTCCAGACAAAAGGCGCGGCGCAGGCCCAACCGACAGGGCCGAACCGCACCAAGCAAGCTTTGCCTAACAGCAGGAACAAGCCGGGCCAGAATGACAAAATCAGCCAAAGCGGAATCGCCCCGGCTTGGAAAATCCTCCAAAAGAAGCTGAGTTGAGGGGCGTAGATTGCAAGACCGATTCCCATCCCAATATAAAACGCGAGACGGCTAGTCTTAACGCCTGCCAGTCGGAAGAGACAATAGAGGAAGACAACGAGCAAAATCTGGCAGTTCTCCATTGTATAAGCCAGATGAAACGAGAGGATCGCCGCCAGGGCAAACCATAGCGTGGCCCATGCGCTCAGATTTTTACTCCGGGGTTGCATTGTTCATTTGGAGCTTTGGCGGAATCTTTAACCAGACAACCACGATGGCGGCAAACGCGGCCAGCGCAAGAAAAAGTTCCGACGGGTTGAATCCCACTTTGACGTCGATGAAGGCCAAAAGGCTGCCGCCCAGCATGGCCAGGTTTTCAAAACCGTTCTGCGTGGCGATGGTCTTGCCCAGTTTGTCCTTGCGCGACTCGGCTTGCAGCGCGGCGTTGAGCGGAATGAGAAACAAACCGGCAATCAGACCCGTAAGAATCAGAACAGCCGGCGCCAAAATACCGGGATAATTCAATCCATGAACCATGAGCCATCCGATGCTTCCGAGAACCGCGATGCCGGCGGCCAGCAGCCACCCATAACGCCGCGTCGCATGCAGATCGCCCACGGCATAAAGCTGCCCCGCCAGCACGCTCCCCGTCATGACGCCGACGCTCAGCCAGAGGCCGAGCAGGCTGATCTGCAACATGGTTGTCAACTGCAAAACCTGCTGGCCCCACGGCTGAAAATTCATTTTGAGGATCGCCCCGCAAATCCAAAACAACGCCGTGCCGACCAGGATGCGCGCCAGTCTCTTTTGCGAAAACAGGTCGGCCAGATTGGAAAAAAATTGCCGGATGCTGCCCCGCAGCCGCACTTCCCGGTAGGAGGGGGTTCGAGACATCAGCAGGTTGAGGACAAGGGACAGCCCATAAACAGCGATGGCCATGAGATAACAAAGGCGCAGCGGATACCCGCCAAACGCGGCCGAGCCGCCGATGTTGCCCGTCAAAATGGCAATCAGCGTCAGCAATTCCATCAACCCGTTGGCTTTGACCAGCCGCTCGGCCGGCAGAATTTCCGGCAGGATGCCATACTTGGCCGGCGAATAAACACAGGCCCCAATTCCAACTATGAAATAGCCAATCCCCTGCCAGGCGGAGCCGGAAACCAGGCCAAGCGCGACCAGGCCGGCGCCGGCCAATTTGATGAAGTTTCCGCCGAGCAGCCAGCGATTTTTGGAAAAGCGGTCATTGAGATAACCGGCCAGCGGCGCGAGCAGAACATAAGGCATGAACAACAGGCTGGTGTAATAGATATTGGCGACACTCTGCGCCTGCCCTGTGATTGTGCCGGCCTTGAACTGGTTCAGGAACGGCCCGAGGATGAGCATGAGGATGAGGTTGTCGCCGAAGGCGCTCAAAAACTGGCTGGCCAGCAGCAGCGGATAATTGCGCCGGTTATTCATGGAGGAACTATGCCTATGGAAACCCATAACGCCAAATTGATAAAACTGCTGCCACTATTGATAATCTCAATGCCGGCAAAGATGAGCGATGGCAGCAGAGTTCGTATGGAAATCAAGTTTTCCGTGCTGACACAGCTTCTGGCAGAAATAGGAAGGGGCAGAAAAATCAGAGGCCCCATTTTTCTGCCCAACCCATCTTTCTGCCTTTCACGGTCGCACGTCCGCCGGAAGCAGGTTGAGGACGAAATCGTAAATGGCCTGGGCGTGTTGCAGGGCTTCGTCAAATTCTTCGCGCGTGGGATACGTTTCGGCCAAATCGTCCGGGTAACGGAATTGCCAGGCGTAAGGGGTGAGCGTCGCCGCGATGTCAAGCAGGTCGTTGAAGCGTGGTTGATGAGCGGCGGCCTGTAGCGTCAATTTTCGGATGTCATGGGTTTTCTCCGGTGTGATGCCACGATGCACGAGGAAGGCTTTGACCGCCTTTTCCGCAGTTTGCTGGCAATGATAAATGGCGGTGTCGAGCGGGCCATCCGCCGCCGCGCCAACTATGCGCGCGTTCTTCAAGTCGTGGGCGGCTTTGGTCAGCCAGGAGCGCAGCAGTTCCTTGCGGGTTTCATCCATAGAGCTTGCGGCCATTGCGCAGCACGGCGTGGGTCAGGCTTCCCTGCACTTCGCGGACGCGGTTGACCTCGCCCCGAGTCCTGACCAGCACATCGGCGGATATGGGCAACTGTCCCAGGCAACGCTGGGCGCGTTGGTCGCGTTGAATGGGGCGTTCGTCGCTTTGCGGCACGATAACCATCAAATCAATGTCACTGTCCTGATCGGGGGTGCCCCAGGCGCGCGAGCCGAACAGGTAAATCTCCTCCGGCTGAAATTCGGCCTTCAACCGATCCACGGCTTGGTCCAGCAAACTTTGCGGGATTGTTTTCACAGCTTTTAGAATAGCATGAATCCATGTTTTTGAGAAGTCTTATTGAGAGTGCTCCTGCGGGCGCACGACCTCGCCGCTGGCGTTTTTCAAGTCCCAGCCGCCGCGCCAAAGTCTTAGCGTCAGCGCACCGGCATCACGGCAGTAAACGACCGGCACCCCGTGGCTGGCCAGGCGCTGGCGCAGCTTGGCCGACGCCCGCCGCGTAGCGGGTAATTCCGAATCAATGATGATAATCAGCTCCGGTTGAATCAGATGCAGGAGCGGTTCGGAGAGTGGCTCGTCCGTCGCCGGCAGGCCGGCCACGACAATGTCCGTGCGCAAATTTGGATGGTTCTCCACCAACGAGTCCTGGCCGCTGCGGCCGAGACTGGAGAGCAGCAGGATCGAATGGCCGTTGATTTCCCGCCAAACAACCAGCGCGTTGTCATCGGCGTCGTCGAACCGGATGGACCGCTCCGGATGCAGCACCGACCAGCCTCCGGCGTCGTCGCCCGCCTGCAATGCCTGCCAGTGCGCGGTTTGTTTGATTTCATCAACGACATTGCGGTAAGCGGGCGAGCGGTCCCGGACCGGGTTGATAAAGACGCGCCCCACCGAAAAATTAGTCAAGACCACTTTCGCCCCGCCGCTGTCCTGCACGTGCCCGACGGTCAGGGCGAATGAGTCAATACTATTAACGCCCTGCGCGCGCAAAAACGGTTTGACGACAGACTCCGCCGCCTGGGCGTTGCCGCAATCGAACAACACACTTTCCCTGGAACCGGCGTTGTCGGCAAAAATGGCCGAACCGCCGTTGAGGGGGAGAAAGTGGAGGCGGGCTGTTTTATTTTCGGCGGTCCACTGCGCCAGCCGGCAGACGCCCAGTCCAAGGATCGCCAAGGCCACCGCCCATTTGAATCTGGAACGAAAGATCCAGCCGGTTAAGACCGAAAAGAGAACCAGATAGTACCCAACAAACGTGACTGGCGCCGGTGTTGAAACGTTGAATGCGCCGCGCGGCCATTGCGCCGCCCAATGGCTCAACCCAATAATGCACCTCATGAAAAACCAGCTCGAGTGGTTGAACAGAACCGCCAGTCCGGGCAGCCAGGCTCCCGTCAAAAGGCTTCCGATGCTGCTCATCAAAGCCAGCGCCGTGACTGGCACGACGAGGCAATTGGCGGGAACGCTGACCGGTGTGAAGAGGTGAAAGCAAGCCGCCGCCAGGGGCATGGAGCCAAGCCACGCCGCCAAAGACAGGGCGCAGGTATCAATGGCGAAGCAAGCCGCCGCCTGCAAAGCCGGCGGCCAGCGCGGTTTCAACGTTTCGGGCAGGAACGGGTCCTTCTTAAAAACCCAGGACCGAAACAGTTTTCGGACAAGCGGCAGAAGCACGGCAATGCAAAGGACGACCATGAACGAGAGTTGAAAGCCGGGCTGGAAAAGCTGCCACGGGTCCCAGAGCAAAATTATGAACGCCGCCGCAAAAAGTGAATTGACAAGACTGGCCGGGCGATGGCTGGCCCAGCCGACAATGACTATACTCATCATAATGGCGGCCCGAACCGCCGAGGCCGGCCAGCCGGTGAGGCCCGCGTAAAACCAAATGACAGGAACCACTAAAAGTCCGCAAAGCGCGCGGGGCAATCGCAGGGCGCGCAAAAGCCCGACCCCAATGCCGGCCAAAAGTCCGATGCGCAATCCATCCACCGCGAAGATGTGATACGTTCCCGCGCGCATGAACGGCTCCTCCACTGTTTCGGTCAGCGGCGCTTTCCAATCCAGCGCCAATGTCCAAATCAGGCGCAACGGCCGGTCTTCCGGGCCTAACCCCAGGGCCAGAGTGTTTGTGGCCCAGGCGAAGAAGCGGTCCGAGAGCGGCATCTGGCGGGGAGGGGTCCCCGGACCGACGCTCCACGCTTCCGCCGAGCCGGTGCGCAACTGGCAATAAATGGCGTCGTGCTGATAGTAGGAGCGGGCGTCGAATAATCCATCCGCCCGCGGACCCGGCGGCGGGCCAAGCACGCCCTTGACCTCCACGAATTGGCCGCTGAAGAAGTTCGACGACAGGATGCCCGGGGCATAAGCAATGATCTTGCCAAACGCGGGCTGCCAGCCGTCAGCGAGATGGATTTGTTCGGCGTCAATAACAACGGAGGAATGCCAAAGCTCCCGGCCTTGCCGCTCGAAAATTCGCGGCATGGGCGAAGCGCGGAGAGCGCCTCGCACGTGGACGTCCTCCGGCCCGGGGCCGGCCAGCAAGCGCAAATCGTTCGGTGAAATGATCGCGGTGTGCCAGCTTAGATTGGTCCAGCCTGCCAGCACCAGGAGCGACCTCAACAAAAAAAGCCGCCCCCGATTCCAGAGCAGCGCCGCAAAGCCGCTCAGGAAGGAAAAGGCAAACAACGCGGTGAGCGGGGGATGGAACCATTGACCCAAAAGAATGCCGCCAATATAAAGCAATGCCACCGAACAAAGCGGCTGCTTCATGCCTGTTTTGATTTTCGCATCCGAAGGGCGCACCACGTCACCGCCAGTCCGAGTCCCGCCCCGCATGTATCCAGGAGCACATCGCGCACCGCTGCTTGACGGCCGGGAACGAAAATCTGATGCGTTTCGTCGCTCGCCGCATACAAGGCCGCGAGCAAAAGAGCGAAGCGAAAGTGCCAGGCAGGGCGGTGCCAGGCCAGGGCGGCGGCGGAATGGACGACGCGCCAGATGAGAAAACCCAGCATGGCATACTCAACGGCATGGGCGGTTTTCCGCACGCCATGATGCACCCGTTCAATGGTTTCCCAGGACATGTGTGGATTTAACCACAGCAAAAAAGGCACGATAAACCGGGAGGTGTTCTCGGGCGAACCCAGCTTGGTGGAAGCGCCGAAGATGAGACCCATCCAGAGCAATAAAGGAAGCCAGTGAGTTAGGAAGCGGCGCCGCATCTGTGCAAAGGAACAATGGCAGCCCGTTAAAAGCAACTGAAAAAAATCATTTTCGCCATCGCGGAGGCGCTTGACGGCAAGGTCGTTGACTGGATGGAAAAGGTCAGCGACGAACAATGCGAGTCCTGACCAAAGGCCGAACGCCGGGAAGCGCTGCCACCTCTGGCGGCGGGGTTTTCGGCCGCGTTTATGAACGCGAGTTTTGGCGGAGTTTCAGTGGAGTTTTGTCGCTTTGTCAAGGTGGCCCTGGCCGCGCGACTGCGGGAGGTGCGCATCTTGGCACTGCTACCGGTTTCCGACGGGAGAGTAGCCCCGGAGCGCGCTTGTCCTCAGGTGCAGCAACGTGAACAATACGGCCCAGTGGTGATTTTACTGCGCACTCGAAAAATCAGTTGCTTGCTGCGGCCGGGGGACGGGCGCACTCCGCCGGTGGCAGTGTCAAGATGCGCACCGCAGCATGGCGAGCGTGGAATCTCCTTGTGCTAGAGCCCCGCGATCGCCAAGCCTTGAATGATTTTCCGGGCAATATCGCGCTGGCGCTCGATGGTGACGAAACCACGTTGATGCGTCAGCGTTGCTTTCGGCACGGTAAAAAGCAGATCGCATCGGCAAAGTGTTTTCCAGTCCATTCCATCCGCCTGGTCCAGGATGGTTTCATTCTCCCTCGCCGCGCGCGCCATGGCCGGTTGCATCGTTGTGCATTTGAGCGCCACCACTTCCTGTTTGGCATCAATCCGGGATTGGCAGGAGATCAGCACCACTGGATGCGGCCCGTAAACATCGCCCGTCCAAATCTCCCAAGCCTTCATTCCTCGATGGCTTTTGCCTGCGCGGCCATGAACAGCCGGATGGAATCCGCGTCGTCATCCGCCTGGCTATAGAGCCGTTTCAAAACCTTGTCGGGAAGTGGGTCCACGTTTGTAATCCGCCTGGTTTGAGTTGACAATGTCTCGCGCACCTCTGGCAAGGCTTTCCTGACGCACAGGGCGACCACCCGATTAAAGGAAACGTGGCTTTGTCGGCACACTGCGTCCACCGCCCTGGCGTCTTCGGACGCCAGCCGCAACGGATAATGATACTCCTTAGCCGCTCTGCTCATATCAAAACGATATGGCCGGAGGAACAATTTGTCAACTCAAGAACCCCTTCGATCCAAATGCGCCTGCGGCCCGCGCGCACATTCAATTGGATTCCTTGCAGTGTTTGCGTCAGAAGTTCCGGCTGATCGAAGTGGAACGGGACTGCCGGCGCCTTCCCGCCGAAAGGATTCTCGCGTTTCAAGGAATTCGTGAGCGTCAGTACGCTGTGCCCCGCGTCCAGCAAGCGCCGGGCAATATAACGACCCGAATAGCCGAAAGCACCTGTCCCCGCCGCGCGCATGATCCATTGGTCTCACAATTCGGGCATTTTGCAAGAGCCTCCCTCGACGGCTTCGATTATTATAAAGCGCGAAGCGTCCCGGAGTGCGCCAGCCCTCCGGCGCTTTGGCATTGCTTCAAGGCTTTCCAAGCCGATCCAAGAGCGTTGTAGTATCTACTCCGCCGGCTTCCACGTCGTTCCACCCATGCTGTCCCAAAGCGGTTTCAGTTCAGGATCATCAATCGCTGCCCGCTTGACGGTCTGCTCGCCGATTGGCCATCGCCTTCTTGAACCATGCCCTGCATTCATCCAGTTGAAGCCGCGACCCTATCCAGTGTAGGATGTGACATAATGATGACAGCTCTGGCATCTGGAGTTCTCCTGGGACTTTTCTGCGGCCTCGCCCCCGGCCCCCTGCTGGCGCTGGTGCTGGCTCAAACGCTGCGACATGGCCCGCGGGAAGGCTGCAAGATCGCCCTGGCCCCGCTGGCTACTGATGCGCCGATCATCGCCCTGGCGCTGGTGATGGCAGCGAAGCTGGCGCAACTCCGCCCTTTGCTCGGCATCGTGTCCATCGCAGGGGGGGCCTTTGTCCTGTATTTGGCCTGGGATGGTTTCCGCCCCGTGCGTGTGGCCGCAGAAGCCCCGGCTGATCGCCCCAAGTCGTGGCTCAAGGGAATCCTGACCAATCTGCTCAACCCGCACCCCTGGTTGTTCTGGCTGACGGTTGGGGCGGCGACCTTGGCGAAAGCGGTGGCGCAAAGCTGGCCAGCCGCTTTCGCCTTCCTGTGCGGTTTTTACCTGCTGCTGGTCGGCTCGAAAGTGCTGGTTGTCCTGCTGGCCGCGCGTTCCCGCGACTTGCTGGCTGGGCGGCCCTATCGGGTGGCGATGCGCGTCCTTGCGGTGCTGCTGGCTTTCTTTGCGCTCCTGCTGTTCCGAGAGGGATGGAAGCACCTGGCAGGGACATGACGCTTCCAGATGGTATTCGCGGGCTTGGGGGGGACTCAAAGCCGCTGGCGCAGGGCGACCTTGGCCGGACAATTCGGAAATGTGCGCGACGAGCACAGCAATCCCCGTCCAAGCGTGCCTGTGAGTTCTTCGCGCACGATGGCTCTGGCCTTTTGGACGCCGGTTTCAACTTCAGCATTTAGCCAGTCCGTCATAGCCGTTCCGGCGACGGCGGAACCAGTCAGCCTCTTGTCTTGCCACAGCTTCCCAGCGGCGGCAGATCAGCCTTTAGCCTTCAACCTTCAGCCTTTCCTTTGCGTAGCCGCCTGATTAATGATTGAAGCTGATTTACACCAGTCCCTGCTGTGGAATGCCAAGCCGCGCAGCGCCGAGGCCGCGCCACTGTGGCGACCTCTTACGCCAGCGGGTTAACGCGGGAGGGTTTCATCGGGTAAGGGGGACATTTGACAATGCAAATCATTCCACCGGGAAGGTCTGCGGCTGGTGCCGGCGCTTCTCTGATTGGCTTTATTTTGCCAGTCGAAGGACAAATTAAGCTTGATATTCTCGCGATTTTCGCCATACTCAAGCCCCAGTTGCCAGAATTCCAGGTTTCGTGGCTGTGAGCCTCTTATTCTGGCGACGCAGAGTTAACCCGGATGTTCCCACGGCCAAAAAACGAAACCTATGAAAAACTTGTTCTCATGTCTTGCGCTTGCTGCCACGTTGGGCTGCCTGCTCATTTCCATCCAACCCATGCTCGCCCAGGGCACGGCCTTCACCTATCAAGGCCAGTTGAGCGTCAGCGGCGGCCCGGCCAATGGCAATTACGACTTCACTTTCGCCCTGACCAACTCCACCGGCCAGCAGGTCGGTGTCACGCTGACCAATCTCGACGTGGGCGTGACCAACGGGCTGTTCATCGTCACGCTCGAGTTTGGCAGCGTTTTCACCGGCTCGAATTACTGGCTGACCATCGGTGTGCGGACCAACGGGGGCGCCAGCTTCATCCCCCTCAGCCCATCGCAGGAACTGACACCGACGCCCTATGCGATTTACGCGCCCAATGCCGGGGAGGCGGCGAGCGCGAACTCGGTGGCGGGGACGAACATCGTGGGGGTCATCCCGCTGGGGCACCTGCCGCCCGGCGTCCTCACCAATGGTGAGAGCGGGGTGGACCTTTCCGGCGCTTTCACTGGCAATGTCACAGCCACGACCCTGCAAATTGCGCCTCTGTCGGTCGTGTCATCCACCAACTATGCAACGAATGGAACCTATACATTCACCGTTCCACCTTCGGTCACGGCCATGGTCGTCAAACTCTGGGGCGCAGGCGGAGGAGGGGGAGATGCTACTTCCGGCGGCGGCGGCGCTTTCTCGCAGGTATCATTTAATGTGACACCCGGGGACACCTACGTGGTGGTGGTCGGCCAGGGCGGCGGCGCATTTACGGCCGGAGGTGGGGGTGGTGGGGCCGGATCCAATGATGGTAGTGGCGGCGCTGGGTATATTTTGACCGCTGGCCTTTATTCCGGCGCTGGAGGCCAGGCCAGTTCGCTTTTCCATTACACCAATATGGCCTACATCATGCAAGCGGTGGCGGGCGGCGGCGGCGGTGGCTCAGATTATGGCGGTGCCGGCGCAGGTCAGGCCGGCGGCTCCGGCATCGGCTACGCTGCCACCGCGACGACGACTGGCGTAACCAATCTCAATTTGCTGGGTGGGGATGGACAGACTCCGCCGAACCAAGGTTCTGGCGGTGGCGGCGGAGGATACGGCGGCGGCTCGGCCTTTGGCAGCGGCGCGGTAGCCTTCGGCGGTGGCTCCTATGGAGACGTGACTTTCGGCGGCAGCGATAACCTCCCCGGGAACACCACGGATACCAACTATCTATCCGGCTCCGCCGTTGGCGGCACCAACGGCAATTTGGGTCCCTCGGCAACCAGCGGCAGCGACGGGTTGGCCGTTGTTCTCTTTGGCACGGGGGGTGGGTTTGGCCTCAATACGCTCTCGGTGGCCGGCGAGGTCGGCATTGGCACAACCACGCCCCAGCAAAAGTTGGATGTCAACGGAAACATCAACGCCAGCGGGGCCGTCACGGCCGCGAGCATTTCCGGCAACGGCGGCGGCCTGTCGAATTTGAATGCGGCCAATCTCACCGGCGCGCTTTCCGCCATCAGCGGGGCCAATCTCACCGCCCTGCCCTCCAACGCCGCGTTGCTCAATGCCAACCAGACCTTTACCGGGCAGAACAGCTTCAGCGCAGTGGCCAATTTAAATGGCGGCATCTCCATGAATAGTGCCAACGGGTATGACCAATCCGCGGCGGGGCCGTTCTACGTTGATGCGCCTGGCATTATTGGCGGACGCTTTACCGTGACCACCAGCGGCAACCTGGGCATCGGCATGAACAATCCGGCCAAACAATTGGAGTTGAGTGGAAACGTGGGAGCTGTCTCTGCGGGCGCCTCGATTGATCCGTCCGTCCTAGTCAGGTTGGACAATACGGCGACCGATGGGACCACCAGCAGTCCGAATTTCGCCGGCATCGGCTTTGGGAAGAACTCGACCCGGCAAGCCATCGTGGGGGGAACCTTTGGGAACGATTATTTGGATTTTTATACGGGCGGGTTGCTGACGACGCCCAAAATGAGAATTGACTACAACGGCAACGTCGGCATTGGCATCACCAAACCAGCCAGCCCGCTCCAAGTGGCCGGCAACATACAAATGGGCAGCGGGGGCGCCGATTATGCCGCCAGCGGACCCGAGAACCTCCGCATCGTGCGGGGAATTGTTAACCCCAGCGGATCTGTCTTCGCCGGCAGCGGATTCACAGCCGCACACAATGGGCCGGTTGGCACCGGCAGTTATACGATTACCTTCTCTCCCGCTTTCTCAGGCGATCCCACAGTAACCGCCAGCGGGGTCAATACCATAGTCCGGGTCGGGGGAACAATTTCTTCCAGTTCAATCACGGTGCAAACCTCGAATCTCAACGGCAGTTCGGCGGATGATACGTTCAGCTTCATTGCCATCGGTCCCCAATAAAATCCCGATTTAAACCCGAAAAAATATGAAAAGAATTGTTTTGTTTTCTTGCCTGCTGCTCCCCCT
>Ga0326727_10017071_pt1 | contig 15155 bp, 13 predicted proteins | sample MB2enrmetagenome_FD_207643 | JGI IMG/M metagenome (GOLD analysis project Ga0326727, IMG submission 207643) | Lab enriched peat soil microbial communities from McLean, Ithaca, NY, United States - MB29MY | ecosystem: Environmental > Terrestrial > Soil > Wetlands > Peat | place: USA: New York... | reverse complement strand
TACGGTCACGACACAGCTCACCCGCTTTTTTGCGTGCAGCTATTGTCATAACCCATTGCTCCAAAACTACAAAGACCAACTTCAAGCGGCTAAACTGTTACGGATATTCGGATTTGGTGCTTGGCGGGCCCCGTGCCGCGCGACCCGGGGTACCCGGTCCCGGGAAACGAGCGACCCCGGGGGAGACGTAGGGCCGGTGCGCTGCGACCCCTTCGGGGTCGGCGGTTTCGCCGCGCCGCAAAACCGGGGGTGTCGCTGCGCTTACCCCCGGCTAATCGCTCCGAACCCTCCGGGTTCGCCGGCATCCCATGGGCGAGCCGACGCGCGCGGACACCGACACGTTCGAGGCCACATCTTACACTCCCGTCTCCCATGCCCCCCGATTCCCCTTGATCCACCAGCCCCTCATGGTAGACTCAGTCTTGTGAGAGGAAATCACATTTCCTAGCATCCGGGTCCGGGGACACGAGCCGAATTTGGACGATTGAGTGACTTCTGCGCTGACCGAGACCGCCAATATCGGTACGTGTCCCCCGAACGCCTCAGAGATTAAACTATTGTCATGAGGAAGAAAAACGTAACGACTGAAGAACACAATGCGAGTGGCGCCAATCCTCGGATTCTTGTGCTTGGCTGCGGTCTAAAGAGCCGGTCCATATCCGCCTTCGCCTGGGACCGACTTCCGAGCGGGCTAAACGTGTCGGATCACGATGTGATAATCATCAACGTCGCCCCATTCGAGGACGAGGAGTTCTGCCGCTCAATCAACATCGACACGCTGCCATCTGTGGAGGATTTCACCCGCCACCTTTTCAGTGAGGACGGCGAAATGCTGGTGATCGGTTCACCTCATTTTCAGCTCGGTAACAACCCCTACCGGCCGGGGCAGTGGTGGGCTCCAATTATGCCCATTTGCAAACGTGCTGAGGGTGAGGTGATCTGTAACGTTGACGAGGACTACGCTTTCTACTTCAGGAACGTGAAACGATGGTCCTTTCATACGACAACCGAGACCTACTCGCTTTTTGGCAACTACGTTCAGCCTCTTCTGCGATTGATTCACCCCGCAGCGAACGACCTCCAACTGTACACGCGGGGCCTAGCCAAGACGCGGTTTGGGGAGGCGATCGGCTTTGAAATGCGATTCGAGGCGGTCAGGATTCCCGAGCGCCTTTCGCCGTACTCCCCACCACCAACATCGTCTGAATGTCAGGTCGTCCGCGCGTCACGACAGATCGTCTGGCTTCCCGCGCCGACCGAGATTACGGACACAGAGGCCGTGGGACTTGTGCTGGCGGAAAGGTACAAGGTCGCCAGTAGACGGCAGCCACCGGGCTGGGCTTCGTCCTTTGCACTGCCAAGCCAGGTTACGGCCTCACAGGAAGTGCAAAGAATTCAGAATGAGATTAGGCAACAAGAATCTGCCCTAAAGCAGGCAGAACAAGACTCGGAGAATGAGGCTCGGTTCGTCGCCTTACTGTATGAACAAGGCCAAGACGCGCTTGAGCCAATTGTAAGAGAATCGCTGCGGCAACTCGGGGCGCGAGTTGATGAACCCAAGGTAGCCGGGCGGGAGGACGGCCGCTTGGTTGCTCCGCCTGGGAACAATGGGATGCTAGAGATCAAAGGTCGCACGGGGACGCTGAAGCTCGCTGACGTGCGCCAGTTGGACCAATGGGTCCGTGATGCCGCCATTGATGAGAGGTGGGACAGCAAGGGTATCCTCATTGCAAGTGTGCTGTGTGGCGTCGAGCCCAAGCTGAGAAGAGACCCCTATCCCAAAAATTGCGTAGAAGCTGCCGAGCGATTCGGACTGTGCCTGCTGTCTACGCATCAGATTTTCCGTGCGTTGCAGTTGCTTCAGGAATCCAAGCTCGACACCGCGGCCTTCTGGAGCAAGGTATTTTCGACAGCGGGTGTCTGTAATTTGACCGAAATCGGGATTTGATCGGGACACGGGCGGCTACCGCAGCAACGGATGCCAAGTACCTCAGCAGTAGCCGGGAGGTATAGAGGGGTACAGAAAATGCCCAAAAGCTCTCCGAGAGAACGCGCGCCCAGTTGCGCGCGTGGCGAGCTCAGTTCTGAGCCAATTACGGCCACACCGGCAGATGCCGGCGGCACCACAATACCCACGAAGGACCAGAAGATTCTGTGGGGCCGCGCAGCCGAGCGGTGCTCAATCCCAACCTGTCGCCTTCGGCTTACACTCGACACGGAAGGCGGAGATCCGGCGACTGTTGGCGTGATGGCCCACATTATAGGCGAGAAACGCTCAGCGGCGCGCGGCGACAGCCCCATGGCGTTAGAGGAACGAAACCGGTACTCGAATCTCATTCTCCTTTGCCGTAACCATCATCAAGAAATCGACGCCGATGAAGCGAACTTCCGCGTGGAGGTTCTCCATCGTATAAAGAGCGAGCACGAGACCTGGGTCTTGGAAACATTGGCGGTGCCTTCGCCTAACCCTGATCCCGATGAACTCATCTACGCCACCGTGGTCGATTCGATTACAGCTAATCTTGAACTGGACTCGTGGGAGTGGTTCATCGACAACGCTGTGCGCGACCTCATGCACGAGCGGTTCGTTGACGCGCGTGGAGCGCTTAATGACGTGTTTGTGAGAACGATCTGGCCTGGGACAAAGCGCAAGCTAGAGAGGCGAATCCAACGTCTCATTTCATCGTTCGACGCCTTCGTGTCCCATTTGCTTACCCACGCGGCGCCTCATGGCGAGTGGTTGAAGCCGGACCGTTCCTACAGACGCTGTCAAATTGAGGAAATGCTCAAGTGCGAAAAACGTGAACAGAAATGGTCTATCAAGAACTTTTGGTTGCTTTGTGATTACACCGTCAGGCTTAACAAATATGCCAAGGCAGTCCGCGAGTTCCTGAACCCGCTGTACTATCGGCTGCACGGCCACTTCATAATCTATGACCACATGGGCTTTCGCAGCCGCCTAGAACCGAAGTTCTACTTGCCCACGGCTTCACTGGTTCGGAAACGATTGTCGAAGTTGGATGCCTGACACACGTGGGCCAAGGGGCGACCTAGGTGGCTTAGCCAGCCGGGAATCCGAACGTGGACGCGGCTGGCCTGCGTTGCCTAGAGCGCCAATTCTGGCTGCGCCCCGTTTCGAGGCCCCCAAAACCGCGCGCCGGTCGCGTATGCGTCGTTTGGAACATTTTAAATTCGGGTTTCGAATTTGTTTGGGATTTCGATATTCGGATTTGGTGCTTCAAAAGCCCCCCGGGGCGGCTAGACGCTTGGGACGCTCTAACAGAGCCGCGTGCCCCTCGCCCCGGCCCCTCTCCTCCAACAAGGGGAGAGGGGGTATTGTTAAAACGCCTTGCTCACTCCCGGCACGGCGGCCGGGTATGCCCCTTCGGCATCGGGATGGGTCGGCGGGGCGGCGTCCAAGGCGTAATGCTCGGGGGCAAGGCGCAGGGTCGAGGCAGTGGCCGCCTCCCAGGTCACCATCTGGCCGCTATAGGTCGCCATGCGGCCCAGCACGGCCGTCATGCTGCTGGCGGCCCCGTAGTCCCCTTCGAACACGCGCGGCCCGCTGCCGCGGATGCTCTCCAGCAGATCGTCCTGCTCCCGCTGATAAGGATTGTCGCCGCGGTACTCCTTGGATCGCAGGGTGCGGGGGTTGGCCTCGCCCAGTCCCCAGGGACCCATGCCGATGGTCAGCTTGCCGCGGGTGCCGTGGACGTGATCGGAGACCTCGCCCCAGGTGCCGAGTTGCTGCCGGGCCTGGCAGAAATGGAAGACGCCGCCGGCATACTCGAACTCGACGGCGTGGTGGTCGAAAATGTCGCCCGTGCCGGGACCGGTCCGCTGCTGGCGGCCGCCCATGCCGTTGGCGCGGAGCGGCGGCCCGGCCATCACCCAATTGGCCACGTCGATCTCGTGGCAGGCCTGCTCGACGAGGTGGTCACCCGAGAGCCAGCAGAAGAGATTCCAGGAGCGGATCTGATATTCCATTTCGCTCATGCCCGCGGCACGGGTGGCAGCGGCGCGGGTGCCGCCCACGTTGAAATAGGTGCGGATGAACTGCACGGTGCCCAGGGCGCCGTCGCGGATCTTCCGCACGCCGTCCAGGTAGTTCTGCTGGTGGCGGCGCTGCAGGCCGACGCCGACCGAGAGCCGTTGGGCCTTGGCCTCCTGATTGGCAGCCAGGAGCATACGATAGCCGGGGGCGTCGACGCAGGCGGGTTTTTCCAGGAAGACGTGCTTGCCCGCCCTCACCGCGGCCGCATAGTGCATCGGCCGGAAGTGTGGCGGCGTGGCCAGCAGGACCAGATCCACGCCCGCGGCGAGCAGCTTCTGGTAGGCGTCCCAGCCGACGAAGCGGCGTTCCGGCGGCACGTCGATCCGCGGCTTCAACTGCGGGTATTTCGTCAGGTTGGCCAGACCGCGCTCGATGGGCCCCGCGAACAGGTCGGCCAGGGCCACGAGCTTGACGGGCCCGCGGGTTTCCAGCACGTCGCGGCAGGCGCCGGTGCCGCGGTTGCCGCAGCCGACCAGGCCGAAGCGGATCGTCTCATCGCCCGCGGCGTAGGCCGCACGGCCGATGTCCAAGGCGGCCAGGGCGGCCCCGCCGCCCAGCATGCTGCCGCACCGCGAGAGCCACTGGCGGCGGGTGGTTTTGGGAGGGACGGCGTTGTTGGGCTGTGCGTTCATTTCGACCTCGGATTGTGGTGCAGGCGTCTCGCCTGCTTATCTCGCGGCAGGCGGGACGCCTGCTAATTTTGCGGCAGGCGGGGCGCCTGCACCACAAGCAGTTGCGCCGGCGTTCAGCGGGCCCTGCGGGATGTCTTCGCCAGCAGCTCCAGCCGCTGGCAGGCCGCGCGCTTGCCCAGGCCGCGGACCGCCACCAGGGCGGCCAGTTGCGCCTTCCGCGGCCGGGACTTGCCCGCCTCCCAACTATAGACGGTCAGCGCCGATACGCCGATCAGTTTGCCGTAGTCTTCCGCCGAGAGACCAAGCCGCCGGCGTTGGGCGCGGACGCTCCGCGCCGAGAAGCGGACGTCCGCAGGCGGCTCCTCGGCGGCAGGCGCCTGCCCGAGCCGCTCCTGCTCCCTGCTCTGCAGAAAGGCGATGTTCTTGCCCTGTTCGCGGAGCTCGCGCTTCAACAGCGCGATCTCATGGCGGTAATGGACCACGGCCTGCTTGGTCCGGCCGACCTCGGCCCTAATCTCTTGTTTCGCCAGGCGGCGAATTTCCGCTTTCAGCACGGTAGCGACGTTAGGCATGACTGGATCCTTTAGTTTCGAGCGCGGCACAACCGCGGATATGATTGCCTGATTCTACCACCCGCCCCCGCCGGCCGCTATAGGGGGGCGGATGGGCCGGATGGGGCGGGGAGATTATGCTCTGAATGGTGTTGCACGATCCTGTGAGCCCGCGCACATGATGAGCCCCGGGCGTTAGCCCGGGGGATGGCGGGAATTCTCCGTAACGCGGCGGTTACCCTAACGCCGATCCCCGGGCTGACGCCCGGGGCTCCGCGGCCAGTTCCCTCCAGAATCACGCAAGCCCATTTAGCATAACGCCGCTTGGGGTGGCAGGGAACCGCAGATCGTTATGCTGAAGCATAACCTACGCCGGCTGCGGCTGGGCCTCGTGGATCAGCATGTCCAGCGCCAGCAGCAGTTGACCGCAGGCCGCCGGGGCCTCTTCCATCCGGCCGACGCACGAGCGGAGCGCCTCCGCCGCCGCCCGGCGATAGTCATCCCGCTCGGCCAGCCTTGCCAACCGCACGAGCGCCGTCACCGCCAATCCGCTGCCGCTGGGCAGCGGGGTGTCCCAGAAGTCCTTCTTGCGGGCCACGAGCGGCTCGCCGTCGCGGGGCGTGTAGAAGAATCCGCCGCCGGCCGGGTCGGCGAAGCGCTCGAGGATGCCGTCGGCCAGCCGCACCGCCTCGTCCAGCCACCGCGACGAGGGCTCGGCCTCGTAGAGCGTCGCCAGGGCATTGGCCAGGCCCGCGTGGTCGTCCAGAAAGGCGTCTTGCCGGGCCTGCCCCAGGCGCCAGTAGTGCAGCAGCCAGCCGTTGCCGTCGCGGAGCTGGGTCAACAGGAAATCGGCGGCCGCGGCGGCCGCGGCCAGGTAGCGGGGCTCGCCCAGCGCCGTGCCCGCCCGCGCCAGCGCGTCGATCGTCAAGGCGTTCCAGTTGGTCAGTATTTTCCCGTCGCGTGCCGGGCGGACCCGCCGGGCCCGCGCGGCCAGCAGCTCGGCGCGGCTGGCGTCCAGCTCCGCTGCCAGCTCGGCGGCGTCGCGGCCGAGGATCTTGGCCGAGACGGCCGGCGGCTTGGCGAGGTGCAGGATGTTGCGGCCCTCGAAGTTGCCCGCCTCCGTCACATCGTAGACGTAGCAGAACGTCCGCGCCCGCTCGGGGCCCAGCACGTCGCGGACCTCGCCGGGCGTCCAGAGGTAGAACTTCCCCTCCCGGCCCTCGCTGTCGGCGTCCTCGGCGCTCATGAAGCCGCCTTCGGGATGCGTCATGTCGCGGAGCACGTAGTCCAGCGTGGCCCGAGCCGTCCGGGCATATTCCGGCGTCCGGGCGGCCTGCCAGGCCCCCAGGTAGCAGACGGCCAGCAGGGCGTTGTCGTAGAGCATCTTCTCGAAGTGCGGCACGAACCACTCCGCATCGACGCTGTAGCGGTGGAAGCCGCCGCCGAGCTGGTCGCAGATGCCGCCGGCCGCCATGCGATCCAGCGTTACGAGGACCATCTCCAGGAGGTCCTTGCGGCCCGTGTGCCGCCAGCGCCGCAACAACAGGGCCAGGTCGGTGGCGTTGGGGAACTTGGGGGCGGTGCCGAAGCCGCCCCAGCGGGAATCGAACGACTGCCGCAGGGCGGCCTCGGCCGCCTCGAGCGGGGCGGCGGTCAACTCGCCCGCCCCGCCTTCATCCCGCGCGTCCTCGCGGAGCAGGCGGCCGATCTCGTCCGCCTGCCGGAGCAGCTCCCCGCGGCGGTCGCGCCAGCCGCGGGCCACCGCGGCCAGCACGTCGCCGAAGCCGGGCATGCCCCCCGCCGCCCGCGGCGGCCAATAGGTGCCGCCGAAGAACGGCGCCTGCTCGGGCGTGAGGAAGACGGACATCGGCCAGCCGCCCCGCCCCGACATCGCCTCGACCGCCTCCATGTACACCTGGTCCAGGTCCGGCCGCTCCTCGCGATCCACCTTGATGCTGATGAAATGCTCGTTCAGGATCCGCGCGACTGCCGGATCGTCGAAGCTCTCGTGGGCCATCACGTGGCACCAGTGGCAGGCCGAGTAGCCGATCGACAGGAAGATGGGCTTCTGCTCGGCCCGTGCCCGCTGGAGCGCCTCGGGACCCCAGGCATACCAGTCCACCGGGTTGCCGGCATGTTGCAGCAGGTACGGACTGATTTCGCGGCAGAGATGATTCATGCTGAATTGTACGGACGACCGGTGGGCGGGTCGAGCCGTGAAAAGAAAACAATATGCGACCGGGGGGGAAGCCGCTCGAGCCCGGCTTCGGCCCCTTGACACCGTAGCATAATCGTGACATAACGCCAACCAGGACGCCCAGCAGGTGGATGTCCTGAGGGTCATGCACAAGGACGAGACAAGAGCCTACTACGAGGAGCCCCGGCCATGAGAGTCGCCCCGATGGGAGAAGTCCGCAACAATTTTGCCAAGTACCTTGCGGCTGCTGCGGAGGAGCCGATCTTCGTGACCCGCAACGGCAAGGTTGCCGCGGTGATCGAGCACATGGAAGACGGCGGCATCGAGGATTACCTGCTGGAGCGCAGCCCGCGCTTCCGCGCGATGCTGGGCAAGGCGAAGCGGCAGCGGAAGTCGATTTCGCTGGCCGCGTACCGCAAGCGCCGCGGCGTCTGATCGGTCGGTCGGCGCGAAAGCTGGTCGCGGCGATCAGGCTTCCTGCCGGTTTAGCCAGAATTCCGGCAGCCAATAGTACATACAAAGGTCAACATTCTTGACCGTCTGCCAAAGGTCGTGATCCGCGCGCAACTGCCAGCGCAGGTGGCGATCATTATCCAGATCAAGCGGTCTCCACTGGGAATCGCGCTGCTCGCTCTCGCGCGGCGGCCGCGCGTGCGGAATTAGGCGGCGCTCGCAAGCTCCAAACGCAGCGAAATTGCGTTGCCCTTCGATCAGCGAGCACTTGTTCGCGCCACCCGCCATGTCGGGAAACGCTAGCTGCACTAGGTCGTCTTCCCAGAAGCACACCGGACAGATCTCGTACGAGCCGGGCGGTTCGCTAAATGTCAAATACCCACAGCAAGGGCAGGGGTAAACTGTCGTCATGCCGGCTCCTCGTTACTACCCGTGCAGCATCTGGTAGGTCTGCATGCCGCCGGAGAGGTTGCGGACGCGGAAGCCGCGCTGGGTGAGAATGCGGCAGGCGTAGTAGGAGCGCTGGCCGGCCCCGCAGTGCACCCAGATCTCGCGGTCCCGCGGCAGCTCGTCCAGCCGCCGGCGGAGCTCGCCCAGGGGGATGTGGATGCTGCCGGGCACCTGGGAGGCGGCCACTTCGGTCGCGTGCCGCACGTCCAGCACCAGGGGCAGCGTGCCCACGGCCTGCAGCGCCTGCCACTGGCTCCAGTGGGCCACCGCCACGTCGCCGCGGAGGATGTTCGCGGCGGCGAAGCCGGCCATGTTCAGCGGGTCCTTGGCGCTGCCGTATTGCGGGGCGTAGCACAGCTCGGCCTCTTCCAGGTCGTAGACGGTCGCGCCCTTCTGGATGGCCAGGGCCAGCACGTCGATCCGCTTATCGACGCCCGCCCGGCCGGCGGCCTGCGCGCCCAGCAGGCGGCCGTCCTGGGGAGAAAAGAGGATCTTCAGCGCCATCGGCTCGGCCCCTGGATAATAAGCGGCGTGCTGGGGGGCGTGCAGGTAGAGCTTCTCGAAGAGCATGCCGGCGCGGCGGAGCGACTTCTCGCTGCCGCCGGTCATGGCCAGCGTCAGTCCGAAGACGCCCACCACGGCGGTGCCCTGGCTGCCGCGGTATCGCGCCGGGCGGCCGCAGATGGAGTCGGCGGCGATGCGGCCCTGGCGGGCGGCGGGCCCGGCCAGCGGCACCAGCGCATAGTGGCCGGTGACAAAATCCGGCACTTCCACCGCGTCGCCCACCGCCCAGATCGCCGGGTCGCTGGTGCGCATCGACTGGTCCACCACGATGCCGCCCAGGGCGCCGACGTCCAGGCCGGCGCGGCGGGCCAGCTCGGCGTCGGGCTTGACCCCCACGGCGACGATCACCACGCCCGCCGTGAACCGCTCGCCTCCCTCCGCCACCACGGCCAGCTCGCCCGGCAGGCTGTCCTTGCCCGCCGGCTCGATGGCAGCCAAGGGGGTGCCCAGCCGCAGATCGACGCCGTGCCGGCGGAGTTCCTCGTGTGCCGGAACGACCATTTCCCGGTCCATCGGGGGCATGACCTGATCGAGCCGTTCGAGCACGGCCACCTCGATGCCGCGGCGGTGCAGGTTCTCCACCATTTCCAGGCCGATGTACCCGCCGCCGACCACCACCGCCCGCCGCGGCTTCCGCCGCGAGAGCCAGTCGTAGATGCGGTCGGTGTCTTCGAGGTTGCGGAGGGTGAACACGCCGGGCAGATCGATGCCGGGCAGGGGCGGCCGCACGGCGAGCGCCCCAGGCGCGAGCACGAGGGCGTCGTAGGGCTCGGTGGTCTCCGTGCCCCCGGCTACGTTCCGCACGACCGCTGTCCGCTCGCGGCGGTGGATGGCCGTGACCTCGGTCCGCGCGCGGACCTCAACCTGAAACCAGTCGCGGAACCGCTCGGGCGAGGCCACCAGCAGCCGCTGCCGGTCCTCGATCACGCCGCCCAAGTAATACGGCAGGCCGCAATTGGCAAAGGAGATGGACGGCCCGCGCTCGAAAATGAAGATTTGGGCCTGCTCATCGAGCCGCCGCAAGCGGGCGGCGCAGGCCGCGCCGCCCGCCACCCCGCCGACGATCAGTACACGCTTGGCAGCCATAGGGAACTCCTGGATTGCGAAGCCGCAAGCGGCCATCCCACGGGAAGCATATACCCGGCACCCGGTAGCGGGCAAGCGGCCGGCGGTCACGGCGCACACTTCAGCGAGACGATGTAGTTCCGCCACTGGGCCTCCACGGACTCCAGCGGCGCGGCCAGCAACTGCTGGAAGCGGACGGCCGGCACGCCGGCCGGGTTGCCCCGCTCGACGTATCGCTGCAGGCTCGGGCCCTCCAGCAACCGCTTCTGGAAGGTCAGCCAGTAGGCCAGCCCCCAGGCATAAGCATAGTAGCGGTCGGCGGACGCCACGCCCGCCTGGTCCGCCGGCAGGAAGGCGCTCGGGCCGGCCGCCAGCAGCTTCGCCAGCCCCAGCGGCTCGGACCTCGCCAGGTCGGCCTTGATCTTCTTGAGTGCGGCCATGTTCGGGGCATCGACCCGCAGTGTCTCCCCCTCCAGCATTCCCCCCTCGAACATCACCGCCAGCCCTTCGTTGAGCCAGCATGGCACGTCGAAGCGGGCGTGCGGATAGACGTAGTTCTCCAGGTAGGCGTGGAAGGATTCGTGGCCCAGCCGGGCGAACGTCTGCCGCGTGCTCTGGCGGAAGACCCTGGCCGCCTCCCCGTCCGAAAGATCGATCTGCGTGCGGAGATTCTTGGCCTCATGCTGGAACTTACCGCGTTCCAGGCCCATCAGCCGCTGGACCTCGGCCGGCGGCACCTGCTCCTTCCGCAGGCTCTCGGCCAGCTCGCGGAGCCGGGCGGTCAGCCGGTCTTCCAGGGCCTTCAACTGCCCGCGGAGCTGCTCGTTCTGGGCGTTGGTCTTGGCCGTCGACGCCACCAGCCGCTCCAGCTCGCTGCCGGCCACCACCAGGTTCTTCTCTTCCAGGAAACACGCCCGGTTCTGCATGCGGACCCCCAGCCGGCCGAGGAAGGCCTGGTAGCTGGCCATCGAGCCCAAGACGACCAGCCGCGGGGGCTCTTGCGGCGCGGTTCGCGGCGGCAGGATTTGCCGGTAGGCGGTGAATATCTGCTCGGTGCGGACGATCACCCGCCGGGTCATCGCCTCGTCGGCGGTGCTGTCCAGCGTGAACCACCGCCCGCGGTAGCGCTGGTAGCGGTTCCCGTCGGCCTGGGCGGCTTCCAGGCGGACGGCCTCCATCCGGCCGGCCTCGATGGCGGCCCGGTTGCGGAACGCCTCGATCTGGCGCCGCAGGGCTTCCCGCTGGGCCGGCTCGAGCCGCACCACGCTGCGGACCGACGCACGGTCGATGGGGCGAATCACCAGGTACATCGGCCTGCCCGGCGGGCGGCGAATCTGGATCATCGTGATCCAATCGCGGTCCTCCGACTCGATCAGGCCCTCCAGCGGCGGTCGTCCGGCGAACTCCAGGCGTTCCATCGGCAGCGGGCCACCGGCCGTGGGCGGTTCGCCGGCAAGCGCCCTCGCACCCCAGACCGCCAGGGTGGTGCCGCATACAAACAGAGTCAGCCGAAAGCGCCCCATGGCCCTGTCCGAGTGGAACCCGGCAGCAGGAACCTGCCGTTGAGTACCTCTTCCTCCCATGTATTGTAGTCTTCTCGACGAACCGGTAACAGGGAGTGATCCGTGGCCAGTTGTCAGTGAAAGCCCCTGGACTGCGTCTGCAGGATTGGGGCGGGCAGTCTCACCTCCGCCCGGGGCTTGACCGCTCTGCGGCACCGGCTGACAATGGAAGCTTGTCCGCCTGGAGCCCGCAAACCCCCATGCCCGCCACCAGCGAAGTTCCTGATGCCGGCGGCCGCTTCGGCCCGTTCGGCGGCCGCTATGCCCCGGAGACCCTCACCCGGGCCCTGGAGGAGCTGACGACGCAGTACGCGCAGGCGGCGGCCGACCCGACGTTCCAGGCGGAACTCGCCGGCCTGTACCGGCACTACGTGGGCCGACCCTCGCCGCTCTACCACGCCCAGCGGCTCAGCCGGCATTGCGGCGGCGCGCAAATCTACCTGAAACGCGAGGACCTCAACCACACCGGCTCGCACAAGATCAACAACACGCTGGGCCAGGCCCTCTTGACCCTCCGCATGGGCAAACGCCGCGTCATTGCGGAAACCGGCGCCGGGCAACACGGCGTGGCCACGGCCACCGCCTGCGCCCATTTCGGGCTGGAGTGCGTGGTTTATATGGGCGAGGAAGACATCCGCCGCCAGCGGCCCAACGTCTACAGCATGAAGCTCCTCGGGGCCGAGGTCCGAGCGGTCGGCAGCGGCTCCCGCACCCTCCGCGACGCGGTGAACGAGGCCTTCCGCGACTGGATGGGCTCCGTGACTGCGACCCACTACTGCCTCGGCTCGGTGGTCGGACCGCACCCCTACCCGCGAATGGTCCGCGACTTCCAGTCGGTCATCGGCCGCGAGACCCGCGCCGAATGCCTCGAGCGGCTCGGCCGCCTGCCGCAGGTGATCGTGGCCTGCGTGGGCGGGGGCAGCAATGCGGCGGGGATGTTCTATCCGTTCATCGGCGACGCGGCAGTCGAGCTGCTGGGAGTCGAAGCGGGCGGGCGCTCGGACCGCCCCGGCGACCACGCCGCCACCCTCTCCTTCGGCCGCCCCGGCGTGCTGCACGGCAGCTTCAGCTACGTCCTGCAGGACGACGACGGCCAGACCCTGGACGTGCATTCCATCTCGGCCGGGCTGGACTATCCGGGCACGGGGCCGGAACACAGTTATTGGAAATCCTCCGGCCGCGTCCGCTACACCACCGCCCGCGACGCCGAGGTGCTGGACGCCTTCGATACGATGGCCAAATTGGAAGGCATCCTGCCGGCGCTGGAGAGCTCGCACGCGGTCTGCCGGGCGATGGAGATTGCCGCGCGGCGGAAGCCCGAGGAAATCGTGGTGATTTGTCTTTCCGGCCGCGGCGACAAGGATGCCGCCGAGATCGCCCGGCTCCGCGGCGTCGAGTTCTGAAAGGATAGCCGCTTGCGGCTGCGCAAATGTCCGCGATCGACGCACTCTTCCGAAAGCTCCGCGGCGAAGGCCGCAAGGCCCTGATGCCCTTCGTCACCGCGGGCGATCCGGACCTGGACTTCACGGCCCAACTGCTCCGCCTGTTGGCGGACCGCGGCGCCGCGCTATGCGAGCTGGGCATCCCCTACAGCGACCCGATCGCCGACGGCCCGGTTATCCAAGCCTCCTACACCCGGGCCCTGGGGCGGAAACTCAGGCTGGCCGAGATCCTGGCCATGCTGGGCCGCCTGACGCCCACTCTGCCCGTGCCCCTGGTGACGATGGTCAGCTACGCGATCATCTACCGGCAGGGATTGGAGAATTACGTCCGCCGGGCGAAGGCGGCGGGGGTTGCCGGGGCCATCGTCCCCGACCTGCCCCTGGAGGAATCCGGCCCGCTGGCCGAGCTGTGCCGCCGCGAGGACTTCAGCCTCGTCCAGCTCGTCACGCCCACCACTCCCCGCGACCGGACGTTGGCCATCGCCGAGCGCACCAGCGGCTTCATCTATTATGTCTCGGTGGCCGGCATTACAGGCGAGCGGAAGGAGCTGCCGCCGGAGCTGATCGAGAACGTGGCCTGGCTGCGGCGACAGACGCCGCTGCCGGTGTGCATCGGTTTCGGCATCAGTCGGCCCGAGCACGTGCGGATGCTCGCGCCGGTGGCCGACGGGCTGATCGTGGGCTCGGCGATCGTCCGCCGCGTGGCCGAGGCCGCCGCCCAGCCCCGCGGCGCGGTGCTCGATCAAGTCGGCGACTATCTCAGCGAGCTGCTGGCCGCGATGCCTGCTGGACTCAGACCTTCAACCTGAAAAGGAGGTACACATGACACGTCTTTTTGCAACGGCGCTCGGTCCGGCCCTGTTGCTGGCGGCGGCCCTTGTTCCCGTGCAAGCCCGGGCGGCGGCAATGACCGAAACGCAGAAGATCGAGGCCCTGATCAGGCACGTCGAGGGCCTGCAAGACGCGAAGTTCGTCCGCAACGGCAGCGCGTACGATGCGAAGACCGCGGGCAAGTTCCTCCGCCGCAAGTGCGAAGCGAACAAGGCCGACATCCAGACCGCGGAAGATTTCATTGCAAAGGCGGCCAGCATCTCGTCCACCAGCGGCAAGCCGTACCTGATCCGCTTCCAGGACGGCACGGAGACCAAGAGCGGCGATTACCTCCGCGCCCAGCTCAAGAAGCTGGAAAAGTCCTGAACGCACCGTTTCCGGCGCTCTGTCTCCCGCCAGATCACCGTGCCCGACACCGGCAGCCAACGGACCATCTCCGGCAGGATCGGCGGCCCGGGCGGGCTGCTGAGCATCGGCGCAGACGGCAGCGTAGTGCTGGGCACTCCCGGCGCCAGCGAGCCCCTGGCGGTGGCCCAAGCGCCCGGCGCCGGCATCCCGCAGGCGGCTGTGGCGGCCGCGAGACTCTCTGGCACGGAAACGGCGTCACTGGTGGCGAGCGGTGCGAGCGTCACGCCGGCCGGCGGGGGGACGGTCTCGCCGGCGGTCAGCGATTCGGCCGTCGTGGCCGCGGTGGCGGCGCCCACGCCGGCCGTGGCCCCCGCCGCGGTGGATCGTGTGCTGGCCGCCCAGCCGGTACCCGGCGTGGTTCTTGGGCTCTCCACGCCCTTCGTTCCTCAGGGCATGCCACCGAATTGTCGCACTTGTTCTTTGGCCGGTCCGGGGTGGCCGTCCGCCCTGCGGACCATCACATCCGGCCCGGCCAGCGACGCGGGCCTGCTGCGCTTCGTGGAGGCCCGAGCGGGAAACGCCGCAGCCCGGGCCGGCAACCAGCAGCCCGCGACGGGGCTCTTCGGCCTCGACCTCCCAACGCTGGACCTTCTGGCCGGGGGCCGCCACCCGTTGTGGCACGGTCTCCTGACCGTGCCACGGCCTTGACGCGCCCCTCGTTCCCACGCTCCGCGTGGGAACGCACTGAGCGGACGCTCCCGCGTCCCCGAGGTTGCGCCCCGCTGACCCCGGCGATGCGCGGCTGGGAAGGGCCGCGGGCCATCCAGGGCGTTCCCACGGCGACCGGGCACCGTGCGCAGCATGGTCGTGCGCGGTGCCCGGTGGGAACGAGGGAGTCGGCGGGCTTTGGCGCCTTCCCCCCCGCTCCCCGCCCCTGCCCGCCACCCCTCCCTTCGGGGTGCATCACCCCGGCGTTGCCAAGGTTCGCGGCCGCTGATAGAATGAT
>Ga0326727_10017070_pt1 | contig 15155 bp, 13 predicted proteins | sample MB2enrmetagenome_FD_207643 | JGI IMG/M metagenome (GOLD analysis project Ga0326727, IMG submission 207643) | Lab enriched peat soil microbial communities from McLean, Ithaca, NY, United States - MB29MY | ecosystem: Environmental > Terrestrial > Soil > Wetlands > Peat | place: USA: New York... | reverse complement strand
AGGTATCGCACGGCCCGTTGTTGACGAACGTCGTGCCCGACTGTGTCTCCTTGCAGATGGCGATGCTGGTCACGGTCAGGAGGGGCTGGGTGTTCAAGCCGTCCGCGTCCATCCAGAGGATCGCGACCTGGTCGGCGTTGTACGAGCCGGCGGGGGTGCCCGGAGGCAGGTTGGTGGAGGCCACCTGACCCTCGGCGGCGAGCATCGCCACGCCGACGTCGGAGGCATACTCGACGGTGTTCCGGCCGTAGAGGAAGAGTCCCGCGTTGACGATCGACAGGACCAAGAAGAAGAAGAGCCCGCCCACCAGGGCGAACTCCACGATCCCCTGACCCGCCTGACCGGGGCGTGTCCCCCCTCTACGGGGTGGGGCGTTCCACCGCACTCTTGTTCGTCCTCAACTCCGGGGCAAGACGAGACGCGCACCTGGTGACGCGAATCGAGATTGTACCGAATGACGCGGTTGCTGTATCAGACGTCGCTGACCTGTTACGAAAATGTGGAGATCGGCCGGATGGCGGCCGCCGGTCGGCGGAACCCCCCCGGGCCCGCCAGGTGCATACAGTTTGCACGATGCCCGATCTGGCCGACACCCGTGGCCGGCGGATGGGCCGGATCCTGAAGCTGCCCAGCGCCTGCTGGCCCGACACGCCGGTGGCCGAGCTCCCCGGGGTCGGCCCGGTCCGGGGCCAGCGCCTCGCTCGCCTGGGCGTCGTGACCGTCGCCGACCTCCTCCTGCACCTGCCCCGCCGCTACGAGGACACGCGCGAGCTGGTGCCCCTGCGGGAGCTGCGCGCGGGGAGCGTCCAGACCTCCCGGGTGCGGGTCCGCGACGTCCGCGCCCGGCACAGCCCGCAGCGCCGGATGCAGCTGGTGGAGGCCACCCTGGAGGACGGCGGAGCCCTGGTCGGCGCCATCTGGTTCAACCAGCCGTACATCGCCAACCAGCTCAGCCCGGGAATGGAGGTTCTGGTCAGCGGCAAGGTGATCAGCGGGCTCCACGGGCTCACCTTCCAGAACCCCAAGTTCGAGCGGGTGAGCGCGGACCCCCGGCACGTCGGCCGGCTGGCCGCGGTCTACCCGGAGACCGAGGGGGTCACCTCCAAGTACCTCCGCGCCCTGGTCGGCCGGCTGCTGCCGGTGACCGAGCAGATGCCCGACCGGCTGCCCCCGGGGGTGCGCGAGGCGGAGGGGCTGATGCCCATCGGCGAGGCGCTCCGCCAGGTGCACCTGCCCGACGACGACGCCGCCGCGGCGGCCGCCCGCGAACGCCTTGGCTTCGAGGAGCTGTTCCTCATCCAGCTGGCCGCGGAGCGGGCCAGGCGGCGACGGCTGGGCTCGGCGGGGGTGGTCGTCCCCTATGACGTGGAGGTGGCCCGCGCCTTCTCGGCCGGCCTTCCCTTCCGGCTCACCGACGGCCAGCGGGTCGCCGCCCACCAGGTGCTCGCCGACCTCGCCCAGCCCGGTCCCATGAACCGGCTGCTCCAGGGTGACGTGGGCAGCGGCAAGACGGTGGTGGCGGCGATGGCGGCACTGATGACCTTCCGCGCCGGCTTTCAGTGCGTGGTGATGGCGCCCACCGAGATCCTCGCCCGCCAGCACTACGCGACCCTCGAGGCGCTGCTCGCGCCCCACGGCCTGGCCCCCCGCCTGCTCCTGGGGAGCACCGGGAGCCGGGCCCGGCGGGAGATCCTGGAGGGGCTGGCGGCCGGTCACGATCCCCTGGTGGTGGGCACCCACGCCCTCATCGAGGACGACGTGGTGCTCCACGACCTCGGCCTGGTGGTGGTCGACGAGCAGCACCGCTTCGGCGTGGCCCAGCGGCAGCGGCTGCGCCTCAAGGCCCGGGCCATGCCCAACTTCCTGGCCATGACCGCCACCCCCATCCCGCGCTCGCTGACCCTCACCCTCTACGGGGACGTCGACGTCAGCGAGCTGCGCGAGATGCCCCCGGGTCGGCTGCCGGTGGAGACCCGCGTGGTCGCGCCCCACCTGCGCGCCGAGGCCTACGAGTTCGTGCGCGCCCAGGTCGGCGAGGGTCGCCAGGTCTTCGTGATCTGCCCGCTCATCGAAGAATCGGACAAATTGGGCGTGAAGTCGGTGACCGCCGAGCACCGCAAGCTGGCCGAGGAGGTGTTCCCCGACCTGCGCGTCGAGATGCTCCACGGGCGGATGCCGGCACGCGAGAAGGCGGAGCGGATGGACCGCTTCGCCTCCGGCGGCGCCGACCTGCTGGTCGCCACCTCGGTCGTGGAGGTGGGCGTGGACGTTCCCAACGCGACGGTGATGATCGTGGAGGGAGCGGAGCGCTTCGGCCTCGCCCAGCTCCACCAGCTCCGGGGGCGGGTGGGCCGCGACCGCCATCGCGCCTTCTGCCTGCTCTTCGAGGACGGCATCGACGAGGAGGGATCGCGGCGGCTCCAGGCGGTGGCCACCACCCAGAGTGGTTTCGACCTCGCCGAGCTGGACCTCGAGCTGCGCGGTCCCGGCGACGTGGCCGGGCTGCGCCAGCACGGCCTCCCCGAGATGCGCGCCGCCGACCTCCTCGACTTCGCCCTCGGTCAGCGGGCGCGCGCCGCCGCCGTGGCCTGGCTGGAGGAGGACCCGGAGCTGACCGCCTACGAGCCCCTCCGCGAGGCGATGCACGGCTACGGCGCCGTCTTCGACCTCGACTGAGCCGCGGTGGCCGAGAGTCGCATCACCGGCGGCGAGTGGCGGGGCCGGCAGCTGACCACCCCCCGCGGGATGGTGGTGCGGCCGACCCGCGGGATGGTGCGCCAGGCCCTCTTCAACATCCTGGGGCCCAGGGTCGACGGCGCCCGGGTGGTCGACCTCTACGCGGGCGCCGGGTCGCTCGGCTTCGAGGCGCTCAGCCGGGGGGCCGTCCACGCCACCTTCGTGGACCGCCGGCCGCAGAGCCTGGGGCTGATCCGGGACACGGCGCAGCGCTTCGGCTGCGAGGACCGGGTGCAGCTGGTCGCCGCGGAGGCCGTCAGCTGGCTGAAACGCAGCCCGGCACAGGTCAGCGCCGCCGACATCTGCTTCGTCGACGCCCCCTACCGCGACGACCGGCTGAGCGTCGCCCTGGATCTGCTCGGCGAGCTGGCACCCGGGCTGCTCGTGTGCGAACATCACCGCGCCCGGGCCCTGCCCGCGGAGCTCGGACGCCTGACTGCGGTGCGCACCGCCCATTACGGGCTCACCGCCCTCACCCTGTACCAGCGCCGAGAGCACGAGGAGCCGTCCCCATGAAGGAGCGCGTGGCCCTCTACCCGGGGAGCTTCGACCCCATCACCATGGGCCATCTCGACATCCTCGAGCGGGCGACGGCGATCTTCGACCGGGTGGTGGTCTCGGTGCTCCGCAATCCGGGGAAGCAGCCGCTCTTCAGCGTCGAGGAGCGGCTGGAGCTGATCCGCGAGACCGTGCGCCCGCTCGGCGACCAGGTGCAGGTGGACGCCTTCGACGGGCTCACCGTGGCCCACGCCCAGCAGGTCGGGGCGATCGCCATCGTGCGCGGCCTGCGCGCCCTCAGCGACTTCGAAACCGAGTTCCAGATGGCGCTGATGAACCGCCGCCTCCAGCCCGACGTTCACACCGTCTTTCTGATGACCTCCGCGCCCAATGTCTTCATGTCCTCGGCCCTGGTCAAGGAGGTCTGCCAGCTGGGCGGCGACGTCAGCGAGTTCGTCTCTCCGGCCGTCGCCGAGGCCCTGCGCCGGCGCCTCGGGAAGCCGGGATGAGCAGGGAGCAGCGGCAGCCGGGCGAGGCCCCACCCTCCACCATCGATCTCCTCGACGCCCTGGACGCGCTGCTCAACGAGGCTCACCGGGTTCCCTTCAGCGCCAGCGTGATGGTCAACGACCAGGAGTTGCTCCAGCTCGTGGATCGGATCCGGCTCTCCCTGCCTCAGGAGGTGGTGCGTGCCCAGCGGATGCTCGACGAGCGCGAGCGGGTCCTGAGCGACACCCAGGAGCGGGCCCGCGAGGTGGTGGAGCGGGCCGAGGCCGTCGCCGAGGGGCTGCGTGAGCGGGCCGAGGCGCAGGCCCGCGACCTGATTCAGCGGGCCCGCGCCGAGGCCGACCAGCTGGGGGAGGCGGCGGAGGTCGAGACGCGCCGCCTGGTCGCCGAGGCGCAGGCCCGTGCCGAGCGCCTGGTCTCCGAGCACGCCGTCCTGCGCATGGCGGAGGAGCGCGGCGCCGACCTGGTTCGGGAGGCCGAGGAGCGCGCGCTCAAGGTGAGCGCCGACGCCGAGGCCTACGCGCGGGATGCCGACGAGTACGTGCGGACGGTGATGACCGAGCTGGAGGGCCAGCTGGTCGCGGCCACCGAGACGGTGCGCAAAGGGCTGGGAGCGCTGGTCGCGCCCGCGCCGGCGGGGCGCAAGCGGCGCGGCGGTCGGGGCGCCTAGCCAGGGGTGCACCCGGGCCGCCGGGCAGAGCGCCGTGGGCCAGCCGGCGGGGGGCAGCGGGTATACTCGCGGCTCGGGCCCGGCGCGGCGCTCCGCCGCGCGCCTCACTCCCTTTCGGAGACGTAATGCCCCTCCCCAAGCAACACACCTCGCAGCGCCGCCGCGACATGCGGCGGTCGCATCACGCCCTGGTGCTCCCGACCCTCAACCCCTGCCCTCAGTGCAAGCAGCCGCGGCTGCCCCACCGGGTCTGTCCCAACTGCGGCTACTACGACAAGCGCGAGGTGATCGCGACCGAGTGAGCGCGCCCGCGCTCCGGGTCGCACTCTGCTTTCCGGGCCAGGGCAGCCAGGCGGCGGCGATGGCCGCCGGTCTCGATGGGACCGAGCTGGGAGCCCGCCTGCTGGCCGTGGCGGCCGCGGCCGGCGTCGACCTTGCCCCGGCCTTCGCCGGGGACGAGGAGCTGATCCGCCCCACCGAGGTGGCCCAGCCGGCGCTGATCTTCACCGAGCTCGTGATCGCCGCCGCCCTGCCGCGCGATCTGGCCGTGGTGGCGGTCGCCGGCCACTCCGTGGGGGAGCTGGCCGCCCTGGCCGCGGCCGGCGCCCTCGACCCCGAGCAGGCGCTCCGCCTGGCCGTCGAGCGCGGCCGCCTGATGGCGGCGATGCGCGAGGGGACGATGGCCGCCGTCCTCGGGCTGGAGGCGGACACCGTGGCCCGACTCTGCGCGCAGACGGAGGGGACGGTGGTGGTGGCCAATCTCAACGGCCCCGGGCAGGTGGTGGTGAGCGGCGGCGTGGCCGCCGTCGGCGCACTCTCCGCCCGGGCCCGGGAGGCCGGTGCCCGGCGGGTCGTGCCGCTCAAGGTGAGCGGCGCCTTCCACTCGCCGCTGATGGCGGGCGCCGCCGCCGAGTTCGTCCGGGTGCTCGACTCCGTGGAGCTGCGCTCACCCTCGATCCCGGTCATCGCCAACGTCGACGCCGCCCCGCTGGTGAGCGCGGCGGAGCTGCGCGAGGGGCTGGGGCGCCAGATGGTCTCGCCGGTGCGCTGGAGCGAGTCGGTGCAGCGCATGGTGGCAATGGGTGCGCAGGTGCTCGTCGAGGTGGGACCGGGCAGCGTGCTGACCGGGCTGGCCCGGCGCATCGCCCCCGACGTGACCGCGTTCGGCGTCGACTCGCTCGCGGCCGCCGCCGGGCTGGCCGACCGGCTGAGCGCGGCCGGCCCCGGCTGAGCGAGCCCTTGCGCTCTCCGTCGAGTACCCTACCGTTCATGCACGTGACGGCTCCCGCCTCCTCCGCGCGCCACCCGGCGGCGCCCCGTGTTTGAGGGCGCGCTCAAGGGTCAGGCGGCGCTGGTGACCGGGGGGTCGCGGGGGATCGGGCGTGCCACCGTCCTCGCCCTCGCCCAGGCGGGCGCCGACGTCGCCCTCAGCTACTCGAGCCAGGCCGACGCCCGCGCCGGGCACCCCGGCGTCGCCGACGCCACGGCGGACGAGGCGCGGGCGCTGGGTGTGCGCGCCCTCACGCTCGAGGCGGACGTCGCTGATCCGGCCGCGGCCCAGGCCATGGTCGAATCCACCATCGAGGGTCTGGGGCGGCTCGACATCGTGATCAACAACGCCGGGATCGCCCGCGACAACCTGGCCATCCGGATGAGCGACGCGGAGTGGGATCTGGTGATCGCCATCGACCTCTCCGCGGCCTTTCACGTCTGCCGCGCCGCGCTCAAGCCGATGCTCCGCCAGCGCTCCGGGCGGATCGTCAACGTGAGCAGCATCGCCGGGATCATGGGCAACCCGGGACAGGCCAACTACTCGGCCGCCAAGGCCGGGCTGATCGGCCTGACCAAGACGCTCGCCCGCGAGGTGGGCTCGCGCGGCATCACCGTCAACGCCGTGGCCCCCGGCTTCATCGAGACCGACATGACTGCGGCGCTGGGCGACAAGGTGCTCAGCTCCGCGCTCGGCGCCATCCCCCTGGGCCGCGCCGGGAAAGCCGAGGACGTGGCGGCGGCGATCCGCTTCCTCGCCCTCCCCGAGGCCGGCTACATCACCGGCTGCGTGCTGCAGATCGACGGTGGCATGGGGGCATGAGGGTGAGGGGCATCCGGTCCCTCCCATGAGTCAGAGGAGCTAGTGCCCGATTCTCCAGCCGAGCAATCCGGGACGGCGGGGCCGCCGAGGACGCGCCGCCGGCGACGCTCGACCACCCCGGTCACACCGGCGGAACCGTCCGGTGGGGCTGCGGGACCACCCCGGGAACGCATCTCCGCCGGCTTCGTCGACGGCGCCTCCGGCCCCTACGCGTTCCACCCCCCGACCGATGTGCGGAGCGCCGAACCGGGCGGCGAGCCCCCGACATCATCATTCCGCGCGAAGGAACCCACGCCACGCGCTATTGTTTCCCCCCAACCTGCAGCCGCCCACGCTGAGGACACAGAAGGACTGACGACTGATGCCAGACGTGACGTTCGACCGGTTCAAGACGATCGTCGCCGAGCAACTCGGCGTGGAGCCGGACCAGGTGACGCCGGAGGCGTCGTTCGTCGAGGATCTCAACGCGGACTCGCTCGACCTCGTGGAGCTGATCATGGCCTTCGAGGAGGAGTACCAGATGGAGATCAGCGACGAGGACGCGGAGAGGATCGGGACGGTGGGTCAGGCCTGGGACTACATCAAGGAGAAGAGCGGGGCGGAGAGCTAGGCTCGCCGCTCGCCGCGCCCCCGCCGGCGGCCTCTCAGGAGGCGAGGGCGGCGGAGGCCCCCGTCGTCGAGGCCGCTGCCGCGGCCGCCCCCGAGGCATCCCCGGCTCCGGTGGCGCCCGGCGCGGAGACGCCGCCGGCGCGCCGCCGCCGTTCCCGCTCCCGCAAGCCGGCGGCGGGCAGCGCCGCAGCCCCCTCGCCGGCGTCTCCCCCGGCGACCCTCCGGGCCGTGGAGGCGGCGGCAGCACCGTCGCTCCCCGAGCATCCCCTGGCCGAGGACCAGCCGGTTCCCCTCCCCGAACCCGGAGAGCACGCCGACCTCAGCCCGGACGAGCAGCGCGGCCTCGACGACCTGGCGGCCCGCCTCCAGATCCACTTCCGCCGGCCGGGGCTGCTGCGCGAGGCGATGACCCACGCCTCCTGGAACAACGAGCGGGGTGAGCCGAGCGGCCCCGGTCACGACAACGAGCGGCTCGAGTACCTGGGCGACGCGGTCCTCGAGCTGGTCGTCGGCGAGTACCTCTTCCGGAGGTTCCCCGGGTACGACGAGGGCCAGTTGACCCAGCTCCGGGCAGCCCTGGTCAACACGATGTCCCTGGCCAAGCTCGCCGAGCGGCTGGGGCTGGGCGACGCCCTCCTGCTCGGCAAGGGAGCGGCCAAGACCGGGGCCCGGCAGCTGCCCTCCCTCCAGGCGAACTGCTTCGAGGCGATGATCGGGGCGATCTTCCTCGACCAGGGGTACCGGGTGGCGACCCGCGTCTTCCTGCAGAGCATCGGCGACCTCTCCGAGTGGAGCGACGAGAACCACAAGGGGCGGCTGCAGGAGGCGGCCCAGCTGCGTCTCAACGCCACCCCCCAGTACCGGGTCACGGCGGTCGGCGGGCCCGGCCACCACCGCGAGTACCGGGCCGAGGCGGTGGTGGGGGGGAAGGTGCTCGGCGACGGCCGGGGCAGCACCAAGCAGGCGGCCGAGCAGGCCGCCGCCCAGGTGGCCATGGAGCGGCTCTCCGCCCCCGAGGGCAGGCCAGCCGCCGCTCCCCGGGCGCGGCGACCGGCGGCGGTGTCGACCGAGCCGGCCCGGGTGCGCCGGCGGGTCGCCGAGGTGGCTGCCGACCGGCGCGCCGCCTCCCGGCCCAAGGTTGCCGCCCCGGCCGTGAAGGAGCCCGAGGCACCGCGCTCCCGGGGGCTGCTCGGGGCCCTGCGGGCGGCCGCCCAGGTTCTGGTCGGCCACCGTCCCGAGGAGGTCCCTCCCGGTGCTGTCCCTCCCGTCGCCGCCCCGCCCGCGGCCGAGAGCGATGCGGCGTCGCCGGCGCAGCGGCGCAGCCACCGCGGCCACCGCGGCGGGCGTGGACGTCGCCGGCCCGCGGCCGCTGCCGGGTCGGCGCCGCCGGCCTCCTCCTCCGCCCCGCCGGGCCGCGGGTCGGCGCCGCCGGGTTCGCCGTCGCCGTGACGGCCTCCGCCGGGAGGGACAGCGCACCGACATCTTGTGGTGGCCCCTCTCGGCGCCCCCCAGATGTTGACGTGAGGGCAGCCGGACACGGAGAATCGGCCCGGTGAGGCTTCAGCGTCTCGTCCTCAGCGGGTTCAAGACCTTCGCCCACCGCACGGAGATCCGCTTCGAGCCGGGGATCACCGGCGTGGTCGGCCCCAACGGCAGCGGCAAGAGCAACCTGGTCGACGCTGTGCGCTGGGCCCTGGGCGAGACCAACGCCCGGGAGCTGCGCGGCTCCCGTCTCGACGAGATGATCTACGCCGGCGGCGCGGGGCGGGACCGGATGGGGATCGCGGAGGTCGAGCTGGTCCTCGACAACGAGGACGGCGCGCTCCCGGTTGAGGACGCCGAGGTCGCGCTCGGTCGCCGGGTCGTCCGCGGCGGCGATGTCGAATACCGGATCAACGGCGAGCGGGCCCGGCTCCGCGACGTCGAGCGCCTCCTGGGTGGGACCGGGCTCACCCAGCACGGGTACGCGGTGGTCGCCCAGCACGACATCGAGGCGATCATCGAGGCGACTCCACGGCAGCGCCGCTCCCTGGTGGAGCAGGCGGCCGGGGTGCGGCCGCTCCGGGTCGCCTGCGACGACGCCCAGCGGCGCCTGGAGCAGGTGGGCACCGCCGTCCAGCGGCTGGCCGACCGTCTCGGCGAATCCGAGCCCCGGCTGGAGCAGCTGGCCGGCGAGCGCGAGGCGGCCCTGGAGCAGCGGGGGATGGCCGAGCGGCTCTCCGCGCTGCGGGGCAGCCTGGCCCGCGAGGCCTGGCGGGCAGCGCGCGCCGAGAGCCGGCAGGCACGTCGGCGGCTGGAGACGGCCGAACGGCGGCTGGAGGCCGCCACCGAGGCGGAGGAGGGGTACGCGGAACGGGCCGATGCCGCCCGGGCCGGGCTGGAGGCGGCGCGGGCGGCCGGGCACGCGGCCGGCGAGCGTCTGGAGGCGGCCCGGGTGGCCGCCGAGCGCTGCCGTGGCGAGGCGCGGCGGTTCGGTGACCGGGCCTGGACGGCGGCGCTGCACCGGGCCGACGCCCGCCGCCAGTCACGGGCGGCCGCGGTGGAGATCGAGGCGGCGGGCCGGGCCCTGGACGAGCTGGCGGGTCCCGGGCTCGCCGCGCAGGAGCGCCTCCGCGAGCTCGAGGCGGTCGCCGCGGAGCTGGCCACGCGGAGCCGGGCGGCGGCCGCGGAGGCCGCCGGCGCCCAGCGGGCGCTCGACGAGGCCGAGCGCGAGGTGGTGCGCGCCGCGGCGGCGGCGGCGGGCGCCCGGGCCGGGGCGCGTGATCGCGCCGAGAACCGCGACCTCCTCGAGAAGTCCTTCGAGGCCGCCGGAGGGGAGCTGGCGTCGGCGCGCGGTCGCGCCGCCGATCTCGAGGCGGCGGCACGCGCCGCCCGCGCCCACCTGGCCGAGCTGGACGCCGCCGTCGGGGTCGCGGATGCGCAAACGACCCGCTGCGCCGCCGAGCTGGAGACGGCCCGCCACCTGCTCCGGGAGGCGGAGGCGCGGCGGGTGGAGGAACGCGAGCGGACGACACGGGCGCTCGCCCGCGCGGCCAGCCTGCACGGTCAGGTGGAGGGCCTCCTGGGCGGGAGCGGCGCCATCGGGGCGCGGGCGGAGGAGCTGGGCGCGGTGCGCCTGGTCGACGCCCTCCGGGTTCTCGATCCCGTCGATGCCGCCGCCGTCGAGGCGGCGCTGGAACCGCACCTGGGGGCCTGGGTGGTCGGCGACGTCGACCGGGCCCTGGAGCTGCTTCGCGGCGCCGACGTTCGTGAGGAGGTGCTGAGCGAGGGTGCCGGGGTCGGTGGTGCGGCGGGAGCCACCGTCGCAGCGCGGCAGGAGAGCGCGGACGCCGGCGGCGGGGCGGAGCCGTCCGCCTCCCCCGCGGCGCGGCCGGCGCTGGAGGCCGTCGAGGTGGAGCCGCGGGCGCGCGCTGCCGCCGCTCACTGCCTGGCGGGGACGTGGCTGGTCGCCGACCTGGCCACCGCCCGGCGCGTGGTCGCGACAGCGGGCGGGCGGGCCGTGCTCCCCGACGGTGCGGTGATCACCGCCGCGGGGGCGCGGGCGGGGGGCGGTTCGGCGCCGACCCTCTCGCTGGTGGCCGCCGCCCGCGAGGCGCAGACCGCCGCGGAATCCGCCACCGCCCAGGAGGCGGCCGCCGAGACCGAGCTCCGCCGCCGTTCCGAGGCGGTGGCCGGCGCGGACGTCGCCCTGGCCCGGGCCTCTGCCGAGCTCACCGCCCGACGCCGGGAGCTGGCCGACGGCACGGCCCAGGCGGCGGCGGCGGGCATCGCGGCGGCGATGGAGTCGCGACGGCTGCCCGCGCTGGAGGCGGAGCTGGGACGCCGGGCCCAGGCGCGGGCGTCGGCCGCGGCGGCGGCGGAGAGCGCCGCCCTGGAGGCGGACCGGGCCGGGCGCGGCCAGGAGGACCTGGGTGCCGCGGCCGAGCAGGCCCGCACCCGGCACGCCCAGCTGCGCGATCGCAGCGAGGAGATCGCCACCGAGCTGGGCCGGGTGGAGGCTGAGCTGGCCGAGGGGCGCGCCGTGGCCGAGGAGGCCGAGCGCCGCCGCGCCGAGAGCGAGAGGCGGCGCCGCGATGCGGCCGCCCGGCTGGCCGAGTCGGACGCCCGGGTGGCGGCGGCGGAGACCGACGCGCTGGTGGCGCTGGCCCACGGCGGTGCCGCGGGAGCGGCCGCCCGTGCCGCCGAGGCGGCGGAGGCGGAGGCCGCCGCGCTTCTCGCCGAGCTCTCGCGGCCGATCGGCGCGATGGAGGCGGCGCTCAACACCCTGGAGACGGAGCGCGGCGAGGTCCGGGTGGCGGTCGCCCGCGCCGAGGACGAGGTGAACGCCGCCCGCAGCGAGGTGGCCGTTGCCGAGATGCGCCTCGCCGAGCAGGCCGACGCGGTGCGCGGCCAGGTGGACGAGGAGACGGCCGAGCTCGACCCCGCCGCGGCCGAGCGCGCGGAGCGGGAGATCGCCCGGCTGGAGCGGCGGATCGCGGCCATGGGCCCGGTCAACGCCCTGGCCCCCGAGCAGTACACGCTCCTCGAGGAGCGCGTCGACCGGCTGCGGGTCGACCGCGACGACCTCGCCGTCGCGTCGGCCGAGGTCACCCACCTCATCCGGCGCTTCGAGGTCGAGGCGAGCCGGCGCTTCGACGCCGTCTTCGGCGCCGTCAACGCCCACTTCGCCGAGCTCTTCACGGAGCTGTTCCCGGGGGGACGGGCCGCGCTGCGCCTGGAGGCGCCGCCCGAGCCCGCGCCCGGCTCCGAGGCCGGCGCGGAGGCCGCGGGTGCGCCGGGGAGGGCGGAGGAGGAGCTGCTCGGGGTCGCCATCCTGGCCCAGCCGGCGGGGAAGAGGCTGCAGCCCCTGACCCACCTGAGCGGGGGGGAGCGGGCGCTCACCGCGCTGGCGGTGGTCTTCGCCCTCCAGCAGGTCAACCCCTCGCCCTTCTACATCTTCGACGAGGTCGACGCCCCGCTCGACGACACCAGCGTGCTCCGCTTCACCCGCCTGCTCAGCCGGCTCGCCGCCGTCCAGCAGTTCATCGTGGTGACCCACAATCACGTCACCATGGCTGCCGCCGACGCCCTTTACGGGGTGACCATCGACCGCGATGGGGTCAGCTCGCTGCTCTCGGTCCGCTTCGCCTCCGACGTCGTCGCCGCCGACGTGACCGGGACGCTGGTGTCGCCGCTCCGCCGTGTCGCCTCGTAACCGGGGGTGGCGGAGGCCCGGGGCCGCGGGACGCCGGCCGTGACCCGCGAGCTGGTCAGCCGGCCGCAGCGCGAGTCGTGGTGGCGGCGGATGTCGCGGCGGATGGATCGGGCCTCGCTCAGCTTCAGCGAGCAGGTGCGCGGCGCCGTCCTGCTGCGGCGGAATCTCGACGACGAGTTCTGGGACAGCCTGCTCGAGGTGCTGGTCGGCGCTGACTGCGGGCTGCCGGTGGCGGAGCGCCTGGTGGAACGGCTCCGCGTCCGGGTTCGGGAGGAGCGGATGTCCACTCCCGGGCAGGCGCTCCAGGCCCTGAAGGCGGAGATGCTGGCGGTCCTGGAGGTGCGCGACCGCCGGCTCCAGCTCGACCAGGTCCCCGCCGTGGTGCTGATGGTGGGGGTCAACGGGAGCGGCAAGACGACCACCATCGGCAAGCTCGCCCACCGGCTCCAGAACGAGGGGAGGTCGGCGCTGGTCGCCGCCGCCGACACCTTCCGCGCCGCCGCCATCGACCAGATGCGGGTGTGGGCGGACCGCAGCGGCACCCCGGTCATCGCCCATCAGCCCGGCGGCGACCCGGGGGCCGTGGTCTTCGACGCCCTCCAGGCGGCCATCGCTCGCCGGATCGACTGCGTGCTCGTGGACACCGCCGGCCGTCTCCATACCAAGGTCAACCTGATGGCGGAGCTGATCAAGGTGCGCAACGTCGCTCGCCGGGTGATCCCCGAGGCCCCCCACGAGACCCTGCTGGTCATCGAGGCGCCGACCGGGATGAACGCCATCGCCCAGGCCCGCGTCTTCCACTCCGCGCTCGGCCTCACCGGGATCGTGCTGACCAAGCTGGACGGCAGCGCGCGGGGTGGGACGGTGCTCGCCATCGAGGAGGACCTGGGCGTGCCGGTGAAGCTGGTGGGCCTGGGGGAGGGCATCGACGACCTCAACGTCTTCGACCCCGGGGCCTACCTGGACGCCCTCTTCGCCGGGGTGCTGGAGGCGCCGGCGACGGGGTAGCCGGACGGCCCGCGGCTGGGCGATCGGGTAGACTGTCCAGGCTTTGACCTTGACAGCCCCGAGCTTCCCCTCGGCCACCGACGCCCTCCGCCGCAACGCACGCCTGCAGCGACTTCTCGACGTCTACGGGGCGCTGCTCACCGACCGCCAGCGGGAGGCCTGCCGGCTCCACCTCGACGAGGACTGGTCGTTCGCCGAGCTGGCCGAGGAGCTGGGCTGCAGCCGGAGCGGCGCCCATGACCTGGTGCGCCGCGGGCTCGCCCAGCTCGAGCACTGCGAGGCTCGGCTGGGTCACGCCGCCGAGCTGGCCCGCCGGGACGAGGTCGAGGCGGCGCTGCGCGCCCGGCTCGGGGAGCGCGGGTAGCCATGTTCGAGTCCCTCTCCGACCGCCTCGGCGAGATCTTCAAGTCGCTCTCCGGCCGCGGCCGTTTGACCCGGGAGGAGGTGGAGCTGGGGATGCGCGAGGTGCGCGTCGCCCTGCTCGAGGCGGACGTCAACTTCAAGGTCGCCCGCGCCCTGGTGGACCGGATCCGGGAGCGCGCCGTGGGCAGCGACGTCCTCGAGTCGCTGACCCCCGGACAGCAGATCGTGAAGATCGTCAACGAGGAGCTGGTCGCCCTCCTGGGCGGCGAGCAGCGCAAGCTCCGCTACCAGTCGCAGCCGCCCACCGTGGTGATGATGATCGGCCTGCAGGGCAGCGGCAAGACGACGACCTGCGCCAAGCTGGCGCTCGCGACCCGGCGCGAGGGGCACCGTCCGCTGCTGGTCGCCGCCGACATCCAGCGTCCCGCCGCGCCCCAGCAGCTGGAGAAGCTGGGCAAGGACAACCAGATCCCGGTGGCCATGCCCGACGGCAGGAGCAAGCCCCCCGAGCTCTGCAAGCGCGGAGTGGACGAAGCCCGGCGGCTCAATTGCGACGTCGTCATCCTCGACACCGCCGGCCGCCTCCAGATCGACCAGCCGATGCTCAGCGAGCTGAAGGAGATCCGCAAGCGGGTCACCGTCCATGACACGGTGCTGGTGGTCGATGCCATGACCGGGCAGGAGGCGGTCAACGTGGCCCGGGAGTTCGACCAGCAGGTGGGTGTCGACGGGGTCATCCTGACCAAGCTGGATGGCGACGCCCGCGGCGGTGCTGCCCTCTCGATGAAGGAGTCGATGGGCAAGCCCATCCTCTACACCGGGGTGGGCGAGAAGGTGTCCGAGCTGGAGCCCTTCCAGCCGGAGCGAATGGCCTCGCGCATCCTGGGCATGGGCGACATCCTCACCCTGGTGGAGCGCGCCCAGACCCAGATGGACCAGAAGACCGCCGAGGCTGCCGCTCAGAAGCTCATCTCGGGGCGCTTCACCATGAACGACTGGCTGGACCAGATGCGCCAGCTCCGCAACATGGGCCCGCTGGAGGGGATCCTGGGAATGATGCCGGGAGGCCGCCAGATGCTCAAGCAGGCGGGGGCCTCGATGCCCACCGAGAAGGACCTCTCCCGGATGGAGGCGATCGTGCTCTCCATGACCGCCCAGGAGCGGGTTCATCCCGAGCTGCTCAAGAGTCAGCGCCGCCGCCGCGTCGCCGCGGGCAGCGGCACCACCCTGGCCGACGTCAACAAGCTGCTCAAGGGATTCGAGCAGATGCAGTCGGTGATGCGCTCGCTGGGCGGCAAGGGTGGCGCCAAGGGGGTGCGCGGGCGCGCCAAGATGCTCCGCCAGCTCCAGGGCATGGACCCCTCCCAGCTCGGGCTGCCCGGACGCTGATCGTTTCAATGCTTCCCATGCCCGTCAGCAACGGGCCCACACCCACGACAAAGGAGAAGTTTTGGTCAAGATCCGCCTGAAGAGGATGG
>Ga0326727_10017069_pt1 | contig 15156 bp, 10 predicted proteins | sample MB2enrmetagenome_FD_207643 | JGI IMG/M metagenome (GOLD analysis project Ga0326727, IMG submission 207643) | Lab enriched peat soil microbial communities from McLean, Ithaca, NY, United States - MB29MY | ecosystem: Environmental > Terrestrial > Soil > Wetlands > Peat | place: USA: New York... | reverse complement strand
CGGCCAAAATCATCGGTGTCGGGAAATACGTCTTCCTGCAAGGGCAGAAACACGCCCGAAGAATCGACCAGGTAGATGGTGGGAACGCGATTTTCCATGGCGATGGTCTGCGCGCGCAACACCTTCTTCGCGGTCATGGGAAAAAAGGCGCCTGCCTTCACGGTTGCGTCGTTGGCCACGATCATGCACAGACGCCCGCTCACTTTTCCCAGCCCTGTGACAACTCCCGCACTTGGCGCGCCGCCAAATTCCACGTACATGCCCTGCGCGGCCCACAGCCCCAGCTCCAGGAATTCCGTTCCTTCATCGAGCAGCAGCTTGAGCCGCTCTCTTGCCGTCAGTCGGCCTTTACTGTGCTGTGCTTCTGCCGCCTGTGCCCCGCCCCCCTGTCGAATTGCATCCTCTTCTGCGCGCATGGCAGCCATCAGCTCCAGCAATGCTTTGCGATTGGCCACTGCCCGCCCCAACGCGAAATCTGTCGATGATTGCAATTCGGAATGCAATTGGTTTTCCGTCTTCAACTCCTCGGTCATCTCGTCTCCCGTGGGGCGCGAAAGGGCTCGGATGCAGTGAGCAGCACATTCCTCTTACCCATAGACTGCTCCTGAAATGGTTCCGCTGCATTGTCCAAACCCGATTCTTGGCAATCCCGGCCTCTGCGCATAGGCGCGCAGCGTCACCCGGTCGCCATCCTCCAGCCAGGTCCGCACCTCTCCGCCGGGCAAGAGGATAGGCTCCGCGTTGCACTGTTTCTCAAGCAGGCAGCCTTCTGAGCCGGCATCGGGACCGGAAACAGTGCCTGTGCCCAGCAGGTCTCCGGCGCGCAGGTTGCAGCCGTTGCTGGTGTGGTGCGTGACCAGTTGCACGATGCTCCAGTAAAGGCTGCGCAGGTTGCTTCGGCTCAGGAGCATCGGCGCCGTTTCCGTCTGGCGCATCTGGCGCGACTCGATGGTAGCCTCCAGCCAGAGATCGATACCGTCCCGCTGGATTGCGCCAGAACGCAGGTACGCGAGCGGCGTCGGGTCGCTGTCGAGGTGTTCACGAGCGGGAACACGGTAGGGGGCCAGCGCTTCAAGAGGAACGACCCACGGCGAGATTGTGGTGGCGAAACTTTTCGCCAGGAAGGGCCCGAGCGGCTGGTATTCCCACGACTGGATGTCGCGCGCCGACCAATCGTTCACCAGGCACAGACCGAAGATATGGTCCTCGGCCTCGGCGATGGGAATGCCCTGCCCAAGTGGATTTCCCGGACCCACAAAGATACCCACCTCCAGTTCGTAATCGAGTGCCCGCGCAGGCCCGAAGTCCGGCTCGTTTTCGGTTGGTTTGGTCTGCCCGCACGGCCTGCGAATCTCGCTTCCACTGACCACCACAGAAGATGCGCGGCCGTGATAGCCGATGGGAATGTATTTGTAGTTGGGAAGCAGCGGGTTGGCGGGGCGGAACAGCTTCCCCACGCGTGTGGCGTGATCGATCGAGGCGTAAAAGTCGGTGTAGTCGCCAATCTCCGCGGGAAGCTCCATCTCCGCATTCGCAATGGGCAACAAGAGCGGCCTCACGCGGTCCTGCGTCTCGGGTCCGACCTTTTCTGCGTCGAGCAAATCGGCAATATGACGACGTAGTGTCCGCCACGCTGCGGGACCGAGCCGCATCAGCGCATTGAGACTCTCCGCACGGCATGCAGCGGCGATCTCCTCTGGTAGTCCCGCGAGCAGGCCGTGATTCGCGCAGGCGTGCAGATCCAGAATCCGATCGCCGATGGCGACACCAATGTGCGAACCACTTGTGGAACGGAAAACTCCGTAAGGCAGGTTATGGATCGGAAAATCGCAGCCAGGATCATTTGCCGTGGCGAGCCAGCTTATCAGCTCCATCCCAACTCCTCCCAGTCCGTTGTGTTCATGCGCGGGCCGGCTCTTCGACACGGTCAATGCGGCGATCAGGTGCCACGAAGTGCTTCTTCAATCCCTGCCAGCATTCAAAATACTCGTGCTGCAGAATCCTGGCTTGCATGGCAAACTCGGTGGGGCGCACGGCTAACTGCGTCTCAAACATGAATGCCAGCGTGCCGCCCAGATATTGGGGCTCAAGTGCAGCGTGGCTGGCACGCTCGAAAGTCTCGGCATCGGGGCCGTGGCCCGCTGTGCAATTGTGCATGCTGGCGCCGCCGGGAACAAATCCTTCAGCCTTGGCATCGTAGGCGCCAATGACGAGGCCCATGAATTCGCTCATCAAGTTGCGGTGAAACCAGGGCGGACGGAAGGTGTGCTCTGCGACCATCCAGCGCGGAGGAAAGATAGCGAAGTCGCAGTTGGCGGTGCCGGGAATGACAGACGGTGCACTGAGAACCGTATAGATCGACGGGTCGGGATGGTCGAACGAAACGGTGTTGATGCAATTGAAAAGCGCGAGATCATATTTGTACGGCGCGTAATTGCCGTGCCATGCGACTACGTCGAGAGGGGAATGATCGATGGCCGCCTGCCACAGCCGGCCCAGGAATTTAGATACTATGTGAAACTCGCCGTCGCGGTCTTCGTAGGCAGCGGTTGGCGCTTTGAAGTCGCGCGGATTTGCCAATCCATTGGCGCCGATGGGTCCGAGTTCAGGCAGGCGAAACGTTTGCCCATAGTTCTCGCAGATGTAGCCGCGCGCTTGGCTTTCCGGCAGCTCCACGCGGAACTTGACGCCTCGCGGAATCACGCAGATCTCACCGGGCGCCACCTCGAGAATACCCAGTTCGGTGGCCAGACTCAATGCTCCCAACTGCGGCACGATCAGCATTTCTCCATCCGCATTGGCAAAGAAGCGCTCGCTCATGGAAGTATTTGCGGCGTAGAGATGGATGGCGACGCCGGTTTGCATGGCGGGATCGCCATTGCCGCCGAGTGTAACGACGCCGTCAAGGAAATCCGTCTTCTTCTCCGGCAGCGGCAACGGATCCCAGCGCAGCTGGTTCGGAGTGGTCGGCGTTTCCGTGAATGGCCCGCTGCGGATCAGACCCATGGGGATCTCTTCATAAGGTCTGTGCGTAACCGAGGGACGAATGCGATAGGTCCAGGCGCGGCGATTGGTTGCGCGCGGCGCCGTAAATGCCGTACCGCTGAACTGTTCCGTGTAAAGGCCAAGGGGATGGTTCTGCGGCGCATTCTGGCCATTGGGCAGTGCTCCCGGAACCGCCTCCGTCGCAAACTCATTCCCGAAACCAGTCTGATATCGAATTTCATCTGTCATTCTGCACCTCTCACAGTCGGCCGTTTATTGCCCGCCGCTCCGCCTCGTGCATGGCCTCGTAAATCTGGTCGATGCTGCTGACGGCGAAAAGCAGCTTATGCAACTCATCGACCTTTACCTTAGTTGACAGCACCTCATCGAGTTCGAAGCGGTGGATGGCACAATGGCCATTGATCACATTCATGCACTCGCCATGCGAGCTGATGAGGCCGCTGCCATAAACCTTGATCTCCCCGCGCTGCAAAATCACGCCAAACTCGACCGTGTACCAAAACAAACGCCCCAATTTCTCAAGCACAGGGGCGTCGGAGATGGATGCGCAGACGCGGCCGTAGTGTTCAAGGAAATCGGCAAACACCTTGTGTGCATGCATGGGTACGTGGCCGAAAACATCGTGAAAAATGTCGGGTTCGGGCGTGTATTCGAGCGCCTCGCGGCTGCGCAGCCATGTTGTCGTGGGAAAGTTGCGCGCGGCCAGCATCTCAAAGAAGGCCGGCGCCGGCAAGAATCCGCTCACGGGTGTTGAGCTCCAGCCGGTTCTGGGCGCAAGGCGGGCGCTGATCGATTCGAGATTTGGAAGCGTGTCTTTCTGGAGGCCGACGATCTCAAAGCCCTCGAGATACTCGCGCGCGGCGTGCATTTCCAGCTTGGGCAGAACGCGCCCCACCAGCTCTGCCCAGACGGCGTGTTGCTCGGCGGTGTAGGCAGCGTAATCCTGGCGGATGATGTACGGTGCAGCGGCTGAAAGCTCTACGGTGTTCATGGCTTGCCTCCGGCTACAAATTGCCGCGTTCCCGCTGCTCGCGCTCGATGGCCTCAAAGAGCGCCTTGAAGTTGCCCTTGCCGAAGCTGCGGCTCCCTTTGCGCTGAATAATCTCAAAGAACAACGTGGGCCGATCTTCGACGGGCCGCGTGAAGATTTGCAGCATGTAGCCTTCGTCATCACGATCAACCAAGATGCCCAGCCCTTCCAATTCATCCACGGGCTCGTCGATCTTGCCCACGCGGCCTTGCAACTCGGTGTAGTACGTGTGCGGCACCCGCAGGAATTCGATGCCTTGTTCACGCAGCTTGTTCACCGTGTGCAGAATGTCATTCGTGGCCAAGGCGATGTGCTGCACGCCAGGACCGGGAAAAAAATCGAGATACTCCTCAACCTGCGATTTGTTTTTGCCTTCCGCGGGCTCGTTGATGGGGAATTTCACGTAGCCGTTGCCGTTCGCCATCACCTTCGACATGAGCGCGGAGTATTCGGTGGAGATGTCTTTGTCATCGAAGTGCTGATACAGCGAAAACCCCATGACGTTGGCATAGAAGTCGACCCACTTGTCCATCTCATGCCAGCCGACGTTGCCCACCATGTGGTCGATGTGGAGAAGGCCCACCGGGCGTGCCACCGGATCGCTCGCGACGGCGCGGAAGCCGGGAAGAAATGGCCCGAGGTAGCCGCTGCGCTCCACAAAAGTGTGAATCGTATCGCCATAAGTACGAATGCTCGCGAGGATCGCTGTGCCCTGCTCATCGGACACGATGTGCGGCTCTTCCACGCCGACTGCGCCACGACTGGTGGTTTCATACCACGCCTGGCGCGCATCATCTACCCAAAGGGCAATCACACGCACCGCGTCTCCGTGCAGGTGAATGTGCTGGGCAATGGGATGGTGGTTGCGTAGAGGCGTGGTCAGCACGAAGCGAATTTTGCCTTGCTGCACGACATACGAGGCGCGATCACGTTGGCCGGATTCCGGTCCAGCATAGGCGACCAGCTGCATGCCAAAAGCCGTCCGGTAAAAATACGCGGCCTGGCGCGCGTTGCCCACGTAGAACTCCACATGGTCGGTGCCTTTCAGGGGAAGAAAATCCACGTCCCCGGAGGGCGTTGGGGTGGGAGGAGTCAGGACTTGCTCGGACGCTGAACGGGGGAATGCGTTCATAGCCACCTTCTGGTTGTTGGATGCATGGCGCGGCAAAAAGCGCACGCGCTCGTTTCCAACGCTTAGCATAGGCCTGCGCACCAAGTCAGAAAATGGCGATTGCCTCGAAGAAAGGCTGGAACTGCTTAACACGATTAAGCATAATAAACTTGCTGCTTAAGGATCGCAGGCACATGCCCCACAGAACCGTCCCTACTGCCTTCGAGCTTGACGACGTTGCATGGAGAATCCTCGAAGCCCTGCAACACAATGCCCGTCAGCCCTTTGCGGAAATCGGCCGACAGGTTGGCCTCTCCACGCCCGCAGTCGCCGAGCGCGTCCATCGGCTTGAAGAAGCGGGCGTCATCACCGGCTACCATGTAGCGCTCGACGTGACCAAACTGGGCCTTCCGATCCGCGTTCTGGTGCGCCTCACCATCCCCGGCGGCGATTTGCAGGTAAGCCGATCCGTGGCCGTGATCAAAGAACTGCCTGAAATCAGCCGATGCCATCGTATCACCGGCGCTGAATCCTTTGTCATTGAGGCCTATGTCGTCTCCATCCGCCATTTGGAAGCCCTCATAGACAAACTGTCGGCGCTCGGCGCCACATCCACCTCCACGGTGCTCTCTTCGCCGGTGCAACGGCGGGAATATCATCGCAAACAAATCGAGGCCTTCGACAAGTACGATTAAAGTCGTTCCTCGCCCGAATTCAGATCTGCTTTCTGCTCAATCGACTTTCCGTTGCTGAAAGGACCGAGCCTGAGTGTCATTGCTCGCTGAGCTGCTACTTGTAGTCAATTTGTCTCAGTCCGGATTTGGCTCCTCTGGCCCGGTTGATCGTTCGATGCCGTAGTTCTTCGGAATCGAAATCCCTGAACGAAGACCACCTGGTGCAAATCCAGGTGGTCGGCCGCGACGTCGAAAGTGCCCAACCTTATGAAAACAATCACTTACGTGAGATCCCCGAGTTGCGCCAAAGGCGCTGTAGACGATTTTGTGGTTGCGGAATCCTCACGAATCAACCAGGTTCAACAACCTGCAGCTGTAACTTGTTGATTCTATGGAGGGAGTTTTGGGTAGAGAACCTGGTCCCGAACCAGGTTCCCTGGCTTCGCTCACCAGTCGCAACTCCGTCGGCGCGAAATCCTCACCGATATCGCCACGTGAATCTGGTTCTGAAAATGCCGTGAAGGGGCGTTTCGCTGACGTTCTGGTTCGTCATTTGCGTGAGCGAATGTTGCGCCCGAGGTCCCGCTCCGAGAGCATGCAGTTGAGGTCGGCCTTTGCAGTGCGTAGTCCGCCATGAATCGATTTGCCGGTACATTTGCGTTTCCGGGTTTCCTGATCGCGGCCGGGGCCGTCCGCATTTGCTGTCCGCGATGGATGACTTGGTCAGTCTTGCAGGCCATGTCCCCTCGTAAGACGAAAAATGCCGCACATATGTGGCACACATGGCCGCCGCTTAGGATGGGCCTTTTGCGGGAAAATCGGGAGTGGGATACTGGCGGGGGGTTCAGTACCGGCCTTTTCCTTGAAGGCCCGCAGGTTTAGTCCGAGGTCGGGCGCTCATGCGCCAGATGGAACACAAGTCGTCGGTCATCCTCGCGCAATACATTCGCATCGGCCAGATCTTCACGCATAGCATAGCCGCCGGTCTCGGCATTTAGCCGCGTTCTGACTGTTGAGAAATTTGGCTTATCGGAAGCATGCGATCGAAAGGGGACCGCGGGAATCGCCGTTGGAGAAAATACCGAGCTATTACTCAGCAAGAGCTACAAAGAAATGCTCTCCGGTCCCTTTCCTAGCCAAATTCCTGCGAGTTTGCCCGGAAATCTGAGAATAAGCCCACGATTCTCTATAAGGTGCTGATTATATTGACTTTATGGCGGAGAGGGAGGGATTCGAACCCCCGATACCCTTTCGGGTATGCCGGTTTTCAAGACCGGAGCCATCAACCGCTCGGCCACCTCTCCGCAGTCTCCCGGTCCTCTTTGATTGTACGTCGAATCGTGCTGATGGATTGAATCGGAGGCGCCGCTTCCGGACCATCGCATCCGGATGGCGCGTAAACAGAAAAGCGGGCGCGCGCGGCTCCCGCCTCCGGCTCGCGTCCCGCTCTAACGTCTGCCTTCGAGTTCGTCGGCCAAGTCGTTCGCGCCGTAAATCCTGCGCAAGCCCTCGAGCATCCCGGCAGAGTGTACGGCGACGGCGCGGTTCTTCGTTCCGTCATAGATGTAGTTGCCGGCCAGCGACTCAATATCGCCGTCGAAGATCAGCCCCACCAGCTCGCCCTCGCGGTTCACAACCGGCGAGCCCGAATTGCCTCCGATGATGTCTGCCGTCGAAACGAAATCGAGCGGAGTGGCCAGGTTGAGTTTGTCGCGGGCCGCGGCCTGCTTGGACGTCAGATCCCATGGCGGCTGGTTGCTGAAGCTCGCCGCGCGATCGTAGAGCCCGTAGAACGTGGTGAACGGAGGGGCGATGGTTCCGTTGTAAGGGTACCCATCGACAGTGCCGTAGGTCAGGCGCAGCGTGAACGTGGCGTCGGGATACGCGTTCTTGCCATACACTGCAAAGCGCGCCTTGCCGAGCTTTTCACCTGCCGAATTGAACACGCTGTCGACATTATCTTCGTAGTACTTGTAGCTGGCGCGCCATACCGGATCCACGCGCCGCGCAGCGGCAATCATGGGATCGTTCGAAGCGGCCACGGCTGCCTCGCCTCCATCCGGCAGGCGCTGGCGAAAGGCCGGGTCAGCCATCCGGGTGCCGTCCACAAGCGCGTCCACCGTCTTGTCAATGTCGCCGCCCTGCACAATGGCTTCGAGGTATGCGTCATTTGCCCCCAGCTTTTCCTTGGTCAGTTTCAGGGCCGTGGTCATGTAAAGCTTCTCCACCAACGGATAAATGGGCGCCGGAGAAAGCATCTGGTAGCGCAGGGAGTCCAATCCAGACTCGTTAAACTGCGGCAGCCGATCGCCATCGGGCTTTTTCACTTCCACCACGTACTGCACAATATCCAGCGCCAGCGTGAAGAGCTGGCTGTCGGTGCGGCGGAAAATCCGCTTCGGCATCTCCGGCCGGGCCAGGTCCACGGCGCGCACGATCTCGTCCCACGCGCTTCCATATTCCTTTCGCAACTTGGGATTCGCGGCCACTTTGGACCGCAGATCGTTTTCCTCAGTCTGCTTCTTCGCCATAATGGCCGTGTCTGCCAAGGCCTCCACGCGGCCTGCACGGACCTTCAGGCTGTTCTGCAGCAGATACATGTTGCTTCCGATCAGCCGCGCCTGCTCCGGTCCCTGTTTCGCAAACTCCTGCTCCGCGGCAATGCGCCGCTGCAGGTATTCGATATTGGCCGGTTCGGTTATTTCGCGATCCATTTCGAGTTCGGCCATGGTTTGCTGCCGCGCCGTGGAGCCCGGATGGCCAGGAACAAACACCAGTTCGCCTGGCGCAGCGCCCTTCGCGTTCCACTTCAGAGAATTCTCCGTGTGCAACGGCTTGCCGTTTTCATACACGCGGAAGAGCGCCATGTCCAGGTCGTAACGCGGGTAGGTAAAGTTGTCGGGATCGCCGCCATAAAATGCAGCTTGTTCCTCGGGCGCGAAGACCAGGCGCACATCGGTATACACCTTATATTGATAGAGCCAATACTCGCCGCCGTTGTAAAGCGAAACCACATCCGAGCGCAGGCCCGTCTTGTCTTTGCTCTCCTTCTCGATTGCTGCGATCTCCACTCCACGCGCCTTTTCCGCCTGGGCGGCATTCTTGATGCCGTTGGCCGCGCCCTGCACGCGCGCCGTCACGTCCTGCATGCCCACCAGGACGTCTACTTCCAGATCGGGAGATTTCATCTCCGCATCCGGGGTCGCGGCGTAGAAGCCGTCGCGCACATAGTCGTGGTCGGCAGTCGAGTTCTTTTGCAATTGTCCGCGCGCCACGTGATGGTTGGTCAGCAACAAGCCGTCAGGACTCACGAATGAACCTGAACCTCCATCGTTCAGGCGCACGCTCGAAAGGCGCAGATGATCCAGCCACTCCTGTGTTGGGCGAAAGTTGTATTGCTCCGCCAGTTGCTTCAGCGGCGGATTGTCGAAGGTCCACATTCCCTCTTCGGCGCCCATTGACGGCGCCGCAAGCAACAGGGCCACTGCATGTGTGAGAAAAACAGAGCGGATTACGCGAACGATCATACCTACCTCGTCAGCTCGCGAGCGCGCATTGCGAGCTCGTGGTTACGGCTGCGGCAGCACCAGAACCTCTACGCCGGAGGCTGCGTCCTTCTGGTGGAAAATCTCTTCCGTAGCTTCCTTGAAGTCCTCCGGCTGGGCATAGGGGATGTCGGCAAAGGTCTGCGGATTGCGATCGGTGAGCGGGAACCACGAGCTTTCGACCTGCACCATGATGCGATGCCCGCGGCGAAACGTGTGGTAGAGATCGGGCATCGTAAAGTCGATGGCGGTTTCCTCGCCGGGCGTGAGCGGTTCGGGCTTTTCCCAACTGGACCGGAACTTGGCGCGGAAGGGCTCGCCGCGCAACAACTGCTGGTAGCCGCCCATGTGCAGCGGCGGCGCATCGAGTATGCGCTTGTTGCCGTGGAGCGACGGGTCGGGATCGGGAGTATCGTCGGGATAGACGTCGATGAGCTTCACGTCGAAGTCGGAGTCCGTGCCCGAACTCGCGACCTTGAGATGCGGCGAGAGCGGTCCGGCGATGGTCACATCCTCGTTCAGCGGGTCGCTTTCGTAGGTCACGACGTCGGGCCGCGCGCTGGCGAAGCGTTGGTCGTCGACCATGTAGCGTTGCGGCACGGTATCCGTGGTATAGCCCACGAAGGGCACCGGGTGGTTGGGATCGCTCAGGTACTCGTCCGCGCTCTTCTCTTCGCTCGGAGGATCGAAGCTGAGCTTGCCGCCGGCGTGAAAGTAAAGCGTCTTTGCGGCGGCGGCCCTGGGAGGCCATTCGTTGTAGCGGTGCCACACGTTGCTTCCGGTTTCAAACACTATCGCCGCGGGAAGTGTCTTGCCTCCGCCCTTCAGATAATGCTCGAAGAATGGGAACTGAATGTCGGCGCGAAAGTACTCCGAGGTTTTTGCGTTGAACTCGACATCGCCCAGGTGATCGCCATCGCTGCGCGCCCAGCCGCCATGCACCCACGGGCCCTCCACCAGAGTGATCGGGGTATCTGGATTGAATTTGTGGATGGCGTAATAGGTGCGGTACGGGCCCTCCAGATCTTCGGCGTCGAACCAGCCGCCGACCACCAGCACCGCGCACTTCACGTTCTTCATGTGCCGCGACAGGTCGCGCATCTGCCAGTAGTCGTCGTAGGTGTCGTGTTTGTACTGGTCGTCCCACATCCAGGTGGGGCTCGTCATCTGCTTGTCCAGGTTCGCCACGTTGCCGGCCTCAAGGTAGAACTTGTAGCTGTCGGTCGTGCCGAAGTCGAAAGCAGCGCCACCGGCCGAAGTCGTCGGATTCTGCTGCGCATTGAAGGACGGCGCATAAAACTCGAAGTTAGCCGCGAGCAAGAAGGCCCCGCCGTGGTAGGCGTCATCACCGAGAAATAGATCGGTCATGGGCGCCTGCGGGCTGGCCGCGGCGATGGCCGGATGCGAGTCGATGATCGACGCCGAAGTGTAGAACCCCGGATACGAGATGCCCCAGATGCCCACCTTGCCGTTGTTGGGCACGTGCTTCAGCAGAAACTCGATGGTGTCGTAGGTATCGGAGGATTCGTCCACATCCTTCGCAGATTTTTTCTCGTCGATGGCCGGACGCATCTCCACAAACGTCCCCTCGCTCATCCAGCGGCCGCGCACATCCTGATAGACAAAGATGTAGCCGGATTTCTCGAACTCATCCGAGGGCCCGAGGTGCGCGGGGTATCGGTCTTCGCCGTAGGGAGCCACGCTGTAGGGTGTGCGGTCCATCAAAAGCGGATACGGCCCCGGGTCGGCGGGGAATGCCGAAGCCTTGGGCACGTACACGGCGGTAAACAGCCGCACGCCGTCGCGCATGGGAATGCGGTACTCATATTTTGTGTAATGGGCGCGGACGAAATCTTCGCTTGCAGGCTGCGGCGCAGGTTGCTGCGCGCGAACCCATGGCAAGGCAAAAATCTGTGCGGCGACAACGGCGAGGACGACGCGCTGCTCGGGAAACATCGTTGGGCAGAATCTCCTGACTCATCAGAGTAAAGCAGCCGGGAGCCGGAATGCCGTGCGCGCGGCGGGTTCGGTCCCCGGCGGGCACTGCGCCCTTAATCCTCCGCTTTCTTCTCTTCAGCGGGCGTCTTTTCCGAAGTAGTCAGCGGCTTGGTAATGTCGTCCAGATAGGCCGGTGTGCCTTCCACACGTTCAAGTACCGGGAAGCGCTCACCCTCGTGGTAGTCAATGTCGGTCATGGAAACAAACGAGTCGGCCTGCACGATGAGATGGATCGGCTCGGTGTTTCCTTTGGCGCCGCGAATGGCCGAGCGCAATGCGTCTGCCGAGTAAATCTGCCCGTTGACAGCGATGATCTTCTCACCGGGAGCCAGGCGCGCCTTGTCGGCTGCCCCGTTCCAGCGCACGTCTACGATGCTTCCATCGTCGCGTACAAGCAAGCCGATCGAGAACCAGCAGTTGGTGCCTTCAGAGCGCCCGCTCGGAGCAGCGGCAATGGTGCGCTCCGTTGCACTTTCCTTGTCCTTGTAGACCAGTTTGTAGCCGCCCTGCTCGATACCGGCCAGGTCCGCACGCGGATTGATCTTGTCGATGCGGTCGTCGAGGAAGGCCGCCCAATCGTAAGGAACAACTGCGTTCAGATCCTGCACCAGCTCTTTGAAAGAGTAGGGTACGATGAGCGGACCGGTATTTCCGCCCCTGCCCAGAAAGATCTTCTCAAAGTCGCCAAGCGATTTCTGGTTTTGCGTGAGTTTACGGATGAGCGTATCGGCATCGAGCCACAGCAGCTCACCCTCCGGGTAATAATCTTGCCCGCGCCTCCAGTTCATCCAAGGCGTGTAGAAACGCACTACGCTGGCTGCGATGGCGGTGTCTTCGGTGGAGCGCCACTCGCGGCCGGGCGTGTAGTCCAGGGCCGCCGCCGTCTCTGCCAGTTCGTCGCGATACTGCTCCTGCGTCTCAAAGCCCGCGCGCGCGGCCAGCACATCGCCAAGGTATTCCGTCATGCCCTCGTACACCCACAACAGCGCTCCCTGCTGCGCCGTGGCAAAGTCCGGCTGGTATAGTCCAACCGGGCGGCGATACTTTCCATTCCAAGAGTGCGTAAACTCGTGCGGCAGCAGATCGGCCTCGCGCAGCTCGTGCGTGTCGTCGGCAAACCCTTTCTCGCCCACGCCATTGTCTGACGATTGGCCATGCTCCAGTCCCATGCCTCCGGCCACGTCTGAGAGCGTCAACAAAAAGTGGTAGACATGGTAATGATGCGAACCGTAGAGCGCATCGGCCTCGCGCACCAGGTTGCTCATCGATGCCAGTACCACCGGGCGCAGGTTCGAATCCTCCGGCTGATCCGAAACCACATCGATATAGTGTTTGGGCGCGATCTCGGGAGCCAGCGGAAACTCGTGGAAGTACTGGCCGGCGATGATCGGCGAGTCCTGCAGTTGCTCCACATTCGTCGCTGCAAACTGCGTCACAGCGCCGGGCGCGGGAACCGGGTAGGCGCCCGAGCTAACCGGCGTGAGCGCGGTGCCGATGCCCCACCCCGCGGGAACCTTCACCGATGGCTGAATCGGAATGTCGCTCACCGGCGTGTTGGCTGGATAGAGCAGCAGAGTCTCCCACTCCATAGCCGCGAGCTTTTGCGAAATGCGTGACGTGACGATGCAGTCCAGATGCGCGTGCAGCGTGCTTACGCCCTGGGGAATCGTGAGGTGGAACTGATAAAGGTCCACGTCATCGCGCCGCCACGCAAGGATCTGGCCGTTGGCGGTGAACACCACGCCCGTGATCTCTTCCACCGGTCCGTTGGGCATGTGATGGCCGGGGATCCACTTCGGCGTGGTCAGCGTCAGCGGGCCCGGCGTCACCGGCAGGTCGACTTCGGCGTGAAGTAGCTTGCGCGGCGCATCGCTAAGATCGGCAGTGATCAGGATGGGCGCTTTTTGCGCGCGGGCCATGGGCAGCCCAAAGCTGATAAGCAGCAGGGCCAACCCTGCCTGAAACGGGCTCCCGAAATCGCGCATGGGGGCAGTACTCCTGAGCGTTCAGGGTAGCGCACAGAGGCCAGAGCCCGGAAGATTTTCTTCGGCCGCGCGCCCCGCGTCGTTGCACATAGCGGCATAGGCGCGCCGCGTTTGGCCGGTTTTTGCAACTTCCTTATACGATCCTTATACGATCCGGCAGGCCTCATTTTATTCTGTAAATGAACCCACCCACATCGGCGAACTGCAGCTTCGCCGGGGTTGATGCTCAATTCCCGACGATTAAGGAGATCTATGTCAAAGTACAAACTTGAGTACATCTGGCTTGACGGAAAAAAGCCCATCCCCGAACTCCGCGGCAAAACCAATATCAAGGAATTCGACAAAACGCCCACTTTGGCCGACCTGCCTCTGTGGGGATTTGACGGCAGTTCCACGATGCAGGCTGCGGGCCACAAATCCGATTGCATCCTCAAGCCCGTGGCGCTGTATCCCGATGCCGCCCGCAAGGACGCTTTCATCGTGCTCAGCGAAGTGATGCTCCCTGACGGCACTCCCCACCCGACCAACATGCGCGCCACGGCCCCCGATGATCCGGATCTTTGGTTCGGCTTTGAGCAGGAATATTTCCTCTATAAGGATGGCCGCCCGCTCGGCTTCCCCGAGCACGGCTATCCCGCGCCGCAGGGCCCCTACTACTGCGGCGTCGGCTACAAGTACATGGGCAGCATCGCCCGTCAAATCGTCGAAGAGCACCTCGATCTTTGCCTCCACGCCGGCATCAACCACGAAGGCATCAACGCCGAAGTGGCCAAGGGCCAGTGGGAATACCAGATCTTCGGCAAGGGCTCGCACAAGGCCGCCGATGACCTGTGGACCGCGCGCTATCTAATGGCTCGCCTTTGCGAGAAGTACGAAGTCGACGTGCAGTTGCATTGCAAGCCCATCAAGGGCGACTGGAACGGCTCCGGCATGCACTGCAACTTCTCTTCCAAGTACCTGCGCGAAGTGGGCGGCAAGGAGTACTTCGAAGCCCTGATGGCCGCTTTTGAGAAGAACATTCCCGATCACATCTCTGTCTATGGCCCGGACAATCACCTGCGCCTCACCGGCCTCCACGAGACCCAGGCCATCGACAAGTTCAGCTACGGCCTCTCGGATCGCGGCGCTTCCGTCCGTATGCCTGTCAACTTCATCAAACACGGCTACAAGGGCTACCTTGAAGATCGCCGTCCAAACTCCGAAGCCGATCCTTACCAGATCGTTGCCCAGATTGTGAAGACGACAGCCGAGGTTCCGGTCAAGTAGTTGAATTCGGCTGTATCAGGGGCGGCGCAGTCCCCAACAGGCTGCGCCGCTTTCTTTTTCCCTCCTGCAGCACTCGTCCCGCGTTTCCTGATGGCTCCTTTATCTCCAGCGTGTTAGAACCAAGAGAACAGGGGAGGGGCGGAGCTTGCTTAAAAATCGGCACTCGCCGTGCATCTTTCATTGCGCGAGCCCCTCGGCCGGCGCCCTGAATCCGCTGGAAGGAAGGTTCTCAACTCGACCATGAACGCAGGCCATCCAGTGGAGCTCGAACCCCTCTACGGCGATTACCCGCTCGACCATGTCTTCGATGAAATGCGCGAGGCTAGCGGCGAGGTGCGGGCGCAATACCGCGCCCTTGCCGAAACCCTGGCCGGCCTTCCCGCCGACGAATTGCAGCGGCGCAAGCAATCGGTCGAACTTGCCTTCCTCACCCAGGGCATCACCTTCACCGTCTACGGGCGCGATGAGGGCACAGAGCGCATCTTCCCTTACGATCTTCTGCCGCGCATTGTCACTGCTCAGGAGTGGGACCGCATCGAGC
>Ga0326727_10017068_pt1 | contig 15156 bp, 13 predicted proteins | sample MB2enrmetagenome_FD_207643 | JGI IMG/M metagenome (GOLD analysis project Ga0326727, IMG submission 207643) | Lab enriched peat soil microbial communities from McLean, Ithaca, NY, United States - MB29MY | ecosystem: Environmental > Terrestrial > Soil > Wetlands > Peat | place: USA: New York... | reverse complement strand
TGGCAGTCGTATTGCTCTTCAGTACTGGTAAGGGCATCGCCCTTAATCGGAGGGCAATATGCAATATGTGATTTTGATCCTGCTGGTGGTACTACTGTGTAGCTCACAGCTTTATCCAGACAACCGGGCTAAGTACGACAGGTAGCGTGCAACTCTTTACAAACAAATTGGCGAGGTGCAGAGCGAGACATGGCTAAGCGACGTGTTGGCAATCCTAACTGGGGTAAGGGAAAACTGATTGGTCCCGTGGCCGCAACGATCACTGAATTCGAGCAAGTTGTCAAGAGACTTAAGCTCCAGCCGGACCAATATTTCCGCTCGAGACCCTTGCGTAACTGGGCGGGTAAAAAAAAGGATTCCAAATACATCCCAGAGCCGTTATTGGAGGCCTGGGGATTCGAGATCGATTCTGGCCTGTAGTGTCGTGGCAGCGTTTAGGGAAGCTGATCCGCATATGTGGTTTCAAGCTGATGCGCTTAGCCGATGTTCCGGCTGTACATCTGAAACCACAATGTGTGGCCATCCCACTGTCACAGATGAACTGACATTTCCGACACCACGGCCGCCCGCATGAGACAACTTGCAATCTGGCGGCTTAGCGCAATGGCAGCTTTGGCATACAATGTGCATCTCTCGCTGGCGGAGAACAAACAACATCTTTCCGCCGCGAGGGCCAGTTGCAGTTTCCAGAACCTAGCGGAAGGTGATTTGGGAGGGGGGTGCGATGCAGGAACCGGTGGTGTTGTGCCTGGAAGATGACGAAGATCTGCTTCGCCTGCTACAACAAGCATTGAGCCGGAATGAATACACAGTACTTCGCGCGGGAACCGGGGGGGAGGGGCTTAGACTCGCAGCAACGGGCGGGGTCCACGCGGCCATCCTCGATTACGAACTGCCCGACATGACCGGTGGAGAGGTCGCGCGGCAGGTAAGGCAAATGTGTCCGAAGATCCCAATTCTAACGTTCTCGGCAGCCTGTAATATCCCACTCTCAGATCTTGGCAATATCGATGCACTCGTTGTGAAAAGCGAGGGAGTACGCGCTCTTGTTCGTATTCTTCAGAAGCTCATGGATCGATTTCCTGTAAAACCGTTCACTGCGCGCCCTGGAGAGTTCCGGTGCCATCTTGTACAGTAAGCGACTGTATATGCTTTAGCCGCGAAGTTAACCCGAGCACAGAACTCTACTGACGAAATAAGGAAATCTGGATCCGCATTTACGTGAGCCATCACGAAAAGTTTAAGGCGTGACCAAAGAAGATAGCCTGACCAAAGCAGGAGTTGTGGTATGCGGATTGCAAGTTTAGTAATGCGGATAGCTCTGGCGCTCGGCGCGTTCTCTACGCGTGCCACCAAGCTATGAGGAGAAAGGAGGGTTTCCTATGAGCTGGGCCGCGCATATGGTGGACCGCGATGGGATCTGCATTGATGGGATTGCTGCCAAGCTTTCCCGGTACACGGAGCTGAACTGGAGCGAGTTGGATGACGTGCTCAATATCATCAGGGAAGAGTGTCCGAACGCATTTGCGGAGTTGGTGCGTTGGGCGAACAAGGAGGTGGCTGACAGTTATGCCGATTTCCTGACGAAGAGATACGATTCTTAGCTATCCATGGCCCTAACCGGACGAAACTGGCGCAATCACACACGGCCAATAAGAGCAGCGTCCCCCGTGCTTTCAGTCAAATCGGAGACTTTCGACAGGGTCGAGGCGAGGGGCGCGCCTCGCCGGCGCTGTGCCGAATAGATCCTGACCAGCGAAGACACCAAGACAGCCACAACGACGAACAGCCCTGACATAGGGATGCGGTAGTCGCTGAACCAACGCACCATTAACGGTAGGCCCAGCCCCACCACCATACCGACAAAGCCGCCAGCCAGGGAGATGAAGATGGCTTCCGCCAAAAACTGGCACTTGATCTCACGATGGGTAGCCCCGACTGCCTTATGAATCCCAATCTCGCGTACTTGCGCCTGGCCGGTTGCCAGCATCATGTTCTCACGTTTGGTACGTGGAGTGCTCTGTGAACATTCGGGAAAGAGCTGCTCCGGGACACCGCCGGAGCGACACAAGGGGGGAAACAAGATGCTAACCGGCGCTTCAGAATACTTCGACCAACGCCAGAAAGCGGAGAACGAAGCGGCGTTGCGGACACTCTGCAACGCTACGGAGTGCCCAAGGCGAGGTGCTCGCCCCTCGCACTCCGGCAAAAGCAACGAATCGGCGTGCCCCAATGCCGCTGAGCTTGCGGCACAGGCTGAACGTCGTCTCGTTTCGAACTCTGTTTCAGGGCGGTAGGAAGTGCCGCTAGGTTTGCAGCAGACCCTGGACGAGCAGGTGCTATTGTCAAAACTGAACATTGACAGTTGGACACGCATAGTGCCCGATCTCTGCACAATGAGCGATTTACGCCCGCTGCGCTTTGCTATTGCCATTGCGGCACTTTGCGTGGGCGGCCAGGCTGGGCCTGCCTGGAATACCAGCCGGGGAGACTCCGGACAGGAAATAACTGGAGTCAGTTTGTACCTCAGCTGGGCCCGCCCGTCGTGTCAGGGGAAAACGGAGCGAAGGCATGTGTCGAGTATTCTAGACGGGCTTCGGGCTAGATATCCCAAACGCACTTGCCATTCTGAAAAAACGAGATTACTCCATCTTCGCTGATCTTAAGCACGCTCCCGAACTGCGAAGCCGCGATTGCGGCCGTCGTACGGCCGCCTTCAATGTTCTCTGGGTGGACCTCAGCCACATTCTGGTGCCGTAGAATGGCTCCGAACGCCAGCAGATCGGAACTCCGGTCCATTACGATTGCGCCATCGATTCGCGCTATCGTTTCGAGGATTGGGATTGGCACGTCAAGTATCCGTTTCTGATGCAATAAATAATGCAGCTGGTCCTTCGTGCCGATGAAACGATCTTGGCCCCGTTCGGGTAAAGAGGAGAGCAGATCAGTCTTAGAGACCAATTTGCGAGCGGCGCGGGGATCGTCGATGACGACAAACAATCCACCGCGCCGGTGTTCTGCCAAATTGAGGGCGGCGCCGAATAGGCGTTCCGCAAATTCTGAATTCTTAATGGCCGCGGTCCAAAGATCATATTTTCGCTTGGCATCCGTAAGTTTCCATCGTCCGTCCAAAAAACAGAAGATCTGCACGCCAGCGGCAATGATCTTCATTTCACCATTGGGAGTGAGGATCATACAAACGTGTCCGCCACACAGGGTGGCCCGGGTGTGGTCTTGATATCGTGTCGGACTAGGTACCGGGAGAGGAATATCCGAGTAAGGCTCAGCCCACCGCTTAACATCGATGATGTCCACCAGGAACCCATTGAGATCGACCAACGCCAGGGTTTGGAGTCCATCCGACATCCGATGGAAGCTGCGAATGGAAGTCAAGGTTGGGGAATAGCGCAGTGCACCGCTCGGCTTGTCAGGCAGGGCATGGCGCGGGTCAGGACTTTTGCCGAAGAGAAGCGCGCCCGTTGCGATACGCCGGTTTTCGTAAGTGCTAAGCGAGCTGGTACGGAGAACCTCAATGGCATCCTCCAGCCGATCCGGCTCTTTCCACACCGGTTCGTCATAAGGGATGCGGTCGATGTAAGCGGAAATGTACCGATCTTCGGTTAGGCCGCGAAACAACTCGGATCGCTGTTCCATAAACGTGGCATTCACCGCCATCCGGTACCGGGAATCTAATACCGCTCCAATACACTGCAATAGCTTGATTTCAGATTCGGAGAATGGTTTATCCCGCTTCAAAAGATACCGGGATCCGCGACGGAGCTCTACAGAATTACCGCTATTTTCCGCAACAATGAGAGTTTTAGTACAACACGCTTTCTGCTTGAGTGTTTGAAAGTTCACCGAAGGGAAAAAATAACGAATCCCACCCTCAATCAACTTGCCGTAGAGCCCCTCAATGAATTCAGGTGCCTGTTGCTGATTAACCATGCAGATGATCCTTGGTAGAGGCTAGGTTACGCCATTATTAATTGCTGCTAGCGGCCATCTGCCGGTTGTTTTGCTTCAGCATTTCAATTCCTTCCGCCAGGCTCAGATTGTCCGGAACGCGCCGGAAATCACTGCTTCTCTCGGTCTCGTGTAGAAAGATGGTCTTAAACAGCAGTGCCCGGCCGTCAAATTGAATATCCTGGTACGTTACGTCCCAACGGTGTGGGGCGATCTTGGATTGTTCAATATAAAAGTGGCCCCCTTTATCCAAGTGTCCCAGAACACCCCAACCAAAGTGTACGTCCTTAAACAATGTAGCTTCTATTCTGGCCAGGCGATACTCCGGCAGCGACACCCACAACTTGCCTGACATGGCCTTATAGACGGAAGCCTCCCGCGACGATGGTTGATAGTTGGGATTCGGAACAAATGTCAAGCAGATGAGTTCTCCCCACTGACCTCGGTCTACACCTGCGTACTCGTATAGGAAAGCTAAGGGCAATTCGCGGAACATCATTCGCTCGCTTTCGTCATCCTGCCGCTGCTCTTTCTTTTGCTGTTGCTGCAGTTCCGGGTGTTCCAGGAGATTCTTGAGGCGGGCTTCCTCTTTAGCCTGCTGTTTGGCGGTCAACGGCAGGCCGTCCACCTCGATCAGGTGGTCTACCGTGCCGGCGGCAGTCTCGATCACTTCCTTGACTTTTATGCCATCCGCAGTCTTGCGCCAGTGGCGATATATAAAATGACCTTCATCTTTGGCGTTCAGCTCGTTATTGACTACTCTGCCTACCAGTTCGGCCGGTCGAGTGGACTGTTGGATCGTTTGCGCTGAAGATACGAGGGAAGGTTGAGCGGCGGCGGCCGTAGCCAGACACAATGTTGCTCCAAGGATCAGTGTGCATAAACGTTTAATCATGTGGATTGAGATCCCTTCTCGGCCAGACCGTCCGGTTCCTGCTACTGGGACACTTGCCTTCAGCTTCACAATTGGCTCCTGTTCCAACCGACCATGACCGCGCCGCGCCAAAAGACTAACTCGCAATCCGCATGCCGAAAAAGTAAGTCTCGTAAGTGGTTGAAGGTATGATTTTGCGGGAATGCGTACCCCGGAAAAAATGACAAAACTGTCGAACTGATTTTGACAGCTCTGACAGGGAGCGTTTCCTGTCGCACTACCAGCTACTGATATTCTTGTACTAACACACCTTTCACTTTGGCATATGGTTTGCCTTGACTCACAGTGTAGTTAAGGAAGTGGAGTATGTCCGTATACCTCGACGGTAATGAGACCCGGATGCTACAGGTAATGCCTGAATCGCGGGTATCACACCAATTCGCAAAATACCCGGGAAGGCACAAGCTAGGAAGTCGGACATGTTGCCTCCAGCCCTTATTTATGGCGCTAGCTTGGTTGGTTGCCGCAGTCCTTGGCAGTGCTGTGATTCTTGGCAGCCCACACAAAGCGACCGCGCAGACAAGGTCCTCCGCTTCAAGCAACAGCAGGGACATCGCCATTGTCGTTGGCTTTATGGGTGGGCATGTGAATAGTCACGATCTGCGCCGCGAAGAGGTCCGTTTAGCCCGACAACTTCAGGAAACCTATAGCGACAGCGTGCATGTCGAGATATTCGAAAACCGGGCAAAGGCGAAGGCCCATAAATTCATCCGGTATTGGCTTGAGAATGCCCGGAAGGCCGACATCTCCAGCGAAGACAACCAAAACATACCTATCATTCTTTTCGGCCATAGTTGGGGCGCCTCTACCGCCATATCGCTTGCTCGTGACTTGCAGCAAGAGGGGGTTCCGGTGATGCTGACGATCCAAGTTGACAGCGTCAGCAAAGACGGGGAAGACGATTCGCTCATTCCCGGTAACGTCGCTGAAGCAATCAATTTTTATCAAAGCCGCGGAATTCTCCACGGCTGTTCCGAGATCAAGCCGTTAGACCCCGCGCGCACCAAAGTTCTTGGGAATGTTCAGATGCGCTACCAGAGAGAACCTGAGGAGTGCCGCCCATATCCTTGGTACAACCGTCTTCTATTCAAAGGACATATTGCGATCGAATGCGATCCGCGTCTTTGGGCTCACATTGAAGCGCTAATCCGAATGCACCTGCCACTCAATGCTGCGAGTGACGCAGATCAGGGTCGCAGAACTGAAAGAGCCCCAGGATAGGACCATTGTTTTTCAAGGACGAAATGTTCCTCGCAGCTTGGCTGTTCCAACGCTGGACCACGGAAATACACTCCATTCCGGACTGTACCCTTTGCCTTAGCCGCCCTCAACTGTTCTTGAGCGAAACCTGATCCAACCGCCTGCATCGGTTTTGTTGCCATGTTTGAGCTCTGAGCGTCGAGTCCCCCAGAGTTGAAAGGGGAGGGAACCGGCGCGGGGCCCGCTCCCTCCATTAGTGGTGAGGCCCGAGGAGAATGCGAGGCTTTACTGCGAGGGAACCAAAGATCGGCCCAGCAAGATCTTCTTGCTGTCCGACGTTTTAGTAAAGAGCAATCCATATGCCAATGCTCCGTGCGCACCAATCACCGAAACCGAAATGTACCCAGAGCCGATACGCCAAGGCGGTTGACAGCAACTTTGACGATTTTGACAGCCATGATGCCGGCTTTCTTAGGTCGTTATTACTTATCAATAACCTAGGCGGTTCTCACTTTGGCAACTTTGTTGCGTGTATGTGATGCTGAGGGAAGCGTACGATGCTGAAAATTTCTGTTTTAGACGACTCCACGCAACGACGGTTGATCCTCGAAGGAAAGCTAATCGCACCCTGGGTCGCAGAGCTAAGGGCAGCATGGAAGGCCGCCAAGACGGACCTTCAGGGCCGTGGCCTGCTGATCGAGATGCGCGACGTTACCTGCATCAGCCAGGAAGGAGAAAACGCGCTTCTGGAACTGATGACGGAGGGAGCAGAATTCCGTAGCCGTGGTGTCTTCACGAAGCACGTCGTCCAAGAACTCATGCGCCGAAGTGTGTGGAAGGCGCCTGGGAGTAGCAACAAGAAAGCAATTCAATAACCCACAGGTCATCGAGCGACGTTCTGCAGAACTGTTTAGGTCATTTGTATCCAGGTCAGACACGAAGAGGCGCGCGAGATCAGGCATACTGCCTGGGGTCTATGCCGAATTTCTTCATCCGAAAAATGAGGGTTGTGCGATTGACGCCCATACGTGCGGCTGCTCCTTCGGCGCCACCCACGCGACCCTTGCTTTCGGCAAGCGCACGAACGATCTCTTCGCGCCGCTTTTGCGTATATTGGTCGGTAAGATCTTTTCCGTCCCGCTGCAACGCCAAATCTTTACCGCGCTGGTCTAGAGCACTGATAGTTCTTTTCACGATTTCGGCGATCTCGGCCCGATCCAGCTCTGCGGCGGCATGCGTTGGCTCGTCGTAATTTGTCCGGTGCAGCTCTCCCAACGGTGCGTTCAACGACTTGCTCCGCGTCAGGATCACGGCACGTTCAATGAAATTCTCCAGTTCGCGGATGTTTCCCGGCCAGTCCCAGGCGGTCAGTCCTTTCATGACAGGGGAAGGAATGGTTTCGATGTTCTTTTGCATTTGCTTAGCGCATTTTTGGACGAAATGACTTACCAGCAGAGGAATATCTTCTCTGCGATCGCGCAGGGGTGGAATCCGAATCGGGAACACATTCAATCGATAGAACAGATCACTACGGAATTGGCGGTCAGCAATCATTTTTCCCAGATCGCGATTGGTCGCGGCTATCAGGCGAACATTTACTTTGCGGGTGTGCGTGCTTCCCAGCCGCTCAAATTCGCGCTCCTGGAGTGCACGCAGCAGTTTTGGCTGGATTTCAATCGGAATGTCGCCCACCTCGTCCAAAAACAGCGTGCCTTGGTCGGCAAGTTCCAATCGGCCAATTTTTTGGGTGATGGCGCCGGTAAACGCTCCTTTTTCGTGGCCGAACAATTCGCTTTCTAACAAACCGGTCGGGATCGCAGCACAGTTCAGCTTCACGAAGGTGTGATCTTTGCGCCGGCTGTGCTCGTGAATGGCGCGGGCAATCAACTCCTTCCCCGTGCCCGTCTCCCCCAGCAACAAGACTGTGGAATCGCTGGGGGCGACCGTTTCGACCAGTTCGAGGACCTGCTTTAACGCCGGGCTGTTGCCAACGATCTGCTCGAAGCCCCGCTCGCTGCGAATTTCTTCCTCCAGGTAGAGTTTTTCCCGGGCAAGCTTCTCTTTCGGTTCGGAGGTCTCGCGGAAGGCCAAGGCATTTTCGATAGCGATGGCGATCTGGCCCGCCGCCTGGCTGAGGAACTCGACCTCGTCTCCGGTAAAACTCTCCGTCTTGCGCACAATTACCAGGAGCCCCAGCGCCCGTCCACAATTCACCAGCGGTATGACACACTGGTTCGTCAGTCCCTCGGCAACCAGCTGTTCGTGAATTTCAGGGGCAAAAGCCTCACGATCGGCCGTAGTTGAGAGTACCGCGGTCAAATTCTCGAGCGCTTTTTTTCCGGAACCGGCCAGAGTGTGAAGGGTCTCTTCCTGAATTATGTCCTTCCCCTGGCCTTGGGGAAAATCGAGAGCGTACAGCCGAAACTTTCCCGATGGCGGATCCGGCAAGGAAATGCCTACCGCGTCACACTGCATCGCGTCGCGAATGTTTGGGGCAATCGCTCGTAAGAGTTCCCTAAGTTCTAGGTTGGAGGTGATCCGGTTCGTCAGTGCGAGCAGCAACTGCAGCCGTTCATTCTGCTGTTCCACGCGCGTTTGTGCGGCCTGCGCGCGCTTGAGATTAAGGCCATCATCGATGGCGGAGGCGACGACGCGTGCGATCAGCCGTAGAAATTCAATGTCCTGGGTTCCGTACGTCACTCCAGGTGAACTGGCAATACCCAATGTGCCCAGATGGCGATGTGGCGTCGTCAGAGGGACTCGAACAACGGCTCCGACATGGATGCCTTTTTCCGCGGCGAACTGCTTCAGGCGTGGAAATTGTTCATCCCTATTCCAGTCGGCAATATGGAGGGTTTCCTTGGTGTTGTAAACGTGCCAGGCGAGCAGGTCTTCCGGGGGAAGCTCCGGGAAAGACAATGGGCCCTTGCCCCACACGTTCCATTCGACTTCCCGGGAATTCTCCTTGAGAATCATGATGTCGAGATGGGCGAAGGAAAGGAAATCATTCAATTGATCGGCGAGAGCTTTCGCTAACTCCTCAGGTTCGCGGCACGCAGACAAGGCCTCACTGATGCGAAGCAGAGCTTCGTAGCGCTGCGCGTTGCTCCCCACAAGCTCCTTATCCGTCGTTGTGCTCATCTCTGTACTCCTGTCCGGATTGCCCCCGGTGCCGTCCATGACGCTGGAATTTCTTCGCTTTGCAACCAGTCAAATTCCTCTCCGCAGTTATTGCGGTACATTCTCGGGTGATCTGGGCCGGATTCTGCGAACGACCGGCTCGCGGTCGCCTGATTTGTTGTGCGTGTTGGTTTCTGCGTGTACAAGCCGCCGGAGAACATCGTTTGTTGTATCCTGAATGCGACTGCCGGGTACATGCAGCTTGCGAGTGGCTTTGGCGGCAAGCTGACAGAGCTGAAAACGATCGAGTGTCTGCAGAGCCTCAGAAATCAACTGTGAACGCATAGTTGCCTCCGTGTGGTGGAACCGAAATAAGGATGTTTGTCCTGGTGCGCAGGTCCGGCTGGTCAAGCAAATATGGCCGCCAAGCCGGAGATCATTTCGCAGCTCGAACACCGCCACGCTGATAAGTGCAAGTCAAGTACCAATCCAGATCTCGGATAAGTGCTTCACTGCGCTCACATCGGGCAGTAATTTCGGCGGGTTCTGCTGCCCACTTCAGGGCAGTGCCCTAATACGGGCAGACGGATACGCCGCATTGCATTGGGTTATCGGGCACATGTAGAGAACGATCCCGCGGTTCACAGTTGATGAGTTCGATTGTGCCGAATATGGGCCAGCGCCGAGGCGCCGGCGCAAACGAGAGGCAATAGAAACAATTACGAGCAACGAAACTCGTCTTGCGTAGAACCTGAATCGCTCGCCAGGTACTTAAGCGACTTGGTCGTGACCGGCATCCGATCAATCGCGTGTTCTCTGTGGGTTTGCGCCCCGGCACACTCGTTTCTGCCTATACCCTCTCCTCTGAAGAAGCCGTGTCTATTCCGTCTTTCACTTCTTTCAAATAGATGTAGGCTCGGTGGCCACGGACCCGGGCCACGAGCCGACCGTGAAAACGGTGATACCGATCGTTCGTGGCCAAATGGAGACGAGCGTGGAATTCGGATGAGTTGGATGCATCATGCTGAAGTATCACCGCTTGGTTTGGCAAGAGATGGTCGAGTTTGGCGAAGACAGGTTGCCACACACTTTGCAGCGGATGACGATTTCCTACGTGTTTTTGCGGTGGGATCTCATCCACGCCCACCACCCCCTCTACGGCTATTTTCATGCTGTCCTCCCGGACTATTCCAGCGGCGCTGTTATTGCTGCCATCCACCACCGAGATTTCTGTAAATACGAACCAACCCTAAGAGCTCATTCAACTGAGCCTGAGCAAGGTCTAACTCGGCGGCGAAGTAGTTCGTTTCATTGGTCAGCACTTCCAAATAGCTGGTAGCTCCACCCTGATATCGCATCTCCGAAATCTCCGCCGCCTCCTGAGCAGACAGCGCCAGTTGCTGCTGCTGCTCGCGGAACTCCCGGTCTTTCTGATACTCAATCAGGGCGTCCGAAACCCCGCGAAAGGCCTGCTGGATCGTCTGGCGATAACTCAGCAGTAGTTCTTGTTGCCGTGCCTCGGCGAGTTTCACGCCCGATCGAATTCTGCCGCCAGCGAAAATCGGTTGCGTCAGGGCGCCGCCAAAGCTCCACAGTCCGGCCGGACCGGTGAAAAGGCTGGTCAGCGCCGAACTCTGGAAGCCACTGGTTGCGGTCAACGTGATTTGTGGGAAGTACGCTGCCCTGGCTACTCCGATTTGGGCGTTGGCGGCTATGAGCTGCGCTTCCGCCGCACGGACATCAGGCCGCCGCTCCAGCAGCCGGGATGGGATTCCGGGCGGAACTACCGGCAGGTGCGGTTGTTCGGTCAGCTTCATTCCCCGGGCAATCGGACCGGGATTGTTTCCGAGCAGCGTGCTGAGGAAGTTCTCCTGCTGCTCCGTGCGCCGTTCCAAATCCGGGATCCTGGCGGCGGCGGTGAACACCAACTGTTCCGCCTGCCGCACGTCGAGCATGGTGCCGGCGCCGCCATCTGCCAGTGAGCGGGTAAGTTCCAGTGACTGCTGGCGCGAGGCCAACGTCCGGCGTGAAATTTCGAGCTGAAGATCGTAGGCACGGAGCTGGAGGTATGCGGCGGCAACATCGCTTACCAGAGTGCTCACGACCGCTTGGCGCGCCCATTCGGTGGCCAGCAGATTGGCTCGCGCGGCCTCGGTGGCGCGCCGGTACTTTCCCCAGAAGTCCAGGTCCCACGCCATGGAAGCGCTCACCTGTGTCGCGCTGTCTTCGTATTCGGGGAGCGGCTTGGTCCGCGGGAAGCGCTCGTTGACGGCGGCGGCCCCAGCCGTGATAGTGGGCAACTGGTCAGCCCGCGTAATGCCTAATTGCGCCCGCGCCTCGAGAATCCTGGCCGCCGCGATGCGAACGTCGTAGTTCTGCTGGAGAGCGGTGCGGATAAGCTGCTGGAGCTGCGGATCCTGAAAAACCTCCCACCACTTTTGATCGCCAAAGGATTGGTCAACAGGCTGTGACGCTTGCTGTGACGTACTCTCCTGAGCTTGCGGCGCAGCCGTTTCCAGCGACGGAGCTCCGCGATACACGGCTGGGGTGTCTACGCTTGGCCTCTTATAGTTCGGCCCTACCGTGCATGCCGTGAGCACCAACAGGAATAATGGAACTATTGCCTTTTTCACGTTAGTCGGCCTCCACTGGAGTCGGGTTGGAAACGTCTGCGGATGCTTCGACGCGCTTTCCCACACTCGCCACCCGTTCCACAATTACGTACAGTGCCGGGATAATGAAGATCGCAAGGCCCGTAGCGGCCAGCATTCCGCCGATCACCGCGGTTCCCATGATCTGTCGACCGACCGAACCTGCGCCCGTCGCGATGAACAACGGCACGCAGCCAAGAATGAATGCGAAGGAGGTCATCAGGATGGGCCGCAGCCTCAGCTTGGCTCCTTCCAGGGCGGCGTCGACCAGTGGCTTACCCTTTTCGTATTCGCTCTTCGCGAATTCAACGATCAGGATGGCGTTCTTTGCCGCCAGGCCGATCAACATCACTAGTCCGATCTGCGAATACACGTCGTTCTCGATCTGCACCATGAAACTTGGGAAGATCATGCCGAGCACGGTGCGACGGAGCCAGAGCAGTCCGAAGGCGCCGAACACTGCCACCGGCGTGCTCAGCAATACTCCGAAGGGCAGCGACCAGCTTTCATACAGGGCCGCCAGAATAAGAAACACGAACAGCAGTGATATGCCGAAGATGGCCCACATTGGAACGCCCTCGCGGGCCTTCTGCTCTTGACGGGACATGCCCATGTAATCGAAGCCCATTTCCGGCGGCATGGTTTGGTGGAAGACCTCTTCCAGGGCGTTCGTGGCCTGCTCGGAGCTGTAGCCCGGCGCGGCGCTGCCGATAATCTGTGCTGCCGAATACTCGTTAAAGCGCAGCTTGAATTCCGGGCCGTAACGCGACTCGAATCGGGTCAGTGCCGATAGCGGCACCATGTCCCCCCGTTTATTGCGCACGTAGAACTGCCCCACGTTGTCGAGGCTGGTGCGGTAGGGCGCTTCCGCCTCTACATACACCTGCCAGGCGCGGCCGAATTGGTTGAAATAATTGACGAATGTTCCACCCATGAAGGCCTGAAGCGTCTGGTAAACATCACTGATCGTGACCCCCTGCTTCAGCACTTTCTCCTTATCCACGTACACGTATTTTTGCGGCGTGCTCGGTATGTAGGTGGTAGTGATCATGCCTATTTCGGGCCGTTTGCGTGCGGCCTCCAGGAATTTGTGGAGATTGTTCACCAGGAATTCGGATTGTTTTCCGGCGCGGTCTTCGAGCACGAACTGAAATCCGCCCGACGTACCGACTCCGGAGATTGCTGGTGGTGAGAAGGCGAAGACGGTCCCTTGCGGCAGCGTGTGCAGCTTCAGGTTCACCTTCGCTTTGATGGCCTGGTACTCCTCTTCCATCGTCTTGCGCTCTTCCCATGGCTGCAGCGTTACCCAGAAGAAGGTGCTGTAGCTGTACCGGGTCAGGCTGAGGAGACTGAATCCGGTAACGGTGCTGCAGTACTTGACCCCTGGCGTTTCCTTCAGAACAGCCTCCACGGCCCGCGCCGCTTGCGCCGTGCTCTGAATGGAAGTGGCTTCGGGCGTTTGCATTTGGATGTACATGTATCCCTGGTCTTCGTCCGGCAAGAAGCTTGATGGCAACGCCTTCGCAAGCAAGAGACCGGCGACGGCAAAACCCGCGAGGGCCACGCCGGCGATGACGCTCTTGCGAATCAACCCGCCTGTCACCTGCAGGTAGAAGTTACTGCCACTGGTAAACACGCGATTGAACCAGCCGAAGAACTTCGCCAATGGCCCGTGCGTTTCTTTCTTGGTCCGGAGCAACAATCCGCCCAGGGCTGGGCTTAGTGTCAAGGCGTTGAATGCCGATACGATCACCGAGATCGCGATCGTCAAAGCAAATTGCTGATAGAGCCGGCCGGTGATGCCCGGTATGAACACCGTGGGCACGAACACTGCCGAGAGGACCAGTGCGATGCCGACCACGGGTCCGGTCAACTCCGCCATCGCCTTGCGGGCCGCATCCTTCGGCGCCAGGCCTTCCTCAATGTGTCGCTGAATACCCTCGACCACGACAATGGCATCGTCCACCACCAGACCGATAGCCAGCACTAACCCGAACAGCGAAAGGGTATTGACCGAGAAACCGAAGAACGGAAATACCACGAAAGTGCCGATTAGCGAAACCGGCACGGCCAGCATTGGAATGATGGCCGCCCGCCAGTCTTGCAGGAAGACATACACGACGATGATCACCAGCACGAAGGCGATCGCCAGCGTAACGACGATCTCCTCCATGCCTGCCCTTACGGCATCGGTCGTGTCCAGAGTTATCGCGTACTCCACGTCCGCCGGGAAGCTCTGCTTCATTTTGGCCATCAGCTTGCGGATGCCTTTGGCCGCTTCCACGGCATTGGAACCGGGCAATTGGTAGATACCAATCACCGCAGCCTCCTTACCGTTGACCCGCGTGACCCAGCTGTAATCTTTCGAGCCCAATTCGACCCGGGCAACATCTTTCACCCGCACCACACCGCCGTCGGGGGCTTCACGGACCACAATGTCGCCGAATTCTTCGGGCGTCAGAAGCCGGCCCTGGGCGCGCACTGTGTAAGTAAACGGCTGGCCCGCTATCATCGGTTCCCCGGCGACCTGACCTGCCGGATTCACCGTATTCTGCGATTTCACTGCACTGACAACATCCGTGACAGTGATCCCCAGCTTTGCCAGTCGATCGGGCTTTACCCAGAGGCGCATGGCGTACTCCCCCAGGCCGTAGATTTGCGTGTTTCCTACGCCATAAGACCGCGCGATCGGATCCTTCAGATTGATATAGCCATAATTCGCTAGGAAGTTCCCATCGTGAGTCCCTTTTGGTGAATATATAGCGATCAGCATCATGGGCGCGGTCAGGGATTTCTTCACGTCGATGCCGATCTGGTTGACCTCGGGAGGAAGCTGACCAATCGCGAGCTGCTGGCGTGACTGGGTGAGGAGGAGATCCATATTGGGGTCGGTTTTGAGGTCAAAATCGACCATCAGCTCGGTACCCGAATCGTTTGTGGAACTCATCGAGTACATGTAATCCATGTTGTCCACGCCGTTGATCTGCTGCTCCATGGGCGTGGCTACTGCCTTCTCCAGAGTCTCGGCATCAGCGCCCGGGTACGTTGCCGCGACGCGTATCTCGGGCGGCGCGATGTCCGGAAACTGCGCGACTGGCAGGTTGGTGATGGTGATCGCACCCACGATGACCATCAGAATCGAGATGACGATGGCAACGATGGGGCGCCTGATGAAAAAGTTGGACATGAGTTAACGACCCTCCGCCTGAATTTGTGCGGCCTTAGGAACCACGGGTGTTCCGTCCTTGACCTTTCCCAGTCCTTCGACGATGACTCGGTCATCGG
>Ga0326727_10017065_pt1 | contig 15157 bp, 18 predicted proteins | sample MB2enrmetagenome_FD_207643 | JGI IMG/M metagenome (GOLD analysis project Ga0326727, IMG submission 207643) | Lab enriched peat soil microbial communities from McLean, Ithaca, NY, United States - MB29MY | ecosystem: Environmental > Terrestrial > Soil > Wetlands > Peat | place: USA: New York... | reverse complement strand
GCCCACCGTGACTGTGGGCCGGCCGCCACCCGCGGGCATGGGATCGAGGGCGACCACCGATGGCACAAGATTCGAGCCATCCACGCCGGGAATCACCACGGGCTTATCGCCCTCCATGTAAGCAACGAGGGAGTTCGTGGTCCCCAGGTCGATGCCGACTACGTGTCCTTCCGCCATCTCTATCGTTTAGTCTCCCAGAATCTCGTTCAGATCGCGGACCAGATTGCTCAAGAAGCGCCTGCGGTCGAGCAGCGCCACCATGGCGCGCTGCGCAGGCTGGCGCACGGCTGCATCGCCTGCGTCCCAAATTGCCCATTGGTTGCGCAGATCGTGATCCACCGCGTCGACCATCCCCGCGAATTTGTCTTCGGCCTGTTGCAGCGTTTCTTTCAACTGTGGATCTTTCTGGCCCATCTTCTTCGCAGCGCGCATCTCATGGAGCTGCATGTTCAGGTCGAAGACTTCCTCGAGCAGATCGGTTGGCACCTTTTTCTTGCTTTGGATTTTGTCCTGACTTTGGACGAGCGCTGAATCGCTGCCAGCCGCAGCCCCTGCGCCGATCTCGCCGCCTGCAAGCTTGATTAGGTACTCGGTGCGGCGCAAGGGATCTTTGAGCGTGCGATAGGCGTCGTTCAACAGCGCCGTATCGGCAAGGCTCCACTGTTTTTCATTTTCACTGGCGCGGGCATAACGATCGGGATGCAGCCTGCGGCTGAGGCGATGAAACTCCTGCTCCAGAGCGGCCAGATCGAGGTTCAGCCGACGCTCTAATCCAAAAACAGAAAAATAATCGCCGGCTGTCGGAGGCTGGATCTTGCTGCAATCGGGACAAAAGAGAGTGGATTCGTTGTGCGCAACGGAACAGGACCAGCAGGCAACCGGGACCGCATTCTCCAGCACTTTCAGCATCGAACGGCCTTTACGCGCACGGCGCTTTAAACAGAAAACGAAGTTCCACAGCCGCAGGAACGCGTCGAGTTGGGGTTGATGAAGTTGAATCCCTGCCGCATCAGCGTCTCTTCGTAGTCCAGCGTCATTCCGTTCAGGTAGACGAAGCTTTTGGGATCGATGAAGACGCGCACGCCGTCGAAGGTGAAGATGCGATCGCGCTCGCGGGGGTGGGAGTCGAACGCGATGGCGTAGGAGAGCCCCGAGCAACCGCCGCCCTTCACGCCCAGACGCAGGCCGCCTTCCTCTGTTGAGATGCCTTCCTTGGCCAGGACCGCGCGTATACGATTTACAGCCTTCGGAGTGACCTGCACGCCGTGCGTCGGCTCCTGCGGCGCGGCCGCTTGCGGCTCGGCCCCGTCGTGCGTGGGCTTCGATTCAATTGTGACGATGTCCTGCATTCTTTCCATCCTTTTCCGCCGCTCTGGAAAACTTACTTCACAGTTTCCGGCGGAGGCTACTCCGCAACGTTATTCTTCTTCTTCCAGTCGCCTATCGCGGCGCGAATCGCATCCTCGGCCAGCACCGAGCAGTGAATCTTTACCGGCGGCAGCGACAGTTCTTTCACAATGTCTGTGTTTTTGATGCTCATCGCGTCGTCCACGGTGCGGCCCTTGATCCACTCCGTAGCCAGCGACGAGCTGGCAATGGCCGAGCCGCAGCCGAAGGTCTTGAACTTGGCTTCTTCAATCACCTGCGTCTCAGGGTTCACGCGAATCTGCAGGCGCATCACGTCGCCGCACTCTGGCGCGCCCACCAGGCCCGTTCCCACCTCGGCCGCGCTCTTGTCGAGCGTGCCGACATTGCGCGGGTTGTTGTAGTGATCGATTACTTGGTCGCTATATGCCATCGCTGCTCGCGTTCCTTTCGCGCGGTGAAGCCGAGTATTCTTTTGTTTGATTCGGCCGGCCCGCTCGCCAAATCGAAGCCCTACGTCTTCATGATCACGAACCTTGGCGCATCTTCAACTCTTCAGGATCCCGTCTCTTCCCGCGCCAAAGGCGATATCGCTGCGATATGGCCACAGCGGCGCTGATAATCAACGCTGACGAGAATCTCTTCCAAAAATGCGTATGCAAATACCCTGATAAACTGAGCGACCCGCCGTCGAACCACCAAAACCACCCAAGATCCAACACCATGAGACAAGTGGACAACAAGGCGAACATCAGAGCGCTCTGGCCCCAGCTTTTTGGTTCCCATCTCAGGACCCTCGACACCAAACTCATTGACTCTTTTGCCATGGCGTTCTCTTTCTCATTGCGACGTTAGTGTGCCGCCCACTGAACCTTGGTGATATCGATGCCGTCCTTCACCATCTCGTAGAGCGGCGACAGCTCGCGCAGATGCCGCACCACCTGGATCACCTTGTTGGCCACATAGTCCACCTCGGCCTCGGTGTTAAAGCGGCCCAGGCCGAAACGAATGCTGCTATGAGCTACATCGTCGCCCAACCCCAAAGCCTTGAGTACATAGGAAGGCTCGAGCGTGGCCGAAGTGCATGCCGAGCCGCTCGAAACCGCGACATCGTTGATGCCCATCAGCAGCGACTCGCCTTCCACATACACAAAACTCATGTTCAGGTTGCCGGGGATCCGGTGCTCCATCGACCCGTTCACGTGCACGTAGTCGAGTTCGGCTTCGAGCTTCGCCATGAGCCGGTCGCGCATGCCTTTCAGGCGGAGGCCCTCCTGGGCGAGCTCTTGCTGAGCCAGCTCGCACGCCTTGCCCAGGCCCACGATGCCGGGAACGTTGAGGGTGCCGCTGCGCATGCCGCGCTCGTGTCCGCCGCCGTCGATTTCGGCGACGATCTGCACACGCGGGTTGCGGCGGCGCACATAGAGCGCGCCCACGCCCTTGGGCCCGTAGATCTTGTGCGCGGAGATCGAGGCCACATCCACGCAATCGTCGATCACGTTGAACGGAACTTTGCCCACGGCCTGCACCGCATCGGTATGGAAGAGCACGCCGCGCTCATGGCAAATCTTGCCAATCTCGCGGATGGGCTGCAGGACTCCGATTTCATTATTGGCCGCCATGATCGTCACAAGGATGGTCTTGTCGTCGATGGCGCGCTTCAAGTCTTCGAGATCGATCCTGCCGTCGGCCTTCACTGGCAGATAGGTCACGCGAAGCTCGCGTTTTTCCAGCCGCTTGCATGTATCGAGCACCGCTTTGTGCTCGGTTACCTGCGTAATGATGTGATTGCCGCGCTCGCGGTACATCTCCGCGATTCCCTTGATGGCCAGGTTGTCACTCTCGGTGGCGCCGGAGGTAAAGACGATCTCTTTGGCCGTTGCCCCGATCAGCTGGGCCACCTGCTCGCGCGCCGCGTCTACAGCCTGCTCGGCATCCCATCCAAAGGAGTGGTTGCGGCTGGCCGCGTTGCCAAACTTCGTGGTCAAGTAAGGCATCATCGCCTCCAGCACCCTCGGGTCCAGGGGCGTGGTGGCCTGGTTATCCATGTAGATGGGCAGCGTGACTCCTGGCGGAACCTCTACTTGACTAGAAACCGTACCCATGACTTTCACCCTCGGCGGTGCCCTAAACCGTCAATGTCACCAACCCATGCCCTTCGCGCGCTTTGACAGCAACCGGTTCCCGCTCCGCCAGATCGTGGATGCTGATGCTCTTGAGCACCCCGGCAATGGTCTCATTCACGCGCGCCAGCGGCTCCTTGATGGTGCAATTCGAAGTAAGATCGCACGACTTCGCCCCCTTGGTGCAGGAGGTGATAAACAGGGGTCCATCGATGGCATGGATCACTTCGAAGGCTGAAATCTGACGGGGATCGCGAGCCAATGCGTAGCCGCCGTTCATGCCCGCGTGGGAGCGCAGCAGACCCGTCTTGGTGAGCCGCTGCAGGATCTTGGCCAGTAATTGCGCGGGAATCCCATACGCGTCGGCCACGTCTTTGGCGCTTAACGCAGGGGTTTCCGGGTGCTCGGCCAGATACTTGAGCGCCATCAGCCCGTAATCCGCTTTCTTGGTGAGTTTGAGCATCGAATATGCGACTGGAACGGTCCGTATTTAGTATACGTCCGCCTTCGGTTGCCTTTCAAGCGCTCGGCTGACTGGTCCCGACAAGGGAAATTCTGGACTTTTGAGGCAGGTTTCATCAAAAATGGGTTTGCAATCGCCCAAAAGAAAGCTACAATCTGGCCAAAAGAGCACCTATTGCACTCCTGATTGGCTGCACCCCTGCTCTCCAGCCTGCGATTCCAATAAGCGGTCTTGACGGCTGGGGTCGATGTTGACCCTCCCCGCCATGGCGAGGAACGGAAGACCGCACGAAACCGGAAGAGGCATCCAACCGAGTCCATGAAGGTGCACGAACCCCCGAGAACGATGGCAACCGCTTGCAGACATCCCAAGGTCCGGATCGTTTCCCGGCACGAAGACAGCGAGTTTGTCGAGTGCCTGGATTGTGGCGAGATCTTCGACTCCGAAGAGTTTCGCGATATGGAGATTGAAGAAACCGCTGTTTCGGAGGATCTCCAGGACGATTCTTAGAAATAAGCGGCGTTAGCGGCTAGCGGAGTTTGACTCGCGGCTCACTTGCCGCTGCTGCCATTGGCCGCGGCGGCCCCGCCGCGGCGCGAAACACTCCACGCATAGTGCAATCCCGAGATGACGGTGAGCGCGATGGTGGCGTCAAGCGCCACTAATCGGAACGCTGCGACCCAGTGCGCCTGTGTTAGCTGAGCGAGGAGCACCGCCGCCACTGCGGCGATCTGGGCCAGAGTGTTAGCTTTGCCCCAGATGCTGGGATTGAATTCGCGCCGGCCAACGGCGGCGTAGAGCAGCGCCGAGACCAGCAGGATTCCCACGTCCCGGCCAAAAACCAGCACCGTTACGGTAGTTGGCATCAACCCTTTGTACAGCAGGACAAGAAACAGGGTACTCAGCAGAAGTTTGTCGGCAACCGGATCGAGGTATGCGCCAAACGTCGATCGCTGCTTGAGCATGCGCGCCAACGCGCCGTCCAGCGCATCGCTCAGCCCCGCTGCAATAAACAAATAGAAGCTCAGCAGGAAGTGTCCTTCGAGGATCGCCGCCACCAGGAAGGGCGCCAGGCAGATGCGGATGAGCGTGAGCAGATTGGGTGCGCTGCGTAAGGGGTTCAAGCGGTGGTTCGGCTCTTTCATCACAAACCGGATAGGGCGCGGCCCTGTCGCGATCGACGCGCCGGAATTGAACTACTTTCGTCAACGATGGTAAAGCATCGCGCCCATGGGGCGCAGCTTTAGTGGCGGCGCAGGTTCGGGTTGGCCGGTAGCAGGCAACGGCGCCCGCGTTCCAACTCAGTAGAACTGCCAATCCTGTTTTGTTACTGGCCGTCTGCGGCGTGGTGATGAACGACGTAGCGGCCGATCATCCATCCTACCGCGGAGCCGACATAGACATCGGACGGGAAATGATCGCGGCCGATCACGCGCGTTGCGCTGACGCCGGCCGCCAATCCGTACGCAGCAATTTTGACCAACATGCGATCGCTCCTGGAAGCTATCACGGTGGCGGACGACCAAGCCACGACGCTGTGATTGGAGGCGAAGGAGGAATCAAAGCCAACGCCCGGCTGAAAGAAGCTGCCCCTGGCGTTGTCGAGCGCTGGCCTTTCGCGCCGCGAAGAGATCTTGAAAACTTCATTGACGGCAAGGCTATCGGCCATAGCCTCGCCGGCCAAAACGCCGGTCTGCTCTGCGTCGCTGTTGTGACGCAGATATCCGAATCCGTAGTAGGCCGCCGGAGCCGCGCCCAGGAGGCCCATCAAACCTGTCGAGGCTGTATTGGCGTGGCTGGCCGTGTTCTGATTCAGGAAGTGATGTTGCATGATATTCGAGTCCTCGGAACCGAGCGCCCCTGCCGATGCGACAAAAAATAACCCCACCACAAAGTCGCCGTCGCTCGCGCGCAGCGGAGAGGTCCAGATACCGGCCTGATCGTGAAGAAAGTTGCGCGGGATATTGCGGAGGGTCGGCGCATCGGGAGCGGGCGTGGGAGCGTCGGGCAATTGCGCGGCCGGTTGAGCCGGCACTTGGGCAGACAAGCAGGCCGCCGCTACGAACAATAGGCTAAGCGTTCGGATCATAAAGTATTCTGGCGCGAATGGGCCGCGTTGCGCCACTCAATTCCGTTCATCCAGGAAGACCGCGAGGGGACTCAAGAATCCTTGCGCTACACTAACATTCACATCTGCTCGCGATTTTGGGATTGGCCAGGGAGTTTTGCGTAATGGAATACAAGTTTGCACGCAGGATGGGGCAGGTACGTCCTTCCACCATCCGGCAGATTCTTAAAGTGACCGAACAGCCCGACATGATCTCATTTGCCGGCGGCCTTCCCGCGCCGGAGTGCTTCCCCGTGGCCGAGGTTGCGCAGAGCGCGCAGCGGGTGTTGGCCGAAGCCGGCGCTGCTGCGCTGCAATACGCCGTTACCGAGGGCTACGGTCCGTTGCGTGAGAAATTCGCCGCCGAGATGGCCCTGCGCGGCGTCTCTTGCGCGGCGGAGAACATCCTGATTACCACCGGATCGCAGCAAGCTCTCGATCTGATTGCTAAAGTCTTCCTCGATCCCGGCGACTGCATTCTCACGGAAGCGCCGACCTATCTGGCAGCCATCCAGGCCTTTCAAGCCTACGAGGTGCGCTTCGCCTCGGTGCCCACCGACGACTCGGGCCTCGACACAAGCCGCCTGGAAGAAGTAATCCTTCGCGAGCATCCCAAACTGCTCTACACCATTCCCAATTTCCAGAATCCTACCGGCGTAACCATGTCCGCCGAGCGCAGACTTCAGCTCTACGAAATCGCGGCGCGCCACGGAGTTGTGGTCGTCGAAGACGATCCTTACGGCAAGCTGCGTTACGCGGGCGTCGACATTCCGCCCATCAAGTCGCTCGATCGGGAAGGCATCGTGCTCTACGTCAGCACGGTTTCAAAGACCGTGACTCCGGGCCTGCGCATCGGCTGGATCGTTGCCGCCGAGTCGGCGCTGCGCAAGCTGGTTATCGCCAAGCAGGCCACCGACCTGCACACTTCCAACCTCGACCAGCGCATCGTCGACCGCTATTTGACCGACTTTGACAATGCGGCTCACGTACAGCGCATCCGCGACGTCTATTGCGCGCGCTTTGCCGCGATGAACGATTGCCTCAGCCAGTCCATGCCCGAGGGCTTTCGCTGGACGCATCCCGAGGGCGGCATGTTTCTGTGGGTCACGTGCCCGCAGAGCATCGACACTCAGGAGATGATGCATGCAGCCGTCGAGCGCAAAGTGCTCTTCGTGCCGGGGCGCGACTTCTTCCCCGACGGATCGGGCCACCATTATCTGCGGCTGAACTTCTCCAATGCCGCGGAAGCAAAGATTCGCATCGGCATTGCGCGGCTGGCTGAGGTGGCTGCTCTTTACGCAAGCGCGCGTGTTTAAGGTGCGATCGATAACTCGGCTCTCAAAACATCACTTGGCGTGAGACCGCGCTCGCGCAGGGCGCGCAGGCTCAGGGCGTCGTGGCGCTTGGCCAGCCGCCTGCCGTGGTCATCCGTCACTAACCGGCAGTGGTACCACGCGGGATTCTCGAATCCCAGGGCGCGGTTGAGCAGAATCTGGCGCGCGGTGGACTTGATGAGGTCGGCTCCGCGCACCACCTCTGTGACGCGCATCGCCGCATCGTCCACCACGCAGGCAAGCTGGTAGCTGGGCCCGCCGCCGCGCCGCCACACCACAAAGTCGCCAAAGTCCTGGCCGGCCATAAATCGTTGCGGTCCCAGGTTGCCATCGACAAACTCGATGGCCTCACCGTCCGGCACGCGGAAGCGCCAGTTGGCGTCGTCGGGGTTTTCAATTTCAGCCGCCGTTGCGCCGGGAATTTTCGGCTCACGACCCGACGGGTGGCTACAGGGGCCTGGCCGGCACGTGCCTGGATACAACGGCTCATCGTCAAGAATTTCGAAATTGCTGCCTCGCGTCTCGTTTGTCGCGCGTTCATGCGGCGCGGCCAGCGCGGATTCGATGTCCTTGCGCGAGCAGCGGCACGCATACAAGTAACCGCCGCGCCGCAGCTTTTGCCAAGCCGCCAGGTACAAGCCCCGCCGCTGGCTCTGCACATAAGGCGCGTAGGGACCGCCCAAGTCCGGACCCTCCTGCCAGCCGATCCCAAGCCAGTGCAGATCTTCGATCGCCGCTTCGGCAAACTCCGCGCGGCTGCGTTCCGCGTCCAGATCTTCCATGCGCATCGCCAGCGTGCCACCGGCCTCGCGCGCCCGCTCAAACGCCGTCCAGAAGGTGCGCGCGTGCCCTACATGCAGGTAGCCCGTGGGCGAAGGCGCCAGCCGTCCGCGATAATCCGATGTTGGCGATGATGAAGTGCACGCCATATTCACATCGAGTGTAGGTGACTTCGTTCTGTGCGCAAAATAGCGGATTGGGTTCGTGAGCAGGGAACAACGGAGCGAGGGAGCGAAAAGGCATGTAGCGCCGGTCTCCAGACCGGCTGTAGTGCGGGCGTCCTCGCCCGCACCGGTTCCCTATTCCCTACTGGCTACTCGCTATTCCCTGTCTTTTTCCAGCGAAGAATTGGCTTGCGCGCCGCCTGTACCTCATCCAGCCGCGAAACGCGCGTGGAGTGCGGCGCGCTTTTTATGAGTTCTGGAGTAGTTTCTGCTTCATGGGCAATGGCGCGCATGGCATCGATGAACAGATCCAGTTCTTCGCGCGACTCGCTTTCCGTGGGCTCGATCATGAGCGCGCCGTGCACGATCAGCGGGAAGCTGACCGTGTAGGGATGGAAGCCGTAATCGATGAGCCGCTTGGCGATGTCGCCGGTCTTCACGCCGTTCGCCGCCTGCCGTTTGTCGCTGAAAACAACCTCGTGCATCGAGGCCGTCTTATATGGCAACTCGTACAGGTCTTCCAGCTTCCTGCGGATGTAATTGGCGTTCAAAACCGCATCCTCGGTAGTCTGGCGCAAGCCGTCGGGACCGTTGGCGAGAATGTAAGCCAGCGCGCGAATAAACATTCCCGTGTTGCCGTAAAACGCGCGCACGCGGCCGATCGACTGCGGCCGATCGTAGTCCCAATGCAGCCTGCCGCCCAGCGGGTGCAGAGGCAAAGGCTCTGTGTCGCCCGCGCGCTCGCCATCCGGCTTGAGCACGGGCGCGCGAAAGAGCGGCGGGCAGCCATCGGCTGTCGGCTCGGCGTTGGTGTCCTCCCAATCCCCCGCATCCGGGCAGTGGCACTTCGTGCCGTTCTCGTCTCGGACCAGGACCGGGATTGGCAAAAATGGCTCGAGAAACTTCTTGCACGCAACCGGCCCCGAGCCCGGCCCTCCGCCGCCGTGCGGAGTTGAGAAGGTCTTGTGGAGATTCAGGTGCATCACGTCCACGCCAAAGTCGCCGGGGCGCACCTTGCCAACGAGCGCATTCATGTTCGCGCCGTCCATGTAGAGCAGCGCGCCCTTGGCGTGCAGAATGTCGGCGATCTTATGAATCTCACTTTCAAAGACGCCCAGCGTGGATGGATTGGTGAGCATCAGCGCCGCGGTGTCTTCATCCACGCGGCTGGCCAGCACATCGAGATCGATGCCGCCGTCTGCATTCGACTTGATATTTTCGACCGTGTAGCCGCTGAAGGCCGCGGTGGCCGGGTTGGTGCCGTGCGCCGAGTCGGGAATCAAAACCTTCTTGCGCGGATTGCCCTGCGACTCGTGCCACGCCCGCGTGAGCAGAATTCCCGTGAACTCGCCGTGCGCGCCCGCCGCCGGCTGCAGTGTAATCGCGTCCATGCCGGTGATTTCAAGCAAACACCGCTGCAGCAGGTCCAAAACCTCCAAAATCCCTTGCGCCAGTGCATCGGGCCGGTAGGGATGCGCCTCGGCGAGCCCCTCGATGCGCGCCACAAGCTCATTCACACGCGGGTTGTACTTCATCGTGCACGAGCCCAGCGGGTACATGCCGAGATCGATCGCGTAGTTCCACGTAGAGAGCCGCGTGAAGTGACGGACCAGCTCAATCTCGGAAAGCTCCGGCAGCTCCGCGCACACTTCGCGTGCCGCGGGACCAAGCAAAGCATTCGCGTCAATAGCGGGCACATCAAGCGGCGGCAACTTGTAAGCGCGCTTCCCCGGCGAGGACTTCTCGAAGAGCAGCGCCTCGTTTTGCGAGGGGTGAGGACGAACTTTGCCCAAGGTGCGCGGGCCGGAATTCTCGGCGTTAGTCATCATTCTCTAGCTCTCTTTGTTCGCCATATTTCCACTCACGCGATCTTGCTCGGTGAAACGGGTCTGGAAGGCACGACGGATACTCTCGTTCTGGTCCCATTGCCAAAATCCACCAACAAGCGCTCCGAGGTACCACACAACTACGTTTGTCTCAATCCAATGAAAGTTGAGCCGTTCACGCCAGATCAACAACTCGACCAGGATGGCCCCGGCAGATAGGAGGCTGCCATTAAACAGCAAGCTGTTAACGATGAGGAAGCGGATCCTACCGACTTTGCGAGTTTCTTCCCACCGCAGCCGGTCGCTCTTGCTCATGCCCCAACTGATTCCGCGAAACATAGGACCTACGCCTCCACCTCTACGCCCGCCAGCACCTTCGTCGCCGCATCGATCTGCTCGCGCGTGATCACCTCCGTCGCGCACCAGAGCGTGCAGTTCTTGAGCTCCGGATACCAGCGGCTTAACTCAATGCCGCCGACGATCTTCGCGTCGAGGAGGCGCTGGCTCCATGCCGCCGGCGCTTCGTCTGTCTCGAGCACAAATTCGTGGAAGCGTGGCGCGCCCGTAAAGCGCAGCTTTGCGCCCGGCAAACTGCCGAGCGTTTTGGCCGCGTAATCGGCCTTGGCCAGGTTGTGTTCGGCCAGCTCGCGCATGCCTTCTTTGCCGTAAACGGCCATAAAGATCGTCGCCATCAACGCCACCAGCGCCTGATTGGTGCAGATGTTCGAAGTCGCCTTCTCGCGGCGGATGTGCTGCTCGCGCGTCGCCAGAGTCAGCACAAATCCGCGGTTCCCTGCGCCGTCGACCGTCTGCCCGGCGAGCCGCCCCGGCATCTGCCGCACATATTGTTCCTTGGCCGCGATCACGCCGCAGAACGGGCCCCCATAGCTGAGCGCCACGCCAAACGACTGCGCCTCCATGGCGACAATGTCCGCCTCGACCGGCGGCCGCACGATGCCAAGCGAGATGGCCTCAGAAATCGACACGATCAGCAGCGTGCCCTTCGCGTGCGCGATTCCGGCAATCGCCGGAATGTCCTCAACGACGCCGAAAAAGTTGGGGCTTTGCACAAGCACGCATGCGGTTTCGTCGGTTACGGCAGCTTCCAGCGCGGCGAGATCGATGCGTCCGGTCCTGGCGTCATAACCAACCATCGCCGCCGGCAAATCCTGGTGCTGCGTATAAGTGGTCAGCACCTCGCGGTATTCGGGATGCACCGTAGAAGCGACCACGGCCTTGCGGCGTCCCGTAACGCGCACCGCCATCATCACGGCTTCCGCGGCTCCAGTGGACCCGTCGTACATGCTAGCGTTGGCCACGTCCATGCCGGTCAGCTCGGCGATCATGGTCTGGAATTCGAAGATCGCTTGCAGTGTGCCCTGCGTAATTTCGGCCTGGTAGGGCGTATAGCTGGTGAGGAACTCGCCGCGTTGCACCAGCGCGTCAATGATCACCGGACGGTAATGGCGATAGGCCCCCGCGCCCAGAAAACTCGCGAAGCCGGTGGAGTTTTTGTCGCCCGCGGCGCGGAAATACCGGACGATCTCGCTCTCCGCCTGCTGTCGAGGCACGTTGAGGTCGCGGTCGAGCCGGTACTCCGCCGGAATGCTCGCGAAAAGATCGTCAATCGACGCCGCGCCGATCTCGGCAAGCATCTGGCGGCGCTCTTCGTCGGATTTGGGAAGATAACGCATGTCTTAGCTTCTAGCTCCTAGCTTCTAGCCTCTAGCCAGAAGCGGGTACAACAAGCAAGGGCGCCGAGGGCTGAGAGAGATACCGCAAGAAACGATGCCGCTTCCAGCCGTAACGAACAAGCCAGGAGCTAGAAGCTAGCGGCTAGGAGCTAATTCGTTTCCTCCGCAATCAACGCCTCGTACGCCGCCGCGTCGAGCAAGTTGGCCAACTCGCCCGCATCGGCCAACTTCACCTGCACGATCCACGTGCCGTGCGGGTCTTCGTTGAGCTTGTCGGGCGCGGTCTTCAGCTCTTCGTTCACCGCGGCCACCGTGCCGCTCACCGGCGAAAAGAGATCGCTGACGGCCTTCACGCTTTCGACCGACCCAAAGGTGGCGTTGGCCGTCACCGTGTCGCCCACCTTGGGCGCGTCCACATAAACAATGTCGCCCAGTGAGCTTTGTGCGTAGTCCGTAATGCCAATCGAGCCCGTGTTGCCTTCAACAGAAATCCATTCGTGCTCGCGGGTGTAGCGATAGTTCGTGGGATAAGCCATGGCGGCTTTGCTCCTTCGAAATACAGCGAAATACCAGTCTAAGCCGTGCGGGCAAGGCCGGCGCGAGGAAAACGCGGAGTAATCGGCAGGCAATAGAGCGTAGCCCACCGGGAGCAGAAAAACAGCCGATGGCTGCGGTTTACTGGCAACCGGCTATTGGCTACTCCCTATTCTCCATACCCTGCTTTTAGCCCATCACCAGCAGCGGCTGAAACAGCGTCCCCGCCACGCGTTTGGCGATCCCGGCCAACTCACGCGGCCCGGCGAAGACCTTGACCAGCGTCGCACCGGAAAACTCTGGCAGATTGGCCTGGCCGCCATTGCGCAACCGGCCCAGCGCCATTGGGTCGGCGGTGACGGAAGGCATCTCCGGCAGCAGAGTGCGCGGATGCACACAGGCGGCATCAATCGCTGCATCAACCGCGCCGGATTGTCTCGCCAAAGCCTCCAGTTCCTCGAGTGTGTGCGCGTCCTCGAGCGTAAACACGCCGGCGCGCGTCCGCCGCAACCGGCTCAGGTGCGCGCCGCAGCCCAGGTCCTGCCCCAGTTCGTGCGCCACGGAGCGCACGTACCCGCCCGAACTCACGCTCATGGTGAAGCCGGCCTCGGAGCCTTCGAGGGCCAGAACTTCAAACGCATGGATCGAGATTTTTGCCGGCTTCAGCTCCACCGGCTTGCCTTCGCGCGCCAGCTTATAGGCAGGTTGGCCGCCGACCTTCTTCGCGGAAAACTGCGGGGGCATCTGCTCCATCTCGCCGTGGAAGCGCGCCGCCGCCGCGCGTACCCGCTCCAATGTGACGGCTTGCGCAACCTCCGGCCAGCGATCCGGCCCCGCAGCTTCGCCGTCTGCGTCGTAGGTGTCGGTCGAGAATCCGAAACGAATCGATCCCGTATAACTCTTCTCCGCGGCGGAAAAATACTGCGCCAGCCGCGTGTATTTGCCCATCAGCATTGGGAGCACGCCGGTGGCCATGGGATCGAGCGTGCCCAGGTGGCCAATCGACCGCTCTCCGGTGATTTTGCGCAGCCGGTAGACCGCATCGTGGCTGGTCATGCCGCCCGGCTTATCGATAACAAGAAGCCCGTTCACCTCCTCACTGTAGATTCATGCACTTGTCCTTGCCAACTTGCCCGGCTACGAACGAAGCTAAAGACAGATGGCCGGCGAACTGGAACGCGTGCGAAAGACGGTGCGCGAGCTCGGCAAGTCGATTGAGAGCTTGCCCGCCGATCCTGCGCCCCAAAAAGTGCACAAGCTGCGCACGGCCTCGCGCCGGGTTGAAGCGGCTGCCCTGGTGCTTGAGACCGCCCATCCTAAAAAGTCGCGGCGTCTCGTCAGTGCCATCGAGCCGGTGCGCAAAGCGGCCGGCGGCGTGCGCGATATGGACGTGCTCACGGCCCTTGCGCGCAAATTGGCGCGGCGCGGCGCCAGAGAGTCGCTGGCCCACCTGCTTGCCCATCTCGAGAACATCCGGCAACAGAATGCCGGGGAACTGGCGCGCGTGCTCCATCGCCGGCGCAAGACTCTTTTGGAAACTCTCAAGGACTATTCCAAGTTTGTCTCGTCAGCGTTGAAGCGGGAGAAATCCGACGCCCGGTCCAGTGACGAAGCAAACCAAAACCAGGAAAACATTCACACCGCCGCAATGAACGTTGTGCGCGAACTCGGCGACTGGCCGCCGCTCGATGCCAGCAATCTGCACGAGTTCCGGCTAAAGGTGAAGGAACTGCGCTACACCCTGCAGTTGGATGAGGACGCCGATCCCGGCCTGGTCGCGGCGCTGGGCGACGTGCAGCGCCGCATCGGCGATTGGCACGACTGGCAGCAGTTGAGCGAAATTGCACACCAGGTTCTGACACTCGAAGAGGACACGCCGCTCGTCGACCGCATCGACGTAACTGCCCAGCGAAGACTCGATCGCGCGCTTGCCGCCGCCAACGCGCTGCGCGCGAAATATCTGTCCATGCCCATAGCCATTGGCATTTGAAGCAGATCGGGATTGCCGCGTCTTAAACGATTCCCGTGCCCGGCTGGCGCACCAGCGAGAGGAACTCCGACCGCGTCTCCTTTTGCCGGAAGCAGCCCTGCATGGCGCTCGTGACCGTTGACGAATGCTGCTTCTCAATTCCGCGCATCATCATGCACAGGTGCCGCGCCTCAATCACCACGCCCACGCCCAGCGGCGCTATGGCCTCCTGGATCGCGTCGGCGATCTGCCGCGTAAGCCGTTCCTGCACCTGCAGCCGGCGCGCGAAGACCTCGACCAGCCGCGGAATCTTGCTCAGCCCGATCACCTTGCCCTTGGGAACGTAGGCCACGTGAACCTTGCCGAAAAAAGGCAGCATGTGGTGCTCGCAGAGCGAGAACATTTCGATGTCCTTGACGATCACCATCTCGTCGTAATCGACCTCGAAGAGCGCGCCGCGCAGAATCCTTGATGGATCCTCGTCGTAGCCCTTGGTGAGAAAAGCCAGAGACTTTTCCACCCGCTCCGGTGTCGCACGCAAGCCGTCGCGGTCGGGATCCTCGCCCAGGCGCGAGAGAAGCTCACGGTACATCTCCTGGGTGCTGAATGCGCCCAGGCTTTCACCGTCCGTTGCCATCGCTCTTCTTACTGATTTACTCACAACCATCGGCTGTGCCATCGCTCGTTATCCTCTCGCCGAACATTCAAAGAAATTATTTTCCGTCTCTTCTACGCGCACGTGCTCCAGTTGGCCCTCAGGCAGCGCATCGCTCAACAACGAAAAAATCGCCTGGGAGA
>Ga0326727_10017063_pt1 | contig 15157 bp, 14 predicted proteins | sample MB2enrmetagenome_FD_207643 | JGI IMG/M metagenome (GOLD analysis project Ga0326727, IMG submission 207643) | Lab enriched peat soil microbial communities from McLean, Ithaca, NY, United States - MB29MY | ecosystem: Environmental > Terrestrial > Soil > Wetlands > Peat | place: USA: New York... | reverse complement strand
TATACGCGACAACAGGCACTCCGAATTTTTCTTTGGTACGATAGATAATATCTCCATAGGCCAAAGCCGGCTTGACAATAACTAAGTCGGCTCCCTCTTCAATATCCAGCGCAGTTTCCAGCATAGCTTCGTTGCCATTCGCCGGGTCCATCTGATAGGTTCTCCGATCCCCAAACTGAGGAGTAGATCCCGCTGCATCACGGAAAGGACCGTAAAATCCGGAGGCTACTTTGGCCGAATAGGCCATAATCGGAATCCGAGAAAATCCTTCTTTGTCCAACACTTCCCTGATTGCAACAACTCGCCCATCCATCATATCCGAGGGAGCAACCATATCCGCCCCGGCACGCGCCTGAGAAAGCGCTGTCTGCGCAAGCAATTCAAGGGTCGGGTCATTCAGAATCTGTCCATTTTCAATTAACCCGCAATGTCCGTGGTCGGTGTATTCGCACAGACAGACATCGGTAATGACATAGAGCCCTGGAAAGTGCTTTTTGGCCAAGCGCACGGCTTCCTGAACGATCCCCCGCTCGTGATAAGCCCCTGTCCCGACGCTGTCTTTACTCTCCGGGATTCCAAATAACAAAACCGCGGGAATCCCCAGCTTGACCACGTCCCCAAGCGCTAAGACAAACTCATCCAAGGAAAAGTTGTAAACGCCGGGCATCGAAGAAATCCCGATCTTCTGTTTCTCTCCGGGCATGACAAACATGGGGTAAATCAAATCCTCAACTCGGACATGGTTTTCCCGGACCATGCTGCGAATCGTTTCATTGGCCCGCAAACGGCGCGGGCGTCTTTTAAGTTCCATTTGGTGAACCTCCTCATATCTCCCTAGTCTTAAACCTCGTCATTATACCTCATCGTAACCAAGCCAATGAATGAAATTCAATTGCCAAGAGAACCATTAAGCGGGAGGAGCGTGCGAGTGTAGTCGGGGAAGCGTGAAGATGCACCATGGTTCACATGCAGAATATCCCAGAGGTTTGGTGCGTTAGCTTCGACGACAAACGAGCCGCTCCGAAGCTTTGGTGAACGTGCAATTTAATTTCCATTCATTCCGATCTCTTCATCGGTCAAATAACAAGCCGGATCGGATTCCCAAAAGTCCCCGGTGACTGCCTCCGCTCGTGTCCGGAAATTCCCGTTGCACATATCTAAATATTTACAGACTGAGCAACGTCCTTTCAACAAGGACTTACGGTCTTTGAGTCCGGCTAAGGTTGGGTGGGACAAGTCTGTCCAAATCTCGGCAATTTTGCGTTCCCGGACATTGCCGAACGAGATGTGCTGGGTAAACTGGTCCGGATGCACGTCTCCCTGGGGGTCAACCTCTCCAAAGGCAATCCCGGAGCGATTCCCCCCGTTCAGACCAATCAGGGCCTTGATTCTTTCGGCTCGGGCAGGGTCCTCTTTTAAGGCTTGCAGATACATATAGACACCATCACAGTGGTTGTCCACCGTCAGAATTTCCTTTTTCAAGCCGCGCTCTTCAAAATCCCGAGTTCTGCGGATAATCGTATCCATTGCCTGACGGGATTCTTCCGGAGTTACGTCTTCGGCAATCATTTGGTTGCCGCGGCCTGAATAAACCAAATGGTAAAAGCAGACGCGGTCAATGTTTTCCACCTCAATGAAATCAAAGATCTTATCGAGTTCTTTAATGTTGTGATGATTAATCGTAAAGCGCAGTCCGACTCTTTGGGCCACGGCTACGCAGTTTTGAATTCCTTGCATGGCGGCCTTATAAGCTCCCACTTTACCCCGAAACTTGTCATTGACATCTTCCAGCCCATCAAGCGAGATGCCGACATAGGATATGCCGATCTCTTTGATGCGCTGAGCCACTTCAGGGGTAATCAACGTACCATTCGTGGAAAGAGTAACCCGTAATCCGTGTGAGATGGCATAGCCTGCCAATTCAAAAAAGTCGGGGCGGATCAGCGGCTCCCCTCCGGAGAAGAGCAACACGGGTGATTTGAATTCAACCAAATCATCGATGAAGCGCTTGGCTTCCTCCGTAGTCATTTCACCTTGATAGTTTTGAGCATCGGACTCCATATAGCAGTGGGCACATTTTAAGTTGCAGGTCTTCGTGGAATTCCAAACGACGACAGGTCCGGAATCAAGGGTCGTTCCGTTGCGGGCACCATGAGAGCCTTGGCTATAACGCAGCGAATCGCCGAAATATTCCGTATCAAATAAAAGCTTTGTCACACTAATCATGTTTTATTTTCCTCCAGATAATACTTCAACCAATCCACCTATTGTATATTGAGCTGCTTCTTTGAAAATCTTCAAACCAAGTTCCCGGGCGGTTGCACTGGTGATCGGTCCGATAGAATATAGCAAGACACCCTCCAGCAGGGAAATATCCCCCTCTAAAAGGGTCACGAAATTTCGCACGGTTGAAGAACTGGTAAAGGTAACCGCCTGGATCTCCTTTTCCCGCAGCATTTGCCGCAGTTCTTCCCGATTGGCACCGCCGATGATGGTCTTATAAACCGGCACGTCCCAGACTTCCACACCGCGAGCCTTAAGGGCTTCCGGCAAGATATCCCGCGCTTCTTCCGCTCTGGCCAGTAATACCTTTTGCCCGGACAAAACCCGACTTGCCAAACCTTCCACGATTTTCTCCGCTCGAAACTCTTCCGGCACAAAAGCAATACGAAGTCCTCTTTTCTCTAAAGCCGCTTGAGTCGAGGGACCGATGGCGACGATTTCCAGACCGACAAGCTCACGAACATCTTTATCTTGAAGCTTAAGCTCCGTAAAAAACGCCTCAACTCCGTTAACACTTGTGAAGATGAGCCATTGAAAACTTTTCAGATTGTTAAGCGCTTTAATTAAATAAGTGCTGTCCGTTGGAGGGGCAATTTCAATTGTCGGGAATTCCCAAGCTTCTCCTCCCAAAGCTTCAATAGCCCGAGACAACTCGCTGGCCTGATGACGGGCGCGAGTCACGATGATCCTTTGCGCGAACAAGGGTTTCTGTTCAAACCACTGAAGTTTTTCTCTCAAGGAGACAACTTCACCGACAATAATAATGGCCGGATTTGTAAATCCGTGTTTTTTAACCTCGGCGGCGATTGTATCCAGTTGCCCCACGAGCGTACGTTGTTCCGGCCTCGTACCCCATTGAATAATCGCCACCGGGGTGCTGGGGCCTTTACCGTTGGCCATTAACTTTTGAGCGATTAAGGGCAGGTTTTCCATGCCCATGAGGAACACTAAAGTCCCGTGCGACTGGGCAAGGTGATCCCAGTGAATCGTTGTCTCATTTTTAGTTGGATCTTCATGTCCGGTGATGACCGCAAAGGAAGTTGTTAAATCCCGATGAGTTACAGGGATGCCTGCATAGGCCGGAACAGCAATTGCAGAAGTGATACCCGGCACGACTTCAAACTGAAGGCCTGCCTTAAGCAACGCTTCTGCTTCCTCGCCTCCCCGCCCGAAGACAAAAGGATCTCCTCCTTTTAAGCGGGTCACTATTTTCCCTGCCAAGCCTTTATCCACCAGCAGTCGGTTAATTTCTTCTTGTTTAAGTGTGTGACGATCCGGAGATTTTCCCACATAGATGAGCTCGCAATCGGGACGAGCCAATAATAAGAGACGCCGCGAAGCTAAGCGGTCATAGACTAAAACATCTGCTTTGGCGATACATTCTGACCCCTTTACAGTTATCAACTTCGGATCTCCCGGGCCGGCGCCCACTAAATATACATATCCCTTAGTCAAACTGAACACTCCTATTCATCTTCTCAAGTCCTCTAGCGTATTTCCGCTAAGATCGCGGTGGCTCCCAGAGCGATCAGCCGGTCTGCGACCTCAAGACCCACCGCTTCAGGGTTGGTGCCTTGAGCTTCTGCTTTGATTAAGCGGACCCCATCTAAGCTTGCCACCATCCCGCGCAGAATAATCTGTTCTGCTTCTACTTGTGCTAAAGCTCCGATCGGGACTTGACAGCCGCCTTCAAGTTGGCGCATCAGAGCGCGTTCCGCCCGCACCGCCTGTTCAGTCGCCCTATGATTCAGCTTAGACAGCAAATCCTGGAGGTCCAAACGCTCCTCAAGAATTTCAACAGCGATTGAGCCTTGACCAACCGCCGAAAGCATCAGGTCTTCAGGCAGGATTTGCGTGATTCGTTCTTCCCAGCCCAGCCGTTTCACTCCGGCAGCAGCCAGAACGATCCCAACCATCTTGGACTCCTGCAACTTTTTCCAGCGTGTTTGGAGATTTCCGCGCAGCTCCATAAACTCGAGGTCCGGACGATAGTGTTTGAGTTGTGCTTTGCGGCGCAGACTGCTTGTCCCAAGGAGAGATCCGGAGGGCAAATCTTCAAGCCGGACTCCGTTCTTGCTTAAATAAACGTCTCTTGGCTCCTCACGTTCACAATAAGCGCTGATCGTTAATCCCTTTGGCAATAAGGTCGGCATATCTTTAAGGCTATGAACTGCCAGATCAAGCTCCCCGTTTAAGAGACCGTTTTCCAGTTCCTTGGTAAATAATCCTTTATCCCCGATTTTGGAAAGGGGAACATCCAGGATTTTATCTCCTTTGGTTTTCATAGGGACAAGCTCAAATTTAAGCTGAGGATACAGCCTGGTCAATTGGCTTTGTACCCACTCAGCCTGCCACATGGCCAGTTGACTGTCCCGAGTTCCGATGTGGATTGTCTTCATTCTGCCCTCCTGTGATGATGCACTTGCCCCGGCTTCTGATTCACCGTCAAATTGGGTCGTTTGTCCTCTTCACCGACCTCCAAATCGAAAAGGTTTTGTAAAATTTCCGTATAAAGATGCCCTTGACTTGTCGAGGCATATTCTTTGAGATTCGTAATCGGACCATGCAAAAGGTGATTAACAATGGAATTGGCCATTGAGCAAATAATCTTTTCCTGGTTTGGTGTTAACCCACCTAAGCGTTCAAAAGCACGACTAAGCTGGGCTTCTTTGATCTCCTGGCCTTTTTCTTGGAGAGCTAAAATCGTGGGCACGACAAACAAGGAGTTATGCCATTTGAGGAAACGGAGCATTTCCTCTTCAATAATCTTTTCCGCGTTCAGGGCTGCCAGTTCACGTTCTTGATGATGGCGGTCAACTACCCCTCGCAAATCATCTATGTCAAATAAGGTTATCAGCGGAATCTGCCCCACATCGGGATGAATATCGCGCGGTACCGCAATATCGATGAGCAGCAGAGAGCGTCCCTTACGAACGTTCATAATTTTCTCCATGCGTTCCGGCAGTAAGACAAAATGTGTCGAAGCCGTCGCCGAAATTACGATATCCACTTCCTCCAGGTATTGATCCATATCATCAAAGCGCACCGCTTGACCGGAACATTCCTGGGCCAAGAGAACCGCTTTATCGTACGACCGATTGGACACCAAAACAGTAGTGGCCCCGGCGGCAACCAGGTTTTTAGCAGTCAGGGTGCTCATCTCACCGGCTCCCATGATCAGAATTCCTTTGCCTTCCAGTTCACCAAAGTGTTGTTTGGCAAGTTCCACCGCCGTATAACTGATGGAGACAGGGTGCTGGTCAATCAAGGTATCCGTGCGTACGCGCTTACCCACTGCCAATGCCGTCTGGAAAAGCACATTGACCGTTTTGTTCGTGACCCCTGCCTCAGTGGCTTGCTGATAAGCGTCGCTGACCTGACCGAGAATCTGAGTCTCGCCCCGCACCATCGAATCCAGACCGGATACAACCCGAAACAAGTGGCGTACGGAATCATACAAGGTATGCACATAGAGGTACTCTTCGAGTACGCTTTCCTCAATGCCGCGGTAATTGACCAGAAACTTCTTAATCGAGCGGATCCCTACTTCGACATCCGTTGTTGCAGCATAGACCTCAGTACGATTGCAGGTACTGAGGATTACAACCCCTTCGAGCCCGGGATAGCTATTCAGTTCTTTTAATACTTCCTGCATTTTGGAGGGGTGAAAACTCATTTTTTCCCTAATTTCGACCGGCGCACTGCGATGATTTAACCCAATAGCGACAGGAAACACTTTTCAACCACTCCTTCCGCCTCAGTTAAATGCTGGGCTTTGATAAGTCCCCTCACTTCGCCGTCCGTTGCCCGATCCCAAAAAATACTTCGTTTTTCGGGTGACAAGCGAAGCTTGACAATGTTCCGCCAGGTTTTCAGCAAGGTGAGATATTCAGCCATCTCCCGGCCATAGAGAGTTTGCAGCTCTGCGCGGACTTGCCTGGCCACTATGGGACTGCTTCCACCGGTGGATACGGCAATCTTCAAATCTCCTTGTTCCATGATCGACGGAACGATAAAACTGCATTTCTCCGGATCATCAACGATATTGGCCGGCCGATGAAGGTTTTTAGCATCCCGAGACACTATAGCATTGACGTCCTCTTTTTCAGTGCAGGAAAACACAAGGATAGCCTCTTGAATGTCTTCTGTGGAATATTCCTTTTCTGACCAAAGACAAGTTTTATCGTTAATCAGTACCTTTAGTTCCGGAATGAGCTGCGGGGAGACAATATGAACTATAGCTCCATGGTCCAGGAGGGCCTGAACTTTTCTTAAAGCGATGCTTCCGCCTCCAACGACCAAAACCGACTGCGCTTCGATGTCCATGAAGATTGGATAATACTGTGGCATGAAAATAGTCACCTTCTCCAGCTTTTATACTTGTTTCGACTCACTATTCTAACATTTTCTCTGTTACAAATGAAACATATCCTTAATTATAAATTAAAAACCAGCTCAGCGCTATTCTGACAAAATTATATTATTGCGCATAAGAATGCAGTCCCGGCAAAAAATAATTAACTCCGAAGAAGGTAAACAAAACCGCGGCAAAACCAAATACAGCCATCCAGGCTGCCCTTCTTCCTTTCCAGCCATACATTAAGCGAGCATGCAAGTAGCCCGCATAAATGATCCAGGTAATCAAAGACCACGTCTCTTTGGGATCCCATGACCAGTAAGTACCCCAAGCATAATTTGCCCAGATTGCACCGGTGATAATGCAGAGTGTCAAAAGCGGAAACGCAAAGCCGACCACCTTATAGGCCAGTTCATCCAAAACTTCTAAGGCGGGGAAACGCGAGACAATCCCCTGCGGACTCAAGCCTTCCCCCTTCTCCGCTTGATTTAATCTAAGCAGATACATAATCCCGAGCCCGAAGGATACGGCGAAAGCACCATAGGCAAACATGGCCGTGATCACGTGGAAGGTGAGCCATTGGCTTTTAAGGGCCGGCGGAACCGCTTGGGCAATTCTCTCCTCCGGTCCCATGCTCATAATAATAAACAACAAAAGCAAACAAGGAAGGGGCATGACAAAGGCACCTAAGGCCTTCAGTTTGTAACGAAATTCAGCAAATAGATAAACGGCCATAATCCCCAAACAAAAGGTCAGGAGAAATTCATAGCCATTGGAGAGCGGCGGATGACCTGAAGTAATCATTCTCAGGATGATTGCAGCGGTATTGGTAAACACAGCGAAGATGGTCAGATACGTTGCCAAACGTCCGACAAGTTCGTTTTTAGAGCCTAACCAAACCCAGTACATCAGCATACATAAGGTGCAAGCGATCAGCAAAATATAAAAAGCAGCTGTTTCCAGGCTTTCTAACATGGCAGTACCCTCCTCATTATCTCAACCTATCGGTGATTGAACTAACCAGTTGTTCCAAAGCTTCACGGGCACTGATCGTCACCTTGCCGGCTGACGCGCCCACCGTCAGCATCCCCTTTAGTCCATCCTCAGTTTGCAAAAACCCGGAGATAACCAGAGGTTGCCAATAAAAGGCCAGCAACAGCCCTCCCAGCAGTAAGGCACACCCTAACCAAATAACCGCGACCCCGGGATCTTTCTTGACTTGCAATCCGGCAAATCCAACTAAGCCGTCAAAAGTTAACTTATATTTGCCTTGCACGTCGATCGTTTGCCCGGAGGTGAGTTTTCCGGATTGGACCGGATCTGGATTATTGCCTTGATAGACTTGATAAATAACACCCGGACTCTGGGCGGAAGAACTCCGGTCAAGGGTCATGACGAGATAAAGTTCAGTCCCCGGGGCCTGAAAATAACTTTGGCCCTGATCTTGCAAAACGACCGGGGTTTTTTGACCGTTCGAGTCTGCCGTAAACCGGGCACCATTGGCATAATTTGCCTGGTAAAAAGTAATTCCTTTATAAACATACGGATGGTTCACCGACAAGGTATTCCGGGCCACTTCTTGTCCGTTTTCTAAAATACTCAAGTCAGTATACCAGTTATCCCGTTCGCCGTTGGGTAACATTCGGTCCTCCGCAGAATTTATGCGGACGCTAAACGTTTCGGAAACCGTCCCCCGGGAAAGCTGGATGGCTTGAATCGGGAAGGTACTTCCGGCCCCTTCCATAAGGTACCCTTTAAATCCTAAAACAGATCCTAATAAGGCTCCGAGAACTAACACCACAAACGAAAGGTGGGTGATGAAGGATCCCCAGTTTCCCAAGCGGTGTTTGAAGGCAATAAAACTCCAGGCAGCGGACTGATCGCTCGTTACGAAACGATACCTTTTTTGTTTACAGACTTCCTGAACTGATTCTCGCAGCCGCGCAAGGTCTCCTTGAACCACCATTCTGTTTTTCTGCGGAACACGGGCCGGATTTGAGGGGGGAGTCAGGTAAAACGTCCGCTGATAGATACCACTCAAGCGCTGAATACTGCACACTATGAGATTAATACACAAAAGACCCAGCAAGAAGCGAAACCAAACGGTATTATAAAGATGCGTAAACCCCAGCCTTTGCCAAAGTAGCCCCACGGCTTGAGCTTTGGCGGGATCCTGCTCAGCCTGGGGTATAAGGGTTCCTATTCCAGCTACAAGAGCGATAATTCCCAACAAGGCCAGTCCCAGTTTCATGGAACTGAAAGTTCTCCATAGTCGGTCACCCAAACCCTTCGAATTCTCCGAAAATTCCTCCATCAACATACCCTCCCAGTCCCTGACTTATACGAATATTATTCCGACAAATTTAATGTTATATGCGATAGCGGATGATTGGACAAATCTGACTATATTGTACCTTATCCGCCAATTGAATTCCATGCCGGAAGGCCGCTAGCCTGCTCAGAATAAAATACCTCTCCCGTTTATTTTAGCGGGAGAGGTATTTTATTCGCTGGGGACTAGAACTTTCGAACTCCAATAAACTCAGCCAGCTCTTCTAAGGCTTTACGGGTCGGAACCAGCGGCAGTTCCAGGAGATGTTTTTTAGCCTTTTTCACATACAAATCAACCAGCTGCATAGACTCATCGATCGCTCCGGTACTCTTGATCAGTTCAATCGTCTCGGCCACTTCATCCTCAGTCTTTTCCATCTTTCCCAGCAAGACTTGCAGCCGTGAAGGCTCCTTAGATAATTGCAGGGCCAGAATCATCGGTAAAGTCATAATTCCCTGGCGCAGATCTCCCCCAATCGGCTTCCCGAATTCTGAAGGTTTGGCCGTTATGTCCAAAACATCATCGACAATCTGAAAGGCCATTCCCAGTGAATGACCATAAGCACCCAAGGCCCAGACTTGGTGCTGGGGAGCTCCCGAAACCAAAGCTCCTATTCTGCAACAGGCGGAGATCAGCAAGGCGGTTTTTCGTTTGATCCGGTAATAGTATTGTTTGATATTTTGCTCAACATCATAGGAAGACTTGATCTGCTGAATCTCCCCCTGACACATTTCCACACTAATTTCCGCTAAGATCCGGGCAACCTCCGGATGATCAATCTTAGCGATCAGCACCAACGATTTAGCGAGCAAATAGTCTCCGGTTTCCACAGAAACTATGTTGCCCCAGTTCGCTTTAACTGTCGGTCGTCCTCTTCTGGTCATGGAGGCGTCTACCACATCATCATGCACCAGGGAAGACATATGAATGAGCTCTAAGGCCATCGCCACCGGCATCAGCTTTTCCAGCGAATAGCCATAGAATTTCCCGGCTAAGAGCGTAAACGCCGGGCGCAACCGTTTCCCTCCAGCCGCCAATAGATGGACAGCCGAATATTGGAGAATCGGATAGTCCGTCTCCACAAATTTTTTAAGTTCTTTTTCAACCCGTTGCAAATCTGAATTTATCTGATTGAAGAGCCAGAGTTGTTTCAAAAGCGGTTCACCTGCTTGCACCCTTTTCTTCATAAGATACCATATCTGATGGTAGTTCCGCCAGTGGATCATCCGGAATTTCATCCTCATAAGTCAACAATTTTTCGTCAGTTCTAATCTCTTCTGCCCCGGTTGGCACCGAAGAGGTATCCTGCTGAGCAGCTGGTGACGAGATCGTTTGCTCATAGGCTTTATTTAGAACATTACCGGGGATGTCCATTGAACTATGCAATTCTTTGGTTAATTCATTGGTCGCTTTGCGAATTTCGTAGACTACTTTGCCAATTTTTCGAGCAATATCCGGCAACTCTTCAGGCCCAAACAGAACAAGTGCAATTGCCAAAATGATGATAATTTCACCAAAGCCCACATCTTCCCCCCCTTTTTATTTCAAGGCCAGGTCTTTTTCTCTTCTGCGTGCGATGAGATATCCCAACCAGATACTGATTTCATAGAGGAGATACATTGGTCCGGCCATGAGGACCTGGGTCAAAAGGTCCGGCGATGGGGAAACAATCGCCACCGCAATCACAATCACCAAGATCGCCCAGCGCCTTTTTTTGGCCAACGTCTGGGGGGACAAGACTCCTAAGCGAATTAAAATCAACAAGACAATCGGCAGTTGAAATACCAGTCCAAACGTCAAAAGAAAGGTTAGCAGAAAACTAAGGTAAGAGGTTTTTGTAACAAAAGGCGTGGACTGTACCCCTCCACCGGTGGAAAAAAGTAAAAACTTAACCCCAATTGGCATCACCAGATAAAAACACAGGGCGGCTCCGCCCAGAAAAAGAAGTACCGAACTGGGGACAACGTAATATAAGTACTTGCGTTCATTTTGCTTTAACGCCGGGAGCACAAAACTCCAAATCTGCCACAGGATAACCGGCAGCGCAAGGGCTACGCCTACGAACATAGCAACTTTTAGTTTGTTGAGCAAAGGCTCCATGGGGGTTGTGGTAATAAACATAATCGTTTTCAACTGGGTCACAGGAGTTGCCAAATAGGCAAAGGTCTGATCACTGACGAACCAGCCAATAACAGTGCCTAAAGCGACGGCATACGCTGCTATAACCAATACTTTGCGCAGGGCCATTATATGTTCCATTAACGGCAAATTGCCCTCATCGAGCGGTCGCTTGCGTCTGCGCATCCGACTACACTTCCTTCCCGTACTCCTTTAACCACTCGTAGTGCGTATTGCGTTGGACTGCTTGATAACCGGCATCTTCAATACAATGGATAATTTCCTGTAAAGGGACACGGGTTTGTACGCCGGCAGCCCGAACCACATTTTCTTCTAACATAGTACTGCCAAAATCATTCGCGCCAAAGCGCAAGGCCACCTGGGCCATCTTGGCTCCTTGGGTGACCCAAGAGGCTTGGATATTGGGAATATTATCAAGCATCAGGCGCGCTACCGCCAAGGTCCGCAAGTACTCTACCCCTGTACTTCCCTCACCTCCGAGTTCCGTGTTCGTTGGCGCAAAACTCCAAGGAATAAAGGCCGTAAATCCCCCCGTCTGATCCTGGGCTTCTCGCACCCGCGTCAGGTGCAGAACCCGTTCTTCAAAGGTCTCGACGTGCCCAAACATCATGGTCGCAGTGGATTTCATGCCCAGCCGATGGGCTGTGGTCATCACGTCCATCCACTGTTGCCAACTAATTTTGTTGGGACTGATGAGCTGACGTACCCGGTCCGCTAAGATTTCCGCCCCTCCCCCGGGAATCGAATCTAAACCTGCTTCCCGCAGACGACGAATAACTTCCTCCAGACTCAGCTGTGACTTGTTTGCCAGATCCCAAATTTCCGGAGGGCTAAAGGAATGAATATGGATGGCGTAATGAGCTTTGATATCGCGCAGAAGATTCTCAAAATACGCCAAATCCAAATCAGGATGTAATCCCCCTTGAATCAAGAGTTGCGTTCCTCCGACCGCCAAGGTTTCTTCAATCTTAGCATGCAAGGCGTCACGTGACAAAATATATCCTGCCGGATCTTCGGGCTTACAGTAAAAAGCACAGAACTTACATTGACAGGAGCAGATATTGGTATAGTTAATATTTCGGTCGATAACAAAGGTAACTACTTTTTCCGGATGCACCTGCTCCCGAAGGAGATCCGCACCTTGCCCTAAAGACAACAGATCGGCCTCTTGTAATAGTTTTAATCCATCCGCGCCGGATAACCGTTCGCCGGCTAAACGTCGCTCGATGATGTCCAAGGTCTCAGTTGGCATGTACTTCTCCCCCTTTCCTGCCCTAATTGGTGTTAAGGACACGATAGAGAGCATCTCGTTCCACCGCATCTCGTCCAGCCTTTTGAATCAGCTGGATCAAAGCTCGCTTACTCATAGCCTGATTTGTTTCAAACCCGGTTGAGCAACTAATCCGTTCCTCCACAACTGTACCATCTAAATCATCCACCCCGAAAGCGAGCGAAACTTGGGCCAATTTGTGACCAAGCATTACCCAAAACGCTTTAATATGAGCAATATTATCCAGAAGAATCCGGGAAATCGCCAGCATTTTCAGATCTTCAAAACCCGTTGTCGTTCCCACACCCATGACTCCCTCAACCTGCATGTTTTCGAGCTCAACAGAAAGGGGACTGAACGTTAAAAGCGCTCCAATTCTGTCCTGAAACGCTCGGAGTAAAATCAAATGCTCAATCCGTTCCTCAGTCGTTTCCAGATCACCGTAGAGCATCGTGGCGTTTGTGCGATCAGTACAGAATTTCGCATAATCCAGCTGCTGATTGACCATGAAGTAGGTCTTGTTGCCGTTTTTGCGTTCACGCACAAGATTGGCCATATATCCAAGGGCCATGATGTCTTGACTGTTCATCAGGCGCACGCCGGCCTCAAAATCCAAGCGTTCGCCCTTTTCCACTTTTTCCAGCAGGTCACTCAGTTCACTGTGAGCAAACAGCGAGAGCATAATGTCCCCCTCCTTCACTTTAGCGCAATAAGAGTAAATCCAAGATTGAGAAGACAAAGAGCAGGAGACTCAAGTACCCATTGAGGTCGAAAAAGGCTACTCCAATCTTCGAAAAATCATCGGCAGAGACCAGTCGATGCTGGCGAAAGAGTAAAACAACGGCAATCGCTACACCCACGTAATAAAGCCAACTCATAGTCATAACCACTCCAACGGCAAGAAAGAAGAGCGGCGCAAGGATATGCAGAAATGAGGAGATCTCTAAGCCTCTTTGCACCCCGAAGATAGCCGGAATTGAGTGCAGTCCCTCCTTGCGGTCAAACTCAACATCTTGACAAGCATATACGACGTCAAAACCCGCAACCCAGGTTATGACCCCCAAGCCTAAAAGAACAGGGGCCAGTGCCCAATGACCGGTTACCCCGATCCAGGCTCCCGCCGGGGCTAAGCCCAAAGAAATTCCTAAAAGAAAATGGCACGCCCAAGTAAAGCGTTTGGTATAGGAATATAAAACGAGGAAAAAGACGGCAATCGGCATTAACCATAAAGCCAAAAGATTGAGCTTGTACGCCGAATAGCCCAGAAGCAGGAAGGACAGCACAGTATAGAGGTAGACTTCCTTCACCCGCAGCTGACCGGCCGGCAGGGCCCTCTGCGCCGTCCGCGGATTACGCGCATCAATATGCCGGTCAATCAGTCGGTTCAAGGACATAGCTGCCGTCCTGGCCCCGATCATGGCCAACGTAATCCAGAACAGTTTCCAACCGAACTGAAAACCCCGCAACCCGTTCGAAACACCATAAGCTGCCAAAAATGCGCCTAAATAGGCAAAGGGCAAAGCAAACAGCGTGTGTTCAAATTTAATCATTTCCAAAAAAACCTTTACTTTATGCATACTCTACTCCGTTCATCACGATCCTGCTTCTTGGGGATTATGATCTGTGTTCAGCTGCTTCGCTATGTAACGATACACTTCGCGGAGAGGGTTTAACTGAAGCTGTGACCCGGACGAGATCTCGTCCAGGATAGTGTCCGCCCGTTGCAGGATCGATTGTACCATGGTATTCTCCAAGCGTTCCTTCCATACTCCCCAGGCTAATCCCAATTCCCAGCCAAATGCTTCGAGCCGGCGCTGCAAAGGAAGTGAAACACCGGCAAGTTCTGCACTGAGACGGGCTGCCAAAGCCGTCAGAGAGGCGCTCTCCATTTCAATAATCGGCAGCCATTCATCCCTACTGAGTTTTGTATCACGAGAAAGCCAGCGGGAAATCCCCCCCTCACTCATCGTGCCAATGACTTGAGCCAGAGGGTCCAGAAAGGGCAGGAGCTTCTCACGGCAGAGCTCTAAAAAGAATTTCCCATATAATAAATCCCCGACAAGCACCGGAAATTGTCGAAGCTCTTCCGCGATATCATTTTCATCTTTCATTAATTCATGGACCTTATTAGCCATAAAAACAAATTGAACAATGGTTGCCAACGCTTCTGATTTTTGCCCATAATCTCCGCAAGCCCCACTTACAGCTAAAACGATTGCCGGATAAACTGTTCGATCAAGTTCATCCATCTCCAGCTGAACCAAATCCTCAAAAGCAGCCGGCTTAAAGTTCATTTCTCTGCGCAAACGCGCCTGCACTATGTTTAGTTTCTCGATGAAGCTGAATTCTACCGGAACCATGTTATCGCCCCTTGTCATCCATTCAGACATTAACCTATTATATATTCGAGATACTTATTCAAAGTCCTGCCCTTTTTAGATAATCTACTCTGATAATATGACATTATTATTGCAATAGTATGTAAAGATGCTGAAATACAATAGACCCTGCAACTTCTTCAGTCACAAGGTCTATCTCATACCAGTCAGAAAGTAAAACTTCTGGATTCCTTTATCCGCACTTGTCTTAGTCCGGAGTAAAATAAATATCCCTCCTATATATTTACCGCTGCCTTTGGATCCGCAACAATCCCCCGCTTAATTTCCGTTGCGGTCATATGACCTGCTTTGAAATGATCCGTTAAATAGTTACAGGCATCCCAGGGATTGACACGGTCCCCGCAAGTAAAGACGTCTACAGCTGCATATCCGAGTTC
>Ga0326727_10017061_pt1 | contig 15159 bp, 6 predicted proteins | sample MB2enrmetagenome_FD_207643 | JGI IMG/M metagenome (GOLD analysis project Ga0326727, IMG submission 207643) | Lab enriched peat soil microbial communities from McLean, Ithaca, NY, United States - MB29MY | ecosystem: Environmental > Terrestrial > Soil > Wetlands > Peat | place: USA: New York... | reverse complement strand
GTAGAGCTTCTGCCGGTCGGGCGACAGCGCGAGGGCGAACGGCAGACGCCCCACGCGCACGGAAGCGATGACCGCGCGCGTCTTCAGATCGGCGACGGCAATGCGAAAGTTGGCTTGGTCCACCACGTAGAGCAGGTTGCGTTCGGAGTCGATGGCCAGATCGCCGGTGTAACTGTCTTTGAACTCGCCCAGATTGAGGTCGATCGAGCGCCGCCGCGCGGCCGACCAGTCGAAGAAGCTGACTTTTCCGGAATTCCCTTCCGACGCCCACACCGAATGGTCGTTCACATAGGCCAAGCCCATGAAAAGGCCGCGCCATTCGCGGCCGAATTCCGCTTCCGCGTCGTAGGAATTTGCTACAAAGGTTTGGGCGCTCCATCGGCCGCTGCGCTCGCGGTCGAGCACCGTAAAGGAGTTAGGACCGGGGCCGCCGTTGGCGGTAACTACCATGCGGCCGGACGGTCCGATCAGTAGCCCGAACGGGCCAGCTCCCGTGACGTGCTGCTCGCCGAGGGGAGAAATCACGCGTCCGCCAGGTAAAATAGAACTACCGATCTTGCGCAGCGCGGGCCGAATGCCGGCCGGGGCGGAGAAATTCTGGCCCGCGAGAAGGTTGGTAAACGTGAGCAGCGCCAGGAGATGGCGCCAGGAGGCCGGCACTTCTCCATGATAAACCAAGGATGATAAACCAAGGTTGATGGGTAATCTTTGCCCGGCAGGAGGTACATTAATGCACCGAGTGATTACCCACAATGGCGGGTTTACTCTGTATGGAATCGGACGGATCGCAAGTGTATCCCGAGTGACATCCGCAGGTTAGAGCCTCATCTTAGGCTGGTCTTGGGGGCTTCGGTGGCGGGCGGTACATTGTGGAACACCAAGTGCTGTCAATTCCGGGAAAGTGATGATTCGAGGGGCAAGCATCGCGATACTCGTTGTTTCGGCAGGTATTAACCTGACTTTTGCCTGCCCGAATTCCGCTATTACTCGTTCGCAGGATCAACCGCCAAAAACAGAGCCCAAGGAAAAAGCCGATCCGAAGGGACAAACGGCCACGTTGACGGGGTGTGTGGACGAACAGGACGGAAAATGGGTGCTTGTTAACGACCAGACAATGGCGATCATCGCAAAGCTGGCGGCGGATGGCTTCCCCACGGAAGCCTTCGCCAAATATATGGGACACAAAGTCAACGTCCGAGGGACTGTGAGCTCGGACGAATCGGGTTCCACATTTAAGGTTCGCGAGATCAAAACGATCAGCGAAACCTGCGCAGCCCGGTAAATACCGGGTGCTCAGTCTTTGGAGGAGACAATGGCGTCTAGTCCTACGGCGTACGCGCCGCACAAATCGCTTGAAGATCCCCTGGCTCATCTGCCGTGCTCGACCATCGTGGAGTACCGCAAGGGCCAGACCATTTACAACCAGGATCAGCCTTCCACCAGCCTTTATCTGGTGATTGACGGCAAGGTCAAAGTCGTCCGCCTGGCGGATGACGGTCACCAGGTGGTGGTGGACCTCTACCAACCGGACGAATTCTTCGGGGAATCCGCCTTCCTCAGCCTTCCACACCGTTCCGAGCAGGCAACCGCGCTGGAAGATGCCAAGCTGATGGCCTGGAGCACGCAGGAGATTGAAGACATCATCATGAAGCGTCCCCGGCTGGCGGTGGCGCTGCTGCAGATTCAGGTGCAACGCACTCTCGACATGACGCAGCGCATCGAGAGTTTTTCGGCCGACAACATTGCCCGCCGTCTGGCGCGCTCGCTGATTCGCTTCTCCGAAAGGCTGGGAACCTTGGAGGCCGATGGATCGGTGCGCATGTCCGCATTCACGCACGAGCTGCTGTCGCAATATGTGGGGACGTCGCGCGAGATCGTTACCCACTATATGAACCAGTTCCGCCGCATGGGCTATTTGCAATACTCACGCCGCGGGATCGTGATGTACCGCGATGCCATGCAGCAGTGGCTGCGGCAGGGCGCATAAGACTGAGGATTTTGCGGGGACTTTGGTCGTTTCGGTGGACAAGCTGATTGAAGCGTGTCCCACGAAGAGCCGTGTTCAAACGATGGGCATGCTTGAGAGGAACTTGCAAGAATCGGCTGAAGCGGCGAAAGGCACCGCTCCCTCGCGGTCGCGGCTCACTCACGGCTGCTGTTAATGAGCCGCGCGCGCCAGCAAGCGGTCGGTGCGCCGAAACGATCCGCCCAGGGGCGCAGGATCTATTCGGGGCGATGGGGCTCCTGCTCGAGCGCCGGCGCCCACTTCTCCAGCTTCCCGAGCAGGTCGCCCGGTTTCACCGGCTTGGAGATGTAGTCGTCCATGCCCGCGGCAATGCAGTTTTCGCGCGAGCCCGCCATGGCTTCGGCGGTCATGGCGATGATGGCCACGTGCCGTCCCGGCCCTTCGCTGCTGCGAATTTCACGGGCGGCCTGGTAGCCGTCCATTTGCGGCATCTGGCAGTCCATGAAGATCAGGTCGTAGGGCGCCATGCTGAACATCTCCACGGCCTCATGGCCATTGGCTGCGAAGTCCGGCCGCAGCCCCAGGCGCCGCAGCATCAGCCCCGCCACTTTTTGATTGACCACGTTGTCTTCGGCCACCAGCACGCGTACCGGCCGGCCGGCGAACCTGTCGATTGGGGAAGCATCTCCCTGCGCGTCGCGGCCGTCGGGGTGGGGACTATCCAGGAACGGCTTCCCCAACTTCCGGGACCATGCGGTCGCCAAACTGTTCATGAGTTGCGACTGGCGCACCGGCTTGATGAGGGAAGCGTCCAGCGGCGAGTTCTCCAGGTGCTGGATTGCGCTCCAATGCCCAATGGATGCCAGCAAAATCACCACTGTGTCCCGGACCTCCGGATCGCTCTTGATCGCCGCCGCCAGGGTGACACCCTCGATGCCGGAGACACGGTAGTCGAGGATCGCGAAGTGGTACGGATCGCCCAGCTTCCGGGCCGCGCGGAGAGCCTCAGTCAGCCCTTCCGCGGAGCCGAAGCCTCCGTTGCGCATGCCCCAACTGGTAATCTGCTCGTGAATGGCGCGGCGGCTCAATTCGTTGTCGTCCACAATCAACACGCGCAAATCCCGCAGATCGACGGCGGGTTGGGGCGCCGCCGGACCGGCATCGATCTCCAGCGGCAGGGTGAACCAGAACGTCGAACCTTCACCAGGCACGTTGTCGACGCCGATTTTCCCGCCCATCAGTTCCACCAGTTGTTTCGAGATCGCCAACCCCAGCCCGGTTCCTCCGTACCGCCTGGTGGTGGAGGCGTCGGCCTGACTGAACTTCTGAAAGAGCGAATCGACCTTCTCCGGTGGAACGCCGGGTCCACTGTCGTTTACCGAGACCTTCAGAAGCGCCCTGTGTTCGTCCCGCGATTCGCATCCGACCGTGATCACCACCGGTCCGCTGGCGGCAAACTTCACGGCGTTCCCCACCAGGTTGGTCACCACCTGGCGGATTCTTCCCGCGTCTCCGACAAAGTACCGCGGCAGCCCGGACGAGTACTCCAGAATCAGGTCGAGCTCTTTCTCGTCCGCCTTAGGCGCCAGAATTTCGTTTACTTCTTCCATGACGAGGCGGAGATCGAACGCGAGCGACTCGATGGCCAGCTTGCCGGCCTCGATCTTGGAGAAGTCCAGGATGTCGTTAATGATGCTGAGCAAGGCCTCTCCCGACCCTCGTACCGTCTCGGCGTAGTCCCGCTGCTGGGGCGTGAGACCGGTATCCAGCAGCAGGCCGGTCATTCCGATCACCCCGTTCATGGGAGTGCGGATCTCGTGGCTCATGTTGGCCAGAAAATCGCTCTTGGCTTGATTGGCGGCCTCGGCTGCCCGCTTCAGGGTTGCTTCATTTAACAGCTTTCCTTCGATAATGGCCGTCTGCCGGCGCAAGCGGCCCGTCAGGACCGAGATCCAGATTGCCGAAAAAAGGATGAGCGCGCCAAACCACCCGGCCACGGCGATGACCCGCTCGCGGGTCCACCAGGAAGCGTCGTGGAGGACGGCAATGTCCCCCGGCGAGCCGAGCAAAATCCGCAAGGATCGCGGTACACGGTCCCGGTCCGGACTGTGAACCAGGCATACACCGGTCAGACGCAGCAGCGAGCCGGCACGGATGGCGCTCAGGGGGTCCTCCGCCCCGCTATTCTCCAACGATCCGGTGAACAGCAGGTCCCCGGCCTGGAACGTCATGACCTGTTCCGAGGACTGTATGACGCGGTTCACGAGGTAGGCGTCTATCGAAACCAGCTGGCCGTTGTAGTTCCCGCTGAGAGCCTCATGCGCATCGATCGACATCGGCTTGGCGGGCGGGCCGTCCGCGAGTTTGGTGACGATGGCATTTTCCAGCATCGGACTAATCTCGCCGGGCGTGGCGAAACCAACCGCGTTCACGCGGTCTCCGGGATGGAATTTCTCTTCCTGCTCCGTCTGAACCGGCAAACCCGCGGCGCCGTCGGTGATGTACAACTCGCGAGAACGGAGGCGCTGATATTCCACCGTGCCTTGCACGCGAACCTGATGCTCCCAGTCTTCGCGGCGCGAGAAGCGCAACAGGCTGGCAATGGGACGAACCGGAAGCGACTCCGGCGCACCGCCGCGGCTCAGTACCTGTATGTTCTCCAGACCGGGCGAATACAGCCCGATGCCGGTGAGTTGATGACGTTCGTTGACGGTGGTTCCAGCGGCAGCCTTGACTCGCACCGTGGCGTTGAGAAGATCGGATGGCAGCGGCCGGCCGGCGGGATATGGAATATGCACCGTGTACCGGTACAGCCCCGCGGCCATTCCGAGCAGGATATGGCTGTACGCACGCCCGACCGATTGCACTACTCCTTCCGTCTCGATCCACTGGCTATCGTAGGTCCCGGTGAACAGTTGCTGAACCGGAAGATGCAACGGCGGGGGAAACGGACTTTTACCCAGGACGCGGAAGACCCCGTCGCCGACCATGGGCGCAAACCCATCCAGGTTGGCGACTCCCTTGAGTTCCACGTGGTCCCCGGCCTTCACCTGATACCGCCCCGGGTTCGAGACATACACGCCGGCCGTTCGGTCCTGCACGAAAAGCAGGTGCCAGTCGGCATCGTAGAATGTGACGACCCCATCCAGCACCACCGGCGTTTTCCGGGTGCGGTCTCCCGAAGACATTTCACGAAGCGCCGCGGCCGAGTTCACCGGCTGTGAATCGCTTGGACCGGCTTCCACAACCGATCGGGCTTCCCGGCGCCCCTCCACGATCAGGTCGTTCATTCCTCCAACCAGCATCTGACGCCCGAGCAGTTTTCCGGCGACGCTAAACACGGCTTGTGTCGCACCCCTAACCGTGGCCCAATTGCCGATCAGGCTCTTCGGATCGACGATGTTCCGGTGGAGGACAATGGCATCGAAAGAAACGCCGCCGGACTTGAAGGTCAGCATGATGCGCCCATCGTTGCGCTCGCTCCAGGTCTGCACTAAGCCGCGAACCTCCGCGTAACGATACTGCTGGACTGTGGAATCGAGATCGGATGCCAGCACGCGAACCGGCGCGGGCATCGCTACATGCTTCACGCTCGTCACCACGGCGTTCCGGACGACCGGCAAGCGCTCGCCGCGGCCGGTAACGCCAGTGACGGTCAGTTCGTCGCCAAGATCATAGTCGCGGCGTTGATCCAGCAACTCGACACGGCTTCCGCCGGTGCGGTCCTGCACAATCAGGATCTGGAGAAGGGGGTCATGGTAAATCGTCACCGCTTGGATCCGGACAGGGTAACGCCTCTCGGCCTGCTCGGGGGTCAATCGGCGGATATCGCCAATGGTAGTCAGGACCGAGGTCTTTGAAGACTGGCCGGAACAGCCGAAGAGACATACCGCGAGCACCGCCAGGATCGTGGCGGCCAGCGAACGAGCGCGCACAGAACGCCGGTTCGTCGCCGGATCGGAGATGCGATCGGGCATTACAGCTTACATATCGACCGATTTTACCGGATTTGTCGATTATCGGTGGGCGCGGGAGCTGCGCCAAGGTCGCTTTATTTCAAATGGTTACGTTGAAATGTCGCGGCCAACGCTGGGAGATGTGGGTAAACTCAACACTCCCGACAGCGCCTTCCTCTAGTCGTTATCTGGTGAACGACGGCCAGGTGAGCTTGTCCGCCTGGGCGGTGACGGTCACCAGGCGGCTGGCAGTGGCGCCGCTGCAGATTCAGGGACAACGCACTCTCGACAGGGCGAGTTCCAAACGCCTGGGCAAGTGAGAAGCATGCCCCACGTCGGACATGCTCTTTAGCTTGTCCAAGACGGGCGACCAACCATTCATAGGCTATGCTGGCATCATGCTCAAGCTCGTCCTACTCATGGCGGTGGCATTCGCCGCCCTGGCCCAAACTTCAGCCGATCCGGCACGCGTCACGCGCCTGCTCCAGCGCGCCGTGATTGTCGATTTGCATGACGACACCACCCAGATGATTCTCGACGAGGGGTACAACCTCGGCGAGAAGCATGACTTCGGGCAGGTCGACATCCCGCGCATGCGCGCCGGCCACGTCGGCGGCATATTCTTCTCGATCTGGACCGATCCCGACCGCTACACTCCCACCGAATCCATCCGCCGGGCCCTCGAACAGATCGACGCCGTGCGCAGCGAGGTGGCGCGCCATGCGACGGACCTGACATCGGCTACCACCGCCGACGAGATTGTGGCGGCCCAAAAACGCGGCCGTATCGCCGTCCTGATGGGTTTGGAGGGCGGGCATGCGATCGATTCCGATCTCGCCATTCTGCGGGCATATTTCGCGTTGGGCGTCCGCTACATGACGTTGACCCACACCAACAACACGCCATGGGCGGACAGTTCGGCCAAGCCGCCGGAACATAACGGGCTCACCGATTTCGGCAGACAGGTGGTGCGCGAAATGAATCGCCTGGGCATGATGGTGGACATCTCGCACGTCTCCGACAAGACTTTCTACGACACGCTGGAGACTTCTTCCGCTCCCTTGATTGCTTCCCACTCTTCCGCGCGCGCGCTGGCCAGCGCTCCCCGCAATATGACGGACGACATGCTGCGGGCGCTCGCCGCCAAGGGCGGAGTGGCGCACATCAATTACTTCGAGGGTTTTCTCGACGACGATTTCGCCAAGCGCCAGGCGCTTCTGAAGGATGAAGAGAAGCAACAGGACGCGGCCGACGATGCCGCGCCCAAATTCGGCGACCGCAGCCAGAACGGTCCCGCGGTCCGCAAGATCAATGCCGAGCGGCTCAAGAAATTGGGCCGAATTCCGCTCGGCAGACTGCTCGATCATTTCGAGCACGCCGTGAAGGTGGCGGGCGTGGACCACGTGGGTCTCGGTTCGGATTTCGACGGCGTCGACGATATGCTGCCGGAGGGAATGGAAGACATTTCCAAGATTCCGAACCTGGTGCGCGGGCTGATGGAACACGGCTTCTCCGACGACGATATCCTCAAAATTCTTGGCGGCAACACGCTGCGCGTGATGCGGCAGGTAGAGGCGGTGGCGAAGGGAAGCAAGTAGGCGCCGTTCAGGCTTGGGAAACGACCGGCAGGCGTGCCGCATCCCAGTCGGCCATTTCGATGAGACGGGTGCTGCCGTGCCGATGCAGAATGCCGGCGGCGATGGAAGAGCGGCAGCCGCCCGCGCAATGGACGGCGATGCGGCGCGCGTGGAATTTCGGCCATGCGCTCCTGCAAATGGTTGAGCGTAATGTTGACGCTGCCCGCTATGTGTCCGGCGGTCCACTCGCGCGGATTGTGGATATCGCACCAGCGGCGGATCCGCGCCGGCTAACTCCTCGGCACCATCGGGGCGCTGATGCGCTCGGTGGGCCAGACCAGGTCCGGCCGGCAAGCGAGCGGCTCTGGCCCCCCTGGTCAACTATCTGGCGGATACTGACGAACGCTGGGCGGATTCACGGAAGGCTTCGGGCAAGTAGGCGCGGCGGCACAATAACGGGCTCACCGATTTCGGCAAACAGGGGGTGCGCGAAATGAATCGCGAGCCATCACCCGGCCGCCGTTAGCGGTCACTTCGGCGAGCCCCACCGGCCACGCCATCGTGGTAGTCTCGTTCGGAGAAAGGCATACCATGAAACTCCCGCTCACCCTGCTTGCCGTGCTTTCTTTCGGGTCCGCGGCTCTCGCCCAGGACTTAAACCTCGAGATTCCGTACAAGAAGTTCGTTTTGCCAAACGGACTCACATTGATCGTTCACGAGGACCACAAGGCGCCAATTGTGGCGGTGAATGTCTGGTACCACGTGGGTTCGAAGAACGAAAAACCAGGCAAGACCGGTTTCGCGCATCTCTTCGAACATTTGATGTTCGGTGGAAGTGAGAATGTCAAAACGACTTACATCAATGCGTTCGAAAAGATCGGCGCAACCGATCTGAACGGTACCACGAGCAACGACCGGACCAATTACTTCGAGACCGTCCCTACATCGGCGCTCGATTACACCCTTTTTCTGGAATCGGACCGGATGGGCCACCTGCTCGGGTCCTTCGACGCCAAGACGCTGGAGACGCAGCGCGGCGTGGTCCAGAACGAGAAGCGCCAGGGCGAAAACCAACCCTACGGCGTGGTCAGGCAACTCATCGTAGATGCGACGTATCCGGCGCGCCATCCTTATTCGTGGAGTGTCATAGGATCGATGGACGACCTGAATGCGGCCTCGCTCGACGACGTGAAGGAGTGGTTCCGAACATACTACGGTCCGTCCAATGCCACCCTGGTCATCGCGGGCGATATCGATCCGGAGACGGCGCGGGCGAAGGTCGAGAAATATTTCGGGGACATCCCCCCTGGTCCACCGGTCGCTCATCAGGAAGCGTGGATTGCGAAGATGACTGGCAGCCACCGGGAGCGGGTTGAAGACCGCGTTCCGCAACCCCGAATCTACAAGGTCTGGAACGTTCCGCAGCGTGGGACCCTCGACGAAGCGTATCTGGATCTCGCTGCCGCCTGCCTGAGCGACGGTAAGGGTTCCAGGCTGTACAAGCGCCTGGTTTACGACGAACAGATCGCGACCTCCGTCACGGCGACCGATAGTAACAATGAAATCGCCGGGCAGTTCACGATCACGGCAACCCTGAAACCCGGACAGGATCTGACAAAGGCAGAGACCGCGATCAATGAAGAAGTGGCGCGTCTGATCGCTGCCGGTCCGACTGCCGACGAGCTGGAACGAGCGAAAACAACCTCATTGGCCGGGTTCATTCGCGGGCTGGATCGCGTGGGCGGGTTCGGGGGCAAGTCCGATGTGCTGGCGCAAGGGCAGGTTTTTCTGGGCGATCCCTCGGCGTACCGGAACTGGATACGTTTCAAACAGAACGCGACCACGGCGCAGGTGCAAGCCGCCGCGAAGCAGTGGCTGTCGGACGGGGATTTCGAGCTTGAAGTAATTCCCTTTCCGACCTTTACAAACGCCGCAAGTCCAATAGACCGCTCGAAATTGCCCGAGGTCCCGGCGGCAGCGGAAGGTAAGCTGCCAACCCTGCAGCGGGCGACCCTTTCCAATGGACTGAAAATCGTGGTGGCGGAACGGCACGATATTCCAATTGTGGACGCCACCATGCTGTTCGACGCCGGGTACGCGGCCGACCAATTCGGCAGCCCGGGGGGCTCGTCGTTGACGATGACTCTGCTGACGGACGGCACGCGAACTCGCGATGCGCTGCAGATCAGCGACGATTTACAGCGGCTCGGAGCGCAGCTTCAGGCGGGATCGGACCTTGACTCGTCCACCGTATTTCTTTCAGCCCTCAAACCGAAGCTGGACGATTCGCTGGCCCTCTTCGCCGACGTCATTCTGAACCCGTCTTTTCCCGAAGCCGATTTTCAGCGCGAGAAGAAACTGCTGCTGGCGAGAATCGAGCAGGAAAAGGTGCAGCCGACTCCCTTAGCGTTGCGGGTGTTACCGGCGCTCCTATATGGCAAAGATCACGCGTACGGCAATCCTCTGACCGGGTCCGGAACCGCGGCCAGTGTGGGGCGGATCGGACGGGAGGACCTGATTCAGTTCCACGGAACCTGGATCAAGCCTAACGCGGCGACACTGATTGTCGCCGGCGATACCACGTTGAGCGAGATCCAGCCCAAGCTGGAAAAGCTCTTTGCCGGCTGGCGTCGAGGCGATATTCCGAAGAAGAATCTTGCGAAAGTCGGCCTGCCGCCAAAACCGGCCGTCTATCTGATCGACCGTCCAGGCGCCCTCCAGTCTGTTGTCATCGCAGGCGAACCGGCGATGCCGAAAAACAGTCCCCAGGAGATCGCGACCGACGTGATGAATGACATGGTTGGCGGCAACTTTAGCTCACGGCTGAACATGAATCTTCGCGAAGACAAGCATTGGTCCTATGGCGTTTTCAGCATGTTCTGGGCGGCCAAGGGTCAGCAACCCTTTTTGGCGATTGCCCCGGTGCAGACCGACAAGACGAAGGAATCGCTGGCCGAGATGAACAAGGAACTGCACGAGTTCGCCGCGGCGAAGCCGGTCACCGATACGGAATTGCAGGCCACCGTGTCGAATCGAACCATGAGCCTTCCGGGCTCGCGCGAGTCCCTGCGCTCAGTGGTATCGACGGTTCAGGAAATAGCGGAGTTCGGATATCCGGACGACTACTTCGACACTTACGCCGCGAAAGTCAGGAGCCTGCGCACGGCCGATATTCAGGATGCCGCCAGATCGGTGCTTCACCCGGACAACCTGATCTGGATCGTCGTCGGCGACCGGGCGAAGGTGGAAAGCGGCATACGCGCGCTGAATATCGGGGAAATGCATTTGATCGATGCAGACGGGAATACGGTCAAATGAGCCGGGCAGCAATTCAAGCCTGGTTCCGGGCGCGCCCGTTTGGCGGGCTCGCTCCTGCCTGACACTGCGGTGTTTCCCCGCGGCGGGAAAGCGACTCTGGCTGCGCCGATCAACCATCTGGCGGATAATGACGAACGCACGGCCGAAGTGCGCGACACGGAAGGCCTTGGCAAGTAGCCGTGGGGGGCCCGACCGAGCCGGGAATCCTGGCTGCCGACAAGTCCTTCCATCGGGAGTCTCTGGCAGGAGTTCTATAGTGCGGAACAGTCTCCGAGTGACGCCGGGGCGGCAGCAGTTGTCCCGTAATCCCGGCGCTTATCGGTGAACGGTACCATGGCTTCATCCAAACCCGACGCCGCGGCGATCGGCCACTGCACAGCCAGCTGCGGAAGCAAGGCTGCGCAACCTAGAAGCTGGCGCACTGGCCTTGTTTCAATTTGGCCTTATTGCCACCGCCGGTAATAGTGGCGTTTCCGCTGCACTGCAGCGCCGGGGCGAAGCAACGGCGGTGTTTCTCGATGACGATCCATCGCTTCGTTATCTGCCGGCGGTGTTCTATTATCAGGGGCGCGCCAGGGAAGGACTCTTGAGCCCGGGCGCTCGCGAGTCCTACCAGAAGTTCCTCGCCATCAGAACCGGCTCCGAACGCGACCCGCTAATTGCCCATGCCAGGCGCCGGTTGAAATAGCAGTGATTCCGGCGCCCCTAGGATGAGGGTTACCTGCGTGTCCAGCGGCCCGATCGAGCGTGAGAAGTTCGATTCACGGCGTATCATCCGGCATATTCGCCCGGATTGTTGCCGGTAGGCATATCGGAAACCGGCCAGAGCGGCGGCGGGGAAGCAGCTGGCCGCTTGTCTGCCTTGTCGCCGACTCGTGGAGAGTTGGAGAGCCGCTGGACCGTCGAGCCAAATTAACGCGTAACGCGTCAACCGGTCCCTGGCCCCGTGTCATCCGGACGGTCCGAACAACGCCGGCCGGCCATCCAGGCTCTGCTAGTATTTATCGATGGAGGAATCGATGCGGCTCGCTGCCCTCATGCTGCTTCCCGCTTGTCTGCTTCATGGGCAAGCCACCAACCCGGTGCAATTGGTCCAACAGACGACACCTCCCGCCACCGAGAAGCTTTTCTATGGGAAGAACGCGCTGCAATTTGGCGAGCTGCGTTTGCCGGACGGTAAAGGGCCGTTTCCCGTTGTCATCCTGGTCCACGGTGGATGCTGGTCGGTCAAGCTGAAGAATCTACCGGAAAACGTCACCTCCTTTGAACTGCTGCGGCCGATCGCCGCGGCGCTTGCCACCTTGGGCATCGCCTCGTGGAACGTGGAATACCGCCGGCTCGGAAACGAGGGCGGCGGCTGGCCCGGGACCTATCAGGACCTAAGCAGTGCCACCGACTATTTGCGCGAACTGGCGCCCCGCTACCATTTAGACCTCAATCACGTGATCGCGCTCGGTCACTCGTCGGGCGGTCAGCTGGCGGTCTGGTTGGGGGCGCGTGGAAAACTGCCGAAGAGCAGCTTGCTGTACGCCAGTTCACCGCTTCCGTTGAATGGCGTCGTAAGTGTCGATGGTCCTCCCGATCTCGAGGCCGACCGCGCGATCGACCAGTCGTCATGCGGCGCGCCCGTGATCGCGCAATTCGTCGGCGGTACTCCGGCGGAGTTCCCGGACCGTTATCGGGAGGGCTCGGCGAGCGGTCTGCTTCCTATCGGGACTAAACAGGAAATATTCGTATCGAACACGCTTGGCGAACAGTGGAGCGCATTGTTCAAACAGTATGTGGCCGCGGCCGCGAAAGCGGGCGACCCGGCCCGGCTGATCACGATGGACGGCGCCAATCACTTTGACGGCATCAACCCGCAAGCCCCGGCTTGGCAGACTGTCGTGGCCAGCATACGATCGCTGGTCGGCTTACACTGATCGGCTGCGGCGTCGCAGCGCGCTGACCCTACTACCACCAGTAGTGTAAAATAGCAGACCATCCAGGAGGCCCATGCCGTCTAAACCAGCCCTATCTCTCGCCCTGCTCGCCGCCACCGCATTCGCCCAGCCGAAATACCAAGACATCCTCAAGAATCTGAAATTCCGCAGTATCGGGCCCGCCACTATGGGCGGACGCATGGACGATTTCGCTGTGGTGGAATCCGACCCGCGCATCATCTACGCGGGCACTGCCGCCGGCGGGCTCTTCAAGACCGTCAACGGCGGCGTCACCTGGCAGGCGGTCTTCGAAAACCAACCGAACCCTTCGATCGGCGACGTCACTCTCGCGCCATCGAACCCTTCCATCGTGTACGTGGGCACCGGCGAAGCCAACAATCGGCAGAGTTCCTCCTGGGGCGACGGCGTCTACAAATCCATGGATGGCGGCGCCACGTGGAAGCATCTGGGCCTCGACGCGACCCACCATATCGGCCGCATCGTGGTGCATCCCACCGATCCCGATGTCGTCTACGTAGCTGCCCTGGGCGACCTCTGGGGACCGAATCCGGAGCGCGGCGTCTTCATGAGCAAAGACGGCGGCGCCACCTGGAACCAGACCCTCATCATCGACGCGGACACCGGCGTCTCGGATATCGCCATCGATCCGCAGAGTCCCAACATTCTCTATGCCGCGGCCTACGAGCGGCGCCGCACGGCGTTCGGGTATAACGGCGGCGGTCCCGGCGGCGGGATCTATCGCTCCACCGATGGCGGCCTGCATTGGACCAGGCTGGGCACGGGCGGCGCCGGCCACCTCCCCGCGGGCGATTACGGCCGCTGCGCGGTCGACATTTATCGCAAGAACAGCAATATCGTGTACGCGCTCGTCGAGCATGCCACTGCCGGGGGACTCTATCGCTCCGAAGATAAAGGCATGACCTGGACGCACCAGAGCGACACCAATCCACGGCCGTCCTATTTCAGCCAGATTCGCGTCGACCCGAACAACGACCTGAAGCTGTGGATGGGCGGCGTCAACATTTATATGTCCGAGGACGCCGGCAAGACGTGGTCGCAGGACCGCTTCCGCGACGTCCACAGCGACAACCACGGCATCTGGATCGACCCCAACAATTCCGACCATTTGCTCTCCGGCAATGACGGCGGCATCTGGGAGACCTTGGACAGCGGGCGCAACTGGCGGCACATCGATAACATTGCGCTCGGCCAGTTCTACGAAGTGGCGTACGATTTTCAGAAGCCGTACCGCGTGTGCGGCGGCTTGCAGGACAACTATTCCTGGTGCGGCCCCAGTTCCACGGCGCAAACCGTGGGCATCGGCAATAGCGACTGGATTACCGTGCAAGGCGGAGACGGCTTCTACAATCGCATCGACCCGGTGGACCCCAACATCATCTATGCGGAATCACAGGACGGCAGCCTTTCGCGCCGCGATCTCAAGACCAGCGAATCGAAGAGCATCCGCCCGGAGGAGCCCAACGACCAGGCGCCGCGCTACCGCTTCCAATGGAATTCCCCGCTGTTGATTTCGGCGCACGACCACAACACCATCTACTACGGCGGCAATCACCTGTTCAAATCCACCGACCGCGGCGACACCTGGACCGTTCTCGGCGAAGACCTGACCACTAATGCCAAGCGCGATGAGATGTCGATTCTGGGGCGCAAGATCGACAAAAACAGCGGCGTGCTTTCGCGCGACGACGGTGTGGCCGACTGGCCTTGCATCACCAGCATCGCCGAATCGCCGGTGAAGGCCGGCGTACTGTGGGTGGGGACCGACGACGGCAACGTGCAGATGTCGCGCGACGACGGCAAGACGTGGACCAACGTGGTCTCGCACATCATGGGAGTGCCGAAGATGGGCTACGTGAGCCGCATCGAGCCGTCGCACACCGAAGCCGGCACGGCCTACGTGACGTTCGACAATCATCGCAGCGCCGACTATGCGATCTATATCTTCAAGACCACCAATTACGGCGATTCCTTCCTCAAGCTGAACAACGGAATTCCGCTGGATGCCGGCACGGTGCATGTGATTCGCGAAGATCCCGTGAACCCCAATCTGCTGTTCGCGGGCACGGAATTCGGCATCTTCGTGACATTCGACAAAGGCGCCAACTGGCATCGCATGAAGAACGGCTTGCCGACGGTGCCGGTGTTCGATATCCAGATTCATCCGCGCGAGCACGATCTGATTCTGGCGACGCACGGCCGTTCGATCTGGATCATGGACAACATTTCGGCGTTGGAAAAATGGGACGAGAACGTGCTCACGAGCGACGTGAAGATTCTCGGCGGCGGACGTCCCGGCATCGAATGGAAGATGGCCAACTATCGCGGCTTCGAAGGGCAGAGCCATTTCTTCGCGGCCAATGCGCCCAATGGCGTGATTC
>Ga0326727_10017060_pt1 | contig 15159 bp, 10 predicted proteins | sample MB2enrmetagenome_FD_207643 | JGI IMG/M metagenome (GOLD analysis project Ga0326727, IMG submission 207643) | Lab enriched peat soil microbial communities from McLean, Ithaca, NY, United States - MB29MY | ecosystem: Environmental > Terrestrial > Soil > Wetlands > Peat | place: USA: New York... | reverse complement strand
CAGGACCCGCAACTCCCCGCGAATCACCAGCCTGTCCCATCCCGACAAGACCCCCGACAGCAGGTTCCCGAATTTCGCGATAAACTCTTTCATGGCGTTCTCCTCCGGTGTTTGGTCTTGGAAACACCACTCTACCGGAGTTCTAGAACGCCACTTCTATTTTGGTTGCGGCTATGCCGGGCTGCGTCTCCGCGTCTCCGCGTCAAAGACCCACCAGCCAGTTGCTAGAATCTATGTTCTCTCATTCTCGGAGGTCGAGATGACGCGTCGGGATCTGTTGAAGACCAGCTTGGCTACGCCGGCCGCGGTGGCGGCGGCGGAGACTATGATCGGTGAGGAGGCGCAGGCTCAGACCGCCGCGCCTGCGGCGTCCGCGACCGGCGGCGGCCGGGAACGCCTGCTCCTCGACTTCGGCTGGCGCTTCCACCTCGGTCACGCCACCGACGCCGAAAAGGATTTCAATTTCCGCGGCAACTTCTCGAAGACCGGCGGGTTCGGCCCGGTGAGCACGGTGCTGTTCGACGACAGCGACTGGGAAGCTGTCGACCTGCCTCACGACTGGGCCATCGAATTACCCTTTCAAAGCGACGGCGCGCTTTCGAGCAAGGGGTTCTACCCGCTGGGCCGCACCTACCCGGCCACCAGCATCGGCTGGTATCGCCGCATCCTCGAGCTTCCGGCCTCCGACGCGGGCAAGCGCATCACCATCGAATTCGACGCCGCCTACCGCGAGGCCGCCGTCATCTTCAACGGCTTCTACATGGGCCGGCACATCGGCGGGTATGACCCGTTCAGCTTCGATGTGACCGATTTCGCCGCCCCCGGCGCCAGGAACGTGCTGCTAGTGCGGGTGGACGCCACCCAGAGCGATGGCTGGTTCTACGAGGGCGCTGGCATTTACCGGCACGTCTGGCTGGTGAAGACCAACCCCGTTCACGTGAAAAAATGGGGCACGTTCGCGCGCACCAAGGTGCAGGCCGGCGCGGCTACGGTCCAGATTCGCACCGAGGTGGAGAACCACGGCAAGGGCGCGCAAAGCGCGCGCGTCACTTCGACCATTCTCGATCCCGCGGGCAAAACGGTGGGGAGGGCGGTGACTTTGCCGGCGTCCATTCCGGAGCTGGGCGAGCATGTCTACGAGCAGCAGGTGGGGGTGCAGTCCCCCGCCCTGTGGTCGCTCGAACAGCGCAACATGTACAAGCTGGTGACCGAGGTGCAGGCCGGCGCTGCCGTTACCGACCGCTATGAGACGCCCTTCGGCATCCGCACCTGCGTTTTCGACGCCGCCAAAGGCTTCCTGCTGAATGGCAAGTCGGTCAAGCTGAAAGGAACCTGCAACCACCAGGACCACGCCGGCGTAGGCGCGGCGGTGCCGGATGCGGTGCAGTACTTCCGCGTGCGCAAGCTCCAGGAAATGGGCGGCAACGCCCTGCGCACCTCCCACAATCCGCCCACCCCCGAGTTGCTCAACGCCGCCGATGAGTTGGGCATGATGGTGTTCGACGAAACCCGCATGATGTCGTCGAATCCCGAGGGCCTCTCGCAGCTCGAAAACCTGGTGCGGCGCGACCGCAACCATCCCAGCGTCTGCATATGGTCGCTGGGCAATGAAGAGGGCACGGCGGATGGCCCGTACGGCCTGCCCATCCTGACCACCATGAAAGCGGTGGTCAAGCGGCACGACGGCTCGCGCCCGGTTTGCATGGCCGAGAACGGCGGCGGCAACATGGGCAAGGCCGGTTACGCCGCGCTCGACGTGCAGGGCTACAATTACGCCGATCCGGCGGCCGATGCGTTCCACAAAGCCAATCCGACGGTTCCCGTGATGGGTACCGAAAATGTCAGCGCGGTGGCCACCCGCGGCATTTACAAGATGGACCCGCAACACGGCTTCGTGGGCTCCTACGATCCCTACACCACCAGCGGACGCGCCTCCTGCGAGGGCTGGTGGAGCTTCTGCAACGCGCGCCCCTGGCTGGCCGGAGGCTACATCTGGACGGGCTTCGATTACCGCGGCGAACCTTCCCCCTACGGGTGGCCCAACATCAGCTCGCAGTACGGCATCATCGACATGTGCGGCTTCCCCAAGGACAGCTTCTTCTACTTCCAGGCATGGTGGAAGCCACAGCCCGCGCTGCACCTGTTCCCGCACTGGAACTGGCCGGGGTTGGAAGGCCAGGAAATCGCCGTCTGGGTGCATTCGAACCTCGACCGTGTGGAGCTGTTCCTCAACGGTCAGAGCCTCGGCACCAAGGACATGAAGAAGGATTCGCACCTGGCGTGGAACGTGAAATACACTCCCGGCGCGATTGAAGCCCGCGGATTCAAAGACGGCAAGCAGGTGCTCACGGCCAAACGCGAGACCGCGGGACCGCCGGCCAAGCTGGCGCTCACCGTGGACCGCAAAGAGATTTCGGCCGATGGCGAGGACGTGGCCATGTTCGCCGTGGAGGTGCAGGACGCCCAGGGCCGCCCCGTGCCGACCGCCGATAACCAGGTGAGTTACCGGGTTACCGGACAGGGCAAAGTGATCGGGGTAGGGAACGGCGACCCCACTTGTCACGAATCCGATAAGGCCAGCTCGCGGAAAGCCTTCTCGGGGCTGTGCATGGCGCTGGTGCAATCCGCCAAGGCGGCGGGAAACATCACGGTGGAAGCCAGTTCGCCGGGATTGACGCCCTCCAGCGTCACCATCTCCGCGAAGGCCGTGAAGTTGCGGCCGCAGGTAGCGGTTTGGGAGCGCGAGATTCCGGCGGGCTCGGGCATCACCGGCCTGTGGAGACCGGCCCCCGTAGCGGCTGCCGCCGGCCGCGGCGGCGGCGGGTTCGGCGGCGGTTCCCAGGTCTTCACCTTCCATCAGAACGGCGGCGCGCTCACGGGAAGCGTGGAGGGCGGTGGCGGAGGCCGCGGCGGTGGAGGCGAGATGCCGGTGGCCATCGAAGAAGGAAAGGTGGATGGCGCCAACGTCTCGTTCAGGGCCGGAAACGTGACCTACACAGGAACCGTGAAGGCCGACCAGATCGAGCTACAGAGGACCGGAGGCCCCGCCTTCGGCGGCCGGCGGCCAGCCCCCGCGGAGCCGACAGGCCCGCGCCCGGCCATCGGCCCTCCGCCCGACGGTTCGGACCCGTCATCGGGCTCCTTCATCAACGGCGGCCGAGGCGGAGGCCGCGGCGCGCAAACGCCCGCGCCGCTGGTCATTGTCAGATCGAAGCGGTAGCCGGCATGGCATAGGAACGCGGAGCTGGGAACTTGCGGTACGGCCCGGCAGTCCATAGATAGTATGGCGCTCAGGCTCGAAATATGTGGCTGCGTTGCGCTTGCGTACGTTTTGCAGGCGCAAATTCAGCCGACGATCCCTGCCACCGAAATTCGTCGCGAGCAACCGATCTACCAGACCGGCGCCAATTACCCAAGGGCAGCCCAAGCGGCCCGAATAACTGGCGTGGTCATCCTGGACGCCGTGATCGGGACGGACGGCGCCGTCGATGAATTGAAACTGATCAGCGGCCATCCCCTGCTCGTGAACGCGGCTTTTGATGCTGTAAGGCAGTGGCGTTACCGGCCCGCGACGCGTAATGGCAGGCCGGAGTTGGCGACTACATCAATCTGGATTGCCTTTCCTTCCGGTTCGAATTTCGCTCCCTTGACCCAACTCCGCGCGCAGGCGCAGCCCAACGAGGCTGCCCGCGGCACAAGGCTGCACCCGATTGACGTGGGTTCCCTGGCAGGCGTTTGGCAGGGCGCGGAGGTGAATAGAATCGGGATCAATAGGACCTTCGGATGGTCCGCTGCCGCGAACTGGACCATCGCATTTGAGGGTGGGCGCCTGACGAGAACGGAGAGACTTGGCGCGGCGTCTCGATCCGTGACCGTGAGCTATGAACTCGACGGATCGGCGAGCCGATCGGACGGGAGCGATTTTCCACTCCGATTCGCGGATTCGCCCGACCCGACTGAATACAAGATCACCCGCCGCGTTAAGACGCTGACGAGAGACCTGGTCGAACTTGAAGAGCAGGCGGCCGTGCCGGCAGGGAACACGGCTCATTCCAAAGCGTACGTGGCGATCGATGAATGTTGGGAATTGAGCGCCTCGGGGGACCGGTTGACGGCGGTCCGGAATTATCGAGTATTCGACGGCCGCTTTGTGAGGCGCTATTCGATGACCTACGACTTTAAGCGAGTCTCGGATGGGCCTGGCCGATAAGCTACGCCGGGCGCCAGCCGCTCGGCGGCTTCCAGATCGGCTTCCGCCTTCTCGATCCACTCGCGCAACAGGGACTCGAGGCCCGGATCAAGCGGCTTCATAAATCACGCGCCCATACTTGTTAGCCGGGTACGCAATGCCGCCGATCCAGCGCTTCGTTCGTTCGAAGCGTTCCGTCCGCATCACGATGACATCCACCGCGTAGCCGATGTCTCCCAGGGCGTCGCGGATTTCCACTCGCCTCTCGTGAGTGTTCGTCGGCGCAGACTCCACGACCAATAGATCGATGTCGCTGTCCTTGGTCATTTGCCCCGTCGCGGCGGAGCCAAATAGAATGATCCTGTCGGGGCGCGCCACCGTGAGGACGCGCCGCACAACCTCACTCAGCAGTGTCTCATCGACGCCCATTCAGTTCCATGATACGCAAAGCCGTCCCCGGTTGCATGAGGGATTCGCTGCCCGCGGCCCGTCAGCGGCTTCGGCCGCCGGCGGGCGGGTGGAAGAATAGCTGGTTGAGAACGCCCGCCTGCTGCGGCTTGAGTGACCCACCGGACCAAGCCGTCAGCACTCCGAAATCAGGCGCTTTTCCCCCGTTCTCGCTCAGGCCCCAGTTCCACCAGCCCCACGAGATCCCCTGCTGGCCGGCGGTGAAAACCGGACCTCCCGCGGCTTCGCCATTCACATAACGGACGAAGGCCGCCGCCCATGCCTGCGCGTCGGCCGTCGCCAGCCAGTCGCCGCATTCCCCGATAAAGACGGGCGCGGTGTTCTCTTTGACCAGGAAGCCCCACAGCGAGTTCATCCGATCCACCCAACTCGAGCCATACTCTGCCGGGACGGCGCTCACCTCGGCGGGATAGACGTGCGCCGAATAGACCACCTTGCGGGGCTGCTTCAGGGTCACCGGCCAACGGGCCGCTCCGCGCAGGTCGCCTTCATACGCGCGCGCCCGGTAATTCTGCACGCCCTCGGCGATGATCAGCGGCTTCGGGTCGATCGCGTGGATGGCGTTGCCCACCCGTATGTACATCGCCCGAATGTCGGTGTTGGAATCCGCTGTGCCATCATACCCGCCCCAGGTGGTCCGCCCGGAATGCGGCTCGTTGATCAGGTCGTAGGCCAGAATGGCGGGTTTGTCCTTCCACCGCGTGGCCAGGCTCACCCATGCCAGTTGAAAGTCGGCATCGGCGATGGTCCCGGTGTTGCCCCCGCCGTCGGTTCCATCCGATGCGCCTCCCTTGTCGTACCACAGGCCGTTCACCGGCGCCGTGCCCCAGTTATCCCGTGTGTCGTGTCCGCCTTCGTCGTTGTGGATGTCCACGATCACCCGAAGGCCGATGGAGCCGGCGTAATCGATCACCTTGTCGAGGGTATCGAGATAGCCGTTGGTGTTGTCGAGCACGCCCCTGGCGGAGGTCAGAACGCGCGTGCAGTTGAAGCCCAGCCGCACCATGTCCGCCATGGTGGTTTGATACGACACTTGGTTCAGCCCCGAAAGCCGCGGCCTGACGCTGTTCCCGCCATTCCAGCCCACGCACGCGGGGCGCTGCGGGTGGCCGGAAGCATCGACGATCTGGTTCCCATTCGTGAAGAACGGGCCGGCGGAGAGAAGCCCGCCGTCGGCCCAGGCCAGTCCCGCGATGAAGCACGGAGCAACGCAGCAGAAAATGGCGCGGCGATTCATGGTTTCTTGCGCTCCGGCTTCATTCTATCCTCATACTAATGTGAAGGAGGATTATGCCTGGCACGATGCCCGCACTGTTCCTGGGACACGGGAATCCCATGAATGCGCTGCAGCGCAATCGCTATACCGAGGCCTGGGCGGCCCTGGCCGCGGGTATTCCGCGGCCCAAGGCGATTCTGGCCATCTCGGCTCACTGGTACGTTCCGCGGACCGGCGTTACAATCGCGACGGCGCCGCGGACCATCCACGATTTCGGCGGGTTTCCTCGCGAGCTGTATGAAGTGGAGTACCCGTCCCCCGGCGACCCCGCGCTGGCGCGCCGGGTGCAGCGGCTGCTCGAGCCGGTGTCCGTGAAGCTCGACGAAAGTTGGGGCCTGGACCACGGCGCATGGGCCGTGCTTTGTCATATGTACCCGCGCGCCGACGTGCCGGCGATCGAGCTCAGCATCGACGAAACCCGCCCGGCCAGCTTCCATTACGAGCTGGGGAAGCGCCTGGCGCCCCTGCGCGACGAAGGCGTCTTAATTGCCGCCAGCGGGAACCTGGTGCATAACCTGCACGCGTATGCGTGGGGGCGGCAGGGCGTCGAGGCCTTCGACTGGGCCGTGCGCTTTGAGAAGCAGGCGCGAGCCATGCTGCTGGCGGGCGAGCACGCGCCGCTGGTGGATTACGAGACGCTGGGGCCGGACGCCCGGCTCTCGATTCCCACCCCCGAGCATTATCTGCCCCTGCTCTACGCCATCGGCTGCCAACAGGAGCGGGACCCGATTGGGTTTCCGGTGGAGGGCGTGGACGGCGGATCGGTTTCCATGCTGGCGGTGCGGGTGGGTGGGGGCGGGTGAGGTGCGGACGGGCCGGGCGGCGGGCCGGGCGTGCCCGGCCCCTACCAGAGATGCCACTGGTTGAAGCCGAGCACCCAGGCGGCCAGCAACGCATTGGTGGTGGCATGCGCCGCCACCGCGTCGCCCATCCGCCCCCGCCGAAGAAGCGCGAACGCGTATATCAGGCCGGCCAACGCGCCGGCCAGCCACAGTCGGCCATGCAGCAGACCGAAAGCCAGGGACGATGCGAACAGCGAGACATAGGTGAATGTCCGGAATGTGATGGATTCGAAATCCGAGGAAATCAAGCGGCGAAGCAGAAAGCCGCGGAAGGCCAGTTCCTCCGCAATCGGGACCGTGACCACGGCTGCGAGAACCCGGGACGCCAGCCACCCGATGCGTGCGGGAGCGGGCGACGCAGCCAGCGCTGAAGGCATGGCGTTTCCCGCCTGCCCGCCCAGAAGCCGGTCCAACCCCAACCAGAGAAGAAATACCAGACTGCCTAGCGCCACTGCCGGCCAGCCACACCTCCAGTCCAGGGTCGCGAGCTTTCGCCGGAACATCCATAGCATTGCCGCGGCGGCCAGCAGCCGGATGGGGTAGAACCATTCGAAGCCGCTCGATGCCGCGCGGCTGAGCATGGCCGAAGCGAGGATCGCGAGGAACGGCATGAGGTAGGCCGCCGTGGGATTCTCGGAAAAGACGCCGCCGGGCGCGCGCTCCGGTTGCCGCGCGGCAATCCAGGGCGCGCGGCGGGCGGCGACGGAGAACCCCAGCGCCAGGGCGATGAAGGCCATCCAGCCGGCCTGCGAATGAAAGCCGCCCATGGCTATGGCCTGAGCTCCGGCGTTGCCGATGAGGATCAGCGCGGCGATCCGGACGGCGTTCAGCAGCCAGGCCATCGACACGCCCACGGGTATCAAGACGAGAGCCTGGGGGAAGCGGCATTCACCCCGGCAGATCCATAGCCAGGCGATGGCAAAGAGCAGCATCAGGCCGGCGCCCTCAAAACCGGAGCACTCCGGAGCGATGATCACGGCAAAGCGCGCGGTCCCGATAGTCAAGCTGGCGGGGTCGGCGGTGATGCCACCCAAAAAGGGCCGCAACAGCGCGGTCACAACGCCGAACGTAAGCCTGGCCAAGGGAACCCACAGCGACCGTCCCGAATTCCCCAAGGCGCAGGCGGCGATGGCCGCGATGGCCGCATAAACGCACGCTTTCCCCATGCCTCGGACAACCTGAAGCCACAGTGCGGGGGGCATCACCGCCGATGCGGCCAAGGCCACCGCTGTGGCCCCGGCGGCAAGCCAGAACCAGGCCAGGAAATCGCCTCCGGCGCCTCCAAACAGTCGCGCGGAAACGGCGATGAATACCAACAGAGCGCCGAAGTGCGCCGCCAGGATACGCCGGGAAACCGGGATTTCAGGAAGCTGGCCGGCGATGCGCTGGAGTGCAAGGCGTGCCTTCCGGGCGCCGAAGACCGCGACAAAAACGGCGAACGCCAGGACGAATCGCACCGTCCAGGCTCCCCAGGAGTGCACGGCGCCGAGCAGGCCGTGCCTGCCGCTCAGGGCGCCGGCGTCAAGCCAGACGGAGAGCCCCAATAACTCAGCGGCGAGAAGAGCGGCGAGGAAGCCGGCGCGACGGAGAACGGAAGCGGGAAAGACTGGAAGGCGCCCCGCGGAAACCCGCCGAGCGCCTTCCGAAGAGGCCGGGATGTCAGCTCCTGTGGCGGCCGCGGATTACCAGAAGGCAACCCGCCAGCAAGGTCAGCGCACCCATAGCCGAGCTCGGGTCGATCTCGGGGGCTGGCCCCACTGCAAATGCAGACACGGCTCCACCCACGAGGAACAAAGTCAGTACAAGCAACTTCCGCATACTCAGAACCTCCGATCTACGGCCTTCCCGATTACGACTCGGTTGGACTTCGGTTCATGTTAGACGCCGACTGGTCTGAATGTCAACGACAAAGGGCGGCCCAGAGGTACCCTTGTTTCTTACATTTCGTCCTATAGGTACTGTCGGCTGTTTCATTTATTGGCAGCCGGAGGCGGCCCGATGCGCGCCGCCAGCGCCAGCGCTACTCGATCACCTTCTTCTTGCGGAACCAATCGACCAGCATATCGCGCAGCAGACCCACGTCGTCTCCAAACACCAGGCCGGTGGTTCCGAGCTGCGCCGGCGCGCTCTGGTTCTGGGCGGTGAAATCCGATACGGCGAGCGTGTACTCGCGCTCGGGCTCCACTTCCCGGCCTCCCAGGACTTTCGGCGGAAGGTCGCGGCCTTTGACGTGCGCGATCGTCACCAGGTCGTCGAAGGGCATGATATTCCAGATGTGTCTTACCAGGAGACGGCCCTCGGGGAGCACGTCGCGTATGCCGCCGGCGTTCATGAAAGCGAAATCGGCGCCGGTCTCGTCGCGCATGGCCTGCTCCATAACGGCCTTGAGCTGGCTCTTGTTGAACGGGTGGCGGGCGGTGGCCAGCGGCTCGTCGACGCGGGCCGCCACCTCATCCTCCCAGCGTTTCACCTGGGCGGCTACATCCGCGGCCGGCTGAATTTTCGTGGCATCGATGGGAATGCGCGTCCAAACGAACGACGCGGGGGCCTTGGTGACCGTATCCACCTTCAAATCCAGCCGGCCCAGCTCTTCGCCATAGCTCTTCACGCGCACCACCACGCGGCCTTCCCGGGAGATGGCCCGCGCCATCCCCGTGTGGACGTGCCCCGAAACGATCACCGGAACCTCCGGGACGGATTCCAGGAAGCTCAATTCCTCTTCGGCCGTGAGATGCCCGAGCAGGACCACGATGTCGGACTTCTCCTTCAGCTCGGCCGCGTACCGGCGCACGGTGGCGAGAACCGGCGCGGTGTGCCACTGCTGCATCAGTTTCGGCGTGGAGAGATTGCGCATGTCGTCGGTGAGCGCCCCGAGCACCGCCACGCGCAGCTTATTGACGGTGAGGATGACATAGGGCTGCGCGGCGAACAACTCGTTTTCCGCGCCGACGATGTTGCACGACGCCATCGGGTAGTTCGCGGTCTCGATGAACTTGCGGGCCTGCATCCAACCGTAGTCGAAATCGTGGTTGCCCAGAGTGGCGGCGTCGAAACCGAGCAGGTTGGCCAGCTCGAAGACGGGCAGCCCGTGGAAGATGGTGGAGACGGGCGTGCCTTGCGCCAGGTCTCCGGCGTTCAGCAGGATGCAGTCGGTGCAGCCGGCGCGCTCGTGGCGGATGGCCGCGGCCAGGTACGCGAAGCCTCCCGTATGGGCGTCCGAAGGAGAGATGTGGGCGTGCAGGTCGTTGGTGTGGAGAATCGTCAGGGAACGGATCTCCGCGGCCAGCGGGGCCCAGGCAGGCAGGCACAGCGCCAGCAAGATGGCGGCGCTGTTGAATGATCGGCGGAGACCGTATCCGGGTTCTGCGCGCATCGTAGTAGACCGCTCTTGCGTCGCCGCTCCTACTTATTGGAGCGAGATTGTGACGGCGTTGCTGATGCTGTCGGAAAAGATCAGGCTCACCAGCACATCGCCCTTGGGCGCTCCCTGCGGAACCGCGACGTTGATCTGGTAGAGGCCGGCGGAGCCCGGCGAGAGGCCATAGTATGTGGGCGTGGCCATGATGCCGGCGATACTGGCGCCGAACTTGACCATGGGGACGGCGGTGAGCCAAGCCAGCCCGGGGTAGGGAGGAGCGGGGGCGCCGCTGGCCACCGCAACCGTGGTGGGCCCCAAGCCAATGCCGTAGAGAGTCAGCACGTCGCCCACGCTCGCGGGATGCGTTCCGTATGACCAGACGATCGGGTAGCCCACAGGCATGGGCAGACTGTAATCCATATCGTTGACGGCGGCGGCGTACGCGCCGATTTGCAGCAGGCTCGGGGCGCGGCTCGCCACACTCACCGAGACAATGTTGCCGTTCAGGCCGTCGCGCTGCACTTGCACCAGTCCGGTTCCGGTCTGCGCGTCCATCGGTACCTGGAAGTTAATCTGGTCATACCCCTGCGAGCTGTGCCCCACATAATACATAGGCGCATATTCGCCATTGAACAGCACGCGGGTGGTTCCGATGGTGGTGGGAAGCGGCGGCGACGCGCTGGCGGCCGCGCTGAACGTGAATTGCTCGCCGTAAACCGAGACGATATCGCCCGGATTAACGGGCGTGGCTCCGACGGCGGCGTCCACCACGCCACCGAAGCCCGCCACTGGATTTCCCTGGGCCGCCACCTGCAATTGGACCGGGATCGTTATGCTTCCGTTGATCGCGTTGGAGGCGATGGTCACGCTCCCGGAGTACAGGCCCGGCGCCAGCGTGCTCGGGTCGAAGTTCAGGGTGACGAGGCCGGAAGCCGGATTCACGCTGGCCGTGAGCCAGGAGCCGGCGTTGGGAGTGGCGCTTTGCAGGGTGAGGCTTCCCAGCCCTATGTTGGAAACGGATAGGTACGAATTCAGGACCGGCCCGCCCTGCACCGAAGTCATATACACGCTATTGACGGAAGCCTGCGCGATGGGCCGCGAAGTCACTTGCATGGTGACTGGGATGGTTCGGTCGTCGGCCGCGCTGGCCGCGCCGGCAGTAGTCATCGACCCTGTGTAAGTGCCTTCGCCCATGCTGGCGGGCGGGGCCAGATGCACACGGTAAGGGTAGGAGAACCGAAAACTCCCGGAGCCGTCGAGCACCAGGCTAAGCCATTGCGCCCCGTCCTGCGTCGTGGCGGTCCAGCTCACCATGCTGCCGGTGGCCATCGAGACGTCGCCGGTCTGGCCGACGCCCACGTACATATTGACGCTGGTTCCTATACGGACGGCCACCGTGATGGTCTGGGGCGCGTCGATGGCGTTGGGATCGGTGACGGTTATGTTGGCCGAATAGACGCCCGCCGCCAGCGCGGATGTGTTTAGGGCAATCTGGATGGGCAAGCAGGAACCGCTGAAACCGTTCAATGCCACGCTCAGGGCGGAGCAGGCGCGCGACGCCCCGACCGAAAGCGCGGCCCAGGTAGCCGTGGAGGAAACGGACAGATTCAGCGAGCCATCGCCGGCATTGTAAGCTTCCGCCGTTTGGGTTGCCCCGTTCGAGCCCGGTGAGACCCACACGGGACCAATCACGGTGTTCGCCAGGCGCAGCATGGACGCGGCGTGGACAGCGGTGACGGAAACAAATGAAATCAGCGCGATGGCAAAAGAGCGTTCTATTCTCAAACCCACTCGAGGGCGCCTTTCTTGTAGGCCCAGATGTAACCCACCACGAGGATCCCCAGGAAGACCCCCACTTCGGCCACTCCAAACCAGCCGAGCGACCTGTACCGCACTGCCCAGGGGAACAGGAAGATAGTCTCCACGTCGAAGATTACAAACAGGATAGCGATAATGTAGAACCGAACCGTGTAGCGCCCGCGGGAGTCCGAGGCGGAGCGGATGCCGCACTCATACGCCTCCAGCTTGGCGACCGACGGGGCCGACGGCCGAATCAGTCTGGCCGCCACGATCAGCACCACCGGGAACAGAATCGCGATTACCAGAAATATGAGGATCGGAACATACCCGCTCGGCATGGCAACAATATAACACGCTGATAGCTTTCGGCTGTTGCGTTCGCACAACCGCACGCAAGGCCGAGCCCCATGTGGGGCCAAGCCTCTTGGCTTGCCGCCGGCTTTTCAGCCGGCGTCCTTCGCGCCAGCACAAGACGCCGCCCACTCTAAACCCCCCGCGCCGCCTGTTAGAATCGTCTCCACACCCATGAGCCCGGATAAGAAAAGCCTCTTCATTGGCGATGACGGCAGGAACCTTATGTTCACCTTCATCCTGGTGAGTTCCCTGTTTCTACTTTGGGGAGTCTGCAACGGGATGATCGACGTAATGGATAAGCACTTCCAGGAGGAGCTGGGCCTCTCGAAGTCGCAATCGGCCTGGGTGCAGTTCGCCCACTACCTGGGCTATTTCCTGATGTCCATACCCGCGGGCTGGCTGGCCCACAGGTTCGGGTACAAAAAGGGAATTGTGGCGGGACTCCTGATTGTCGCGCTGGGCGGGTTCTGGTTCATTCCCGCCACGCACATCAATTCGCTGGTGCATGGAGGGCGCGTATCCCCCACCACGGCGTTTGTAGCTTTCCTGGTAGGCGTGTGCGCCATCGCCACGGGCCTCACGTTTCTCGAGACCATCGCCAACCCTTACACCACCGTGCTGGGCCACAAGCGCTACGCGGCCACGCGCATCAACCTGGCCCAGTCCTGCAACGGCGTCGGCTGGATTCTGGGTCCCATGATAGGCGGCGCGTTTTTCTATTCCAAGGATGCCCTGGGCCGCAGCACGGGCAGCCAGACGTTGTACATTCCCTACGTGGGCATCGCCATCGGGGTGGTGGTTCTGGCGGCCATTTTCCATTTCGCCAGCATTCCGGAGATCAAGGCCGAAGACGAGTTTCATTTGGACAACTCCGCGCCCGGCGCCTCTCATTCCATCTGGGCCCGCCCGCATTTCACGCTGGCCGTGGCCGCCCAGTTCTTCTACGTGGCCGCGCAGGCCGGCGTTTTCAGTTTCTTCATCAACTACATGACTTCGGAAGTTCCGGCCATACCGGCTTCCTGGGACGCGGCCATGAAGAACCTCTCGGCCCACAGCGGCCTGTTGTCCGGCTGGCTCCAGGGCTGGTTCGAAGCCGGCAAGAGCGGGGCGCTCGTCATCACCAACAAAGGGGCCGCCAACCTGGCGTCCGTGGGTTCTCTGTGCTTCCTGATAGGCCGCTTCACCGGCGCCGGCCTGCTGAGGAGATTCTCCGCCCACAAGATCGTGGGCCTCTACGGCGCGGCCAACGTGGCGTGCACCTTCCTGGTCTTCTGCAAGCTGGGGTGGCCCTCCGTGGCGTGCGTGTTCCTGATTTACTTTTTCATGTCCATCATGTTTCCCACCATTTTCGCGCTGGGCATTTTCGGACTCGGCGCGCGCGCGAAAAAGGCATCGGCCTTTATCGTCATGGCCATCATGGGCGGCGCGCTGCTGCCCAAACTCATGGGCTACGTGGCCGACAAATCCGACATGTCCCACGGCTTCATCGTGCCCATGTTCTGTTTCGCTTTCGTATCCTTCTACGGCTTCAACTGGTCCCGATTCAGCCGGGCCGAGTCGCTGCACGAAGTGCGAAGCGCAGCCGGCCATTAACGCCCGGCCGGTGGCGGCGTGACCAGAAGTCGCCAGAGTGTTTGGCGCTCCGGATACGCGGAGCACAACTGTGCGACTGCGGGCGCCAAGGATTCCTTGTTCTCTTGCACCCACCGGATATGGACCCACCTCGCAAACCGGCTGATGGACTCGCTATCTGGCTGAATACGCCCCGCGAACAGAGCAGCGCCGACGCGTTCCACTAACACGGGATTCTGGACTTCCGACTGGGCCTGAACAGCCTCATTGAAGATGTCTGCATTCCCAAGAACGTCGACCAGGATCTGGGGCCAGGAATCCGAGTATCCTTTGGCAGCGACACGCAGATAGGCTACCAGCGCTCCCTGAATGACCTTGGCAAGGCGGAAATCGATCCTGTGGTTCACCAACGTTGGTAACACCACTTCGGCGGCCGCGCAATACGCAGCATCGATTTCTGGCTGTCCCAAGAATCGTCTGCACTGCGCAAGACGCCACACAGCATCGGAGCCTGCAGCCCGCGGGTTCATCCGGCACCAGGCGAGGGCCTGGCATACCAACGGCGCCGAGAGGTTCGACTGCTTGAGCACGTCCTTCCAGAAATACACAGCTTGGGGCATCGCTCCGAACTTCAGCAACCAGTCTTCGCACGGTTTCGCCACGTGAGCGTAGGGGAGGCCAGCGGCAAGGTAGCGCCGCAACACGAAGTCGAGTTCTTCGTGGGCTACATGCGCCGGGAGCCAAAGGAGGAAGCGCGAGAGCAGACGCTCGGGCTGCCCGCTGTTCGAAAACCACGCCGCAAACAAGTAGTTAGACTCCCAAGACGCAAGATTCTGCCGGTCGTGAAGAAACTGTTCTGCCGCTGCACCTATGAGATCTGTCCCGCTTCTCTTCGCCGCGTTTAGCCAGGATCCGTACACGAACAGGGCCTCTGGGCTGAGGCGATTGGCGAGGGGGTTTCCGGCGGCGTCGCGCGAGGCTTCCGCCACCAGCCATCCGCGGATTGGCTCCTCGACCAGCGCACGGTCCTGGTCCTTCAACGGCTCCTTGCCGCCCCCGGTCACTGCGTCCAGCCAGGATCGGTAGATAAAGCTGGCCTCCACGCTGAGGCGATTGGCGAGGGGGTTTCCGGCGTCGTCGCGCGAGGCTTCCGCCACCAGCCACTCGCGGATCGGCTCCTCGACCAGCGCACGGTCCTGGTCCTTCAACGGCTCCTTGCCGCCCCCGGTCACTGCGTCCAGCCAGGATCGGTAGATAAAGCTGGCCTCCACGCTGAGGCGATTGGCGAGGGGGTTTCCGG
>Ga0326727_10017059_pt1 | contig 15159 bp, 8 predicted proteins | sample MB2enrmetagenome_FD_207643 | JGI IMG/M metagenome (GOLD analysis project Ga0326727, IMG submission 207643) | Lab enriched peat soil microbial communities from McLean, Ithaca, NY, United States - MB29MY | ecosystem: Environmental > Terrestrial > Soil > Wetlands > Peat | place: USA: New York... | reverse complement strand
GCCAACGCCGTGATGCAATCATTCAACAGAGGAACAAAGAGAGACAACGTGCGAGAAAGACATGTATCAATGGGGACATTTCTATTGGGTTAAGGATGGGGACATTTCTATCGGGGCTTGACACTTTGAGAAAAATCCTCTTGACATGGGCTTAAACTGGTAGTAGGATGCGGGCCGTTTAGAAAGGATTCAGAAGAAAGGGTAAGAAAACGTCAGGGCAGCGCTCTGGGCGCGCGCCCGTGACCGTATCACAAATAGGGAACTAGATCCGAGTAATCCGATCATCCGCCCCGGTCAGGATGAGTTCGACCAGGATGCGTGCTACAAACCGGACGCGATTTTTGATGGGAAACGCTGGCTGCTCTGGTACAACGGCCGCCACAGCTGGCGGGAGCAGATTGCCTTAGTCCTATACGATGGCGAGGACTTAGGATTTGGTAATTAAGGGTCTTTCTTGGTCAATTAACTTTGAGGAGGTTGCTTATGAAGCCAAAATGCCCACTGCTTGGAGGGGCGGGAGAGTGTCTGGTTGCCCTTCTATTATTGATTGCTTTCCGTTCTCCTTTGTTGGCGCAGCTCGATATTTCGGCTCAACTTCTTGGCACCGTAACGGACCCAAGCGGAGCCGTCGTACCAGCAGCCCAAGTGGTGGCCAGAAACCAGCTAACCGGGATGGAATTCAGAACCACCTCGAACGACAGAGGCAGTTTTATCTTCCCCTCCCTTCAGGTGGGGACTTACACAGTTACTTGCGAACTGGTAGGGTTCCAAACTTTCATTACGCCCGGCATCGTGCTGCAGGCGGGAAAGATTGTCACCCTGCCCATAACGCTCCAGGTCGGAACAACGAAGCAAACTGTTCAGGTATCCGGGGCGGCGGCCATGGTGGACACTGTGGCGGCCACCGTCCAAACCACCTTTGATGATAGAATCCTGGAGGCGGTGCCAGTTTGGGGCCGTGACCCTCGCGAGACCATGGAGCTTCTGATGCCCGGCGCCGTAGCCGCCGGAACCGCGCCAAGCTACTACGTTCCGGTCACAAGCTTTAACGGTATGCCCGGGAGCAGCAACAACTATCGCATCGACGGCAGCGATTCCAACGATTACTACCACGGCTCTGCGGCATCCTATCCCCCCATTGAGGACATCGCCGAGTTTAGCGTGACCACAAACGTAGCTGACGCCTCGACGGCGCGGGGCGCCGGTGGCCAGATCGAAGCCGTCATAAAAAGCGGCACGAACGACCTGCATGGCCAAGCGTGGGGATATTTTCAGAACGGCGTTTGGAATGCCAACAGTTGGCAGAACAACTGGCTCGGCGTCCCTAAGCCATATCTCTCCCAACAGTGGTGGGGGGGCAACGTAGGTGGTCCCGTCTTCATCCCCAAGGTTTACAACGGCAAGAACAAGACGTTCTTCTTCACCTCCTACGAACGTACTTCCGTATCGGGAACATCAACCACAGCCGGGCAGACGATCACCAATGCGGAGCGGAATGGGGATTTTTCGAACTCCCCGGACGGCATTCCGGTCATCAATGGCGTTCCCACGCCTTACATAAACCCGGCCACTTTCACGACCGCGGGCCAGTTCCTCGCAGCGAACACGGACGTGCTGCCGGCCCCAACGAGCGGGGTGGACACGTACGTGTGGACTCCGAGCGAGACAACGACGACCCAGACCTTCATTGGTAAAATTGACCACAACTTCAGCGAAAAGCACCGCTTGTTTGGAAGCCTGTACTGGTGGCGTAACGTTCCCACCTTTAACGACTTGTACTATTCCTTCGGAGAGGCCAGTTGGGCCAGCCAATATCCCAACCCCAAGGCAACGTGGGGAGAGCCCGTGAAACAACAAAACTGGACTCTCAATGACACTTACACGTTCTCGCCCACGACGATAAACAACGTTATCGTGGGTGTGAAGCGGCTTGCTATCCTAGTTACTAACACTTACAACTCCAGCAACGCGCTCTTCGGCGATTCGACCCTAGGTTACGGCGCTGTGGGCGACCTGATGGCTCCGGACGTGCAGGAAATCGATGCCACCCCGCGGATGCTTGGCATGGGTATTTATAATGGCTACATTAACCCTCTCTGGCAAAATTCCTACTACATCGTGGATAATCTCACCACGATTAAGGGGCGCCACACATTGAAGGCAGGGTTTGAGTTCCGCAATTACCGTGAAGTGGAGTTCCAGACCTGGGATTCCGGTGCCACTATTACCTTTAGCGACTCGAATGTCAATGTGGGCGGCAGCGGAAACGGCATTGCCGACATGCTGCTCGGGCTCGCGCCTAGTTTTTACCAGAACAGCACTGAGCAAGTCAATGTAACCTATCCTGCCCGGGAAGCTTATTTGCAAGACACGTTCAAAATCAGCCGACGTCTGACCTTCACGTACGGGGCTCGTTGGGAGCCGTATTTCGGGGTTCGCTCGTCAACCAATTCTTTTGTCACGTTCAGGGCCGGCCAAGCCTCCACCGTGTTTCCGACCGGACCCGTCGGGATAGTTGCCCCCGGCGACCAGGGGATCCCGCCTAACTTGAGCGGAGACAAGTGGGGCGACATCGGACCGCGTGTGTCCTTCGCCTGGGACATTTTCGGGAACGGCAAGGGCGCCTTACGGGGCGGCTACGCGCTGATGCCTACTTACCAGACCTTGATTGGCTTCGACGCGTACACCATCACCACGCCGTTTGGTATCGTGTACTCGCCGAACCCGGCGGCCGAGAGCTTGGCCGACCCATACGAGCAATACACGTCAGTCGTGGGAACGCCGCCGTTTCCCTATACCGTCCCGACGCCGGGCAATCCGAACAACACCAAGATCGTGTTCCCCGTCCCGGTGAACACGAAGGGGAAGGACCCGAACTACAACAACGCGGACGTCCACCAATGGAACCTCACGTTCGAATTCGAGCCGTTCAAGACGTACGTGTTTTCCGTAGGCTACGTGGGGACTCGGGGGACACACTTGGATGACGACCACGACATGAACTGGCCACGCTTCGTCCCGGGGGCAAGCACCAACGACTTTGCCAACGTCATGGCTCGCCGGCCATGGGGGCCTGCCATCGAGACGATCGACGAGGACTTCGATGATTTCAACTCGCTGTACCAGTCGCTGCAGGTGCGTTTTACCAAGCGCTATTCCTACGGCCTGTCGTTCCTGGGGAACTACACCCTGAGCAGCACTAGGGCGATGCAGAATGGACCCCGTTACTGGGGCGATGCGAACCTCGACTACTATAGCCCTGGTATCATGCACAATTTTGCCCTGGCTTTTTCCTATGCTCTCCCGATCCCAACCGGCCGTGCGAGACTGTCCAAGGCGTTCCTCGGCGGCTGGACGATCGGTGGGAACGTGCTGGGTAGCTCCGGTTCGTATGGCAGCATCAGCGATTACAATTGCGCGGAGTTCAATTACGGCTCGGCCGGCTGTAACGCGACGTTTGTAGGCGGAAACCCGTATAGTCCCAGCTTGGGCCAACCGCAAATGGAGGGCGGTACTCAAGTCGGGGTGCAATGGGTGAACCCGAGCAAGTTCATCCGGGGGGACCAGATGTTGGTGGACGGCGTGCCAACGACAAGCTCTTTTGTGGGACAACGCCTATTCCTTGGCAATGCCATTACTGGCGTCTTCAAAGGGCCGGCTGCGTTCATGCTCAATGCCAGCCTTAGCAAGACCTTCGCTCTTACGGAGAGGTTCAAGCTCGAGTACCGGATCGAAGCCCAAAACGTGCTCAACCATACGGTTCTGAACATGCCCGACTCCAGCTATACGCTTGTTCAACCGGACATGTCGCATTTCGGCACGATCGACTCGGCATGGAATCCACGGATGTTCCAGATGTCAGGGCGGGTCATTTTCTGAAGCACCTGATGGAATGCCTGTGGCGAGCACCGCTGTCACGCTTCGCAACGGTGCACTGTTAGCTGTTTCGATCCCGCGGGCCTGGGCGCTGAATCCCGGGCCCGGGGGCGTTTTCAACGACAAAAGACTGGATTCTCACGGACACACTTCGAGGTGAGACAAAGCCCATGGGGGCAAGTCGATCACTAAGTTGAATTCTTTCCGCAGCGTAGTAGTCCGATGGTACGCGGTTGTCCTCGCGATTCTGTCGTCACAACTCGTGGGAGGCATGGCACGCGGGCCTGGGTGGTTCCTCAACGACATGACGTTGACCGAGCGCTTTGGAATTTCCAAGCGTTGGGATAAGCTGGAATTTCGCGCCGCGGCATTCAACGTCTTCAATCACGCTGTGCTCGATGATCCCATTCGGGATATCTCTCAGCGAGGGGGTAGTTTCGGGCAAATCACTACCGCGGAAGCCCTTCACACTGCACAGCTTGCGACTCGATACATGTTCTGATGCCGCGAGCCCGCGCTGCAGTTCTGAAGGGCGCGCGGCAAATCTCTTGCTGGGGGACCGCTTTTCAAGGCCGCTAGTCCTTACCAACCCGACTTGTGGCACCTTGAGCCGTGCTGGGCCTTCGTGCCTACATGGATACTCCGGAACCTCGCGCATCGTGGAGCGGACCAGATGATCCCGATATTCAAATGCTGCAAGACTGCAGCTCCTTGGGCTTTCTTTGCTGCTCTTTTAGCCTCGGCAGAGCTCCTCGCGGTTGACGTTGCGTTGGAGAACAATGTGGGAGTGAAGGTCGTGGTTTCCCAGCAGTCTGCCGGATACGCCCTCGGGGCAGTTTCGGTCGACGGGAAACAGGTTGAGATACCTCTCACGAAAGGGATCTTGGCCTTCAGGAACAGAGCCGATGGGCGAGTGGTGTGGCTTTACGCCTCAAAGGCAGAAGCGGAGACAGGGCTGAGAGGAGTGTTGTCGGGCGAAGGTGCAGTCGCGGACGCCACAATCAAGTTCCGTGTGACGCTGGAGGTTCCGACAGAGATCAAGGCCGTCAAGATCACCTACGAGTTTTCAACCGACAAAGACCTCCCAAACTGGGAGGGGGTTCTGGCCTTTCACTCGGAATTTGAGCACCGCTGGAAATGCCACATGTATCCCTGGGCGGAGGATGCCAAATTCATCCAGCAGGATCCACTCACCTATATGGGGATCCCTTCACTTTTTCTGTATCGGGACGACCGCTCGCTGGGGCTTTTGTGGGGAATGGATCCGAATTGGGATTATCTCGATCCGACGACGTGGACAAAGGACACCGGCTTGTACTTCATCGATGGAGTGGAGGCGCCGCAGTATCGACTGGGGGGGCCGTCGCTGCAAGGAAACTTTCAATATGAGGTGCCGATGCAGCTTGTGCTGACGGCAACCTCTGAACCGGATGGAATGATCAGCGATCTGCTAAAAAACTGGATTGGGCTCAACCACTACTGGCCAACTGCCTTGGACGTGAGGTCCAACGATGCGGCTGTGGAGTTGTTCATTGAAGGGCGGAAGAAGACCGACATGTGGTATCCGGGTGAGGGCTACCGTCTGGAAATGGGTGATCCGGGCTCGGCCTTCATCTACATCGGCGAGCAGGGACTCAACGCGTATTTTGATTATCTCATTTACGAGCTCACCGGTGATCGATTGTGGCGGACCCGCGCCTTCGAGCAGATGGACTTCATCTTAAAGGCGCAAAATACCAATCCCGACGATGCCAACTACGGCGTTATCCAGACGGCGTTCAACCTGACCCCGCAATCGCCTGGAGGTCCTGGCTTCAATAGTGTGGACCGAGGACACAACGTTGGCTACAAGCTCGACCTGAATGCGCACCTGGCTCGATACATGCTGTTGACCTGGAAACGTGTGAAGGACCATGAGGGGGTGGATCGAAAGGACTGGTACAACTCTGTGGTCTTAGCGACCAATTGGGTGCTGCGTCAGCAAAATAGCGACGGCGGATTGCCTCAGAAGGTCGAGATTCAGCCGGTTGAGGATCGTATGAAAGACGACGACTGGATGGGGACTGGGCAGCCTCACAACGTGCGAACCAGGGTGGGAGAAAAATCGATATCCGTCGCCTCCGGACGCGCCCTGCCGGCTTTGCAGTGGATCAGCCGGATCACCAATGATGCCAAGTACCAGCGTTTCCTGGACTCGGTCGAATCTTATACGCTGAACAGCGTTCAGAATCAGTACTACTACACCGGGCATCATCCTGACCTGCCACCGTGGACGTTAGAAGAGGGCAGCATCTGGGGAATTTGCGAGTTCTGGCTGAACAAATACGACGCGACGGGCGACCCCGAGTACCTGAAGCATGCCGTGGCGGATGCTTACCTGGCGCTGACATGGTGGTGTCCGAAGCAGTTAAGCTGGGTGGAGAATCCCACTCTGGGTGGTTCCGCCGAGCAGCAGTATTATTTACAGTACTCCGTCTATTCCTACCAAGACCGCAAGCCCGAGTGCCTTGTGCGGCTTTACGAAGCGACTCGTGATCCGCTCTTCGACGCCCTCGCGAAACGTGTTTTCCAGAATATCTACTGGACCCAAGTGACGGAAGGCAATTTGATGGGAGCCACACACGAGCGCATCGCCGACCCATGGCGGGCGCGCCTGGATGAAGGCGGCAAAGCTGACTTCAACTCACTCGGGACCACTTATATGGGAGAGCAATCGCTGGACGCCTTTCTGCAAGTCGTCGAGTTATATCGAACCGGTCACCACATGTATTACGGAAGAAATGTAACCAACAAAGTCTATCCGGATGGCGTTGCCTATTACTCCTCCGATATCGGCGACAAGAAGAAGGTAGACCTGACCGTGCTTCCCTCAGAAGGGACGATCAAGATCACAGTCTTGGCGTGGTCCAAAGAGGAGAAGAAATGGACGGAAGGAGACGCGACAAATCCGAAGATCACGGTCAGGCATACAGTGGGAGACCTGATGCCGAACACCTGGTATGAAGTTCGCAGGGAAGGCGAAGAGCTTGGACGGTACGACACGGACCCGAATGGCGTATTGACGTTCACCTATAGCGGGTCGCTGACAAGGGCTAACACCATTGAAGTAAAAGAGGCCAAATAATGCCATATAACTCGTGCTTTCTACAGGCTAACAGGCTGCGGAAAAACCCGTCCAACCTGCCATTCCGAGGAGCCGCAGGCGACGAGGAATCTCGCGCTGCTTTGTTTTCAGGGCGAGATTCCTCTCCGTCGGCTGACGGATCGGAATGACAGGGCCACAAAGCTTTTTCCCTAGCCTGCTAACTTAGGAGAGCGAGGTGGAGAGCGACTTAACCGAATGGCAACCATGCGAGCACCGTATACGGTAGTACGCCAATTGCTCCTCTTCATCGCGATGCTGGCCCCACAAAGTCTAGGCGTTGCTATGACGGTTGGGAAGATTGCGTATCACGGCTGGCCCAATGCGTACCGAATCTCAAACGGAACCGTGCAACTAATCGTCCTTACTGACGTCGGTCCGCGGATCATCTTTTATGGGTTCGCAAACGGGGAAAACGAGTTTCACGAATTTGCTGATCAGGCAGGGAAAACCGGTGGAAACGAATTTCGAAGTTATGGAGGGCATCGCCTCTGGGTGTCCCCAGAAACCGAAACAACCTACTTCCCAGATAATGTGCCCGTCCGCGTCATTCGCCAAGCCGACACGGTTCGTTTCATTGCTCCGGTGGAAGAGTCCCCGAAGCCGACATATTTTCAGAAGGAAATCGACGTCCGCGTTTCCCCAACAGGCACACACATAACTGTCATCCACAAGATCACAAATCACGCAACCGATGCCATTGAAATGGCCCCCTGGGCACTTTCCGCGATGGCGCAAAATGGACGGTCCATCTTCCCTCTCCCAGCGAAAGCTCCGTGGGGAAAGACGCATTTGTTACCCGAAGGACTGCTGGCGCTCTGGTCTTACACGGACCTGTCAGACCGGCGCTGGGTATTTGGCACGAAATATCTGCAACTGAGGCAAGACCCGAATCCAACCGGCCAGTTTAAGGAACAAATGATAGGGCTCTACGACTCGCAGGGGTGGGGGGCATATTTCCGTAAGGGTCATTTGTTTGTTAAACGCGCCGAGGTGGAGCGAGCAGCAACCTATCCAGACTACGGGTGCAATTTCGAGACTTATACGGAACCAGGCTTCCTCGAACTGGAGAGCCTGGGACCGCTGCGCAAGCTTCACGCGGGTGAAATGGCCGTGCACGTTGAGGATTGGTGGCTGTTCGAGGGTGTGCCGGCAGGAGAAGGCGACGACTGGGTGGAAGAGGCCATTGTTCCCCGAGTCAAACAGACTCAACACGACCGGGCAAACCCCATTCGATGATTGTGCCGATTTGAATCTTGTCATGGCGTGGCTGCCGGCCTGGTTTTCACACCACGTGAGCTCCCCTGGTCGGGCATGGAACGGCGGGGCTTTAACACCGCCGAAAGACCGCTTTTGTTTATTGTCCTGTCTCGCCGTCCCCGCAGTCCCGCGCCTGCGGGACTGCGAGACAGGCGGATGGTTTGAAACGTTCTGAAACGGCGGGGCTAAAACCCCGCCCTTTCCTGGATGGGTGAGTAATCGGGGGCTAGGACCTGTTGAAGGGAATTCTTGAATGGCCAACTGGTTACTAATTATCCCGATGGTTCGCTTTCGCCAATAGCATATGGGACTAGAGTTCTACTGACACGGAGGTGACAATGAGAAAATCTCGTTGGAGTTTTCTGTTTTTTGGGCTTGCAATCTTGCTAGCGTTATTCTGTGCTACGGGTTTAGGAGCGGATGTCGTCATCCAAAATAACCTCGGCGTTAAGTTGGTGGTTCCGGAGCAGGCCAACGGCTATGCGCTGGGGACTATCTATCTGAACGGGCACATGGTGGAGAAGCCACTCCTCAAGGGGATGATTCGCTTCGAGAATAGTAAAACCACCAAGGAATATTGGCTCTACGCATCAAAGGCAGAAAAGATAGAGCGCACGCAGTCAGCCTTTTCAGGCACGGGAACAATCGAAGGCGCCGACGTTACTTTCAAAGTGACCATCGAGACGCCTGACGATCTCAGAGCCGTACGAATTAGTTACGATTTTTCAGTAAGTAAAGACATCCCGAATGTGCAGGCAGCGCTGCAATACAACACCGACTTCGCTCATTCGTGGAAATGTCACATGTACCCATTCGCTGAAGACTCAGACCATATTCGGCGTGATCCGCTTTCCTGGATGGGCATCCCTTCATTATTCATGTATCGCACGGATCGCAAGCTTGGCATGCTGTGGGGCATTGACCCCCATTCCGATTATCTGAACCCGACGACCTGGACCAAGGACGTGGGCCTCTATTTCGTCGATGGTGTTATGCCAGCGCAGTTCCGGGTAGGCGGGGCCGGACTAAAGAACGAAATCCATTACCTATGCCCCATGCAAATCGTTCTGACTGACGTACCCGACCCCGATGGCATGGTCATGGATTTGGTGGACAACTACAAGCGTTTGAACAGTTACACCATCGACAGCTTTTTTGTGCGCTCACATGAAGACGCCTTGAACATCTTCATCGAGGGCAGGAAGAACACCCACTATTGGCACCCCGGTATGGGATATCGGCTGGGCGATTCCAATTTCATTTACATCGGGGAGCAGGGGCTGGCGGCATATTTTGATTACCTCCTCTACGAATTGACCGGCGATAAAATGTGGCGGCAACGCTCCTTCGAGCAGATGGACTTCATCCTGAAGGCGCAGAATACCAATCGGGAAGATCCCAATTACGGGTACGTCCAGACAACTTACAGCCTGACGGAAGGTTATGGTCCCTCTGGTGTCGGTTTCAATAGCGACGACCGTGGAAATAATATCGGCTGGAAACCCGACATCGATGCACACATGGTCCACTACATGCTGCTGATGTGGGAGAAGGTCAAAGAGCGGGAAGGGATCGATCGTAAGGATTGGTACAACTCCGCCATCATGGCAATGGACTGGGTGGTGCGACAGCAGAATTGGGACGGCGGTTTGCCCCAGAACATTGAGCCATCAGATCTGGAGTTTATCCGGAAAGAGGATTGGCTGGGAACCGGCCAGCCCATCAATGTGCGGCCGGCGATGGGAAAGAAGTCAGTTTCGGGTACGGCGGGCCGAACACTTCCGGCCTTGGCAACGATTTGCAGGATCACTGGAAATCCCAGGTATAAAACGTTTGCGGTAAACCTGGAGCGGTTTACACTGGAACGTAATCAGCGGGACTTCTATTTCACGGGCCACCATCCGGATCTGCCTCCAGGTGACTTCACTGAGGCGAGCATCTGGGGCGTAACCGAGTTCTGGCTGAATCGCTACGATGAAACAGGCGATGAGTCATATCTGAGGCACGCGGAAGCCAACATAGCTCTGGACCTCATCTGGACTTGTCCGAAGCAACTGAGCTGGGTGAAGAATCCCACGCAGTTCTGCGCCTCGGAGCAGCAACATTACTTTACATATACACTGTTCAATTATCAAAACAGGAAACAAGAGTGCCTGAAACGCCTGTTCGACATTACCAAGAATCCTTTCTATGAGCAGATGTACGAGAAGACCCTGCAGGAAATTTACTACACGCAGACCACTAACAAGGATGACCGAATGGGTGGGACGTTCGAGCGGACGAGTGACCCCTGGCTCGCCAGGCCTGACGACAACACCGGAAAAAGAGATTTCAATTCATTTGGGCCCCATTACATGAATGAGCAGTCTCTTGATTGTTTCTTGCAAACTCTCCTCATGTATCGCACCGGAAAGGAGATTTACGTTGGCGAAAGTGTGTCCAACAAGGTGTACCCAGATGGATCCGTGTACTATAGCAAGTCTATTGAAAAGGCGGAAAAGGTAGACCTCAGAGTTTTGCCCTCCACCGGCACGGTTAAGGTTGTGGTGAAAGACTGGTCGGCAAACGGAAGGACGTGGACAGAAGAGGGGACGGGTGAGTCCGAACTCTCGGCCACTCACCGAGTCGGCGACCTAAAGGCCGATGCCTGGTATCAAGTGCTCGTGGACGGCAAGCTCTACGGCGCTTTCCAAGCCAGTGCGGATGGAATCATTTGGTTCAGCTTCAGTGGCAATTTCGGTCGTGCTCATCTGGTCGAAGTCAAGCCGCGATGATAATTGCCGAACGAGTACCTGCTCGACGAGGACATTCAAGTGCTCTCAGCCAAACGGGGGGCCAAGATGAGCATCTTTAAGAGAGGTAGGATTTATTGGCACGAGTTCGTCCTGTGGGGCAGCGGATTAAAGAGAGCACGCGCCAGACGAACAACTGCGAAGCGATGAAAATGGAGTCGGTGCAGAAAACGCGGCTCGCGCAAGGAGAGGTGGGGATCATTACGCGGAAACAAGCACCTACCTTTCGCGAGTCCGCGTTGGGCCAGGTCAAGAAGTCCGTTGAAACGCAGTGCGCCGCCAAGCCGCTGAAAGAATACCCAGGCGAGTGGAGACCATCACCACAAAAGGTGGTAGAAATCGAGCCGACTAGGCCTTCGAGCATCGCGCCCGACGGCATGGTAAGGATTCCCGCAGGGGCATTTGATTTCCGTGTTTCGAAATCGAAGGTGCTAACGACGAGGGCGTGGATGTTCAATATGCGTGGGATAGTTCACCGCGCCGTCACCATTTGCACACCGTCGCAATCAAGAGCTTCTATATGGACAAATAGCCGGTGACCAACGCTCAATTTCAGGTGTTTCTGGTTGCGTCCCGCTACCGGCCTCGGGACGACCGTAATTTCCTACCCCACTGGAAGAGCGGTACATTTCCGGAGGGCTGGGCGGAGAAGCCCGTTACCTGGTTCTCACTCGAGGATGCGCGAGCATACGCAAGGTGGGCTGGAAAGCGGCTGCCGCACGAATGGGAATGGCAATACGCCGCACAGGGTGCGGATGGACGGACCTACCCCTGGGGGAACCAATGGGACGCGGAGGGTGTGTCCCTAGCCGATCATGGTCGAATGATGCAGCCTCCCGCTGACGTCGACGCTCATCCCAAAGGTGCCAGCCCATTCGGAGTTATGGACATGGTTGGGAATGTCTGGCAGTGGACTGACGAATATATTGATGAGCATACCCGCGCCGCCATCCTGAGAGGCACCGGCCACTATCAACCTGAGGGTTCGCTCTAGTACTTCCCAACTGCCTATAAGTTGAGTGAGCACAGTAAGTACCTGCTCATCGGACCGAGCAAGGATCGTTCTGCTTCGGTGGGGTTTCGATGTCTTGTTGACGCGAAACGGATCCGAGCCAGGGACGCGGTTTTAAGATAAAGGAACGTATGACACGACGGACTTTCTCACGGGGGTTCAGACTAAGATTGCTCATCACTCTCGTGTTTTTCTTAAGTGGTGCAGCCGCGCGCGCGCTTTTCGGGGCCCAGAACAAGTCCTCCGGCCCTCCGCCCGAAGTTGCTGAGGTACACGTCGGAAAAGGTTACGAACTTGTTAAAGATCAAAAGTTTGCGGAAGCCGCTAAGGAATTTGCGGCAGCCCTTGGTCTGGTACCGCAACTGGTTCGCGTCCGTTATCAATTGGCTGTGTGCTGGTTTAACCTGGGAGATCTTAAACAGTCGCGGGATGAATTCGAGCAAGTGCGGAAGGAAACCGGCGGCGAGGCCAGCGCGACCTACTATTTGGGGAGAATCGACTTGCTTGAAGGGAACGCTGAGTCTGCTATTCGCGAATTCAAAAGCATCGTCTCCACAGAGGCTTTCGAAGACTTGTACTATTACCTCGGTTTAGCCTACCTGAAGGTCAACGACTTTGAGAACTCCAAGCTCTGGCTTCAGAAAGCAGCGAAAGCAACGCCCCGAAATCCTCATGTCCACGATAACCTGGCGCGCGTTTACCAGAAGCTCGGGCGGCAGTCGGAGGCTGAAGAAGAATCCGATCTTGCCGCGCGATTGCACCAGCGTCTCAATGAGGTAGCTGGGCTTGTGTCAGATTGCGGACGTGACTTGGCAATGCAGCCTCTTGCAAACGCTCAAACAACGTGCCAGCGGCTACTTGATCCTACTGACGAGAGTAGCCTCCTCAGACTCGGCGTTCTCTATGGTAGCCATGGGTACTACGACCGGGCGGTGGAGCCTCTCCACTTAGCTGCCCGGCTGGACCCGGAATCGGTCGACATACAATACCTATTGGGTCTCTCGTATTTTCGTCTTCGGCGGTATCGCGAGGCACGTGTGCCGTTGGAGAAAGCCGTGGCCTTGCAACCCGATCTCTTTAGCGCGAATGCATTGCTGGGAGCGACCTTGTATGGCTTGGAAGAGGACGAGCTTTCTTTCCGGGTGCTTAAACACGCCCACGGCCTCAACCCCCAAAATGCAGAAACCAAGGAGCTGCTTTTCAAAGTGTCGTTAGGTCTTGGGCAAAGGGAATTGTTGGCAAAGAGGTACACCCAGAGCTTGGTTTTCCTGAAGGAGGCGGCCGCGCTGAATCCGTTTCTACCTGAAGTCCACGGGCTTTTGGCAGAAGTCTATACTTCACTGGGTCAGGGACAGCATGCAGCACGCGAAAGTAAGGAGGCTGAGCGTCTTGAGCAGACGAACCCGCGGTAGGATGGCCCACCCATTAACTTCCTCCAGGACTGTTGTAGACTGAGGTTCGGTTAATCTGTGGGCCATGGCAAGGTTAGCCAGAGTGGAGCCGCTTACATAAACGAATGCTAAAACGACCCAGGGATGACCGAATGAGACGTCGGACTTCCCTGCAAATGACATTTGCGCTTGCCGTCGGAATCAACACTTCAGCAAGCCTGTCTCTTGCCTAGGCAAAAAAGGTAGTTGGATGCAATTGCATCGAGCAAAAGCGGGAGATTGACGCAAGGTGTGTGCTTGCCCGTGGAGCCCACACTCAGTTTGACGGCTCTGTTGTCGGTGACCCTTGCGTTGTTTGGGATGGAGATCTAGGCACCTGGAGAATGTTCTACTTTGCGCAGGGCGGCAAAGGATATGTCGCGTCCGAAAAGCAACTCCCTCTGGGTGGAATGGCTCTCAGCAAATCCGCCGAACAAATCGCGCACGGGGAATGGCACAAAGTCGGCCTCGTCCCCCTCGCGAATCCGGAAGAGTTGCCCTTGAAAGTTCGTGAGCGCTATGCAGAGCACAGGGTCTGCTGGGGGACCGAGGTTGTCATAGAGGGAGGCTCAATCCTGAGGGTTGAGGGTGGCCAGACTGGCGGCGTAGTGGAGTTTCCAGTGGTCGGGGAGCGAGTCGTCGAGGTCGCGCGCGGGCCAGGCAGGCAGGTTCATGAGGAGTTGGGTGAGGTAGAGTTGCGGACCGACATCATGCCGGCGACAGGTGGACGTGAGGCTGGCGAGGATGGCAGCAGTGCGGCCGCCGCACGGGTTGCCAACGAATAAGGAGTTTTCCCGATTGAGCACCACGCGTTTCATCTCGCGTTCGCTGACGTTGTTATCGATGGGCACCGCGCCATCAGAACAAAAGACATTCAGCTCGGTCCACTGGCCGAGCGTAGAGTTCACCGCCTCGGCCATGGGATGCTTGGGTAGCAGTTGCTCTTTCCACCCGAGCAGTTGGTAATGCAGTTCGGCCAGCAGCGGCGCCGATTGCGTCTGACGCAATGCGAGACGCTCCTCGAAGGAAAGCTCTTTGGCCTGCTGTTCCAGCGCGAACAGTCGGCGCAGCAGGGCGACGACTTGGCGGGCGATCTCCGGTGCCGTGCTTTCGGCCTCGATCACCTTCCTCCGGGCATGCGACCAGCACCCCGCGAGGGTCAGGCCGTTGCCCACCACCACGCCGTTGTAGCCGCCGTAAGCGTCGGCGAGCAGAACCTGGGTGTAATCTTTCAGAAACTGTTGCACCCCGTCGCGGCTGCGGCGTAAGGTGAAATCGAAGACATTGTAGGGATGCGCGGCATCACCCACATACACCCACATGCGCGCCGGCTGGGTCTTGCCCGCGCTGAGCATGGGCAGCACGGTGTCGTCGGTAGCCACCTCGTGCGACTGCCGCACGCGCTCCGCCATGCGCCGGTACAAGGGCTCGGCGAGATCCGCCACGTCGCCGAGACCGACTGCGTGGCACGCGGAATCTCGAATCCTTGGCGCGCGAAGATCTCCTCCAGGCAGTAGAGCAGCGTAAGCGTCCGGTGAACCTTTCAATTACCCACAAGTTTGGCCGCATTGAACCCAAGCTCGATGTCGGTGAGACGGGAGAGTCCGCGCCACATGACTCTATTACCCGGTGGAGGGTCACCGCTGC
>Ga0326727_10017057_pt1 | contig 15161 bp, 10 predicted proteins | sample MB2enrmetagenome_FD_207643 | JGI IMG/M metagenome (GOLD analysis project Ga0326727, IMG submission 207643) | Lab enriched peat soil microbial communities from McLean, Ithaca, NY, United States - MB29MY | ecosystem: Environmental > Terrestrial > Soil > Wetlands > Peat | place: USA: New York... | reverse complement strand
ACCCGCTCGTGGCACTGCTGTTGTTGCCGTCACCCGAGTAGTACGCCTGCCAGTAATAGGTCCCGCCCTGGTAGAAGGTGATCGTCTTCGAGGTGTAGTTCCCCGAGCCGCTCACCGATGCCCAACCGGGCTGGGCGCTGACCTGGTTACCCGATCCTGTAGTCGCCGCCGAGCCGCACGTGCTGTTGGTGTAGACGGTGAAGGTCACCGACCCACCGGCGTTAGAGCTCGCTCCGCTCAGCGACGCCGTGTCGCTGTCGCTCTGCCCGACGCCGATCGCCGACGACGCCAGGGTCGTGGTGATCGAGGGAGCCGCCTTGGTCACGGTTACGGTCTCCGACGTGCACCCGCTCTTGACGCTGCTGTTGTTGCCGTCACCTGCGTAGGAAGCCTGCCAGAAGTAGGTCCCCACCTCATAGAAGGTGATCGTCCCCGAGGCGTAGGTGCCGTTGCCGCTCACCGACGCCGAGCCGGGCTGGGCGCTGATCTGGTTGCCGGTCCCGGTGGTCGCTGCGGAGGTGCAGATGTTGTTGGTGTAGACGGTGAAGGTCACCGACCCACTGGCGTTCGAGGTCGCCCCGCTGAGCGTTGCCGTGTCGCTGTCGGTCTGACCCGCCACCAGCGACGACGTCGACAGGCTGGTCGTGATCGCGGGGGTCAGCTTGGTCACGGTCAGGGTTTCCGACGTGCACCCGCTCTTGGCGCCGGTGTTGTTGTTGTCACCCGAGTACGAGGCCTGCCAGTAGTAGGTTCCCGCCTCGTAGAAGGTGACCGTCCCCGAGTCGTAGGTGCCGTTGCCGCTCACCCCTGCCGAGCCGCCCTGGGCGCTGATCTGGTTGCCCGTTCCGGTGGTCGCCTCGATGCTGCACGTGGGGTTGGTGTAGACGGTGAAGGTCACCGTCCCACCGGCAGAGGAGGTCGCCCCGCTCAGGTCAGCCGTGTCGCTCACCGTCTGGCCCACCGGGATCGACGACGTCGACAACGTGGTGGTGATCGAGGGGCCCGCCTTGCTCACCGTCACCTCCTCGGAGGTGCACGAGCTGGTGGCGCTGCCGTTGTTGCCATCACCATTGTAGGAGGCCTGCCAGTAGTAGGTACCGGCCTGGTAGAAGGTGATCGTCGCCGAGTCGTAGGTGCCATTGCCGTGCACCGACGCCGACCCGGGCTGGGCGCTGATCTGGTTGCCCGTCCCGGTGGTCGCCTTCGAGCTGCAGAGATTGTCGGTGTAGACGGTGAACACCACCGTCCCGCTCGCGTTCGAGGTCGCCCCGCTCAGTGTGGCCGCGTCGCTGTCGGTCTGCCCCACACCGAGTGACGAGAACCCCAGGGTCGTCGTGATCGAGGGGGTCGTCTTGCTGACCGTCAGGATCTCTGAGGTGCACGAGCTGGTGGCGCTGCCGTTGTTGTTGTCACCCGCGTAGTACGCCTGCCAGTAGTAGGTCCCTACCTGGTAGAAGGTGATCGGCGCCGAGTCGTAGGTGCCGTTGCCACTCACCGAGACGGACCCGGGTTGGGCACTGATCTGGTTGCCGTTTCCCGTGGTCGCCTGCGAGTTGCAGGTGCTGTTGGTGTAGACGGTGAACGTCACCGTCCCGCTGGCGTTCGGGCTCGCCCCGCTCAGCTTCGCGCTGTCGTTCACCGCCTGCCCCGCCGCGGTGGACGACGTTGACAGCGTGGTGGTGATCGAGGGCGTCGCCTTGGTCACGGTCAGGGTCTCGGAGTTGCAGGTGCTGAGGGCGCCGTTGTTGTAGTCGTCCCCCGAGTAGGAGGCCTGCCAGTAGTAGGTCCCCACGTCGTTGAAGGTGACCGTCGCCGAGTCGTAGGTGCCGTTGCCGCTCACCGACGCTTCGCCGCCCTGGGCACTGACCTGGTTGCCCGATCCGGTGGTCGCCGCGGAGCTGCAGGTGCTGTTGGTGTAGATGGTGAAGGCAATGTCCCCGGTCGGAGACTCACCGCCGCTCAGGGTCGCCGTGTCGTAGACCGCTGTCCCGGCCGACACCGTGCTCGCCGGCTTGAGCTGGGTGGTGATGGTCGGCGTGGTGCACAGGGTGCCCTCAGGCGCGGCGGAGCCCACGCTGGAGGTATCCGCCGAGTACCAGACGTACAGCTTCTGCCCCGAGCTCCCGCCGCGGGGGGTGGTGAAATCGAAGGTCCCCCCGGTCACCGGTTCGGTGAACGAACCCGCCGGCGTCGTGGTGTCCTCCGATCCCCACGAGTAGTCGAGGGTCACCTGCGGCTGCCCGTTGTTGACGGAGGTCTCGTTGGCGAGGGTGATCGACCAGTTGTAGGTCAAGGTGCTCGATGCGCAGAGGGGGGTGAGCACGGGCGCGGTCCACGCCAGCACGGTTGCCCCACCCACGACCATCGCGGCTCCGGCGATGATCGACGACGCGGCCAGGGGCGTCAGCCAGCGCCGCAGCTTGGATCTCCCGTGCATGTCAGCTCTCCTTGTGCCCATAGGGACGTCCCGGGTGGTGAGTGCCTCCTCCAAGTGGGCCCGCGCTGCCCGAGCGGAGTTGCCTCCCCCCGGCCAGCGTCCCGCCCCTGCCGGACGGCTCCTCGCGGAGACCTGTCGCGTCCGTCAGCTTTGGGCGCCCGCTTAGCCTCTGCAAATCGTACCAAACCGCCTCACGCACCACAACCGGTCGGACCTGCGCGATAGGGCCGTTTGACCTGAGCCATCGTGATCTCCCAGCTTGTTGACGCGGTGCGGCGCGCAGGATGCCGGCCGCGGCCCCGGTGGTCGTTGGCCTGGTCATCGGTGTCCGTCCCCCTCTGCGACCGAACGGCCGGCGGGCATCGGACGGTGCCTATTTGGCCGTATCGCACTCTTAGCGGTGAGCGGGACTATAGCACGGTTCGTTACCCGTGTAACGGATCGCCTGACGGCAGGGTCACGGAACACCGATGCCCCTCATGTAGGGACGGCCTCCCGGGGGTCGGCCGGCTTCACCAGCGCCGGCACAAGAAAGGAGGCCGGACAGCGGTCCGGCCTCCCTCTGAGGCGAGGTTGAGCGGTCCGGGAGGTACGGGCCTCCCCGGCCAGCTGTCGGTCAGATGTTCTGGATCTTGTCCTTGCCGCCCAGACGCCGGACCACGAACCGGCTCAGCACGACCACGCTACCGCCGAGGAGCAGGAGCAGGCCCAGCCAGTTCATGCCCGATGTCGGTCCGGTCCCCGTGTTGGGCACCGTGATTCCCAGCACACTGCCGGTTGGGGTCGGCGTGGAGGTGGGCGTCGGCGTGGACTTGGGAGTCGGAGTGGGGACGGGGGTGGGGGTGGGGGCGCTGGTCACCGTGACCGTCTCGCTCCCGCACGTGGACTTCTCCGCCGTGTTGTTGCCGTCACCCGAGTAGCCCGCCTGCCAGTAGTACGTCCCGACCTTGTTGAAGGTGACCGTCACCGAATCGTAGGTACCGTTGCCGCTCACCGACGCCGTCCCGCCCTGCTTGTTGATGTCGTCGCCCGTCCCCGTCGTCGCCGGGGTCGAGCAGCTGTTGTCGGTGTAGATCGTGAAAGTCACCGACCCACTGGCGGTCGAGGTGGCTCCGCTCAGCGTCGCGGTGTCGCTGGTCGATTGCCCCACAAGGAGCCCGGTCGCCGCGAGATGGGTGGTGATCGAGGGCCCATCGGGGGTCACCGTCAGGGGTTCCGCGTTGCACCCACTCGAAGCGCCGTTGTTGTTGGCGTCACCCGAGTACTGGGCTTCCCAGTAGAACGTCTGGGCCTGGGTGAACGTCACCGTCGCCGACTTGTAGGTTCCGTCGCCGGTTGCCGTCACCGAACCTTGGTTGGTTGACGTACCGCCGCAGCTCGCCGCGGTGTACGTGTAGAAGGTTATCGATCCGCCGGGTGAGTCTCCACCGCTCAGGGTCGCGCTGTCGCTGGCCTCGGTCTCGCCGGTCCCCACCGAGATCACCGATGAGGACAGCGTGGTGGTGATCCCGGGGGTCGCCTTGGTCACCACGAGCGGCTCGGACCCACACCCGCTCTGGTTCGAGACCAGATAGACGTTGTCACCGGTGTACTTGGCCTCGAAGTAGAAGGTGCCCACCGAGGTGGGGGTGTACGACAACGAGTTCGGTACCACCCCCTTGGAGACGGTGTTGGGCGACGGAGTCAGATTGGCGAGCGCAGGGCTGGAACACGTGCTGTTGCTGTACACGTAGTAGTTGATCGAGCCGCGCGCCTCCTGGACGTTCCCGGACTCCGAGCCCGACACCGTCAGCGTGACGGTGTCGTACGCCGACGAGCCCACCGCGATCGTGGTCGCCGACAGCTGCGTGTTGACGGTAGGGGTGGGACACGCCAGGACGGTGGTCGCTCCCACGACGAGCAGCGCGGCACCGGCCAACGCTGCGGATGCGCCCCCGATCGTGAATCTGCCTCTACGCATGGTCTCCCCCCTGTCGCGGCGCAGCGCCCTGCCGGAGCTTCATTGCCCGGTGCATCTCAACTCTCCTCTTCCCGACGCGACGCTCGGAGCGTCGCCACTTCCCCTGACAGCCGACGGTACTGCCGAAGCGGAGTTCCCTCCCTCGGCCTGCTCCCTCCCCGCCGGACCGCTCCTCCGAGGAGCCGGTCAAGCCTAGCGGGCGCTCACCTAGCTGGCGCTGATTGTAACAAACCGTCTCACACGCTGCAAGTGGGCTATACCGGCCAATTCCGGGGCGGCCGGCGGGCGGACCGGGGAACTCAACCCGCCAGCGAGTGAGTCGGGACGGCGGCCGGCCGGGGGATCGGCGGGCGCTCGCCGAGGAGGCAGCGCGAGATCACCAGGCGCTGGATCTCGGCGGTGCCCTCCCAGATCTGGTAGATCTTGGCGTCCCGCATGAAGCGCTCCACCGGGTACTCCTTGATGTAGCCATAGCCGCCCAGGATCTGGACGGCCTCGGTGGTGACCCGCATCGCCATGTCGCCGGCGAAGAGCTTGGCCATCGACCCCTCCCCGCGGGCGAAGGGGAGGCCCCGATCGATCATCCAGCCCGACCGCCAGACCAGCATCCGGGCGGCGTCGATCTCGGTGGCCATGTCGGCGAGCTTGAAGGCGATCGCCTGGTGGCGGGAGATGGGCTTGCCGAAGGCGTGGCGCTCGAGGGAGTAGTCGCGGGCGAAGTCGAAGGCGGCGCGGGCGATCCCCAGCGCCCCGGCGGCGACCTGGGGGCGGGTGGCCTCCAGCATCTGCAGCGCCCCGATCGCCCCCGGTCCGGTCTCGGCGCCGTCTGCCTCGGCGCCCAGCCGGGCCTCCTCGGGGACGAAGCAATCCTCCAGGATCACCTGGGCGGTGTGCGAGGCGCGCACCCCCATCTTCTTCTCCTTGCGCCCCTGGCGCATCCCCGGGTTCCCCTTCTCGATGACGAAGCCGGCGATCCCCGCCGGACCCAGGGATCGGTCGGTGGTCGCGAAGACCACCTGGACGTCGGCGATGCCGCCGTTGGTGCAGAACTGCTTGGTCCCATTGAGGACCCAGCCGCCCTCGACCTTGCGGGCGGTGGTCTCCAGCGCCAGGGCATCCGACCCGGAGTTGGGCTCGGTCAGGCCCATCGCCCCGATCCGGAGCTGGCCGGGGTCGGCGAGCATTCCGACGTACTTGCGCTTCTGCGCCTCGGTGCCCATGGCGACGATGGCGGCCCCGCAGAGTCCGGTCCCCTGAATGGAGACCGCCATTCCCGCGTCGCCCCAGGAGAGCTCCTCGGTGAGGATCAGCTCGCTGATGAAGTCGACGCCGCCACCCCCGTAGCGCTCGGGGAAGGCGGAGGACGCATCCAGGCCGAGCTCATGCGCCTTGCGCATCACCTCCCAGGGCGTCTCCTCCCGTTCGTCGTAGTCGGCCGCCCGCGGCCGCATCTCGTTGACCGCGAAGTCGTGGGCGAGGCGGCGGATCTCCTCCTGCTCGGTGGTCAGGCTGAAGTCCAGTGGCATCCGATGACCTCCCTCAGTCGCCGGTGCGGACCACCGCCCGGCCGTTGGTCAAGACCCGCTCGCCCCGGCTGGAGGTGGCCTCCAGCTGCAGGGTGGCGGTGCCGGGGTCGACGGCGACCACCCGGCCCGAGCAGGTGATGGTCTCGCCGGGCAGGAGCGGCTTGGAGAACCTGCAGCCCAGCTCGACGACGCGCTCGTAGGCGCCCGCCCAGCGTCCGACCGCCTCGACGAGGATGGCCATGTCGAGCATCCCGTGCGCGATCGTCCCGGGGAGACCGACCCCGCGGGCGAACTCCGGATCCAGGTGGATGGGGTTGTGGTCCCCGGACGCCTCCGCGTAGGCGTTGATCTGCTCCTGGGTGACGGTGCGCGAGAGCGGCGTCAACTCGTCGCCAATCCGGACCTCGCCGGGCGGACGCGGGTCGCTCACCGCCCGCCCCCCCGGATCAGCAGCAGGGAGCGCCCCCGGCAGACCGTCTCCCCGGCCTGGTTGACGGCGGCGAGGTCCACGGTGAGGAAGGTCAGACCCCGCTTGCTCTCCACGGCGGCCAGCTCGGCCGAGGCGTCCACCACGTCCTCGGGAAGCACCGGGGCCGGCCACTCGAAGCTCTGTTCGACGTGGATCAGCCCGGCCAGGTCGAGGCCCAGCTCGGGATCCGCGAAGACCTGGGCGAGGGCCGGCATCATGCAGTAGACGGCAGCGAAGGTGGGCGGCACCGACCCGAGGGAGAATGCGCCGTCATCGCCACTCACGGCCGCCACATACGCGGCCACCCGCTCGGCGTCGATGACCTGCCCGGGTGCGACGTAGTGGCGTCCCACGTGGGACGGGTCGAGCATCGCCGCCAGCTCCTCCCGCTCCAAAGTTGACATCCGCGTCAGCTTTCCAGATCGAATATATCAGTCTCACGGCTGCCGGACGTGATAGGGCTACTATCACATTGCTTTGACGGGGCGGCTGGCTCCTTGCTAGCGTCCGTCCGCCAGTGAGGCGCCTCAGCGCGCCAAGCCAGCCGTCGGCGGTGTCCTGGGGAGGATGGTCATCCGCGGTCTTCGAGTCCGGCTGCTGCGCCACGCGTGGGTGCTCCTGATCGCCCTCCTCCTCCCGGTGATCGCGCCCCGCCTGCCCATCGGTGCGTCCGCGACGGTGGCGCCGACCGCCCAGGTTCTCAACGCGGTCATCGAGGGCACTCCACCCCAGGCCTCGGCGCCGGCCGGGCCGGCGCTGACCGTGATGGCGCCGGCCGGAGCCACCGCCGCGTCCCTGGCCGCCAGCTACAGCCGGAACGCGGCTGCGATCATCTGGGCCAACGACCTCGTCGACGGTGCCGCGCCGGCGGCGGGGTCGCCGGTGCTGCTGCCGCCGGGGCCCGGGGCGCTGGTGGAGGTGGGGGCGGGCGAGCTGCCCAGCCAGTTCACCGAGGGCCTCGGCCTCGACCCCTCGGTGCTCCTCTCCTACAACGTGCTCCAGGCGGACGTCCCCCTGGCTGCGGGCACCTACCTCCAGGTGCCGCTCGACCGGGCTCCCCAGGGCGCCCTCAACGCGGCCGCCTTCGTGCCCGAGGCGCCCGGCGTGCCCGAGGTTCCCCCCGCCGCGGTGGGGGGTGACAGCTTCCCGTACGGCTACTGCACCTACTACGTTGCGACCCTGCGCAACGTGCCCTGGAGCGGGAACGCCGACGAGTGGTGGGTCAACGCCCAGCCCTACCGGCCTGAGGGCCACGTCCCGGTCGCCGGCGCCATCGCCGTCTTCGACTACGCGCCCGACGGCCACGTGGGCTACGTCGAGAGCGTCAACACCGACGGGAGCTTCGTGATCACGGAGATGAACTACGGGTGGTGGGCCCACATCGACCAGCGGACCATCTCCCCCACCGATCCCACCCTGGTCGGCTTCATCTATTAGTGGTGCGCCTGCAGGGCGCACCCCTCGTCCGTGACCCGAGCGTGCGGATACCGCCCAGGAGGCTCGGGGGTGCGTGAGGAGCGAGGGCTTTGCGCAGGCGGCAGCTGCAATGCCGCCGAGCAAAGCGCGACGAGCGCCGAGCAAAGCGCGACGAGCGCCGGTCAAGGCGCTCGGACGCCCGGGCCCGAGCGCAGCGCGCACCCCCGAGCCTCTCGGCGCGGAGGCTATCCGCTGAAGCGGTACCCGATCCCCGGCACCGAGTGGATGTAGGTGGGCTTCTCGGCGTCGGGCTCGATCTTGCGGCGCAGCCGGTAGACGTGGGCGTCGACGGTGCGGGTCTCGATCTCCACCTCGTAGCCCCACACCCGGCGGAGCAGCTCGCCCCGGCTCATCACCTGTCCCGGACGGGAGGCCAGCAGGGCCAGCAGGTTGAACTCGGTGAGCGTGAGGTTGATCTCCTCGCCGTCCCGGAAAACCTGGCGCCGGCCGAGGTCGATGGTGAGACCGGGGAACTCGAAGCGGTCGCGGGGCTGCTCCTGGGAGGAGATCTCGCTGCGCCGCAGGTGGGCGCCGATCCGGGCCATCAGCTCGCGGACCTCGAAGGGCTTGGTGACGTAGTCGTCGGCCCCCAGCTCCAGCCCGACCACCACGTCGATGGTGTCCGCCTTGGCGGTGAGCATGAGGATGGGGACGCGTGAGCCCTCGGAGCGGAGGCGCCGGCAGACGTCGAGGCCGCTCATCCCGGGGAGGTTGACGTCGAGGATGATCAGGTCGGGGTTCTGCTCCCGGGCCATCTGGAGACCCTCCAGGCCGGTGGCGGCCTCGAGGAGGGTGTGATTCTGGGCGCTGACGGCGAGGCGGACCACCTCCCGGCTGGGGGGGTCGTCCTCGACGATGAGGATGGTCTTGCCGCCGGCGCTCATGATGCGGCCGGCTCCAGGTACGTGGCGATGCGTTGCACGAAGCTCGCTACCTCGATGGGCTTGCTGATGTACCCCGAACAACCGGCGGCGAGCGCCTCCTGCTCGTCACCCTTCATGGCGTTGGCGGTGAGAGCGATCACGGGAACGTCCGCCGTCTTGGGATCGGACTTTAGCATCCGGGTGACGGTCAGACCGTCCATCCCGGGAAGCTCGACGTCCATCAGGACCAGGTCGTAGAGCGTCGAGCGCGCCTTCCTCAGGCCCTCGGCCCCGTCGGAGGCGACGTCGACGTCGAAGCCGCTGCCGTTGAGGACCATCCGGGCCAGCTGGCGGTTGCTGGCGTTGTCCTCGACCAGGAGGATGCGGTTGTGGACCCGGCCGTTCTGGGGCTCCATGCCGAGCAGGGGGAGCTGGAAGGTGAAGACCGAGCCCCGGCCCACCTCCGACTCGACCCGGATGTCCCCGCCGTGGAGCTCGACCAGGCGCCGGGTCAGCGAGAGACCGAGACCGGTGCCCTCGACCTGGCGGGTGGTCGCCGTGTCCAGCTGGTAGAACTCGTCGAAGATCCGCTCGTGGTACTCCTTGGGAATGCCCACCCCGGTGTCGCCGACGTCGACGACCAGCCAGCCGTTCTCGGGGCGGGCCGACACCCAGACCCGGCCGCCCTGGGCGGTGAACTTGATGGCGTTGGAGAGCAGGTTGTAGAGGATCTGCTTGAACTTGCTCTTGTCCGCCCGGGCCTCCAGGTCCTCGGGCTCGACCGTGATCGCCAGGTCGATGTCGCGGCGTTCACTGAGCGAGCGGATGACGTTGTGGACCTCGCGCACCGCGTTGCCCACCGTGAAGCGGTCGTAGGCCAGCTCCATCCGCCCGGCCTCGATCTTGGAGAGGTCGAGGACGTCGTTGACCAGCTCGAGGAGGTGCTTGCCGCTCGCGTGGATGTTCTCGAGGCACTCGTGGCGCTGATCCTCGGAGAGCTCCACCAGGTTGTCCTTGAGGATCTCGCTGAAGCCGAGGATGGCGTTGAGGGGGGTGCGCAGCTCGTGGCTCATGTTGGCCAGGAACTCGCTCTTGAGCCGGGAGATCTCGGCGATGTGGGCGTTGGCGATCTCCAGCTCGCGGGTGCGGTCGGCGATCTCCTTGATCTGCCGCTTCTGGGTGCTGTAGAGGCGGGCGTTGTCGATGGAGATGGCCGCCTGGTTGGCGATGATCTGGACGAGCGCCTGCTCCACCGAGGTGAAGGGCTTGATCTCCTTCCTCGCGATGGTCAGCGCTCCCACCAGGCGCCGGGGGGACTCGAGCGGCATGATCAGCACCGAACGGGGCGAGTAGCCCATCTCCAGGTTCTTGAAGCGGCTGTCCTTGGTGGCGTCGCTCACCGAGACGATCTTCCGTTGCTTGGCCGCCCAGCCAACGATACCCTCGCCCAGCTTGAACCGGGCCACCTTGCCGACGTCCTCGGCGAAGGGGAAGGTCGCGATCGCGGAGAGGGTGCGGTCTTGCTCATCCAGCAGGAAAACGGTGGCCGCGTCACAGACGGCCAGGTCGCTGGCCGCCTTGAGCATGAAATCGATGGTCTCCTTCAGCTCAAGGCTGGACGTGAAAAGATTGCCCACCTGGCCGAGGAGGTCGACGATGACCTTATCGTCCATCCGCGGCGAGTATAGGGCAGTCCTGCCATCTGCAATGACCCTTTGTTGCAATCCAGTCACCGAACGATGACGACGGGGGTGCCGATATGACCTCGCGCCGGACTCCGCGAGGTCTCGGGGCGGCCCCCGGGCCGCGGACGGCCTCCGGGCCCGGGCTCAGCCCGCCCGCGACCTCAGCTCGTCGGCGAGCTGGCGCAGCACCGTGAGGGCGTCGCCGACGATGCCCAGGTCGGCGAGCTTGAAGATGGGGGCCTCGGGGTCCCGGTTGATGGCCACGATGTGCTGGGCGCCCTTCATCCCCACGGTGTGCTGCATGGCCCCGCTGATCCCGCAGGCGATGTAGACGGTGGGCTTGACGGTCTTGCCGGTCTGACCCACCTGCAGCGAGTAGGGCACCCAGCCGGCGTCCACGACCGCGCGGCTGGCGCCCACGGCTCCGTGGAGGAGGCCGGCCACCTCGCGGAGCAGCTCGAAGTTGGCGGGGTCCTGGAGGCCGCGCCCGCCGCTCACCACCACCGGGGCGTCCTCCAGCTTGGGTCCCGCCGCGACCTCCGGGGAGCGCACCATCACCCGGACCCGGCGGTGGCGCTCCTCGACCACGGCCGGGACGTCGACGATGCGGGGCTCGGCCGGCCCGTCCGGAGAGGCGGTGAACGACTTGGGCCGGAAGAGGACGAGGGCGGGCCGGCGGGCGCCGAACTCGGTGCGCACCACCTGGCTGGCGCCGAAGATGGAGGTGGTCACGGTGATGGCGCCGCCGGTAGCGACATCGAGGCCGTTGGCGATGACCGGCACGTCGAGCTTGGCGGCCAGCCGTCCGGCGACGTCGCGGCCGGCGTGGGTGCCGGCGAAGAGGAGGAGCTCCGGCCCGCGCTCGGCGATGAGCGGCGCCAGGGTGTCGGCGGCCGGGCCGCCGAGGAGGAGGTCGGCGAAGGCGGGGTCGGTGGAGACGTAGACGGTGGTGGCTCCGTGCCGGCCGAGCTCGGCCGCGGCCTCCCGCGCCCCGGGGCCGAGGCAGACGGCCTCCACCGCCTCCCCGCCCAGCGAGCGCGCCTTGGTGAGCAGCTCGAGCGCGCCCGGCGCGGGCCGGCCCTGGTTCAGCTCGGCGAAGACCCAGACGGGCGCCAGCGCCATCTCAGATCACCCGGGCCCGGGCCAGCAGCTCGACGATCCGGTGGGCGCCGGTCCCGTCGTCGGCGACAACCTCCCCGACCCCTCGCTGCTCCGCCGGGGTCACCGAGACCACGGTCTGGGGGGCGCCGGCACCGCCCAGACCGGCCAGGCCGAGGTCGGCGGGCGTGAGCCGCTCCAGCGGCTTCGACTTGGCCCCCATGATCCCGCGCAGCGAGGGGTAGCGCGGCTGGTTGACCCCGGCGGTCACCGCGAGCAGGCAGGGAAGTCCGGCCGCGATCGTCGCCGACCCGCTCTCATCCTGCCGGGTCACGGTGAGGCCGGTGCCGTCCGAGGTGACGGCGGTGGCGAAGGTGACGGCGGGCAGCCCCAGCAGCTCGGCGAGCGCCTGGGGCACGACCCCGGTGTAGCCGTCCGTCGACTCGGTGGCGGTGATCACCAGGTCGAAGGGCTCCCGGGCGATGGCGGCGGCGAGCACCCGGGCGGTGGTCAGGGCGTCCGATCCGCGCAGGCCCTCATCGCTCACCAGCAGCCCCCTGGCCGCGCCCATGGCGAGCGCCTTGCGGACCGCGTCGAGGGCCCGCTCCGGCCCCATCGACACCACCCGCACCTCGCCCCCGTGGGCCTCGACGAGCTGGAGCCCGGCCTCGATGCCGTTCTCATCCCCGGGATCCAGGACCTGCTCGGCCATGTCCCGGCGCAGCAGCAGGGTGTGCCCGTCCAGCTCGCCCGGGGTGTTGGGGTCCGGGACCAGCTTGACGCAGACCACGACGTTCACGGCCGTCCTTCCCGCTCTCGGCCCGCGCTCCACGCGGGCCCCGACCTCGCCGAGCTTAGCAGCCGGTGGACGGCGGCCTCGCCCGGCGCTGCGCACCGCGCTGCGGCTCTCAGTGCTGGCTCAGGCGCTGCAGCACCGTCCGCCCGGACAATCGACGTGGGAGCCGGCCCCCAGCCGGCACCGGTCCTGCCCCAGCGGCGGACCCCATCCACGGAGAACCACCCCATGCGCGCCACCTCCAGCGCCGGGAAGCTGCGCGGCTTCCTGGGCAGACATGCCGTCGCCACCGGGATCTCGGTCGCCCTGGCCGCCGCCGTGGCCGGCCTGGGCGCCGGCTTCGCCCTCGCCGCCCCGTCCCCCGCCACCACCGCCGCCTCACCCACCGCCGTCATCACCACGGCGACGACGACGACCGGCGTCGCCGCCCATCCGATCATCCGCGCCCTGGTGAGGCTCACCGTCACGGACAGCGGCCAGACGGCCGCCCAGGTCCGGACCCTGCTCCGTCAGGGCGAGACGCTCAACCAGATCGCGGGCGGTGAGGCCGCGACCGTCGTCCAGTCGGCCGAGACCGCGGTGACGTCGAAGCTCGACGCCGAGGTCGCGGCGGGCAAGATCACGGCGGCCCAGGCGGCCACCCTGACCGCCAAGGCCGACAACCGGATCACCCAGGTGATGGCGGCTCCGGGCACGAGCATCCTCAGGGCGCTGCGCGGCGGTGCCGCGGCGAGCCCCAAGGCGTCGCCCGCCGCCAGCCCGGCGCCGTCGCCGAGCGCCTGAGCCGGGCTCACCGCCCCCTCCCCCCTCCCCTCGACCGGCGCCGTCGCAATCGGCGCCGGTCGCTCCTTGTCTGGGGCTTCGCGAGGGAGGCGCAGGAGCGCCACGCGGCGGCTCAGCCACCTAGGGTCCGAGGACCCCTGGAAGGGCAGGCGGACAGTCACTGGCACGCCGCCGTGCACGAGTGCTATGCGTGACACCGCCGTCCGCGCGGTTGTGTGGGTCGCACAAAGCAGGTGACGGTGGGGGATGTTCGCGATGCGAATGAGCCGTTCGGTCTTCATCGTCGCGGCTGCCATCGCCGCCCTCGTCATCGCCACGGGGATGACCACCGCAGGACCCGTGCTCGCAGCTGGCCAGGGGTCCGTGACCTACACCGCGGCCGGGACGAACACGTTCCCCGTCCCGGCGGGCGTGGTCGGGGTCGTCGCCGACCTCTCCGGCGCCGGTGGTGGCACCGGATACGTCAGCCACTACACCTACTCGACCCTTGGCGGGCCCGGGGGCCGGGTCGTGGGTGCGCTCTCCACCACCCCGGGAACGAGCCTCGAGGTGGTGGTCGGTGGGGCGGGTGGTGGTGGTGAATCAGGCGGCGGGGCCGCTGGATCCAACGGCGGCGGCGCTGGCTACACCGGGTGGGGTGGCGGAGGCGGGGGCGCCACCGACATCCGAGCCGGTTCCTGCGCGGCGACGTCCTCGTGCCCCACAACCGCTCGGGTCCTCGTCGCCGGCGGGGGCGGGGGAACTGGCGGCGGTTACGCTGGCTCGGAAGTGGGCGGCTCAGGAGGCGGCACGAGCGGCACGGACGGAGCCAATGCCGTTGACGGGGACGGGTCCGCGCAGGCGACCGGTGGAGGCTATGGCAGCCAGACAAACCCGGGTTCGGGCGGGGCGGGTAGCTTCAACACGGGTCTGGGCGGGTTGGCTGCCGAGGTCGGTACCGATGGGTCCGGAGCCGGCGGGGGCGCCGGCGCCAGCAATGGTGGCGGCGGAGGCGGAGGCGGCTACACCGGCGGCGGCGGCGGCGCCGCGGCCGAAGGTTCGGCAACATACGGGTGGAACGGCGGTGGTGGTGGCGGCGGCAGCAGCGGCAGCGGCAGCGGTGCCAGCAACGCCCACTACGTCACCGGCGGTGGCTCAGCGAGCTCGACCGACGGCAGCGCGGCCATCTACTGGATGACGGCATCCAACCTCAGCCCCACCGTGGGAGGCTCGGTGACCCTGATCTCCCACCTGCCCACGGCCGAGTACCCCGGCAACGAGACTTTCACCGTCGGGCCGACCACCCTCTGCGGTGGTGACGTCGCCGTGGCCGCGGACGGAACGGCCACCTGCGCGACCTCGGCTCTCCCCGGCGGGATCGACGACGTCACCGCCACCTATGTTTCGGCCGGAGATTACTCCGGCGCCACCGAGGTTCTCCAGGTCGGCGTGAACCCGACCGTCACCTCCGTGACGCCGCCGTCCGGGACATGGGCGGGCGGGCAGTCGGTGACGATCGGCGGCGCCGGCTTCGCATCCGGTGCCACCGTCGCCTTCGGCGCGACCCCGGCGACGGGAGTGCAGTTCGTCAACTCCACGGAGCTCACGGCGGTGACGCCCGCGGGGGCGGTGGGAGCGGTCAGCGTCACGGTGACCGACCCGGGTGGCCCGTCGGGATTCGAAGCCGCCGCCTACACGTACAACCCCCCCACCGTCACGTCGGTGAGCCCGTCGTCCGGAGCGTGGGTGGGCGGGCAGTCGGTGACGATCAACGGTACCGGCTTCGCGGCCGGTGCCACCGTCGACTTCGGCTCGACCCCGGCCACGGATGTCCAGTACGTCAGCTCCACGGAGCTGACCGCGCTCACGCCCGCGGGGACGGTCGGACCCGTGAGCGTCACGGTGACCAACCCGACCGGCCCGCCGGCATCCGAGGCCTCCGCCTACACGTACGCGGCCGGCCCGGTGGTGCCGGTGGACGTGGGTGTCCCGGTGGCGGTGCTGACCCCGGACGCGGGGCAGAAGCTGATCTTCTGGCAGGGTCCGTCCAACGACAACCTGTACGAGGCCTGGTACGGGGTGGGGTCGG
>Ga0326727_10017056_pt1 | contig 15161 bp, 18 predicted proteins | sample MB2enrmetagenome_FD_207643 | JGI IMG/M metagenome (GOLD analysis project Ga0326727, IMG submission 207643) | Lab enriched peat soil microbial communities from McLean, Ithaca, NY, United States - MB29MY | ecosystem: Environmental > Terrestrial > Soil > Wetlands > Peat | place: USA: New York... | reverse complement strand
ATGTCCACTTCGGGTCCTATGGGCCTCTCCCGTCAGCGCCAAGGAAGACGCCATCACCATCACAATCAGCGGCCCATGGGATGGATTTTGCTGATCTTGCTGATTGCCGCGGTCGGCGCTGCATGGTGGCTGTACATGCCGTGGTGACGCAGGAAAGCGTCCATACTCCGTTTTGGATGTGGGCGTGTGTGGTGTGGTGGGGTGGAATGGCGATTGGCTTCGGGCACCCCACAACGCGCGGAGCCGCCATACCAAGGGCATCCCGTCTCGCAATATCCCTTTTCGTTCCCTCATCATGATATTATATGTGATAGCTGAGTCATGGCGCGGATCGAGAAACTGTTCGACAAGATCCGGAATAACCCGAAGAACGTCCGGTTCGAAGATGCGTGCAAGGCGGCGGAGGCGATTGGTTTTGTGCATAAGAGTCAAAACGGGACGTCCCATGCAGCATTCAGCCGCCCAGGCGAACCGATGGCACTCAATTTCCAGTCAAGAGATAACGGGAAAATTCCGCCGTACCAGGCCAAACAGTTGATCGTCATGTTGGAAAAATACGGGGATGAATAACGTGGATCGTGATCGCTACCCGACTGAGGTCTTTTGGAGCGACGAAGACGAAGGATTCATCGCCATCGCACCGGATCTTCCTGGCTGCTCTGCTTGGGGAGACACCAAAATCGAGGCATTGACTGAACTCGACGCCGCTATCGCTGTCTGGATTGAGGCTTCAATAGCGGCCGGGAACCCTATTCCTGCCCCATCGAACCCTGCCGAAGAGCAGCAATTTGGCGGGAAGATCCTCGTGCGAACCCCCCGAAGCCTGCACGCAAAACTCGTTCGCGGAGCGAAGCGTGAAAACGTGAGCTTAAATCAATATATTGTCTATCTCTTAACAGAACTTGATACAAAGAATTCCATAGAGCATAAATTATCAGAAATAATAAACGAGGCAGAGGAAAAAACTATTAATTATTACAGACTGTATGCGGGCGTGACGTCGCAGACGATTGGAACATTTGCGGATGATCGTATTATAAAGTATGGGACTCATGTGCATTTCTCGGGGAACCCTGAGAAGTTTTTAATGATACCATATAACACGCTGGCTACTCTTGATGTAGAGATGGCACATGGCTGAAATGACCCAATATTCCTTTGATATGTCAGAGGTTACCGAAGCCCTCATCAAGCAACAGGGAATCCACGAAGGTCTTTGGATGGCCGGGTTTGAATTTATGTTTACTGCGGCTTTGGCAGGACCGACGCCGATAGACGCACGGCCGTCTGCCGTGGTCTCAATTGGAAAAATGCTTTTGATGAAGCCCCAGGAGGGCGTGCCGGAAACACCGCTGATCGTTGACGCGGCGAAGGTAAACCCGGCTCCATCTGCGCCGAAAAAGAAGGTCAGAGCAACAGCGGATAAGGCTTAGCATCTGTTGGCGCACGTCAGCCAAAAAAGTCGCTTTGGCACGTTCATCAGGCCCCATCCCGGACACTCCCATTGACGGCAGGTCGCATGATGGAAAACAAAGGGTTCCCATTTCGATCGACATCGCTGGTGCGCGCATGCGCTGTTTTGGCGGCGACCGCCCTGTTCGCCGGCTCGGCAGGGGCGTCCGATGGTCCTCCTGGCGTGAACCTCAGCCTCTTTCCATCCGGATTGAACCGGCATGACACGGTGCCGGGCGCTTCGGAGATCAACCGCCAACGCGTTCTCCAAGCGAAGGCAGCGGGATTCAAAGTCATTCGGCTCGGCATCCCATTCGATGCCTGGACCGGCAAGGCGGACCCGGCGGAGCAGGCCAGGGTGCTGGATGTGGCGGCGGCTACGGTCCGGGACATCGTGGCGGATGGCATGACCTTGGACATCGGTCCGCAAACCCACGCCGCCGATGTGGTTTGTCACCAGACCGGCTGGGATATCTATGTCGAAGCCCTCTCCGCCTTGCTGGATCGTGTGCCGGATTCCTCCGCGGTCGCGATCGAGGCGATGAGCGAGCCACCCTCCTGCCCCGGGGACAACGGGCCCAAGTCGGTCTGGGCCGGCACGCAGCAGACCCTTTACCATCTCATCCGGCAGAAGCTCCCACATGCGACCTTTGTGGTTACCGGAACGGCGTGGGGGCAGATCGACGGCTTGATCCGGTTCGACCCGTCGCCTTATCTCCATGACTCCAATACGATCTTTACGTTTCATTACTACGAACCGTTCCTGTTCACGCATCAGGCGACCCCGTGGCTGCGCAAAGATCACGCCAACCAATATGTCCACGACCTCGATTGGCCGATGACCGAGGACAACCGTCGGGCAACGGAAGCGCGGGCCATAAGCGACCTGTCGGCCGATCCAACTGGCAATGCGGCTACGCAAAAGGTTCTGGAGGACCAATTCTCATCGTACCAGACGCAAGGCACCGCCGACTTCCTGGTGCAGCGTTTCGACAGCGTCGCCAACTGGGCGCGAACCTACAACATCCCGGCCAGCCGGGTCTTTCTCGGGGAGTACGGTGTTCGTCGTGTCCACCAAGAGGGCAGCAAACCGGCAACGCCTTGGAAGACGGCCCCAACGTGGTTGACCTCGGTCCGTGATCAGGCGGAGCGAAGGGGGTTCACCTGGGCCGTTTGGGACCTGGACAGCGGCTTTGGCGTGATTTGCGGCGACCAATTGGGCCATGGTGACATCTGCCCGGAATACCAAACCCTGTTTGCGGGCCGATAGCTGGAATGCCCCACCTCCGCTTTGGGGCCAGAGAATGGAAGAGGGGGCCATGAGCATCGAGACCGTTCGCGCCTTTTTGGCGGCCAGCGCTCCAGACCTGTCCATCATCGAACTGGCGGACAGCACCGCCACCGTCGCCCTGGCGGCCGAAGGCCATGGGGTCGCGCCGGCGCGGATTGCCAAGACCCTGTCGCTGCGCATCGGCAGCCGGACGGTTCTTGTCGTGACGCGCGGTGACGCGCGGCTGGACAACAGGAAAGCCAAGGCCGCGTTTGGCGGAAAAGTGAGGATGCTGGACGCCGACGAAGTGATGGCGGTAACCGGTCATCCCGTCGGCGGCGTGTGTCCCTTCGGGCTATCGACGCCCTTGCCGATCTTTTGCGACGTGTCCTTGCGGGACTTCGAAGAGGTTCTGCCCGCCGCCGGTTCGCTGCAGTCCGCCGTGCGGATCAATCCCTTGCGCATGGCAGAGCTGGTACAGGCCGAGTGGGTCGATGTCTGCGTTATCCCGCGTCTCATACCGGCGAACTTTTGATTTGACCGGTTCGCCGGTCCTTGGCCGCCATTGAGGCGGCGGCCAAGCGGGCGGATGCCCGACCCCTATCGAGGGACTTACGGCAGGTCAATTCATTGGCCTGCCGGTATCAATCGAGCATTCGAGGGCGGATGCGCGTCATGACGCATCCGCCCTTGGCGGGATCAGCCCAGCCGTGCCAGAAGGGCCTTGGCCACGACTTCGCTGCTGGCGGGATTCTGTCCGGTGATCAGCTGGCCGTCCTCGATAAGGAAGGGCGCCCAATCCGGACCCTTTTCATATAGGCCGCCCAGCGCTTTGAACTCGTCCTCGATCAGGAAGGGCACGACATCGGTCAGTTCGACCGCGGCTTCCTCGCCGTTGGTAAAGCCGGTGACGTGGCGGCCCTGGACGAGGGGCTTCCCATTGGCGGTCTTCACATGGCGCAAGACACCTGGGGCGTGGCAGACAAAGCCGATCGGCTTGCCGGCGCGCTCGAAACTTTCTATGAGGGCGATCGATGTCTTCGATTCGGCCAGATCCCACAACGGGCCATGCCCGCCGGGATAAAACACCGTGTCGAAATCAGCCTGGTTCACCGCGTCCAGCTTGACCGTATTGGCCAGCGCTTTCTGGGCGTCAGGATCGGCCTTGAAGCGGTGCGTCAATTCGGTCTGAAAGTCGGGCAGGTCGCTTTTGGGATCCAGCGGGGGCTGACCGCCGGCGGGACTGGCCAGCACCACCTGCGCGCCCGCGTCCTTGAAGGTGTAATAGGGGGCTGCGAACTCTTCCAGCCAGAATCCGGTCTTCTTGCCGGTGTTGCCCAACGCATCGTGTGAGGTCAGGACCATCAGGACCTTCATTGTGTGTCTCCATTCTTTCGATTGATAGGATTATCGGGCCAAAGTGGCTTCCAACTGTTGCAACTTGCCGGCGTAAGGGGCGCGCAGCCGCACGCCGGTGGCGCCGTCCTCGCTTTGCACCACCACCGGCTTCGCATGGCTGAAACGGCGGAAGCCATGGATGCCGTGATAGGCGCCCATGCCGGCGGCGCCGACGCCGCCAAAGGGAAGCTCCTCAATCGAGGCGTGGCTCATCACATCGTTGATGACCAGCGCGCCCGAGGTGGTATGCGCGGCAAAATACTGCCGGCGTGCCTTGTCGTTGCCAAAATAGTAGGCCGCCAAGGGGCGGGCATGATCGTTGATCCAGCCGATCGCGGCGGCTTCGTCGGCTATGGCCATCACCGGCAGGATCGGACCAAAGATCTCTTCTTGCATCACCTGCATTGACGGATTGACATCCAGCAAGATGACCGGGGCGATCTTGCGGGTGGCTGGATCGAAGTCGACCTCGCCCGCCGGTGCCAGCGAGATGTGCCGCGCCCCCTTGGCCAAGGCGTCATCGATGAGGCCAACCAACCTTGCGTAATGGCGCTGGCTGACGATGGACGTATAGTCCGGGTTGGTCTGAATGGTTGGAAAGACCTGGGCGACAAAGCGGCGGGCCGCAGAGACGAAGGCTTCCGTCTGCCCGGCCGTGATCAGGACATAGTCGGGCGAAAGGCAGATCTGGCCGGCGTTGAAAGTCTTGACCGTCAGCACCCGTTCGGCTGCGACCGCAGGGTCCGCGTCGGCGGCGATCACCACGGGCGACTTGCCACCCAGTTCCAGCGTAACCGGCACCAAGTTGTCGGCGGCGGCACGCATGACATGACGGCCGACCGTCGTGCTGCCGGTAAACACCAGATGGTCAAACGGCAGGCCCGAAAAAGCCGCCCCAACCGAGGCATCGCCCAGGACCACGGTGAGTTCCGTCGGGGCGAAGTAGTGGGCGATCAATTCGGCCAGCAATTCGCTGGTGCGAGGCGTCAATTCGGAGGGCTTGAGCATGGCGGCATTGCCCGCGGCAAACACGCCGGCCAATGGCGCGAAGGCCAGATTGATCGGGAAGTTCCAGGGCGCGATAATGCCGACCACCCCCAGCGGCTGATGCTCGATCCAAGCTTGCATACCGGGAGCCGGCGGCGCGATGGGATCCGCCTGCATCCAGCTCGCCAGGTTGTCGGCCGCATAGCCCAGGGATTTGACAGTCGTGGCCACATCGGCAACCAGCGAATGGTAGCGGCTGCGATGGCCGAAATCGGCATCCATCGCACGGGCGATGGCATCGTGGTTGTCGACGATCAGCTGCGCGGCGCGCTTCAGCCTGTCTTGCCGTAATGCCGCGCTGGCCGGGCCGGCGGCGGTATGGGCGCGCTGCATCGTACGCAGGACTATTGCAAGATCCTGCGACGTTTGAGAGGAGGACATCATTATTCTCCGGAATAAATGAAGGCGACGAGAAGGGCGGCCTGACCAACCAGATCAGGCGACGGTCAAGGTCACATCGACATTGCCGCGCACCGCATTGGAATAGGGACAAACCGCATGCGCGGCTTCCACCAGCGCCTTGGCAGCCTCCCGCTCCACGCCGGGCATAGTGATGGTTAGACCGATAGTCAGGCCAAAGCCGCCAGCAGCGCGCGGACCGATGCCGACACCGGCAGTAACCGTGGTGGCGGCAGGTACGGCTGGATGCGGTGTCTTGGCCACGGTCTTCATCGCCGAGAGAAAGCAGGCGGCATAGCCGGCAGCAAAGAGCTGTTCGGGATTGTTGCCATGACCCTTGCCGCCCAGTTCCACGGGCATGTCCAGCCAGACGTTGAGCGCGCCGTCAGCGGTGCGGGCGCGGCCATCACGGCCTCCGGTGGCGGTGGCTTCGGTACGATAGAGAACCTGCGTTACCATGGTGAATGTCCTTCTGTTGGGCGGCACCGTGGCGGTGTGGCGCCGTTGAAAGGCTTATAGCGGACCGATGCTCGGCGCGCTCACAAGCAGGCTGGCAGCAATCCATAAAATAATTTATGGTTCAGCTTATGAGTCTTCCGCGCCTACGCACGTTCGTCGAAGTCTATCGCCAGCGATCGATCAGCGCGGCCGCGCGCACCCTCAATCTGACCCAACCGGCGGTGTCGCAGCATATCGCCGGCCTGGAAGCGGCCATCGGCCGCCCCCTGTTCGAGCGCAGCGTGCATGGCGTTATCCCCACCGCAGCTGCCGATGAGTTGGCCGCCGATATTGGTGACAAGCTGGATGCGGCGGAGACCGCTCTCTCCTCTGCGCGCGCACGATCATCGGAAATGGAGGGTGTCATCCAGATCGTCGGCCATGCGGATTTTCTGGCCGAAGTGGTGATGCCCTTGCTCCCGCCTTTGCTTCACGCCGGCATCAGGGTCCGCCTGCAAATGGGCGACAGCGACATGGTGAAACACAGTCTGATCGACGGCCACTGTGATCTGGGGCTGTCGGCCTACCCAATCCAGGACCGGCGTTTGCGCAGTGAGTTGATCCGCGAAGAAACGGTTTTTGCCGTCGCCGCGCCCGAGGTGGTTGCCCGGTTGGTCGCCGCGCCCAAGCTCGCCGACGCGCTCGCGGTCGAGCCGGTGCTCGCCTACAATCTCGATCGGCCATTGGTCGATGAATGGTTACAGCGCAACCGGCTGCTCAGCCGCCCGGTGATTCCTGCCGTGATCGCCCAGAATTTGCGCGCCCTTAACCGTTTGTTGTGCAACGGATTCGGCTGGTCGGCATTGCCGGCTTATCTTTGCCGTGGCGAAATCGCCCGCGGCGAATTGGCGGAGATTCCAGCCCCCGTTGCCGCAACGACGAATGTGTATTTTCTGGCCTGGGCACCCAGCGCCTTACGCCAGCCGCGCATCGCCCATGTTCGTCAGACCTTGATGTGGGGCCTGCAATCACCACCGGCCTAGTCGGCCGATTCACCATAAGTGAAGGTGGTCGGTATTGTCAGTAGCGCCGGCGTCCCCGCCGGTATTGCCGGCGCAGAGGCCGGCGCTACTGCAGTCATCCAACCCTTCAACTTAACGGAAGCGACCGACTAGCCGTTTTCCGCAGTTCGCGCCGCGTTCGCCGGCAGGGCCATTGGTCAACTCCGCCAGAGGGCATCCCATCGCGTCGCCGGTGTGGCTTGGATGCGAGAAGGCATGGCGCGGTTGTCTCCCGGGCCCGCCCATCGACGGACTACACGGCACCGATGGTTCCCTGCCGCGACGGCGTGGCGATTCCCCAGGAAGAAGGGCGAATCTTGTAGCAGCGATGACCACGGCGCCATGCGATCAGCGGGGTCGCGGCGTGATGCCATTTTGACCGCGGCGCGAGAGGGTCCTCTGCCCGCTTTGCCGGTGATCCAAGATCCGTTCCTTTGCGTATGAAGGGGGTTGACCCCGTTCGAGCAGAGGATCGCCTCATGACGCCATCCGCCGATCAAGTCCGCCTTGCCCATCTGTCGGCCATTCTTCGAGCCATCGCCTTGTCCAGAAAGGACTTCGGGTTTCTGTTGCGCCGGTTGGCCGACGCCTATGAGATGTCCGCGCTCCGCCTGGCCGGCTGACCTCCACCGTGACCGCTCTGGCCTTTTTCCCTTCGCGCTCCGATGATGGTTTCCGGGCAGGCAATTGGCCGGCACGGTTGGCGAAAGGATGGGTCCGGGTGCCTGTGGATCAGCAAACCCTGTCGCCGCCAACGGGCGGAGACCCCTGGAACGACGATGTGCTTGCGATCGCGCAAAGCGGCGATCGTGATGCCTTCGCACGGCTGTTCCGTCACTTTGCCCCCCGCATCAAGACCTATCTGGTGCGCCAGGGGGCCGAGGCGGCGGTGGCGGACGATCTGGCGCAGGAAGCCATGCTGTCGGTTTGGCGCAAGTCGGCCACCTTTGATCCGGCCCGTGCCGGGGCGGCCACCTGGATCTTCACCATCGCCCGCAACCTCAGGATCGATCAGTTGCGCCGGGAGCGCCGACCAAGCATTGAGATGGACGATCCGGACCTGGTGGCGGACCCGGCCCCCCGTGCGGACGAGGTGGTGGACGCCGGCCAGCGCGAGCGACTGGTGCGGGCCGCCTTGGGGGCTCTGCCCGCCGAGCAGGCCCAGGTGGTCGGCCTGTCCTTCTTCGAGGACGCGCCCCATGCCGAGATCGCCCAGCGGCTGAAAATTCCCCTGGGAACCGTCAAATCGCGCCTTCGTCTTGCCATGAAGCGGATCCGGGCGCAGTTGGGAGAGGACCTATGATCGGCGCGTCGCACCATCCGCCCGATGAGATGCTGATGGCCTACGGTGCCGGCTCGCTGGACGAGGCCGGTGCGCTGCTGGTGGCCACCCATCTGACGTATTGCCCGCGCTGCCGGGCCGAGGTCGCCCGGGTCGAGGCCCTGGGTGGCCAGCTCATGGACGAACTGCCGCCGACAGCCCTGTCGGCCGACGCTCTTGACGTTGTGCTGGGGGGCCTCGATCAGGCCGCTCCGGTTGTGCCGCCTCCAGCCAGGAAAAGAGCGTCCGGACTTCCGGCTCCGCTGGCCGCCTATGTCGGCGACGGCCTGGAAACGCTGGCCTGGAAGCGGTTGAGCCGGGGCGTCGAGCAGGTCTTCCTGCTGGGTGGCAGAGCGGTGCGGGCGCGTCTGCTGCGTGTTGCGCCCGGCGTGGTGATTCCGCGCCACGGTCATGCCGGGTCGGAGCTGACCCTGGTGCTGCAGGGCGGCTTTGCCGACCAGGGCTGCGATTATGACCGCGGCGATGTCGAGGTCGCCGATCAGCGGACCGTGCATGCGCCGGCGGCGGATGGAAAAGAGGGCTGCCTGTGCCTGGCGGTGACGGATGCACCCTTGCGCCTGCCCGGCCTGCTGGGGTGCTTGATCAATCCCTTCGTCGACTTGTGATGTGGGCCAGCCTTTGATCTGAGACCCACCGGTTCGCGGTGATCCATCCGTCGTCCGGCTGGGCTCTGGCGGCCGGATGGGAAGGGGAGCTGCCGATGCGTCTTGTTCTGGTGTCCGCCGCATTCGCCGCCGGTCCGGTCGGCGCCGGGCGGTCGATCGATTTCGTCTATCAACCGGGTCGGATGGCGGGGGCTGCGCCATGATCGGCCCGGTGTGGATTACCGGCGCTGGATCGGGCATCGGCGAAGCTTTGGCCGTGGCATTGGCCGCGCGGGGCGAGACGGTGATTGCGTCGGGGCGGCGGCAGGCGCTGCTGGAGGCGCTGGCCGCCCGCCAACCCGGCATCACGCCGTTGCCCCTCGACGTCACCGATCCTGCCGCGGTGGCGGCGGCAGTGGCGGCCATGGCGCCGGTTCCGGCCACCGCCATCCTGTGCGCCGGCACCCACCAGAAAACACCGGCTGCTGCTTTCGATGCGGGAGAAGTCCGCCACTTGGTGGAGACCAACCTGATGGGCATCGTCCATTGCGTCGCGGCGCTGCTGCCGGCTTTTCGTGCCGCCGGGCGCGGTCATCTGGTTCTGGTGGCTTCGGTGGCCGGATACCGCGGCCTGCCCACGGCGGCAGGCTATTCGGCCAGCAAGGCCGCCGTCATTGCCCTGGCGGAATCCCTGAAGCTGGACCTGGATGGCAGCGGCATCCGGGTTACCCTGGTCAATCCCGGCTTCGTCGACACGCCGCTGACGCAACGCAACGACTTTCGTATGCCCGACATGATTTCCCCGCAGGCGGCTGCCCGGGACATCCTGAACGGACTGGACGGCACCGCCTTCGAGATCGCCTTTCCTCGGCGCTTCGCCTTTGTCATGCGCCTTCTGCGCTTGCTTCCCGACCGGCTTTACTTCTTCGTGGTACACAAGGCGACCGGTCTATGACGCGGTCTTTTCGTCCGCCTTGCGAAAGAACAGGGTCACCTCGCCCACTTCGACGCCCCATTTGGTGACGGTGGCCCGATTGATGATGACGTTGCCCGGCTGCAGGAACATCCAATCGTCAAAGCTGACCCGCAAGGTGCTCGTGCCGACCTTCAGGTCCATCACATAGCCCCAATTCAGCGCATTGCCCGCGGATTGTCCCCGGGCGGTGCCGACCACGTCGGCAGCGGTACCCGCGTAGAGTCCGTCGGCGCCCTTGGTTATGGTCCAGATGCGCCGGTCGGTCTCGCCATCGCTATAGAGAAAATGCTCGTCGAGAACCAGCCGCTCGCCGTTCCAGTCACCGTCGATCACGACGGTGAATTGCCGTCGCACCTTGCCGAAGCGATCCTGGAACAGGCCCCAGGCCTGGGTGTGTCCGGCGAAGTAGTCCTCTAGGACAAGTTTCTGGCGCGAATCGGCGAAATCGGTTGGCTTCATGGTGGAGCATCCCGTCAGAAATGTGGCCAGGGCCAGGCTGGCAAGCAGGCGCAGGGGCGGCATGGAGTCAATCCTTTGGACATCAATCCCTTGTCAGCACCAGATGGCGGACGTCGACGGCGCCGGTGCGAAATCCTGCCCGGCAGTAGGCGAGGTAGAACTCCCACAGGCGGCGGAACCGGTCACCGAACCCCTGGGCGGCAATCTCCGACCAGGCATGCCGGAAGTTCCGTTCCCATATGGCCAGGGTCCGCTCATAGTCGGTGCCGAAACAGCGTGTGGTGATCGGCGTCAGTCCGGCGGCCACGGCCTGCCGGTCGAGGGCTGCCGGCGACGGCAACATGCCGCCGGGAAAGACATGGCGCTGGATGAAGTCGCAACCCCGGCGATAGGTTTCGAACCGTTCGTCGGCGATGGTGATGGCTTGCAGGCCGGCTTTTCCGCCGGGTGCCAATCGGTCGCGCAGGGTGGCGAAATAGGTGGGCCACCAACGTTCTCCCACCGCCTCGATCATTTCGACCGAGACGATCCGATCAAAGGTGCCCTCGACCTCACGGTAATCCTGGAGACGGATCTGGGCCCGTTCGGCAAGGCCCTGCGCGGCCAGGCGACGGGTTGCCCAGACATGCTGCTCACGGGACAGGGTCAGTCCCACCACCCGCACCCCATAGTCGCGCGCCATCAGCTCGGCGAAACCGCCCCATCCGCAGCCGATTTCCAGCACGCGCATGCCGGGCGCCAAGCCGACGTCGACGGCGATGGCCCGATACTTGGCCTGCTGCGCCTCGGCCAGGGGTTGGCCGGGATGGGCGAACAGAGCCGCCGAATAGGTCATGCCGGGGTCAAGCCAGCAGGCGTAGAACGCGTTGCCCAGGTCGTAGTGGGCGGCGATGTTGCGTCGGCTGCCGCGCCGGCTGTTGTCGTGCAAGCGATGCCACAGCGCCAATCCCATCCTGAGCCACCGATGCCCGGCCACCGCCCGGCCCAGGGCCTGCGTGTTGAGATCGCCCAGTTCCAGCAGGGCGGCGGGATCGGGGCTGTCCCAGTCGCCGTCCATGTAGGCCTCGCCAAAGCCGACGGCCCCGCCGGTCAACAGCCGTCTCAGCGCCCGCATGCGGTGCAGCCTGAGCGTGGCACGCGGCCCAGGGGCTGTTCCCGCGTACCGATGGACCTTGCCGTCAGGCATGACCAGGGTCAGGTCCCCGGCCGCCAGCGGCAGGCCCAGCAGGGGCAAGGCCTGGGGGCGGCCGAGGCCGCCGGACATGGGGGAAGGAACGGTTCCGCTGTCTGCAGTCATGGACGGCTCCCGGGGTCGGCAAAAGACACAAGGGTCGGTGGTGGCGCCGGCTTGCGGTGGAAGGGGATGCCCTTCAGCCACAGGCGCAAAGCCTGCCAATGGATGCCGCCGACGATCGTCAGCGGCAGCAGGGGATAGGTCAGCGCGACGCGAAGCAGGGCTGCGTCGGTCAGATCAACCCGGCGGGCCCGATGGCTGGCGATCAGGATGGGTCTGCCGGTGGCCCGGTCGGTTTCCCGGATCGACAGGCTGAAGGTCTCGCCCGGCGGACGGACGGCGAAGGCATAGTCGCCGTCCGGGCCGATGAAGGGGGAGACATGGAAGGCCTTGGCAGCGGCATGATGCAGGGTCGGCCGGCGATCGGCGCCGGTGGGAACCAGATAGCCATGCCGTTCGCCGAAGGTGTTGTGCACCTCGTAAAGAATCGCCTCCAGGCCGCCATCGGCACGGTGGCAGAACCAGGTGGCAAGGGGTGTAAACCCCATGCCCAGCAGGCGGGGGAACAGGTGAACCCGCACGCGCCCGCCGGGCATGGCAAGGCCGTGGCGGGCCAGGATGCCGTCGATCCAGCTCCTGGCGCCGTTGCCATCGCCAAGATCCCGGTCGTGGACCGAAAACAGGTTGATCCGGTTGTGGGACAGCAGCCGAAGGGCCAGCCCGGGCAAGTCCTCCAGGTCGACCAGCAGTGACGCCACCCGATAGGTGAAGCGATGGCCCATCGGGCACAGCCGGTGGTGCATGACTTGGCCGCGATACAGGCAGGATGCGGTCATGGCCCTACTCCGCCGCCTGGGCCGTGAGATCCGCCCAGGGCGCCGGGCAGCCCAGCGCCGTGGCGGCGGCAAGCCCCGCGGCAAGGGCGTCCTCGTGGAAGCCATAGCCGAAATAGGACCCGCAGAACGAGACGCGGTCGACGCCCTGAATGTCCTTCAGCCGGCGTTGGGCGGCCATGGCCCGTGCATCGAACACCGGATGATGATAGGGGATGCGGGCGTGTACCGCCGACGCTTGGGGTTCGCAAGCCGGGTTCAGGGTCACGAACAGGGGAAGGGTGGGGTCCAGGGCCTGCAGGCGGTTCATCCAGTAGGTCACGGACAGCCGGCGCGCGCCATCCGGCCCGGTGGCGCCCAGATAGTTCCATGAGGCCCACAGAGCGCGTCGCCGTGGCATCAGGGAGGGATCGGAGTGCAGGACCGCCAGGTTCTTTTGATAACCGAAGGCTCCCAGCAGGCGACGCTCGGCCTCGGTAGGGTCCGCCAGCATGGCCAGGGCTTCATCGGCGTGGGTGCCCACCACCACATGGTCGAAGCGGTCGCGGCGGCCGCTTTTTGTCACCACCGCGACCCCGGCCGGCAGGCGCCTTATTTCCGCCACGGCGGCGTTCAGCCACAGATCGGCGTGGCTTCGCTCCAACAGGCGGCTGACATATTCCCGGCTGCCGCCGACCACGGTGCGCCATTGGGGACGGTCGGTCAGCTGCAACAGCCCGTGGTTGGTACAAAAACGCACGAAGCTGATCGCCGGAAAAGCCATCATGGTCGCCGCCGGCGCCGACCAGATGGCGGCGGCCATGGGCAGCAGGTGATCGTCGATGAAGGCTTCGCCATAGCGGTTGGCGGCCAGGTAGTCGCCCAGGCTGGGTCCGGAATCCGACCGCGCCAGCAAGGCGGGGGCCTCGCGGTAGAAGCGCAGGATGTCCTTCACCATGCCCAGGAAGCGCGGGCGCAGCAGATTGACCGGCTGGCCGAACAGCCCGGTGAGACTTTCTCCCGAATACTCCAGAGTGCCGCCGTCCAGAGACACGCCAAAGGACATGTCGGTGGCCTGTGTTGCCACCTTCAGATGGTCGAACAGGCGGATCAGATTGGGGTAGGTGCGCTGGTTGTAAACGATGAAGCCGGTGTCGACGGCAACCCTGCCGCCGTCCGTGCGCGCCACCTCCAGCGTATTGGCATGGCCGCCGGCATGGCCGTCCCGTTCCAGGATCGTCACATGATGGCGTTGCGAGAGTGTCAGCGCGGCACCCAGGGCGGCGGCACCGGAGCCGATCACGGCGACCCTGGATCCCGGCGGCAGCGGCCTCGCGGATGTCATGGCGGTTCCCCCTGTGGCAATGTCGTTATCCCTCCTACGTCGCCATCGGGCTGTTGGATCACCAGAGTTGAATGGTCGGAAATATCTTCCGTCGCGCCGGCCGGAAGATTCGGCCGTCCCCTTGCCAAATATCCCTTGGTGGTGAAGGCTTGTTTCGACGTTACGCCGAAAGGGCGCGGCCGAGGTGTCTGGAGTGAGCCTGATGAGCTTTGACAATCTAGAGGACTGGGTTGGACGGTTTGAAACCCGCGAGGACGTGGCCGCAGCGGCGCCACTGGAAGGCCTGGCGGCCATGCTGGACCATGAGACGCCGCCTTGGCGCCCGGGCGAGGTGCCGCCCCTGGGGCATTGGCTTTATTTCCTGCCGCGCGCCCTGCAGCGCGACATCGCGGCCGACGGCCATCCGCATCGGGGCGGCTTCCTGCCGCCGGTGGATTTGCCCCGGCGCATGTGGGCGGGTGGGGCCTTCACCTTTTCCGCTCCCCTTCCGGTTGGTGCGGCCATCAGCCGCCGTTCCACCATCGACGAGGTAATGCCCAAGACCGGGCGGTCGGGGCGGATGGTGTTCGTCAAGGTCCGTCACGAGATCTCGACGGCGGCCGGCGTGGCGGTCACCGAATTCCACGACATTGTCTATCGCGAGGCATCGAAGCCCGGCGAAGCGGCGCCAGCCGGCGAGCTTCCGCCCGGCCCGCCCGACTGGCAGCGGGTCGTCGTCCCCGATCCGGTTCTCCTGTTCCGCTTTTCCGCCCTGACCTTCAACGGCCACCGGATCCATTACGACCATGATTATTGCCGCGACGTCGAGGGCTATCCGGGATTGGTCTTCCACGGGCCGTTAAGCGCGACCTTGTTGGTGGATCTGTTCCTGCGCCAGCATCCCGGCGCCAGGGCCTCCGGCTTTCGCTTTCGTGCCAAGCGGCCGCTGTTCGACACCCATCCGCTTTCCGTCTGCGGGCGCCCGACAGCGGATGGCGCCCAGCTGTGGATCACCGATCACCAAGGCTTCGTCGCCATGACGGCGGAGTTGCAGGCGCAGTAAAGCCCGTAGAAAAAAAGTGCGGGATGGGGTTGTTGCGTCGCCCATGCCAGTCCCATATGGGTCAGCAGACCGGACCTTTGCTGCACCTGCTAAGAAGTCTTTGGGGAAAAACAAGGGGCGCCTGTGGTTTGTGCCTGGAATGACAGCCATGCGTATTTTTTGGTGTGAAATTAATTCGCATATGCTATGGCCTTGATGGAAATATCGCCCGCCGTCGTCCGGGGGGCATCGCGATGGACGGGATCAGCCGGCCGATCGCGCGACTTTGAGGGGCTGATGTCGAATATCATTGAAGAAACCGT
>Ga0326727_10017055_pt1 | contig 15165 bp, 18 predicted proteins | sample MB2enrmetagenome_FD_207643 | JGI IMG/M metagenome (GOLD analysis project Ga0326727, IMG submission 207643) | Lab enriched peat soil microbial communities from McLean, Ithaca, NY, United States - MB29MY | ecosystem: Environmental > Terrestrial > Soil > Wetlands > Peat | place: USA: New York... | reverse complement strand
TGCAGGATCTATTCGCGGCCCACGGGCCGGTGGCCGAGGTGAACCTGATTACCGATCGGGCGAGCGGCCGCTCCCGCGGTTTCGCGTTCGTCACCATGAGCACCCCTGAAGGCGCCCAGGCCGCCATCACGGCCTTGACCGGCAAGGAAATCGGCGGCCGGGCCCTGACGGTCACGGAAGCCCGCCCGCGCGAGGAACGCCCTTCCACGGGGGGCGGCCGGCCGCGGCGTTAGTTCCCGGTCGTTAATCCTCCGGCGCGCTGGAGCGCCATTCGTTTCCCGCCCCTCCGGCTAAGCCGGGCGCCTGGCCCACGGGGGCGCTTCGGGCAAACTGGCCTCGAATTCCCCGGCCAGGCGGTTCTCAAACTCGCCGGCGAACCGGCCCGCGAAGAAACGCGGCAGGCCCTCCTCCAGAAAGCATCGCCAGCACAGCCGTCGGAATCCAGCCCGACGAAGAAGGGCCGGGCCGGCCGGAAGTCGCGCAATGGCTGGCTGGGGTCCATGCCGCTGGCGGCGCGGCTCAGACGGTGTAGCTGCCGGAGGCTGCGCTGCCGCCGTGGCCGGTCCAATCGCTGTGGAAGAATCGCCCGCGCGGCTGGTCGGCGCGTTCGTAGGTGTGGGCGCCGAAGTAATCGCGCTGCGCCTGCAACAGGTTGGCCGGGAGCCAGGCGCTGCGGTAGCCGTCAAAAAAGCTCAGCGCGGTGGAGAAGGCCGGGGAGGGAATGCCTTTGCGGGCGGCCAGGGCCACGATCTTGCGCCAGGAACGCTGGCATTTTTTGATTTCGGCGCGGAAGAACTTGTCCAGCAGGAGATTGGTCAGGTTGGGATTGAGGTCGAAGGCCTCCTTGATTTTGCCCAGGAAACGGCTGCGGATGATGCAGCCGCCGCGCCACATCAGGGCCACGCCGCCGTAATTCAAGTTCCACTGGTATTGCCCGGCCGCGGCGCGCATCAGCATGTAACCTTGGGCGTAGGACACGATTTTTGACGCATAGAGGGCCAGTCGGATGTCCTCGATGAAGGCCGCGCGGTCGCCGGCGATGGCGCGGCGCGGGCCTTTGAGTTTCCGCGCCGCCGCCACGCGCTCCTCTTTGAGCGCGGAAAGGCAGCGCGCATAGACCGCTTCCGTGATGAGGGTGGTGGGGATGCCCAGTTCGGTGGAACTGACGACGGTCCATTTGCCGGTGCCCTTTTGCCCCGCGGCGTCCAGGATGCGGTCCACCAAGGGCTGGCCGTCGGCGTCTTTGAAGCCCAGGAGATTGGCGGTGATTTCGATCAAATAGGAATCCAGCTCGGTTTGGTTCCAGGCGGCGAAGACGGGCTGCATTTCCGCCGCGGTCATTCCCAGGCCCTCCTTCATCAACTGGTAGGCTTCGCCGATCAGTTGCATGTCGCCGTACTCGATGCCGTTATGGACCATTTTGACGTAGTGGCCCGCGCCGTTCTCCCCCACCCAATCGCAGCAGGGGACGTTGCCCCCGACCCTGGCGGCGATGGCCTGGAAAATATCTTTGACATGCGGCCAGGCCTCCTTCGAGCCGCCCGGCATGATGGACGGGCCGTGCCGGGCCCCTTCCTCGCCGCCCGACACGCCGGCGCCGATGAACCAGAAACCCCTGGCCTCCAGCTCCCGCGCGCGGCGGATGGTGTCCTCGAAAAAGGAATTGCCGCCGTCGATGAGGATGTCGCCTTTTTCCAGGTGGGGCAGGATTTCGGCGATCAGTTCGTCCACGGCCTGGCCGGCCCGGACCATGAGCATGACGCGGCGGGGCCGCTTGAGCAGGGCGACGAATTCGGCCATGGAATGGGCGCCGACGACGCGGGTGTTGCGGGCGGCGCCGTGGAGGAATTCATCGACCCTGGCCACGGTGCGGTTGAAGACGGCCACGGTGAAGCCGTGATCGTTCATGTTGAGGACGAGATTCTGGCCCATGACGGCCAAACCGATCAAACCGATGTCCGCTTGCGCTTGCATGAAAAAGGATGTGTTGCGTGTTGGGTGGCAAGACTGCGCTTGTCCACTGACCTCATGGACGATACAAGCTCCGCCGGCTTGCGCCAGAATATTCTGAGGGCGGGGCGGGGAGCATCTGAAATTCTTGAGAGAACAGTGACAAAGCGGGACTTTCGTTCCCTCCCCCCGCGCACGCTGGAGAAGGAAAGGGAGAAGGGAATCGAAAAAGGGCCTCCTCTCCCCTGCCCTCTCCTCCACAAGTGTGTGGAGGAGAGGGAGATAGCCTGGGCGGGGCGTGGATATGGGCGCCGGTGCGGCGGAGAGAGGGGTTGCGTCGATCTTTGCGCCGGGCGGGCGGGGGGCTGGCTGATTTCCTCCAGGTTGGGGAAGTTGAAAGTCGCACCGGTCGGACGAAAAAAATCACTGCGACTCGGTGCTACTGAGTGCGACTGAGTGCGATTGTGCCGGACGCGTGTTGGAGGGGCGGTTTGACCGGTTCCCAGACAGCAACGCAGAGGCGCCAGGACGCCAAGGCGCGAGGGGAAAAGCTGGACCGCAGATTTCGCGGATGGCACGGATGAAAGACGAGACCGCATGATCAGAGTCTCGTGACCTCGACTCCTACAAAAAAGGAGGGCGGACGCACACGGACTTTGACACGGACTTTCACGGACTGCATTCATCCTCTTCACGAGACCAGACTTTTTCCGCCAGGCCATGCCTCTTCCCTTGGAAATTTCGACGTGACAGGCCGGAGGCCCACTTGTAATAGCGATGATAAAAGCCGGGATTCATAACTCAATCGCAAACAGGCGGCGCGGTGGCGGGGGGCTGCGGCGCGGAGCCACGCAGCGTCGTTCTACCGCCAAAGATATCCCTGGCGATCCGCAGCAGGCCGAAAAGCAACCACGTCGAAGCAGTGAGCGCGAGGCCTAGCCAAGTGAGGCAGGAAATAGTGCTGAGCACATATCCGACAAGAAGGTGACCTGAAGGAGCGAGGTCCGTTTTTAAATGGATGAGGGTTGGTACAGCAACGCCCAGGCCTGCCGCCAAAAGGCAAAACAAGGCGCCGACACAAAGGATGCTCCCGCACCAAGCCAGACGATTGCGGGAAAACAACCCAATGGCGCAAAAAAGCCAGCCAAGCGCAAAGGACAATTCGATAGACCAGAGGAACCAGGAAAAATTGCGGTGAAAAACGGCGCCTGGGAGTATAAGCAGAGTCAACCCCGATGCGGCAAGAAGATTGAGGATGCAGTATTTGCGGAGCGGCGGCACCTTTCGCATGCCCAGAATCAAAGCCATGACGACGATGATCGGAACGATGACGGCTGGGATCAGTAAGAGGCCGCCGAGTATCCATCGGGCTGTCTCTTTCGAGACGCCGCCGAGTATCCAACGAGCCATTGCTTTCGTGAGCATAACACGGACCGGAAACCTCGCCTAACGAGTCAAAGTCGAGCCAGGCAAATCACTCTTCGCTCTGAAGCTACGTCGTGACAGGCGGGCAGTCGGCTCTCGACTGCAATCTGGACTCTCAATGTTCATCTAACACACATCACGCCTATAAGCGCACCCTTTGTTTCAAAACCCATCAGATGTCGAAACTCTGCTTCGCCGTAAAGCTTCCCCTGAAAGTAATACTTCATGGAATAGCCCGTCGGCGACTTGCTGTCGCCCTCTTGCATAGCTCCGGTCCAAACTTTGCCATCGCGGTATTCTGCCAGCCAGGGTTTATACTCCCAGAAATCACACAATCCTGACCACGGCCTTCCATCTTTGAACTCACATGACCGCACCAAATGCCCCGTCTCATCGTAGTAACGTTGGGGGCCATCCCGCAGGCCTTGCTTGTAGGACAGCTCATCGCAAGTTCTGCCTTTGCCGTATTCACGCCATACACCAGAAAAGTTCCGCGGCGGCAAACCGAGCCGAAAATGATAAAGATATGGGATGTACGTATAACCGTGGAGCATGTATATCGTCTTCCCCCACCAAGGAGGGAGCAGAGCAATAGCGAAGGCGGCGAGCAAGAGTATGGCTGCCATTCCTCCTACCATTTTAACGACTTTCCGCAGTATGCTCATCGACTCGGCTTCACGTTCCCAATCTAACCATACGGCCACCGCCCCTCTGCTGCGTAGCGCGGCGCACGGTGCGGCCGTCGGCTCCGGCACAGCCTTAAACATCATCAATCCTTCACCAGGATCTTTGGCCCGATTGCGGCGGTTTTGCAAGCTTTTTGTTGACTGGGTTTTGGGCTTTTCGGTCATGGGGCTTGGCAGAGGGGCGGGGATGGGATAGAAGCGGGAGAAGAGGCTGACGGCCTGAGGAAAGTTGGATGATTGAATTGCCCGACAGTAAGGGGACATACGTCCTGATCGCGGTTGTGGGGCGGGTGATGCGATTGGAGATCGGGAGCCTGGGGGTGCATGAGGTTGTGCCGGGGTTTTATGCTTACGTGGGGAGCGCGTTTGGGGCGGGAGGGTTGCAGGCGCGGATTGGGCATCATCTGGAGTCGGCGGCGGCGCCGCATTGGCATATTGATTATTTGCTGGGGCTGGCGGAACCGGTGGAGGTGTGGTTCACGACGGCGGACCGGAAGATGGAACGGCATTGGGCCGGGTTGCTGGAGAAAGCGCCGCAGTTTCGGGCGCCGATTCCGCGGTTTGGGTCGTCGGATTATCACCGCAGCCGGGCGAGTCATTTGTTTTTCTGCAAGCGCCGGCCTTCTTTTGAGTGGTTTCGGCAGGCGGTGAGGGATGCTTTTGGTGAGGTTGAGGCGGAACGGTGTCAGTTATGCGCGCCGGGATGAGGGAGTGGTACAGTTTGAATCCAAGGCGCGGTTATGTGATTTTTTCAATCTCCTCAAACATCCGCACTGAATCAGCCCGGATATAAATTCGTGTACCGCTCGCGGTCTCCAAAACCGCCATGCCGGAAAGCTGGTGAGGAATGACGGCACGACTTCCACCAAAGTCTGTAAAGCCGATGAAACGAACCCCAAGCAAAGTCTTGCCATTGGCCAAATGGACGTTGATGGGCTTGCCGTCCTTCATAAACCCTTTCATCTTCACAATATCAAAGCCTCGCGTTGCTCGCTTGAAATAGCCGACTGCCGTGAAGAACACGGCTAAAATGATAATACCGGTGCAAATTGCCGCGACAAAACCGAATGTCTGATAAAATAATTCCATGTGCAAATGAGGCCCCAAAACTGAACTCTAACTGCTCGAAAATCAAGTCAACAGTCCAACAATTTCCTCCAATGGGCGCAAATCAGTTTTTGGCAGGGTTTTGGCAAAAAGGTGTCGATTTGAATCCCCTCGCCCCGCGCAAGCGGGGAGAGGGACAGGGAGAGGGGTTCCCAAAAAGTGCCTCCTCTCCCCGACCCTCTCCTCCACAAGTGTGTGGAGGAGAGGGAGAAACACAAGTGGCACAAAAACTGATTTGCGCCCTCCTCCAATCTCCAAACGTGGTCGGAAACACCAGCTTCCATTCGGGATGAGGGAGTGTTGACGGGGTTTTGGGGGGCGGTTAACCTGCGGCGATGAAGCATTATCGGCATCTTTTTTCCACAGTGTCTCTGGCGCTTTTGGCGGGGTTGGGCGGGATGGCGTCGTGGGGCGCGCCTGGCGACAAAATTGCTCCGGCCATCTCGTTGCAGGCGGAGCCTTTCCCGCTGTCGGACGTGCGTTTGCTGGACGGGCCGTTCCGCGACGCCATGTTGCGGGACAAGGCCTATTTGCTCAGCCTGGACGCGGACCGGTTGTTGCACAATTTTCGGGTCACAGCCGGATTGCCGTCGTCGGCGGAGCCGCTGGGGGGGTGGGAGAGGCCGACTTGCGAGGTGCGGGGTCATTGCGTGGGGCATTATCTTTCGGCTTGCGCGCTGATGTACGCGAGCACGGGGGATAAGGCACTGAAGGAGCAGACGGATTATTTGGTGGCGGAGCTGGCGAAGTGCCAGGAGGCAATGCCGGCGCGGGGATACAACAAGGGCTATCTTTCGGCCTACCCGGAGTCGTTTTTTGACCGGGTGGACCAGGCGAAACCGGTTTGGGCGCCCTATTACACGTTGCACAAGATCATGGCGGGCCTGCTGGATGCCTGGCGGTACTGCGGCAACGCGCAGGCGCTGGATGCGCTGACGCGCATGGCGGATTGGCTGAAGTTGCGGGTGGACCGCTTGTCCACTGAACAAATGCAGCGCGCCCTGGGCAACGAACACGGCGGGATGGCCGAAGTGCTAGCCAACCTTTACGCCGTGACGGGCAATCCCGATCATCTGAAATTGGCGCGGGCCTTCAACCACGAAGCGGTGTTCGGGCCGCTGGCGGCGGGCCAGGACCGGCTGGACGGCCTGCACGCCAACACGCAGATTCCGAAGATCACCGGCGCGGCCCGGGAATATGAACTGACGGGCGAACGGCAGTTTTATGACATCGCCGAATTCTTCTGGGACCGGGTGGCGTTGCACCGTTCCTACGTCATCGGCGGGGACAGCGACAAGGAGCATTTCTTTCCCACGAACGATTTCCAAAAGCACCTGTCGGCCGAGACGGCCGAGACGTGCAACACCTACAACATGCTCAAGTTGACGCGGCATTTGTTTGAATGGGAGCCGTCGGCGAAGCTGATGGATTTCTACGAGCGCGGTCTCTACAACCAGATTCTGGCGTCGCAAGACCCGGACAGCGGGATGATGGCGTATTTTGTGCCGCTGCAATCGGGGCGGTTCAAGACCTACTCGACGCCGGTGCAATCGTTCTGGTGCTGCACGGGGACCGGCATGGAGAACCACGCCAAGTACGGGGACACGATATATTTCCACGGGCGGGACGCGCTCTACGTGAACCTGTTCATTGCGTCGGAACTGCATTGGACGGAACGGGGCGTGACGGTGCGGCAGGAGACAAAATTTCCCGAGGAAGACACGACGACATTGACGATGGAGTGCGCCGGGCCGACGCAGTTTGCCCTGCGCATCCGCCATCCGGCCTGGGCCCGGAAGATGACGGTGCGGGTGAATGGGTGGTGGCAGAGAGCGGCGGACGGGCCGGGGTCGTATGTGACGCTGGACCGCGTGTGGCGCAGCGGGGACAGAGTGGAAGTGCGGCTGCCCATGCGGCTGCGCGTGGAAACGCTGCCGGGCAGCACGAACCAGATCGCTTATCTGTATGGACCGGTGGTGCTGGCGGGAGATTTGGGGAGGGAGGGGCTGCCAGGCAACGGACAAGAGGCGGCCAACCAACTGGCCTACGCCCCGCGGCCGGCCTTCAATGCCCCGGCCCTGGCCTGCAAACTGCGGCGCGCCGCGGCCCAAGCGAAGGCGGTGAAGGGCCGGCCGCTCACGTTTGCCTTAAAGACAGAGGAGGGCCGAAAAATTCTTCTGGTTCCATTCTACCGTCTGCACCATGAGCGGTACGCCATCTATTGGAAAATGGATTGATTTGCGGCGGGGATTCGATTTAGGCTCCCGGCCAGTTCAACAAAGATATAAAAACTTATGGCTCAAACATGTTTTCATCCCAGCATTGAAGGCGCGCAACACGGCGCGAAATCACTCACGGCATTTCTGGATTACGCCAAGGCCGCCGGGGCGGCTGGCGCGCAGCCGTCCAATTACATGCTGCAGGACGGGGCGAAATTCAAAGCGCCCGGCGAAATCAAGCAGGCCTTCGACTCGCGGGGCATGAATTTGGACGGCATCTCGGCGCATTGCCCGTTTTGGGTGCACACCACGGCCTGGACGGAAAGCCCGACGGTGCGTCCGTTTCTGCCGCCGGAGGTGGCGAAGAAATCGGCGGCGGAGATCGAGAAATGGAGCGAGACGTATGTGCTGCGGCTGCTGGATTTGGCGGCGGAGGTCAAGGTGCGGATCGTGCCGATGTTTTGGGGGGTGGCGTTTGGCTGGGAGGTGGCGACGGGGTATCCGTGGGGCTTCTGGAAGGGGGCGGATTACGACTTGGTGGCGAGCGGGGAGGAGCGATTTGTCAAGAAGACGGCGAAAATCCGGGCGCACGCCCGGAAGCTGGGGATTATTTTGGCGCACGAGATTCATCCCGGCACGGCGGCGATGTGCGCGGACGATTTCAACCGGCTGGTGGAGATGTGCGACCAGGACAAGTGCCTGGGAGTGAACGCCGACCCGTCGCATTGCTGGGAGGGGGAGAGCAGCGAGACGCGGTTCCTGAAGGTGGCGCCGCGGATTTATGCCTGCCACGTCAAGAACCATGCGGTGCGGCCCAACTTTCCGTTGCGCATGATGGAAAGCGGCTGGCAGAAGCGGGGCATGCAATTTGTCGATATCGGCACGGGCGATTTGAACATGACGCGCTACGCGGAGTTGATGATGCACAGCGGCTACCCGCAGCGCTATTGCAAGGTCATGGGGACGCGCACGGCGCCGCTGGTGGTGGAGGCGGAGAGCGCGTATCGGGACCTGGACACGACCAGCGCCAACGGCATCGCCTACGTGCGCGACAACCTGTGTTTCAAGGTGGCGGCCGGTTCGTTCGAGGAAGGGATGGGGGCGTAAGGCGGCGGGGGGAGGCCAGGGACTTAAGGGACTTAAAGGACGGAAGGGACGAGAGGGACAGGGTGACGCCGCCGTTTTAGGGCTGCAGCTTGCTTTGAACCGCCCTAGCCCAACAAGCGCCCGATGACGCTGGCCACGGCGGAGATGGCGTCGTGCCGGCCGCAATCGCTCCAGCCGGCCGGCAGGTTCTCGACGCTCCCGGCGCCCGCCAGGGCCGCGGCCCGCGCGTGGCTTTCGTGCTCCTCCAAATCCGCGATTTGCCGGGCGCGCTCCTGTTCCAGGCCGCCGGCGCGGATGAATTCGACGATGCGCTGGAGCTGGTCCTTGTCAAACCAAGTTCCGTCCCGGCTGCAAACGTTGACGATGACGTTGGAGCAATGGTCGAAATTGACGCGGTTCATGAGGGACTTGCAGACCGGGCACGGGATGTAGTGGATGTGCTCCTCGATATTGACCGACTGCGCCGGCCGGGAGGTGGCCATGCCGAGGACGGCGGCCTGTTGCTCCTGGTCCTGGCAGATTTGCCGGACGGTGTCGGCGTCGGCCCAGACGCCTTCGCACTTGGGGCATTCCCACAAATGGGTCTTGCCGAGGAGGACGGAGTCCATCTCGACGCGGCAGCGCGGGCAACTTTCGCGGGCGGCTTGCTGATCTTCACTGCGGCCCACCCTGGCGCCGCAGTGGGAGCAGAATTTTGCGCCGATGAAGATCATGCCGAAGCAGGAGGGGCAGGCCACCGTGGCAAGCCGCGCCCCGCAGTGTTGGCACTGCGGCGAATCGGAGGCAGCCGGCGCGCCGCACATTGGACAATTGAGTGTCTCCGCGGGCATGGGCCGGATATTGTCCCCAACCGGCCCGCCTGGCAAGCGCGAAGCGCGCGTCTCAGAGCGTGTTTAAAAAACAGGATTATTCGAACAACAGCCGCCAAGCGGCTCGGCAGGAGCCTCGCCCTACCAAGGCGGTTGTGGCAGGGCGAGACTCCTGCCGAGCCGGGGCGTTAAAAAATGAGATTCTTAAAACACGCTCTCAGGAGGGCGGCAGGCGCAGGGGGGCGTCCAGGGTCGGAATTTCCACCAACTCCTTGCCGGGCGCGCCGCCGCCGAGCTTGAGCAGCTTCTCGCCGCTGGGCCGCACCATGCGGTCGTAGCTGCCGACGGCGTCGTTGAAAGCGCCCCTGGCCTTTTCCAGGCCGGCGCCGATTTTTTCGAAGTGTTCAAAGAATTTGGCCACGCGATTGAACAGTTCCTGGGCGGTGGCGGCGATTTCGCGGGCGTTCTCGGTCTGGGCGTGCTGCTGCCAACTGACGCTGACGGCGCGCAACAGGGCGATGAGCGAGGTGGGGGTGGCCAGCATGATCTTGCGTTGCGAGGCCCAAAGGATCAGTTCGCGGTCGGCTTCCAGGGCGGCGCTGAACAGGGACTCGGCCGGAAGAAACAGGACGACGTGGTCTAGGGCGTTGGGGTACTGGGCGGGATAATCCTTTTTGGCCAGGTCGCGGATGGTGTCCTTGAGCTTGTCGGCGTGCTGGGCCAGGGCCTGGGCGCGCTGGGCGGCGTCGGCGGAATCGATGGCCTGGAGGAAATCGAGGCCGGGGACCTTTGAATCAACAATAATTACGCGGTCGCCGGGCAGGTGGACAATGAGGTCCGGCTTTTTGTCGTCCACCTGCTGCTGTTCGGTGAAATCGCAATGGGGGCTCATGCCGGCGGCTTCGACGACGCGGCGCAAGGTTTCCTCGCCCCAGCGGCCGCGGGCCTGGTTGGAGCTGAGGACGCGGCGCAGTTGGAGGGTTTCGCTGGAGAGGGCCTGGCTGTTCTGGGCGAGGTTTTCGAGTTGCTGCTTGATTTCGCCGAAGGCGGCGGCTTGGGTGGATTCGCTTTGCTGGAGGCGTTTTTGATAGGTGTCCAGTTGCTCCTTGAGCGGCTGGACGAGAGTGGCGATGGCTTGCTGGCGTTGGGCGAGGTCGCCTTTGGCGGTTTCCTGGAACTTGGCAAAGGCCTCGTTGGCCAGTTGCAGGAACTGGGGCGCGTTTTGCCGCAGGGCGTCGGCGCTGAGGGCCTGAAAGGCCTGGCGCAAGTCGGCCAGGGCTTTTTCCTGGGCTTCCCTGGCCTGGCGCAAATTGGCGGCGTGGAGGTCGCGGGTTTCGGCCAGCGAGATGCGGGCGGCGTCGCGGTTGGCCTCGGCGGCGGCCAGGGCGGCGGCGGAGCGGGTCAATTGCTCGCGGGCGGCCTCGAGTTCCTTTTCGCGTTGCAAAAGCTGCTGGCGCAATTCGTTTTCCAAGCGGGCGTCGGGCGGCAGGGCGGCGCGGCGGGCGCCGAGGAAGCCGAACAAGGCGCCCAGAGCCGCGCCGGCGGCAAAGGCGATGGCAAGCTGGAACAACAGAGGCATCAGTCGTGGGCGATGACTTCGATTTCGACGTTGGCGCCGCGCGGCAGGGCGGCCACTTGCACGGTGGAGCGGGCGGGGGGATCTTTGCCAAAATACCCGGCGTAAACTTCGTTCATGGCGGCAAAGTCGGCCAGGCTTGTCATGAAGACGGTGGTTTTGACGACGTGGGCCAGGGTCAGGCCCTGGTCGCGCAGGATAAGGTCGATGTTTTGCAAGACGCGCCCGGTTTGGGCGCGGATGTCGCCGCCGACAAGCTGGCCGGTGGCGGGGTCCAGCGGGATTTGACCGGAGCAAAAAAGGAATTCACCCACGCGCACGGCGTGGCTGTAAGGGCCGACGGGGGGAGCGGCGGCGGCCGGTTTGACGATGGTTCTGGTCATAGAGCGAATCGATTGGCAGGAGCTTAAAGTTTGGGGTTTGAGGTTGAAAGTTTTTTCGGCAGGATGGCGGGGTGAAATTGAACCTGGAAAGCGGGCCGCTGGTGGTGGGGGTGCTGTCGTCGCTGGACGGGGACATTCCGCTGGCGGGGGACGTGGTGGAGGCGCGCCTGGACAGGACGGGCCGGCCGGCGGACTGGCTGGAGCGCTGCCAGGCCATCGAGGCGCGGGGCAAGCCGGTATTGTTGACAATCCGCCTGCGGGGCGAGGGCGGCGAATGGGCGGAGGACGACGCGGAGCGGCTGCGGCTTTACGAGGCCGGGCTGAAGGCGCTGGCGGCGGTGGACGTGGAATTGGGCAGCGTGATTTGCGCCGCCGTGACGAAGCAGGCGGAGAAACTGGGCAAGGCCTGCCTGGTTTCCCATCATGATTTCCAAGGGACGCCGCCCCTGGCGGAGTTGGAGGCCATCGCGCGGCGGGCGCGGCAGAACGGGGCGGTCCCCAAGATTGCGACGATGATCCGGAACCGGGCGGACGTGGAGACGTTGCGCTTGTTGCTCGCCAGGAAAGGGGACCGGCCCCTGTGCGTCATCGGCATGGGGGAGGCCTGGAAGCAAACGCGCGTTTCATTCGCAAAACTTGGCTCGTGCCTGACCTACGGTTATCTGGACAAGCCGACCGCGCCCGGGCAGGTGTCGGCGGCGGAACTGGTCCGGCAACTGCGGGGGAAATGAATCAAGAATTGTCGCGAATAAAACGCGCCACGGCGTCGTGATCACCCACCGTGACGAGCACAAAATCACCGCGGTCAAATACAAACAGGACGCGCAGATCCCGTCCGATGCGACATTCGTAAAATCCGCCAAACGGACGAATGCCGATGCCGGCATGCAGGTGCGGACGCCCGAAGACATCCTGCAACCGTCCCAGCGCGGCGTTGACGGCGGCCTGCCGGGTTGACGACAGCCGCTTGAAGGCGCGCAGATAGGAGGGCCGGGTGAGAATCACGGACGCCAGGGCTTGAGAGTTCCTTTGCGGCGCTCGCGTTTTATTCCGGCCAGAACTTTGGCGTGGGCGCGCTCCACTTCCGCCGGGGTCACGCCGTACTCCTCGAACGGCGAGTCCGGCCCGACAAAATAATTCCACGCCGCGTCCTGGATGGCCGCCGAGAAATCCTTGTAGCGTCCCAGCTTCACCTGGGACTCGATGGCGCGGTCAATGACAGTCGATAAAGAAACATGGCGGCGTCGCATGGGTCAATTGTGCCACGATAAGCACACAGCGTCAACTGTCTTCCTCCGTTTCCATCGTCTTCGCAATGTTCATCGTCATTCTTGCCGGAAATAATTTGAGATCACAGGCATTGACGCCGACGCGCAAGCATGGAAATGTTCAAATTATGGCCGAACTGGCGCAAAAAGAATGTGTGCCGTGCCAGGGCGGCGCGCCGCCCCTCAAAGGAAACGATTTGGCGCGCCTGGCGCGGGAATTGGGGGAGGACTGGCGGGTGGTCAACGAGCATCACCTGGAACGGGAATTCAAATTCGAGAATTTCCGCAAGGCGCTCGAATTCACCAACCAGGTGGGGGAACTGGCCGAGCAACAGAACCATCATCCGGATATTGATCTGGCGTGGGGCAAGGTCAAGCTGACGTTGTGGACGCACAAGATTGACGGGCTGACGGAGAGCGACTTCGTTTTCGCGGCGAAAGTGAACGGGCTGAAGAAAGGGTGATTATGCCGGGAGCGCTTGCCTTCAAAGGCGCTGGCGGCCGCAGGCGGGATGGCGGCGCTGATGCTTGACAACGGTGATCCGAATGAGGTCAGGTCGAGCCACCCGGAAATAAATGACATAGGGAAAGCGTCGCATCAGAGCGCGGCGCAGGTCGTTTGAAATGACCATCCACCTTCCCGGCGTGGCAGCGATCCGCAAAACCTGGCGTTCAAACTCATCAACAAACTCCGAACCGAGGCCGGGCGCCTTTTCATTGTACCAGTCGCGAATCGCTTGAAGTTCGCGATGCACAGCCGGATGATATTCGACGATCATCGTCGAAGGCGGTCCATCATCTCACGGTGGGGAATGCCTTGGACCTCTCCTGAGGCGAGCTGGCGATCTCTCTCGATCGCAAGAGCCGTGGCGGCATCGTCGTCCATCGGCGCGCCGGCTGCGGAAGAATCCTCAAGGCTTTCCCAAAGGGATTCCGCCAGCAGCGCCCTCTCCCTGGCTGGCAGGCGCAATGCTTCCGAGGCAATCTGCTCAATACTCATATGAGAATGATGACACGGAACTCACCGCCATTCAAATCAAATCAGGGAAGGCAGCCAGAAAGGGCGATTGATCATTGCAACCACACTTTACATTTAGACGTCTAAAAGTAAAGTGTGGTTTCCGCGTGGCGGCTTGCCTTTTTGGGCGGGAAGCGGCTGAATCTTGCTCGTGAACCGGCGGTTCCCATGAATCCATACCTTGAATTTGTCCGGGGTTTTGCGCGGCTGGCGGCGGAGGGGCGCTCCCTGCCGCTGGGCGGGTTTGCTCCGCCGACCCGGCCGAAGATCGCGCCGGACGCGCCCAAGGCGCTGTTTTTCGCGCCGCATCCCGACGACGAAACGACCGGCGGGGGATTGGCGTTGCGCTTGTTGCGCGAGGCGCAGTGGAATGTGATCGACGCCTCCGTGACCTTGGGCCGATTGCCGGAACGCAAAGCCGCCCGCCTGGCGGAATTAAAGGGGGCCTGCGAATACCTGGGGTTCGGCCTGGCGCCACTGGCGCCGAAGGGGCTGGACGAGGTGAATCCCGCGACGCGCGCGAAGGACGCGGGGGCGTGGGCGCGGATGGTGGACGCGGCGGTCCAGGTCCTGGCGGCGCACCGGCCGCGGGCGGTTTTCCTGCCGCACGAGCTGGATTGGAACAGCACGCACATCGGCACGCACTTCCTGGTAATGGACGCGCTGAAGGCGATGGGAGACCTGAAGTGTTTTGTGGTGGAGACGGAGTTTTGGGGGCAGATGCAAACGCCCAACCTGCTGGTGGAACTGGGGGCGGAGGAGGTGGCGGCGCTGGTGGCGGCGACGTCCTTTCACGCCGGGGAAGTGCGGCGCAATCCGTATCATTTGTCGCTGCCGGCGTGGATGCAGGACAACGTGCGGCGGGGGAGCGAACTGGTGGGGGGCCAGGGCGGGTTGGGGGCGCCGTTCCTGTTTGGGCAGGTCTGCCGGCTGCGGCGCTGGAACGGAAGTCAAGTCGAGGAATGTTTTGCCGGCGGCCGATTTCTGCCCGGCGCGGCCAACGCCGCGAGCCTGTTTGCCTGAGAACGTTCCGTCACTCCGGCTGGCGGTCCTGCAGGCTGTGGACCCATTGGATGGCTTGCTGCAACAACTGGGTGCCGTCCTCCAGTTTGAGCTTTTCCTTGATGCGGGCCCGGTAGGATTCGACGGTCTTGATGCCGAGATGAAGTTCGGCGGCAATGCGGCGCGTGCCCTGGCCGGCGCCGATGAGTTGAAAGACTTCCAACTCGCGGTCGGTCAGCCGTTCGATGGGGGATTTATGCTCCTGGGCGCGGCCCAGGACCATCTTGTGGACCATGCGGGAGGCCATTTTTTCGCTGATGTAAATCTGGCCGGCGAGGACCTGGCGGATGGCGGGGAGGATTTTTTTGGTGGCTTCCTGTTTGGTAATGTAGCCCTTGGCCCCGGCGCGCAGGACCCGCTCGGCGTAGAGCGATTCGTCGTGCATGGACAGGATGAGGACGGGCAGCTCCGGGTAACGCGCCTGCAGGTCCTTGACCAACTCCAGGCCGTGGGTGGTTTTGAGGGAGATGTCGGCGATGACGAGGTCGGGCTTGTTTTCGGTGATTTTGGCCAGGGCTTCGTGGGTGTCTTCGGCCTCGCCGGACACCGCCAGGT